>Ga0208179_1000847_pt1 | contig 17428 bp, 18 predicted proteins | sample Malvired_Geostar_FD_184238 | JGI IMG/M metagenome (GOLD analysis project Ga0208179, IMG submission 184238) | Marine viral communities from the Global Malaspina Expedition - Malaspina viral metaG DeepMed_Geostar (SPAdes) (version 2) | ecosystem: Environmental > Aquatic > Marine > Oceanic | place...
ACCATAGGCCTTGGCGCAGGCCACGCGGCCGCGGGGTGTGCGCTGGATGAAGCCTTGCTGCATCAGATAGGGCTCGATCACGTCCTCGACGGCGTCGCGGGCCTCGGCGATGGCGTAGGCCAGGGTCTCCACCCCGGCCGGCCCGCCCCCATAGTTGTCGATCAGGGCGCGCAGATAGCGGCGGTCGAGGGAGTCCAGCCCCACTTCGTCCACCTCAAGTCTCGCGAGGCCCCGGCCGGCCGCGCCCCTGTCGATCTCGGCGGCGCCCTCGGCGGCGGCGAAGTCGCGCACCCGCCGCAGCAGGCGGCCAGCGACCCGCGGCGTGCCCCGGGCGCGGGCGGCGATCTCGGCGGCGCCGTCCTTGGTCAGGCTCACCCCCATCTTGCCCGCCGCATGGGCCAGGACCTTGATGAGTTCGGCGGGCGTGTAGAATTCGAGGCGCACCGGAATCCCGAACCGGTCGCGGAGCGGCGTGGCCAGCAGGCCGGCCCGAGTGGTGGCCGCCACCAGGGTGAAGGGCGCAAGATCGATGCGGATCGAGCGGGCCGAGGGGCCTTCGCCGATGATCAGGTCCAGCACGTGGTCCTCCATGGCCGGATAGAGGATCTCTTCCACATTGGCCGCCAGGCGGTGGATCTCGTCAATGAAGAGGACGTCGCCGGCCTCCAGATTGGTCAGGATGGCGGCCAGATCGCCGGCCTTGGCCAGGACCGGGCCGGAGGTGGCGCGGAAGTTGACGCCCATCTCCCGGGCGATGATCTGGGCGAGCGTCGTCTTTCCCAGGCCCGGCGGGCCAAACAGCAGGACATGATCCAGGGTGTCGCCGCGATCCCGGGCGGCCTGAATGAAAATGCGTAGATTGGCCTTGGACTGTTCCTGGCCGACGAACTCCGCCAGCGTCTGAGGGCGATAGGCCCGGTCGGTTCCCTCGGCCGGGGCCGCCTCGCCGCTGACCAGCCGGCTCATCGGCCCAGCTCCTGCAGGGCCGCCTTGATCAGGGCAGGCGCTTGCGCCTCCTCGCCCAGCCGCGCGGCCGCAGCCTCCACCAGGCGCCTGGCCTGGGGCTCGGCCACGCCCAGGCCCATCAGGGCCGCGACCGCCTCACCCGCCGCCGACGGCGCGGGGGGCGGTTCGGCCGCGCCATCGCCTGGCGCAAAGGCGCTGATCGGCAGGTCGGTGAGGGGCTTGTCCTTCAGCTCGGTGGCGATGCGCAGGGCGAGCTTGGGACCCACCCCTTGGGCGCGGGCGATGGCGGCCTTGTCCTGGCGCCCGGCGGCGGCGGCCAGCTCGGCCGGCGGCAGCACATCCAGCACTGCCAGCGCGGCCTTGGGGCCGACGCCCTGGATTTCCTTGAGGATCAGAAAGGTGCGGCGCTCGTCCCGGGTGAGGAAGCCATAGAGACGCATGCCCGCCTGCTCGCTCCACTGGGTCTCGATGTGCAGCACAGCCTCCTCGCCGATGGCCGGCAGGCGCGACAAGGTCCGCGCGCCGCAGCGGACCACATAGCCGACGCCCAGCACGTCGATCAGGGCGTCCTCCTCGCCGATCTCGGCGACCGTTCCCCGCAGCCGGCCGATCATCACGCCACCCGCCTCGCGGGCGTGCGGGCCGCAAGGCTGCGCGCCGTTCGGGCATGGGCGTGGGCGATGGCTACGGCCAGGGCGTCGGCGGCGTCGGCCTTGACCGCGCCGGCCGCCGGCAGCAGCCGGGCGATCATGAAGGCGACCTGATCCTTGTCGGCGCCGCCGGTGCCCACCACGGCCTTCTTGACTACGGTGGCGGCGTATTCGGCCACCGGCAGGCCGGCCCGGGCCGGCGCCACCAGGGCCATGGCCCGGGCGTGGCCGAGCTTGAGCGCGCTGGCGGCGTTGTTGTTCATGAACGTCTCCTCCACCGCCGCCTCGTCAGGCCCGTGTTCCGCCACCAGGGCGCTGATCGCTTCGAACAGAACCAGCAGGCGCTCGGAAAAGGGCAGGGCGTCCCTGGGCGCGATCACCCCGTGCGCCACGTGGGCCAGGCGCGCGCCCTCGATGGTGATCACCCCCCAGCCGGTGCGGCGGAGGCCGGGGTCCAGTCCAAGGATTCGCACGGCGGCCATGGGCGACTCTATAGGCGTGTTCGGGGATTGTTCCTACCGGGCGATTTGGGGCCGGCGAGGTTAAGGCGACGTTAGCCCTTCGGCCTTTGGCGCGCTTCCGAGGTGCGCGGAAGGGCGCCGAACGTTTTTCCCCGATCGTCGTTTAAGCCCCAAAGGAGTACGCAAATGGCGCTTCCCAAAGGCATGCAGCAATCCCGCCGGGTCGGGTTCCTCATTCCCATCGCCCTGTTGGCGGTGGGCGTGGCGGCCGCGGTCATCTTCGCCTTCAGCCACCTCGCGGCCAAGGGCCCGGCGCCGCAGCTCGACGCCTCGCCGAAAGCCGTGGCCACCGGCGACACGGCGCCCAGGCGCGACGCCTATAATGCGGGCGACTATACCGAGCCCGACGCGAAATAGGTCATGCGCCAGCCTTGAACTCAGGCGTGCAGACCGCGGACCTTCGTCAGGTTGGGGCGGGGGATCGGGTTCTTGAAGGCGCCCTTGGCCTTGGCCCGGTCGCGGGCGAGTTCGGCCCAGGCCGCGGCGAAGCCGGCAGGGGTTCTAGCGTCGGATGGCTGGGTTCGCACCAGGCTGAGCGCACGTCCAGCCAGGGCCTCTGCGACCGTTTCCCACACCACGGCGTCTGGAACGGGCGCGCCGGCCACGTCCTGCCAGCCTGCCGACCGCCGCGCAGACATGGTGCGCACGCCCTCGATCAGCAGCGGGTCTGACAGGTGGAGCGCGATGGCCTTGTCCGGCGGCAGGTCGGCGACCGCCGCCTCCAGGGCGCGGAGGCAAAAGCCTTCGGCGTCCAGGTCACGTTCGCCGCCGGCCGCGCCCGCGAGCGCCTTGCCGTCCTGGCGGAGCCAAGCCCAACCGCCGGTGCGGTAGGGGGCCTGATGGTTGGTTTCGATCCAGATGCGCAGGGTCATGAGGGCGCGGCTTCTAACACCACACGCATGGCCCTGTCGCCTGGCTCAGTCCTTTCGGGGCGCCAGCTTGTATTCCACCACCTGGGGATCGTCGCGAAGGCGCCTGGCCAGACGCTCCACCTTCAGCTGTCCGCTGCCGTGCAGGGTGGCGCTGTACTCGACGCGGCCCTGCTGATCACCGGCGCCGGCCCAGAGCCGCTGGCTGATGGAGCCGGCGTGCAGGTCGAACTCGCCCATCAGCTCGCGGAAGGCGCTCTCATCCAGGGTGTCGGAGCGGCGGTAGCAGACCCTGACGTCGATGATGTTGAGCTGCGGCATATGCCGGTCGGCCCATCGCAGGACGCCGAGGACCAGCACGGTCACCGCCGTGCCGCCGATGGCCAGGCCGTAGAAGCCGACGCCATAGAGGGTGCCGAGGGCCGAGGTGATCCAGAGCGAGGCCGCGGTGGTCAGGCCATGTACGCTCAGCCCATGGCGGAAGATGACGCCGCCACAGAGGAAGCCGATGCCGGTCAGAATGCCGTGGGCCATGCGCACCGGATCGATGCGGATGACGTCGGTCGAGACATCGCCCATCCATTCCATCTGATGGACAGCGGCCAGCATGAGGAGGGCCGAGGCGAGGCTGACCAGGATATGGGTGCGAAAGCCGGCCGGCCGGCCACGATATTCGCGCTCGAACCCGATCAGCCCGCCGGCGACGACGGCGCCCGTGACGGGCAGCACATAGGCGGCGAGCCATTCCATCGAGCCTCAACGCGTGAGGCGCGCTGAAGCTTCATGGGCGTTCAGCCGGCGTAGGTTTCCAGGTCCTCGTCGGAGACGTCGTAATTGCCATAGACGTTTTGGACGTCGTCATCGTCTTCCAGGGCGTCAATCAGCTTCATCAGCGTGGCGACGGGCTCGCCCTCGACCGGCGTCAGGGTCTTGGGCCGCCAAGCGATGGCCGTGGACTTGGGCTCGCCGAGGGCGGCTTCCAGGGTCTGGGCCACGTCGGAGAGGTCCTCGAAGGCGGTGTAGATGGTGTGGGTGTCCTCGTCGGATTCCACGTCCTCGGCGCCGGCCTCGATGGCCGCCTCCATGATCTTGTCTTCCGACCCGACGCTGGCTGGATAGACGATCTGGCCCACCCGGTCGAACATGAAGGAGACGGCGCCGGTCTCCCCCAGATTGCCGCCGTTCTTGGAGAAGATTGCCCGCACATTGGCCGCCGCGCGGTTGCGGTTGTCAGTCAGGGCCTCGACGATCAGGCCCACGCCGCCCGGACCGAAGCCCTCATAGCGGATTTCCTCATAGGCCTCGGCGTCGGCGCCTGAGGCCTTCTTGATGGCCCGGTCGATATTGTCCTTGGGCATGGACTCGGCCTTGGCGTTGGCCACGGCCAGACGCAGGCGGGAGTTCATCGCCGGGTCGGGCATGCCTGACTTGGCGGCCACGGTGATCTCGCGGCTGAGCTTGGAGAACAGCTTGGACCGCACCGCGTCGGCGCGGCCCTTGCGGTGCATGATGTTCTTGAACTTTGAATGTCCGGCCATAGGTGGTCCTGGAAGTCTTGGTCTGGTCTTGAAGCGATGGAGCGCCGCTTCTAGCGCTCGCCGGGGCGTAAGGCAAAACCCTGCGCCCCGGCCATGAGCTAGCGAGGACCGAAGCGCTTGCCCACCGGGTGAGATGACGACAGGCCGCCGTCTACGGCGATGGCCTGGCCGTTCACATAGGAGGCGTCGTCGCTGGCCAGGAACAGCGCCATGTGGGCGATCTCGTCGGCGACCCCGGCCCGTTTCAGCGGATTGAGCTGGCCGATCTTGTCCTCGCTGCCCTTGGCGCGGGCGAAATCGAAGACCCCCTTGGTCATGCCGGTCTCGATGAGGCCGGGGCAGACGGCGTTGACCCGCACGCCCGTCCCATAGAGCTCATTGGCCGCCGTGGTCGCCAGGTTGATGACGCCGGCCTTAGACGCCGAATAGGAGGCCGGGCCGGCGCCCGAACGAATGCCGGCCACCGAGGCCGTGCAGACGATCGAGCCCTTGCCCTTGGGGATCATGACCTTGCTGGCGTGCTTTATGGCCAGGAAGGGGCCGATCAGGTTGATCCGCAGCACCTCGGCCCAGATGTCCGGCGTCAGTTCGAAGAAGGGGGTGGGCCCACCCGTGATCCCCGCATTGGCGTAGACAGCGTCCAGGCCGCCGAATTCGTCCACCGCCCGCTGGATGTAGGACTCCACGAAGGCCTCGTCCCCGGCGTCGCCGGTCATGGCCACGGCCTGGCCGCCATGAGCCTTGATGGCGGCGGCCGTCTCTTCGACGGCCTCAGCCCGGTCGACGCAGACCACCCGCGCGCCCTCGCGGGCGAACAGGCTAGCGCTGGCCCGGCCGATGCCGCTGGCTGCGCCGGTGACCACGGCCGAAAAGCCTTCGAGACGTCCCATGAAATACTCCTGCGATAAAAGCTTCAGCGCGCCCGTTCGGCGGCGGCGACAATGGCGTCGATGATGGTGTCGTAGAGGGGCTCGGGCAGGTCGTGGCCCATCCCGGGGATGATGCGCAGCTCCGCGCCCGGAATCGCCCTGGCCGTGGCTTCGCCGCCGGCCTTGGGGATCAGCGGATCGACCTCGCCGTGCAGCACGACCGTGGGCACGTTCAGCTTGGCCAGCTTCTCGGTCCGGTCGCCGCTGGCGCCGATGGCGCCGCGCTGGCGCTGGACGCCCTTGGGGTTGAAGGCCCGGCGCATTTCCGACAGCACCCGCTCGCGCAGGGCTTCGTCGGTCCAGGGATAGGCCGGGCTGCCGATGGTCCGCGCATTCTTCATGCCGTGGGCGACGAAGGCCTCTTCGTCCACGGTAGGGTCAGGCGCGACCTGGTTGAGGACGGCGGCGGCCTCGGGCGTGGAGTCCATGGTTCCTGGCGCGCCGGTGGCCGACATGATGGAGGTGAGCGAGCGCACGCGGCCGGGATGCTCGATGGCGACGGTCTGGGCGATCATGCCGCCCATGGAGACCCCGGCCACATGGGCCTTGTCGATCTTCAGGTGGTCCAGCAGGCCCATGGCGTCGGCGGCCATGTCCGACAGGGTGTAGCGGTCGCCGGACTGGAACCAGGTGGAGCGGCCCACATCGCGGTTGTCGAAGCGGATGGCGCGATAGCCCCGGGCGACCAGCTTCTCGCAGAAGGGGACGGGCCAGCGGGTCATCTGTGACCCCAGGCCGTTGATCAGCAGGACGGCCGGCGCGTCGTCCGGTCCGAAGGTCTCGTACTCGATCTCGATGCCGTTGACGGCGGCGCGGGGCATGACGGCTCCTGGACTATGACAAGGAAGGTGGACGGCGCAGGCCTGGGCCCGCGCCGTCCGATCATGGGGCGATCAGGGGACCAGGACCACCCGGCCGACAGCCTGGCGGCTCTCGATATAGGCGTGCGCCCCGGCCGCGTCCGACAGCGGGAACTCCTTGTCGATGATCACTTCCAGCTCGCCCTTGGCGGCGTCTTCGATCAGCTGCTGGATGTTGTCGTGCACCCGGTCGGTGCCGATCTCGGCGCCCAGGAAGACGCCCGACAGGGTCCGGTTGCCGCCCATCATGGAGCCGACATCGACCACCATGGGCTCGCGCCCGGCCGCCCCGACCATGGAGACCCGGCCGCGATAGGCCAGCGAATTGATCGAGCCCTGCAGGGTCGAGCCGCCGACGGAATCGACCACCACGTCGACGCCCTTGTTGTCGGTCAGGCGCTTGACCTCCTTCACCACGTCGTCACGGGTGTAGTTGATCCCGTGGTCGAGGCCGAGGCGCTTGAGCTTCTCCAGCCGCTCGTCGGAGGAGGCGGTGGCTAGGATGAGCCCTGCGCCGGCCCTCTTGGCCAGCTGGATGGCGGCCACGCCCACGCCGGACGCGCCAGCCTGCACCAGGACGGTCTCGCCCTTCTTCATGCGGCCGAATTCGAACAGGCAGTCATGGGCCGTGCCGAAGGTCACCGGAATGGCCGCGGCCTTGCGGACATCGAAGCCGTCGGGGATGGGCCAGCAGTTGCGGGCCGGAACCGAGCGCAGCTCGGCATGGCTGCCCCAGTTGTTCACGGTGGCGACCTTCTGGCCGACCCGGACATTGGTGACCTCAGAGCCGATCTCGATGATCTCGCCGGCGGCCTGATAGCCGACCACGTGCGGGTTGGTCATCAGCGGACCGCGCCAGCGGTTCAGGGTGTCGCCGCCCTCGATGGCGATGGCCTCGACGCGGATGATGACGCCCTTGGGGTGGCAGGCCGGGTCCGGAATCTCCTCGTACTTGAGGACTTCGGGACCGCCGTTCTCGTAATAGACCGCAGCCTTCATGCGCCTTCTCCCTAATGGCTTAAAACAAATGTTTGAGCCGCAAGGCTTCCCATGCGCGGCGGGCCTTCGCAAGACGCTCGGCGCAGCCTGAGGTGGACTTCGAACGCCTCTAGCTTGGCGCATAGTCCATTTGGGTCATGCGGCGCGCCGCCACAGGGGCGAGAACCGGCGAGCAATTACAGCCACTTGTCCCAGGGCCGCATCCCCCATGCGCCACAAGATCTCTTGCCTTGCCGTCGCGGCGTCTGCGGCTTGCCTGTTGGGCGTCTCCGGGCCTGCATCGGGGCAGGCCGACCCATTCGGCGCCCTCTACCAGCCGCCGCCGGGCAGTCCCGCGGCGAAGGAAGCCTCGTCCGGGCGAACGGGATCGACCTCGGTGAGCGGGGCGGTGGGGCGCTCCTATGCCGGCGCCCAGACAGGCGGCATGGTCAGTCTGGCGCAGCTCGACATGATGCCGGGCGACCTGCCGCCCATGGCCGTCGTGCTGGATAGCGGGGGGACCCGCGTTCTGAAGAACCGGCCGCGGATCGTAGTGCCCGGCTATTCGCTGGCCTTCATCCAGGGCGCCAGCGCCAGCGCCTTCGCGGGGGGCGCGGGTCTCGACACCAACGCCAGGCGGACCAAGATCGCCACCCGCCTGGTGGGCTTCGCTGATGATATGGCCACGGCGTTGGCCGACGAGGCGCACGCCGATCTGGTGCGGCAGCTGCAGGCGGCCGGATTCGAGGTCGTGGACCTGGCGTCCCTGCAGGCTTCGGAGCGCCTGCGGAGCCTGCCGCGCCATGGCGTTGCGGTGGGCGGGCAGGGCGTGATCGACAGCCGCGCCACCAAGGCCTGGGTGGTCTATGGCCCTCGCGCCCTGCCGCCCATCAAGGGCCACGCCTTCGAACAGGGCATGGGGGCGATCGCCGCCTCCGGCGCCCTACTGGCCTTCGGCAAGGCGAGCCAGGAGCTGGACGCCATCGTCGTCGCCCCCCGGCTGATGATCGACTACATCGACATGGAGAGCAGCGGCCGGCGCACCTATAGCGGTTCGGCCTCGGTGGACGCCGACCTGCGCTTCGCCATCAATCCGGTCAGCCGCGTGGACTTCGTCTGGGGCAATGAGCGCGGCGGCGCCATGCCCGGCTGGTTCACCACCAAGGGCGCGGCCTCGCCACAGCCTTTCGGCATCCTGGCCCAGACCGACGACCGCTCGGACTCCGTCGCCCTGCACAACGCCCTGGCGACCACGGGCTTCGGCTCCTTCTATCGCCAGAGCCTGGTCTACGACGCCGAGGTCTCACCCAAACGCTACGCGGCCCTGACCCGGTCCGCCTTCCAGGGCTTCAACGCCGCCCTGGTCGCCGAAATCCGCAAGGCGCGGGCCCCGTGACGTCACGCCGATTTTCACCTGATCTCCAGCTACGGAGCGCCACCATGAAGCGCATATTCTGCCTTACCGCCGCCGCCCTCGCCCTGAGCGGGACGGCCCACGCCCAGGTCCCCGAAGGCGCGACGCCTCCGCCCGCGGCGACGTCCGTCGTGGGCGTTCCCGTGGGGGAAGCCCCTGCGGCCCAGGCGCCGTATCTCGATCCCAACGTCTACCAGGTGCTTCGCTCCGGCGACCGGGCCATGAGCTGCGAGCAGATCGGGGCCGAGGCCAATACGCTGAACGCCCAGCTGATGACCGAGCAGCAAGAGGCGGCCCAGCAGGCGCAGCGCGCCAAGCAGGGCCGGGGCATCGCTGGCGGACTGGCCGGTGGCGTCCTGGGCGGCGCGGCCCGTTACGGGCTGGCCCGCGGCATGGTGGGCGGGGCCTTCAGCCCCTTCGCCGCCCAGGCGATGAGCGCGGTGGCTGATTCCAGCGCGCAGGCCGTGGGCCAGGCGGTGGCCGGCGGCGGCGATGTCGCCGCGCCGACGGTTTCGCCGCAGCAACAGCGCATGAACCACCTCCTGGCCATCTACCGGGAAAAGGGCTGTTAGGAGCGTCGCACCCCTTGCCGCGACGTAGCCGGGCTTGGGGGAGCACCGGCCTTATCCTGACGGAGAGAGCGCAGCCTTGGCTGCGCTCTCATTCGTTTTCGCAGGCGCCTTCATGGACATGCCTGTCCCGGCGCCCGATCTTTCCCGAAAGACAAGACACTTGGGAGAGAGACCGATGAGCAGGGCGCTGGTGTTGGGGGGCGGCGGCCCCGTGGGGATCGCCTGGGAGTCAGGCCTGCTCGCCGGCCTCGCCCAGGGCGGCGTCGATCTCGGCGCGGCGGACTTCATCCTCGGGACATCGGCGGGCTCGTTCGTCGGCGCCCGGCTGGCGCTGGGCGATCCCGCCAGCGACCTGGCCGCGTCCATCCTGGCCGAGGCCGACCGCCCGCGTCAGCCGCCGGCCAAGGCCGGGGAGAAACCCCGCCCGGCGCCCGACCTGACGCCGCTGATGAAGATGATGCAGGAGGCCAGGTCCGGCGCCCGGCCGGCGCAGGAGGTGCGCGCCGACATCGGGGCCTTTGCGCTCGCCGCCGAGACGGTGGACGAGGCGGCCTTCATCGCCTCCTTCGGCCGGTCCTTCGCGGGCCTGGCCGAGGACGCCTGGCCCGAGCGGGGCTTCGCCTGCACGGCGGTGGACGCCCTGACCGGCGAGTTTCAGCTCTGGACCAGGGACTCCGGAGTCGGCGTCACCCGGGCTGTGGCCTCGTCGTGCTCGGTGCCGGGGGTCTATCCGCCTGTGACGCTCAAGGGCCGGCGTTATATCGACGGCGGCATGCGCTCCTCGCTCAACGCCGACATGGCAAAGGGTCATGACCTGGTGGTCCTGGTGCAGGTGCGCGGGGGCGAGAGCGCCGGACCTGCCGCCGAGGCCATGGCCAAGCAGTTGGAGGACGAAATCTCCGCCCTCAAGTCGTCGGGGGCCGAGGTGGTGCTGATCGGCCCCGACGCCGGCAGCGCCGCGGCCATGGGCTTGAACCTGATGAACTTCGCCCGCCGTCCGGACGCCGCCCGCGCCGGGCTGGAACAGGGCCGCGCCGAGGCCGCCCGGATCGCGGCGGCCTGGAACGGGTGATCTAGCCTTCCCTTAGGGCGCCCTTCCTAGAAGCAGGCCTATTGATCGCGGCCTCCCCGCCGCGCCTGCATTTCTTGAGGGATTTCCCATGGACGCCGCCGCGCCCGTGCGCCTGCACGATTTCGACGAAGCCCTGCCTTTGACCCCGGCCGGTCCCCGCCTGTGGGATTCCCGGATCGACAAGCGCTACTGGAACATGATCGGCCCCTGGGGCGGCTGGACCGCCGCCCTGCTGCTGAAGGCGGTTCTGGCCGAAAGCGACCATGGGGGCACGCCGGTGGGCCTGACCGTCAATCTCATGGGTGGCCTGGACGACAGTCCCCTGCAGCTCTCGACCCGGCCGGCCCGCCAGGGCAAGTCGGTGGAGTTCTGGACCTCCGAGCTGATCCAGAACGGCGCGCCGGTGGCCATGGCCATGGTGACGCTCGGCCAGCGGCGGGAGACCTTTTCGACGCACGAGGCGAGCTTTCCCGAGGGCGTGAAGGCCCCTGAGGAGATCGGCAGCATCCCCACCCGCCCGGGCTTCTTCACCGCCATGTTCGAGCAGCGGCCGGTGCAGGGCTCGGCGCCGCTGCAGGAGAATCCCGACAGCCTGACGCGCAACTGGATGCGTGACCATCAGGCCCGGCCGCTGGACTATGTGCTGCTGGCCGGTCTGGCCGACGTCTTCGCCCCGCGGATCTTCTATCGCAGCGCCGAGCGCAGGCCGGCCTCGACGGTGAGCATGAGCGTCTATTTCCACGCCACCCCGGCGGAGCTGGAGGCGGTGGGCGGCGATTTCATCCTGGGCGAGGCCAAGGGCCGACGGTTCGAAAGCGGCTTCTTCGACCAGCACGGGGCTCTCTGGTCCCGCGACGGCGTCCTGCTGGCGACGACCGAGCAGCTCTGCTGGTTCAAGTAGGGGGGCGGCAGGCCCGGACGTCGCCTCACCTATCTTCGTCATTCTCGGCCTTGTGCCGAGAATCCCTCGCGACGCTCGCGCCCGCCCTCGACAGGGATGCTCGCCACAAGGGCGAGCATGACGCCGGAGGGGTTAGGCCTTGCGGATCTGATCCACGAAGTCCGGGGCCAGGCGGCCGATGGCGTTGCGGGTGTCGATGACAAGGGGCACGGCCGTCGTCAGGGCGGCGTAGTCCACCGCGTCGTGGTCGGTGCAGATGACCGCGCAGTCATAGGCGGCCAGGGCGGCCTCGTCCCAGGCGATGGAGGTCATGCCGGCCACCTCCGCATGCTCGTCGTTCGGCGGCACGCTGGCGATGTGCGGGTCGTAATAGTCGACCTGGGCGCCGCGCTCGCGCAGCAGGCGGATGACGTGCAGCGACGGGCTCTCGCGCATGTCGTCGACATTCTTCTTGTAGGCCAGACCCACCACCAGGATGCGGGCGCCGTTGACCGCCTTGCCTTCGCGGCTGGAGAGGGACTCGGCCACGGCCTCCACCACACGGCGGGGGAGGGCGGCGACCACATCGCCGGCCAGCTCGATGAAGCGGGTCGCCTCGCCGTGCGCCCGGGCCTTCCAGGTCAGGTAGAAGGGGTCGATGGCGATGCAGTGCCCGCCCAGCCCAGGCCCCGGATAGAAGGGCATGTAGCCGAAGGGCTTGGTCTTGGCCGCATCGATCACCTCCCAGATGTCGATGTCCATGCTCTCGAAGACCACCTTGAGCTCGTTGACCAGGGCGATATTGACCAGCCGGAAGATGTTCTCGGTCAGCTTCACCGCCTCGGCCGTCTTCAGGTCGCTGACCGGCACCACCTGGGTCAGCGGCGAATAGAGAGCGATGGCCATGCGTCGCTCGGCGTCGGTGTCGGCGCCCACCACCTTGGGGATGGTGGTGGCCCCGAAGTCGATGTTGCCGGGGTCTTCCCGTTCGGGGCTGTAGGCGATGGCGAAATCCACCCCGGACTTCAGGCCTGTGGCGCGCTCCAGGATCGGCCGGATCAGCTCTTCGCTGGTGCCGGGATAGGTGGTGGATTCCAGCACCACCAACTGACCGCGCCGCAGATGGCGGGAGATGGTCGTGGCGCAGTCGGCCACATAGGAAAGGTCGGGCTCGCGATGCACGTTCAGCGGCGTCGGCACGCACATCAGCAGGGCGTCGGCGGCGGTCAGGCGCGCCTCATCGGTGGTGGCCTCCAGCCGGCCGGTGGCCCCCATGGCCGCGACCCGGGCGTCGGAGATGTGTTTGATGTAGGAGCGGCCGCTGTTCAGGGCCTCGATCTTGGCTCCGTCCGGGTCATAGGCCAGGACCCGGAAGCCCTTGCCCAGGAAGCCTTCGGCGAGCGGCAGGCCCACATAGCCCAGCCCGATGACGCCAATCACCAGGTCGCGGGCGGCGGCCCGCTCCTCGAAGGCGTCGGCCATCTGGTCGGGGGACGGATGATCGCCGTCCCGGCTTTCCTCGCTCATGCGTTGCGACCGGCGAAGGCGCGGATCGCGGCGATGACCTGATCCTGCACGTCGGCCTCCAGATAGGGGTGCATGGGCAGGCTGATGACGCGCTCGGCCGCGGCCATGGTCGCCGGCAATCCGCCCGGTCCCACAGGATAGCCCGAATAGACCCCCTGTTTGTGGATCGGGATCGGATAGTAGACCGCGGTAGGAATTTCGGCGGCCTTCAAGTGCGCGGCCAGGCCGTCGCGATCGTCGGTCTCGATGGTGTACTGCGCCCAGACCGAGACCCCGCCCGCGATCACCTTGGGCGTGCGGACCACGTCACCCAGCCCCTGGGCGTAGCGGTCGGCCACGCGGTTCCGGGCGTCGATCTCATCGGCGAAGATGGCGAGCTTCTGCAGCAGGACCGCGGCCTGGATGGTGTCCATCCGGGCGTTCATGCCGATCCGCATGTTCAGATATTTGGGATCGTGGTCGAAGGTGCGGCCCTCAAGGTCGGATTTCACCGCCTGGCCGTGGACCCGCAGGGAGACCAGCAGATCGTGCAGGCGCGCGTCCTTGGAGAGCACCGCCCCGCCGTCGCCATAGCAGCCCAGCGGCTTGGCCGGGAAGAAGCTGGTGGTGGCCACATCGGCCCAGTGCAGGGGGTGATGGCCGCCCAGCGTACAGCCGAAGCCTTGCGCGGAATCGGCGATCAGCTTCAGGCCATGCTTCTGGCAGACCGCGCTGAGGGCCGGATAGTCGGCGGGCTGGCCGAACAGATCGACCGCGATCACCGCCCTGGGCGTCAGCCTGCCTTCGGCCTTCACCGCGGCGATCGCCGCGTCCAGGTGGGCGGCGTCCATATTGTAGGTGTCGGGCAGGATGTCGACGAACACCGGCGAGGCGCCCACCAGAGGCACGACCTCTGCGGTGGCCGCAAAGGTGAAGGACGGGCAGAAGACGGCGTCACCGGGCCCGACTCCCCAGGCCATAAGCGGCAGCATCAGGGCCTCGGTCCCCGATCCGCAGGACAGCACATGCGGCGCCTGGCCGAATTCCCCTAGCGCAGCCTCGAAGGCGGCCACCTGCGGCCCCATGACATAGGCGCCTGAGCGCACCACCTCGAGTATGGCGGCTTCCAGGGGCTCGCCGAGGCGCTGGCGCTGGGCCTGCAGGTCAATGAACGGAATCGGCATGGCGGTTACTCGCGGGTCTTTAGGCGGCGGTACATGCCACGGGCCCCGAGGTCACGCCAAACACGGATGTTTTCGCAAGGTTTCGCCGCGCCGGAGCAGGTCCGGCGCGGCGTCGCCCTACGATCAGATCTGCCGGGCGCGGCCTTCCCAATAGGGGGCGCGGACCTTGTTGCGCTGGATCTTGCCGGCCTCGCTGCGGGGCAGCTCGGTGACGAAGTCCAGGCTGCGGGGGACCTTGAAGCCGGGCAGGGCCTTGCGGGCGAAGTCGAGGATTTCGTGGGCCAGATCGTCGCTGGGCTCATAGCCTTCATTGAGCATGATCACCGCCTTCACCTGCTCGCCCCATTCGGCATGGGGGATGCCCACGGTGGAGGAGTCGGCCACGGCCGGGTGCTTGATCAGCTCGTTGTCGATCTCCTGCGGATAGATGTTCACCCCGCCGGAGATGATGGTCTCGGCGCTGCGGCCGGTGAGGAACAGATAGTCATCCTCATCGAAATAACCGACGTCGCCCATGGTGAAGAAATCGCCGACCCGGGAGGCCTGGGTCTTGGCTTCGTCCTTGTAGTACTGGAAGCCGCCGCCGGGGGGCAGCTGGTGGTAGATGGTGCCGGGCACGCCGTTGGGGCAGTCATTGCCCTGTTCGTCGATGATGCGGACCTGCAGCAGGGCCGGGCGCTTGCCGACGCTGCCGGGCTTCTTCAGCCACTCTTCGGAATTGATGGTGAAGCCTGCGCCGCCCTCGGAGCCGGCATAGTACTCGCTGAGCACCGGGCCGAACCACTCGATCATCGCCTGCTTGACCTCCGGCGGGCAGGGCGCCGCACCGTGGACGATGTAGCGGACGTGATCGACGGAATACTTGGCCTTCACCTCGGCCGGCAGATCCAGAAGGCGCTGGAACATGATCGGCACCATGTGCAGATGGGTGACCTTCTGCTCGCTGATGGTGCGCAGGACCTGTTCGGAATCCCACTTGTCCATGAAGATCAGGGTCGAGCCGGTGCCCATGGCGGCCCGGACGTCGAAGGCCAGCGGAGCGGCGTGATAGGCCGGGCCGGCGCAGAGCTGGATCGAGGTGTCGTCATAGCCGCGACCGGCCAGGATGCTGGAGGGGGTGACCACCGGCGTCGGGCGGAAGACGCCCTTGGGCCGCCCGGTGGTGCCCGAGGTGTACATCATCTGGTTGCCCAGCACCGGGTCGGAAATGTCGGAGCCGTCCAGGCCCGCGAGCGCTGCGTCATACTCCACGAAGCCGTCGACGGCGCCGCCGACCGACAGCTTCAGGGTGGCGTTCGGGCAGTTGGCGGCGGCCTCGGCCATCACCGCCACGCGAGCGTCGCCGACCAACACCTTGGCTTCGCAGTCGTTGATGATGTAGGCGATTTCGTCGGCGTTCAGGTGCCAGTTGACCGGGGTGATGCGGACGCCGGCCCGCATGGTGGCGGCCAGGACCTCGATGAATTCCACCCGGTTCGAGCAGACCAGGGCCAGGCTGTCGCCGGGGCCTACCCCGTGCTGACGGAAGAGGCGGGCGAGCCGGTTGGCGTTGGCGTTCACCTCGGCGAAGGTCCGCGTCCGGCCATAGGCGTCGATGACGGCGGGCTTGTCAGGCTGGACATCGGCCCAGACCGCCATGGTCATGCCGGTGACGGCGGCCTGGTCGAGCCGGTCTTCCAGGCCCACGCGCTCTTTCAAATCTTCCATCAAATTCCTCCCGACGCCTGCTGTCCGAAGCTTCGGGACGCAGGTCGCATCTGATTATCGTTGCGGACGGCCGTTCATCGGAGGGGCGCAGACGCAATATGCCTGCCCGCCCGCCGAACCGTCATCGGCCGCCACAATGACAGCGGAATTCCGCAACGACAACGCCCGCCCGATCCGAACAGAGGCCGGATAGGGCGGGCGATGGGAGAGGGATCAGGGCCTAGACGGCGCGCTCGGCCCAGCGGGTCACGAAGAAGCCGGCCGTGGCCGAGGCGCCGGTCAGGACCGTGCCCCAGGCGATGTCGGCCAGGGTGATGTGCATTGCCCAGACCTTCAGGGTCGCCTGGTTGGTCAGGTCGTAGGTGGCGTAGCAGAGGAAGCCGAGGATGGCGCCGGTGGTGAGCGCCTGGGTCCAGGCGCCTTCGCGCACCGCCGGACTGACCGCCAGGATCATGATGCCGGCGATATAGATCAGATAGAAGGCGATGGCCGGCGGCAGGGAAAACTGGTCGGCCAGCACCGCGTTGAGGGTCGGCCGATAGAGCTTTGGCCCCGCGGTGGTCAGCCAGACCGCGTCGATGAGGGCGAAGGCCAAGCCCGTACCCAGATAGCCGATAACGTATTTCAGCATGGTCGGATCCTTCAGGCCGAGGGTTTCAGACGATAGTGGCTGACGCCCCACTCCTGGCCGTCCCGGTGGCCGAACAGGCCGGCGGTGGCCAGGAAGAACAGCCGCCAGCGCCGCCGCCAGAGGGGGCTTGCGTCCCCATAGACCTCGGCGAGCACCTCACGCAGGGCTGTGTCGTGGCGGTCGAAGTTTTCCAGCCAGTGCAGCGCCGTGCGCTCATAGTGCTGGCCCGACCAGCGCCAGTCGGCCTCCACCTCGAACAGGTCGGGGAACTGGGCCATCAGGCCATGGCTGGGCATCACGCCACCGGAGAAGAAGTGCTGGGCGATCCAGTCGGCCTCGTCGTCGACGTCGAAGCGGTAGGGCGTGGTGCGGTGGGTGAAGACATGGATGAAGGCCCGGCCCTCGGGCTTCAACCATCCCCGCACCCGCGTGAGCAGGGCGCGCCAGTTGGCCATGTGCTCGAACATCTCCACCGAGACCACGCGGTCGAAGCGGCCCGGCGCCTCGAAGTCATTCATGTCGGCGGTCACCACCGTGACATTGGTCAGGCCCAGGGCGCTGGCCCGGCCGCGGATGAATTCCCCCTGGCTGGCCGAATTGGACACCGCGGTAATCCTGGCGTTCGGCAGGGCGCGCGCCATCCACAGGGTGAGGGAGCCCCAGCCGCAGCCCAGCTCCAGGATCTCCTGGCCATCGGCCAGACCAGCATGCTCGGCGGTTTCGGACAGGGCGTTTTCCTCGGCCGCCGCCAGATCCTCGACGCCCCGGCCATAGAGGCAGGACGAGTATTTCAACTGCGGCCCCAGCACCTTCTCGAAGAAGGCGGCGGGCAGCTCGTAGTGCTGGTCATTGGCCGCGGCGGCATGCTCGGCGATCGGCCGCTGGGCCATGTCCAGGGCGAAGGCGGTTTCGGCGTCCGGACCCGCAGCGCCCAGTCGCCGACGGGCGTTGGCCACCAGCAGTTCGATCGCCGCCCGCCGCATGACATCGGGAATGGGCGCGCCCTCGAAGGCCTGGACGGTCGAACTGATGAAACTCATTGGCGGCGTTCCTCGCTACGGCGGTCAGGCCCGGCGATCAAAGGGAACCGAGGGGCCGGACGTCCCCTTGATTACGCGCAAGGCGGAGGTTCGGATGCGTCGCCCTCGCTG
>Ga0208179_1000850_pt1 | contig 17403 bp, 15 predicted proteins | sample Malvired_Geostar_FD_184238 | JGI IMG/M metagenome (GOLD analysis project Ga0208179, IMG submission 184238) | Marine viral communities from the Global Malaspina Expedition - Malaspina viral metaG DeepMed_Geostar (SPAdes) (version 2) | ecosystem: Environmental > Aquatic > Marine > Oceanic | place...
CAAGGCCTACGAAGACGAGCTCAACATGCTCACCGCCGAGTGCGCGCGGATGGGCGGGCTGACCGAGGCCGCCGTCGCCGACGCCCTGGAGGCGGTGGTCCGTCGCGACCAGCAGACCGCCGACCTGGTGGTGGGTCGCGATGAGCGCCTGGACATCCTGCAGGCCGATATCGAGCGCAAGGCGATCCGCATGATCGCCCTGCGCCAGCCGCTAGCCAACGACCTGCGCCGCACGGTGGCGGCCATGAAGATCGCCAACAACCTCGAGCGGGTCGGCGACCTGGCCAAGAACATCGCCAAGCGCACCATCGTGATCATCGAATCCGACCCGATGGTGCCCCTGACGCGCTCCATCGAGCGCATGGGCCGCCTGGTGGTGACCCGCCTGAAAGAGGTGCTGGACGCCTACACCTCGTCTGACCTTGAGCGGGCCATGACCGTCTGGTCCCGGGACGACGAGGTGGACGAGCACTACAACAGCCTGTTCCGCGAACTGCTGACCTATATGATGGGCGATCCGCGCACGATCACCGCCTGCGCCCATCTGCTGTTCGTGGCCAAGAACCTCGAGCGCATCGGCGACCACGCCACCAACATCGCCGAGATCATCCACTACGAGATCACCGGGGACGAGGCGATCGCCGCCGAGCGCCCCAAGACCGATCCGCTGCAGCGGTAGGCGCGGGAGGACCCCCATGACCCCCAACATCCTGGTCGCCGAGGACGAAGACTCCCTCTCGACCCTCCTGAACTACAATCTCGAAAAAGAGGGCTATGCCGTCGCGGTCGCCGCCGATGGCGAAGAGGCCCTGGTGATGGTCGACGAGAAGATGCCCGACCTGATCCTGCTGGACTGGATGCTGCCCAAGGTGTCCGGCATCGAGGTTTGCCGCCGCCTGCGGGCGCGGTCTGAAACCCGCAACATCCCGATCATCATGCTGACCGCGCGTGGCGAGGAGACCGACCGGATTCGTGGTCTGGACACCGGCGCCGACGACTACATCGTCAAGCCCTTCTCCATGTCGGAGCTCTCGGCCCGCATCCGTGCGGTCCTGCGCCGCCTGCGGCCGGGCCTGGCCGAGGACCGGGTGCGGATTGGCGACCTGGTCATCGACCGCGTCGCCCACCGGGTGAAGCGCTCGGGCAAGGAGATCCACCTCGGCCCGACGGAATTCCGCCTGCTGGATTATCTGATGCAGCATCCCGGCCGAGTGTTTTCCCGCGAGCAGTTGCTGGACGCCGTCTGGGGCTCGGATGTCTATGTGGAGGCCCGCACCGTCGACGTGCATGTGGGCCGCCTGCGCAAGGCGCTGAACCGCGAGGCCTCTGCCGACCCGATCCGCACCGTGCGCTCGGCCGGCTATTCCCTCGACGTCGAGGCCTGAACCTGACGCTCTAGGACGGCCAGCTTGACGCTCCGGGCGCGGCGCGGCAAAGCCCGCCCATGAACATTCTCCTCGTCGGTTCGGGCGGGCGCGAGCATGCGCTGGCCTGGAAGATCGCCCAGTCGCCGCTGCTCACCCGCCTGGTCATGGCGCCGGGAAATCCGGGCATGGCGGCCCTGGGCGAGGTGGTCCAGGTCAAGGTGACCGACGTGGCCGGCCTCGTGACCCTGGCGCGGGAGATGACCGCGGACCTGGTGGTGATCGGTCCGGAATCGGCCGTGGAGGCGGGCCTTGCCGACGCCATCGTGGCCGCAGGGATTCCCTGCTTCGGACCGAGCCAGGCGGCGGGCCAGCTCGAATCCTCCAAGGCCTTCACCAAGGCCTTCGCCGAACGCCATGGCCTGCCCACCGGCGCCTATGTGGTCTGCGACGAGGCGCCCGCAGCCAAAGCCGCCCTGGACAGGTTCTCGCCCCCCTATGTGATCAAGGCCGACGGACTGGCGGCCGGAAAGGGCGTGGTCATCGCCCAGACGAGGGACGAGGCCGAAGCCGCCATCGACGACACCCTGGGCGGCCGCTTCGGCGCCGCTGGCGCGCGGGTGGTGATCGAGGAGTTCCTGGAGGGCGAGATCGGCTCCCTGTTCGCCCTGTGCGACGGGACGACCAGCATGGTCTTTGGCCATGCCCAGGACCACAAGCGGGCCTATGACGGCGAAAAGGGTCCCAACACCGGCGGCATGGGGACCTATGCGCCTGCGCCCCTGTTCACCGACGAACTGGTCGATCGCGTGCGCAAGGAACTGGCCGAGCCGACCTTCGCCGCCATCGCCGCCGAGGGCGCACCCTATCGCGGAGTGCTGTTTGTGGAGTTCATGGCCACCCGCGGGGGCCCCCGTCTGGTGGAGTTCAACGTCCGTTTCGGCGATCCCGAATGTCAGGTGCTGATGCTGCGCCTGGAGAGCGATCTGGTCCCCTACCTGACAGCCTGCGCCAGGGGCGAGCTCGACAAGCTCCCGCCACCGGTCTGGCGCAATGAGGCCGCCGTCTGCGTCGTGATGGCCGCCGAAGGCTATCCTGGCGCCCCGGTCGCAGGCGCTGCGATCACCGGCGCCGACCAGGGGTTCGGCGACGGTGTGGTGGTCTTTCATGCCGGCACATCCAAGGACGCCGATGGGACCTTGCGGGTCGCAGGCGGCCGGGCGCTGAACGTCTGTGCGATTGGGGCGGACTTCCCGGCCGCGCGGCAGGCGGCCTATGCCGCGGTGGACCAGATCCGCATGCCCGGCGGCTTCTATCGCTCCGACATCGGCTGGCGCGCGCTGAACCGCTGACCGGGCTTACCTGGTTCTGGGTTCCAGTACGCCCGGGCGCCGAACGCCTTGCGGCGCCATGCCGCGGCTCGGTAAGGTGGGTTCAAACAAGCGTAAGACTTACGCGCCCAAGCCTATGAGTAGAGGGGATTCCCATGGCCGACGCCGCCGAACAACAGCGCGAACAGCTGAACACCGGCACCAAGGAGGTCGCGGAGTCCCACCGGTTCGACGAAGCCCGGCTTGAGGCCTGGATGCAGGCCAATGTGGAGGGCTTCCAGGGCCCGCTTGAGGTGCGCCAGTTCAAGGGCGGCCAGTCCAACCCGACCTACCAACTGGTGACGCCGAACAAGAAGTACGTCCTGCGCCGCAAGCCGCCGGGCAAGCTGCTGCCCTCGGCCCATGCGGTCGATCGCGAATACAAGGTCATCAGCGCCCTCTATCCCACCGGCTTCCCGGTGGCGCGCTCCTATGGCCTGTGCACCGACGACGAGGTCATTGGCACCATGTTCTACGTGATGGACATGGTGGAGGGCCGCATCCTTTGGGACCAGCAACTGCCCCAATACACGCCGGAAGAGCGGCGGCCGATCTATATGGCCAAGCTCAAGACCCTGGCCGACCTGCACAACACCGACCACGAGGCCATCGGCCTGGGGGACTACGGCAAGCCCGGCAACTATATGGGCCGGCAGGTGGATCGCTGGACCAAGCAGTACCGCGCCTCGGAAACCGTCAAGCTTGAGGAGATGGAGCGGCTGATCGAATGGCTGCCCCGCACCGTGCCGCCCCAGGAGCGGACCTCCATCGTCCATGGGGACTACCGCCTGGACAATATGGTGCTGCACCCCACCGAGCCCCGCGTCATTGCCGTGCTGGACTGGGAGCTGTCGACGCTTGGCGAGCCCCTGGCCGACTTCACCTATCTGTTGATGAACTGGGTGAACGGCACCATCGCCAATATCGAGGACCTTGAGGCGCACGGCGTTCCGTCCATCGACGAATATGTGGCCGAGTACTGCCGCCTGACCGGCCGTGACAGCCTGCCGGACCTGAACTGGTACTTCGCCTACAACATCTTCCGGCTGGCGGGGATCATCCAGGGGATCGTCGGGCGGGTCCGCGACGGCACCGCCAACAGCCCCCAGGCCGCGGCCATGGCCGAACGGGTCCCGCTGCTGGCCAAGGCCGGCTGGAGCTTCGCCCAGAAGGCCGGCGCGACGGCCTGAAGGCCCACGGGCTAGAGAGGCTGGCCCATCGCCCTGGACAGCAGCGCGTCCAGGGCGGCCTCGTCCTCGAACTGCGCCTGCACCGGCCAGGCGGTCACCCGGGCGCGCCATTCGGGGGGCAGCCGCGCCCAGTCCTTTTCCGTGGTCACCAGTCCGGCGCCGAAATCCTCGGCCCGAGCGGCCAGCCGGGCCAGGGTGGCGGCGTCATAGGCGAAGTGGTCGGGCAGCGCGACGAAGTCGGCCAGCTCGCAGCCCGCCGTCTTCAGGGCGCGCTCCACCTTCCACGGCTTGCCGACCCCGGCGAAGGCCACCTGCGGCCCGGGCGGCGGCGGCGCCAAGGCCTTCAACCGGGCGACCAGCACCGGCGTCTCGCCAAACAGGGCCAGGAGCTCGCGGTCAGGCGCGACCAGGTCCTCCGGCAGCATCACGATCACGGCGTCGGCCCGGGCCAGGCCTGCGGCCAGGGGCTCGCGCAGCGGCCCGGCCGGAAAGACCGCCCCGTCGCCGAAGGGCCATTCCCCCTCGCGGGTCTCGCCATCCACCACGATCAGGGACAGGCGCTTGGCGAGGCTCGGATTCTGGTGGCCGTCGTCCATGACGATGGCGGCCGCCCCCGCCTGAACCGCCGCGCAGGCCCCCAGGGCCCGGTCCCGGCCGACCCAGATGGGCGCGTCCTGCGCCATCATCAGCGGCTCGTCGCCAACATCGGCGGCGGTGTGCTGAGCGGGGTCCACGCGGACAGGTCCGGCCAGCCGCCCCCCATATCCCCGGGAGAGGCCATGGGCCTCGACGCCACTGCGCCGCAGCCGGGCCAGGATCTCGCGGGCCACCGGCGTCTTGCCGGTCCCGCCCATGGTGATGTTGCCGACGCAGATGACCGGCGCGCCGGGATCGCAGGGCGCCGCACGGGCGATGCGGCGGGCGGTGACGACGGCCCAGATCCAGGAGATCGGCGTCAGCAGCGCCCGCGTCAGGGGCATGGACGACCGGTCGCGCTCGCGCACGTACCACCAGCGCGGCGTGGAGAGCTTCATCGGGCGTCTCCGCCAGGAAGCAGCGGCGACAGCCGGTCCATGGCCTCATTCAGGGCCGCCCCATAGCGCTGGGCATGGGCCATGGCGGCGGCGCCTATGCGTCGGGCGACGGTCGGATTGTCCAGCAGGCCGGCCAGATGGCGGGTCAGGGTCTCGCCGTCCGGGGCGCAGAGGGCGGCGACCTCGTCGAACATGGCCTGATAGGTTTCGGCGGCGTTGAACACCGAAGGGCCGGTGACGATGGCGGCGCCCAGCCGGGCGGGCTCCAGGGGATTGTGGCCGCCGACGCCTGCCGCATAGCCGCCCCCCATGATCACCACATCAGCCAGGCGGAAGAAGAGGCCAAGCTCGCCCAGGGTGTCGGCCACATAGGCCCCGACCAGGGGCGTCGGCCTATGGCCTGCGCTGCGACGGGCGGTGTTGAAGCCGGCCTGCCCCAGGATTCGGGCGACCTCGGCCCCGCGCTCGGGGTGCCGCGGGGCCACGATCAGCAGGGCGCCGGGCTGGCCGGCCATCACGCCCTGGACCGCCTCGGCGATCAGGATCTCTTCGCCGGGATGGGTGCTGGCGGCCAGGATCACCGGCCGTCCCTCGGTCGCCTGGCGCAAAAGGTCGAGCTCGACGGCGTCGCAGGGCAGCGGGGCGCCCACCTGCTTGAGGTTCAGTTGCGGGCCGAGGCTCGCGCCCAGCCGCTCCAGCCGCGTGGCCGTCTCGGCGTCCTGCGGCAGGACCAGATCGAAGGCCTGCAGCAGGGCTCGGGCGGCGCCGGGCGCGCGGCCCCAGCCCAGGGCGCTCTTTTCCGTCATCCGCGCCGAGACCAGGGCCAGGCGGACATCCCGTTCGGCCGCCCCCATGATGAGATTGGGCCAAAGCTCACTCTCCACCAGGATTCCCGCAGCCGGGCGCCAGTGGTCGAGGAAGCCCGCCACCGCCCGAGGGCCGTCCACCGGGGCGTATTGATGGATCACGCCGACCGGCAGGCGTTGCGACAGGAGCTCGGCCGCCGTGCGGGTGCCGGAGGTGACCAGCAGATTCAGGTCCGGCCGGCGCTCGATGAGCGCCTCCACCAGCGGCAGGAGGGAGACGCTTTCGCCGACGCTCACCCCGTGCAGCCAGATGATGTCGCCGGGCGGCCGGGCGCAGCGGGGTTGGCCCAGGCGCTCGTCCAGCCGCTCAGGATCCTCCTTGCCCCGCCGGGCGCGGGCGCGCAGCAGGCGCGGCGCCAGGGGCTCGAGGGCGGCAAGGGCCAGGCGATAGGCGGCGAGGCCAAGGGAGCGGGGACGGGGCTTCACACCACCTCAGCCGGATAGAGCCGGCAGTGGGCGCCCTCGCCTGTCTCCACCTGCAAGGTGGCGTGGCCGATGCCGAACCGCCCCTGCAGCCCCTCGCAGGCTGTGTGCAGGAAGCCGTCCGGGTCCGCATGGTCGGGGCGGGTGAGGTGGACGGTGAGCGCCGTCTCAGTGGTGCTCATGGCCCAGATGTGCAGGTCGTGAATGTCGGTCACCCCGGGTAGGCCGGCGAGCCAGGCGCGGACGGCCTCGACATCGATCCCCCGGGGGGCGGCGTCCAGGGCCAGGTCGACAGAGTCTCGCAAGAGCCCCCAGGTGCCGATCAGGATCACCGCCACGATCAAGAGGCTCAGCGCCGGGTCGAGCCAGTAGAGGCTGGTGAGCGCGATGACGCCGGCCCCGATCACCACGGCCAGGGAGACCGCCGCATCGGCGGCCATGTGCAGGAAGGCGCCGCGGATATTCAGGTCGCCCTTGGCGCCGCCCATGAACATCAGCGCCGTGGCGGTGTTGATGACCACGCCGATCGCCGCGACGATCATCACCGGGGCGGCGGCGACTTCCGCAGGATCGGCGATCCGCCGTACGGCTTCCGAGACGATGGCGCCCACCGCCACTAGCAGCAGAATGGCGTTGGCGAGCGACGCCAGGATGGTCGCCTTGCGCAGGCCATAGGTCCGGCGCCCCGTCGGCTTGCGCCTGGCCAGGCTGGCGGCCCCCCAGGCCAGCAGCAGGCTCATCACATCCGACAGGTTGTGGCCGGCGTCGGCCAGCAGGGCCAGCGAGCCGAACCACAGGCCAGCCGCCACCTCGGCGGCGACGAAGCCGCTGTTCAGGACCACGCCGATGGCGAAGGCCCGGCCGAAATCCTTGGGCGCGTGATGATGGTGGCCGCCGAGCCCGTGACTGTGCCCATGACCATGGTCATGGTCAGGGGCGTCGTCGTGGTGATGGTCGGGATGGTCGTGCGCCATGGCCCTATGTCTCATCCGCCGCCGTGGCAGGCAACGGCGCGGCGCCCACCAGGGCCTCGGCTCGGCGGGTGGCGGCCGAGAGGCGGGCCGACCAGTCGGCGCAAAGCTCGGCGATCTCTTGGTCCTGGGCCTCGGCCGGCGCATAGAAGGGGCCGTCCCAGACCACGGCCCCCCGTCCGAAGGGGGCGGCCAGCATGACCTTGTCCCAGCTGTCGAGCCGCAGGGACGGCGCGGCCGCCAGGCCCATCAGGAAGACGGGCGCCTGGGTGCGTTTGGCGATCTGCACCGCGCCTGGGGCCACGACCTCATTGGGGCCGCGGGGACCGTCGGGGCTGATGATCAGGGCGCCCCCGTCGCCCACGAAGCCCAGGGCCTGGCGAAAGCCGGCCACAGCGGCGCGGGCCTTGGCCGAGTCGCCCTTCTTGGCCGAGGACATGCGGATCGAGGGAAAGCCCACCCGGTCCAGGGCCTGGGCGACGAACTCCCCATCCGACGAGGGAGAGACCAGCACCTGGGTCTTGCCCCTGGGCCACCATTTGGGGGCCGTCGCCAGGGACAAGGGGATGCGCCCGTGCCACATCAGGGCCAGCAGGCCGGTCCTGTCGGTCAGGAACGGCTCCAGGCAGGCGTCATCCACGTGCCGCCAGCGGACGGTCTTCAGGATCAGCTGCAGATAGGCGGCCAGCAGCCAGCCCAGGACCGCCTGCACGGCCGGGCGCCGGAACAGGTCCTTCACGCCGCGCTCTCCGTCTCCAGGTCCTGGCTCTTGGCCAGCCGGGCATAGAGGCCCTGGGCCTGGACCAGGCTGGCATGGTCGCCGGTCTCCACCACCTGGCCGCGGTCGATCACATAGATGCGGTCGGCGCCGCGCACGGTCGACAGACGGTGGGCGATGAGCATGGTGGTGCGACCCGCCATCAGGCGGGTCAGGGCGGCCTGCACCTGGGCTTCGCTCTCGGTGTCCAGCGCGCTGGTGGCTTCGTCCAGCAGCAGGATGGGGGCGTCCTTCAGGAAGGCCCGGGCGATGGCGATCCGCTGGCGCTGGCCGCCAGAGAGCCGCGCGCCGGCCTCGCCCACCAGGGTGGCGTAGCCGGCCGGCAGTTCGGAGATGAAGTCGTGGGCGGCCGCGGCCCTGGCGGCGGCCTCGATCTCGGCCTCGCTGGCGTCAGGCCGCGCATAGGCGATGTTGGCGCGGATGGTGTCGTCGAACAGGAAGGGCTCCTGGGTCACCAGGGCGATCTGCTCGCGCAGGGAGGCCAGCGTCAGGTCGCGGACGTCCGTTCCGTCGATGGTCACCTTGCCGGCGGTCACGTCATAGAAGCGCGGGATCAGGTTCAGGATGGTGCTCTTGCCGCCGCCCGAGGGGCCGACCAGGGCGATGGTCTCTCCGCGCTTGGCGCTCAAGGTCACCCCGGTCAGCGCCGGCGCCCCCTCGCCATAGGCGAAGCTGACCTCTTCGAAGGCGATGGCCCCGTCGCTGCGCTGCGCGGTGCGGGCGTTGGCCGGCTCCCGGATCAGCGGCTCGACGTCCAGGGCTTCGAACAGCCGCCGCGCCCCGGCCAGGCCCTCGGCGAACACGGTCTGAAGATTGGCCAATTGCCGCAGGGACTGGGACGCCATGCCCAGCGCGCCGATGAAGGCCACGAAGGCGCCGACATTCATCGCGCCGCTGGCGGCCCGCCAGCCGGCATAGGCCATCACCCCGGCCACGATCAGGGTCATCAGGGTCTCGGTGGCCGGCGCCGCGGCCGCCCGGGCGTTGGCGCCCTTGACCAGATGGGCCTGGCGCCTGGCCACCACCTCGGCCACCCGGGCCTCTTCGAAGGCTTCGCGGTTCTCGATCTTGACGACGCGGACCCCGTCGAGGCTCTCCATGATGGCGGTCGACAGCGCCGAGGTCTCGGCCATGGCGCCCTTGGCGGCCTTGGTGGTCTTCCTGGAGAACCGCCGCATGATGCCGGTGGCCAGCGGCGCGGCCAGCAGGATGGCCAGGGTCAGGATGGCGTCGTTCGACACCATGACCAGAACCGCCCCGATCACGGTCAGGAAATGCTGGGTGTAGTTGACGAGGCCAGAGGTGGCCGCCTCGCGGATCAGGCCGGCGTCATAGAGCACCGAGGAGACATAGGCGCCCGAATGCTGCCCCCGCAGGCGGGCGAGGTCGGCCCGGACCAGCTTGCCGAACAGCTGCACCTGCACGTCGCCGACGACGCCATTACCGATCCGGTTGACCAGGGAGGCCTGGGTCACCTGGGCGACCCCGCGCAGGATGGCGTAGCCGGCGATGGCCAGCGGAATGGCCCAGATGGCGCCGGGCTTCTGCACCACCAACAGGTCGTTGATCGCCGGCTCCAGGATCTGGACCAGCTTGGCGCTGGAGAAGGCGACGACGATGGCGGCGACCAGGGCCAGGACGAAGCCCTTCCAGCGCGGCTTCAGATAGACCTGCGCGATGCGGCCGATCAGGACGCGGGCGGGCGTCTTGTCAGGCTCCGGGGTGGCCGTGGAACTCATGGTCCTGGCGTCGTCCGTCGCGGCCTGCAAGTCAAGTCAACGGCAGGGCTCAAGGCTTCCGTTGGACGGCCCGAACGCCTAGTTATGCGGCAAATCCCGGAGCGCCCCTTGGCCCAATTCGACCTCAGCACCCCCGAAGGCCGCAAGCGCGCCCTGCGGGACTATATGTGGAACGACCACGCCTTCCTGCGCCTGCGCTTCCAGAACGCCCACTGGATCAGCGAGGAGCTGGTGCGCACCAACCAGCCCTCGCCCGAGCAGCTGGCCGGCTGGAAGGCGCGGGGAATCAAGACGATCATCAACCTGCGCGGCGGGTTCGACGGCAGCTTCCACGTGCTGGAAAAGGCCGCCTGCGAAGAGCTCGGCCTGACCCTGGTGGACTTCACCATCACCTCGCGCGAAGTCCCCAGCCGCGCCCGGGTGCTGGGCGCGCGGGACCTGTTCGAGACCATCGAATATCCGGCCCTGATGCACTGCAAGTCCGGCGCGGACCGGGCGGGCATCATGAGCGTCTTCTACATGCACTTCCGCAAGGGCAAGACGATCGCTGAGGCCCTGGACCAGCTCCACCTGCGCTACCTGCACATGAAGGCCGGCAAGACCGGCGTGCTGGACTACACCTTCGAGCGCTACCTGGCCGAGGGCGAGCCGGCCGGCCTGTCCTTCATCGAATGGGTGGAAAGCCCCGCCTACGACCCCGACGCCATCAAGGCCGACTTCCGCAGCCAGTGGTGGGGCAACTTCTTCACCGAGCGCCTGCTGAAGCGGGAGTAGGTCGGCCTCTCACCGCACCGTTTCCTTTTCCCGCGGCGCCGAGACCTGCTGGGGCTTGGCCTGAGCCTTGGGTTTGGGCAGCAGGCGGAACCGCGACTGGCACCAGGCGAAGTCGATGCCGACATCGATAAGCGCGTCGGAGCGGCCGCAGGGGCAGGGGAAGTCCATCACCGCCCAGACCCGGTAGGTCTCGCCGGCCTGCAGGGGCACCGGCCGTCCGTTGACGTGATTGGGGGCCGCATTGACGCACAGAACCAGATCGCCAGGGCCGACCGCATCGCTCATCGCACTCTCCGTTTCGCCGAGGGTGATATTAGACCCAGCGCTCCCACACGTCATGCTCGGGCTTGTCCCGAGCATCCCTGTCGATGGCGGGCGCGAGCTTCGAAGGGATTCCCGGCGCAAGGCCGGGAATGACGTGTGGGGGGTTGCGAGGCCGGGTCTATGGCCGCGCCTCCGCCCTCGTCCTTCGAGGGCCGGCTTCACCGGGCGCCTCAGGATGAGGACGGAGGCCTTGGCCATTTGCGGCTGGGGGACCTTCACCGCCGCGCGCCGTCCGCCGCCGACGCCTGCTTACTTGACGGCGGTCACAAGGGCGAAGGACAGCAGTTCGCCGCCGTCCGCCTCGAGCATGGCGATGACGCTATCCTTATCCGGCGAGTGTCCGGCCCGGGTCCAGCGCAGCCAGTCCGCCCAGCCGTCGGCCTGCATACGGGCAGAGGTGACGCTCACCAGCTCGGTGATCGCCCAATGGAACCGCCACCAATCGGCGCTGTGCCACGCCATGGCCTCCCAGCCGACGCAGGCCTTGATGTGGGGCGGGATCTGGCCAAGGTCGCGGACGTCTCGGCGCATCGCAGGCGTGGCGATGCCGAGGCGCCCGCCGGGCTTCAGAAATCGGGTGATGTAAGCCAGGTAGGTGTCAGCCGTTCCGAAGTACTCATAGGCGTCGATGCACACGATGGCGTCGAACGCATTGGCCTCGAACGGAAGCGCGTGCGCTTCGGCGCGTACCGCCTCGACCTGCCCGGACACCCCGGCCTCGGTAAAGGTCGCCGCCGCCTTCACCGGATCGACCCACAGGTCGGCGGCCACGACGCTGACCCCAAACTCCTTGGCGAGGAACACAGATGTCGCGCCGCGACCCGATCCCAGGTCCAGGACCCGCATACCCGGCTTGAGTGCGAGGTCCTGCGCCAGGTCCTCCAGGAGCCACAGCGGATTGGGTCCCATGTCCAGACCGAGCAGCCACGCCGGGTCATATTTCGAGGTGAGCGGATAGCGCTCCGGCTGGTGGAGGATTTCTGTTGTCATGATCACCTGTGGCCGGGGGCGACCGCTTCCATCACTTCACCAAAGGGAATCTAGTCCTTTCGGCGCGGGGTACGAACCCCGTTTGCGCGGGCCGTGGCCATACGCCAGTAGCGCTGTCTGAACCAAGCTTGGTCTTGTCCTCCGCCCCCGCGCGCCAGTCGTTGACAAAGTTTGCCAATTTATCGAGGCTTATTGCCGGAGGTGATCCATGGCGACGATGAATGTCTCCCTGCCCGATGCGATGAAGGACTGGGTCGAGGGGCGGGCCGGGACCCGGCCGCTACAGCAACGCCAGCGACTATGTGCGCGACCTGATCCGCCGGGACCAGGAGCGGGTCGATAAACTCGCCGCGCTCCAGCAGCTGATCCAAGAAGGCGAAGAGAGCGGCGCGAGCGACCTGTCGGCCGCCGATATCATCGCCAAGGCGCGTCAGCGCGCCGGCGTCGGCTAGCGTGGTCTACAGGTTCAGCCGCAAGGCGGCCGAGGACCTTGAGAACCTTTATCTCCATGGGGTTGTGACGTTCGGCGTCGGCGTCGGCGTCAGGGCATGCCGCGCCCACAGGCCCCCTACCGCGCCGCCGCTGAGATCGGATCGGGCAGGCCCAGGATGCGTTTGGCGATGATGTTGTTCTGCACCTCCTGCGAGCCGCCGGCGATGGTGCCGGCCTTGGAGCTGCCGAGCAGGCGGGTGGCGGCCAGTTCGTCCTCGTCGAAGGGCTCGCCGCTCCAGCCCAGGCCCCGCCAGCCCATGATCTCCACGGCCAGCTCCGCCCCGTCCCGACGCAGGAAGGAGCCAGCGTTCTTCATGATCGAGGTGGCCGCCGAAGGCCCGCTGTTGGACCTGGCCTCCAGGGCCGCGCGGGCGGCGGTCTGCTGGAAGGCCTTCAGCTCCATCTCGTAGCAGGTGATCCTGTGGCGCAGGTCGGGGTCGGCGATGCGGCCCGCATCGTCCTCGCCCACATAGGCCTTGGCCATCTGCGGCAGGGGGACCTTCACCGCCGCGCGCTGGGCCCCGGCCGCCCCGGCCAGGCCGCTGCGCTCATGCTGCAGCAGGCGCTTGGCGATGGTCCAGCCGCCATTCAGCGGGCCGACCAGGTTCTCCTTGGGGACCACCACATCGGTGAAGAAGGTCTCGCAGAAGGGGGAATTGCCGGCGATCAGCAAGATGGGGCGGGCCTCGACGCCGGGCGAGCGCATGTCGATCAGCAGGAAGGAGATGCCCTCATGCTTCTTGGTCGTGTCGGTCCGCACCAGGCAGAAGCACCAGTCGGCCAGGTGCGCGCCCGAGGTCCAGATCTTCGGGCCGTTGACCAGCCAATGGTCGCCCCTGTCCTCCGCTCGCGTCGACAGCGAGGCGAGGTCGGAGCCCGCGCCGGGCTCGGAGAACCCCTGGCACCAGCGCAGGTCGCCCCGCGCGATAGGCGGCAGGTGGCGGGCCTTCTGTTCTTCGGTTCCGTATTCCAGCAGGGTGGGGCCGAACATCATCACCCCCATGCCGCCGATGGGGTTCTGGGCGCCGATGGTCTTCATCTCTTCGGCCAGAACCCGGGCCTGCGCCGGCGACAGGCCGCCGCCGCCGTACTGCGTAGGCCAGGTGGGCACGCCCCAGCCCTTTTCGCCCATGCGGGACTTCCAGAGCCTGGCGTCGTCGGTCTCGGGGCCCTCCTCGGCGCCGGGGCCCGGCGCGGGTCGGTGGGCCAGGGATGGCGGGAAGTTCTCCGCGAGCCAGGCGCGGGCGGTCTGGCGAAAGGCGTCGTGTTCGGTGGGCTGTTCGGTCATTGGGGCGCTCCCGGCCGCCTGGGGCGGCTCTGTTCTGATTGGCAGGTCGACGGCCGCCGGGCTCCGGCAGGCGCGAAATCCTCCGTGTCTGGTCGGCGACAATTGGCGCCGTGACCCTCTGGCGGGACCGTGCCAGGATAACGCTGTCATGCCGTCGCGGCCAGAGTGTCGCGGCGCGCCTGGGCCAGGGCGCCGGCCTATCAGCGGCTGCGCGTCCTGCGAGAAAACAAATGAGCTCGGCGCCAATGACCGGGCCAGGGAAGGAAACGATGATGCGCGTCGCACAACAGGCGGCCGGCGACGGGACGACTCTGGTCGGTCCGCGCCGCACGCCCCGCAACATGGCCGGCGAAGTCCAGGGCTCCATCCACGAGGACGCCACCGCCAGGAAGCTGGGTTTTCGGGGCGGCACGGTGGCCGGCTCGATCCACATGGACCAGTTCGTCCCGATGCTGGTCGATCTCTATGGGGAGCGCTGGTTTGCGGGCGGCAATCTCTCCCTGCTGTTCAAGCGGCCGACCGTGGACGGCGAGGCGGTCATCGCCGAGGCGACGCCGGGCGTCGAGCGCGCCCGCCTGGAGATGTACGACGAGGCCCGCGCCCTGATCTGCCAGGGCACGGCGTCCGACCATGCCGACGCCGGCTCCGAGCTGTCGCGGCGGTTGCTGACAAGGGAGGCCGCGCCCCGCAGCGCCATCCGCATCCTGGCCGATCTGCATGTGGGCGACGAGGCCCAGGACATCGCCCTTAGCGTCTCGCCCGAGGCTCTGAAGCGGCGCCTGGAGACCATCACCGAGACCCTGGAGTGCTATCAGGGTGAGCGGGCCGTTCTGCCGCCGTCGATGGTCGTACACTTGGCCCATGGCGCCCGGTCTGCCGTGGTCGGCTCGGCCGGCGCGGCGGTGGGCCTGTTCGGCGCCCTGGAGATCCAGTTCCTGCAGGGGCCGCTGCGGGCCGGGGTAAGCTATGTGGGCCGCACGCGAATCTACGCCCTGACCGAAAGCCCGAGGACGGAAAACGTTTGGTACGACGTGCTGATCGCCGATCCGAATTCCGGCCGCGACCAGGCCCGCGTCACCTTCTGCCTGCGCTTCATGAAGGCCTCTTCGCCGCTCTGGAGCGAGGCCTGAGGCCTCAGCGCCGACGGATCGCGGCGAAATATTCCCGGTCGAACAGGCGGTAATAGAGCCAGGCCGGCACGCGATCGTAATAGGGCTGCACGTCGGCGATGATCTTCGCCTGGGAGGCGTGGACGTCCAGCAGGTCGCGCTTGGTCTGGGCGACGCTGGCGATGCTCACCGCCAGCTCCGGCGGCGGCAGCCCCTTGGCCGGATCGCGGGGATAGTGCTCGCGGAAGGCGGCCACCAGCCGGCGGGCTAGCCGCACCAGGGCGCCGGGCAGGGTCACCTGATAGAGCAGGCGCGGCCAGGGTGCGTCCTTGGGCGCGGCCTCAAAAACCTCTCGCACCCAGACGCCGGTGCGGACGTGATCGGGATGGCCATAGAAGCCGACCTTCTCGTCGAAGCTGATCAGCACCTGGGGGCGGTAGCGGCCGATGGCCTCGGCGATGGCGGCCTTGGGCTTGGCGGGGTCGAGCCGGATGAGGCCCCCGTCGGGGAAGTCCAGCACCTCCACGGCCTCGGCCCCCAACAGACGGCCGGCGGCCTTGGCCTCGGCCAGGCGGACCCGGGCCAGTTCGTCGGGCGTGTAGCCGGTGTTCTGCGCCGCCTCCCCATGGGTGAGATAGAGCAGGATGACCCTGGCTCCGGCCTTGGCCATGCGGGCCAGCGTCCCGGCGCAGGTGATCTCATCGTCCGGATGGGCCCAGATGGCCAGGACCGTCACCTCGGCGCCGACGCCGGGTAGGATGTGGGTCCGGGGCACGGACTCGTCGTTCAACTGTCCGCGGGCGAGCAGGAAGCCGCCGAGCAGGGCGGTGGGCAGGCCGACCGCGGCGATGGCGCCCCAGGGGATTTTCCGTTCAACCGCCATAGCGCGCCTCCGCCGGTTTTCCGCCGTCGCCTCGGGCGGCGGTCGTGGCCCAGTCCAGGTCGGCCAGATAGTGGTCGGCGACGGCCTTGTGAACCGGCGACAGCATCAGGTGCAGGCCGGCGGGCTCGGTCACCGCGCTGGTCACCCAGCCCCGCTCATAGAGCTTCTTCAGCACGGCGAAGGGGTTCACGTCGTCCCGGGTGAAGGCGAGGATGCCGAGCGTCGGATCGCCCAGCAGATGCCACCCCTGGGCTTGCACGCCGGCCTGGATGACCTGGCGAGCCTCCGTCACCTCACCATGCTTGGCGCGGTAGCCAAGGGCGCCGAGCACATTCATCACCGCCCAGGCCGCGGCGATGGCGCCGCCGGGGCGGGTGCCGGCCAGGGTCGGGGTGACCATCTTGCCCGCCGGCCAGTCGCCGACCTCGAGGATCATGTGGGCGCGCAGATCCTCGCTGCGGAAGAAGACGGTGGACGCCCCCTTGGCGCAATAGCCGTATTTGTGCAGGTCCGCAGAGATGGATGAGACGCCCTCGACCTCGAAATCGAAGGGCGGGATGGCCGCGCCGTTCATCCGCACGAAGGGGGCGATATAGCCGCCGACACAGGCGTCCACATGCAGCCACACGCCCCGCCGCAGGGCGAGCTCGGCCAGGGCCTCGATGGGGTCGATCAGGCCATAGGGGAAGCAGGGCGCCGAGCCGACGATCATGATCGTCTGGCCATCGATCACCGCTTCCATGGCGGCAGGATCAGCCAGCAGGTCCTTCAGCGGCGTGCGCCGGACCTCGATCTCCATCACCGCGCAGGCCTTGTCGAAGGCGGGATGGGCCGAGCGGGGCAGGACGAGGTTCAGCGGGCCGGTCAGGCCGCGAACCTTGCGGGCGTGGTCGCGGGCGGCCTTGACCGCCATCAGGATGGAGTCGGTGCCGCCGCTGGTCATGTTGCCGACGCAAGCCTCGTCGCCATGCAGCAGGCCCAGGCCAAAGCCGACCACCTCGGCCTCCATCTGCTTCAGGCTCGGGAAAGCCGCCGGCCCCAGGCCGTTCTCCGAGGCGAATTTGGCGTAGGCCTCTTTCTGCACCTGCTCGATCTCAGGCCCGGCATTGAAGACATAGACCGCCGCCTTGCCATCGCGCCATTTGACGTCGCCGGCGCCCAGGGCGTCCATGCGGGCGGACACCTCGGCCCAGGGCGTTCCTTGTTCCGGCAGTTCGATCCTGGCCATTTCGCCCTCCCCGGCGTCGTCGGCCGCTTTGCGGCTCTGATCCTTGTGGTCGGCCAAGGTGACACAACCGGGACGGGCTGGAAAAGCCGAAGACTTGACGGCGATCCTCGCCGGGGCCAAGCCGTTCGACCTCGACGGGGAGGGGACAACAGATGTCGCAAGGCGCAGAGGTGCTGAAGGCGCCGTCCACCCGCCGCGTGCTGGGTGCAAGCCTGGTGGGCACGGCGGTGGAATTCTATGATTTCTATATCTACGCCACGGCCGCGGCCCTGGTGTTCGGGCCGCTGTTCTTCCCCTCGGCCTCGCCGTCGGCCCAGCTTCTGTCCTCCTACGCCACCTTCGCCATCGCCTTCTTCGCCCGGCCCCTGGGCGCGGCGCTGTTCGGGCACTATGGCGACCGCATCGGCCGCAAATCGACCCTGGTGGCGTCCCTGATGCTCATGGGCGCCTCGACCTTCGCCATCGCCTTCCTGCCCACCTATGCGACGGCCGGCTGGATCGCGCCGGCCCTGCTCTGCCTGCTGCGGTTTGGTCAGGGCCTGGGCCTCGGCGGCGAATGGGGCGGAGCGGCCCTGCTGGC
>Ga0208179_1000853_pt1 | contig 17354 bp, 38 predicted proteins | sample Malvired_Geostar_FD_184238 | JGI IMG/M metagenome (GOLD analysis project Ga0208179, IMG submission 184238) | Marine viral communities from the Global Malaspina Expedition - Malaspina viral metaG DeepMed_Geostar (SPAdes) (version 2) | ecosystem: Environmental > Aquatic > Marine > Oceanic | place...
GACATATAAATATTTATATTCAATATGGAAGCGTTCAATAAATTCTTTATGAAACAGACTATGCTCTGTTTAGAGGCTCGAGAAGACTGGGATCAGGTACCAGCGCCAAGCAGCCAGCTTGAGCCTCTTGATGAATATTTACAACGTCTCGAAGGTATCACCGTACAACAAATTCTTAATTATAGTACCTTTCAGGGTCTTTATTTCGGTAATAAGCATGGAATTGGTGGACCAGAGGATGGTTTCGATAAAGCTATGGAGGATTTCACAGCTAGCCTTGTTGTATTTGTAAATAGAGATGCACAAGGAGTAGGGCCTAGTGGTTTTCGACCTAGAGTGTATGATACAGAAGAATTTAAACAACAGCATAATTATGCTGAGTACACTGAATTAGATCAACAAGCAAGAAGAGCGATGAGAGATAAAATGACTGCTCGTCAAAAAGGTACTGATCAAGATTTACAACAAGCTGAAGCAGAATATAATCGATTAAGACATTTACAATACAATACTGAATACTGGAATGCATATCAGAAGGCAAAACAGGAAGAAGACGAGTATGTAAAGAACATGCATAACACTCCAATGAGTAGAGAAAAATTATCTGATGATGGTAGCAAAACGTATAAACGGCTACAATTAGCATACGATGGACTTTTACAATACCTATAATATAATGAAACATATGAGTTTAGAGAAGAGAGTTTTCCTTTGTTTCCTTATTCTAATTTTGTTTCTCTCTAGTGGTTGTCATACTACAAAGTACGAATGGTTTCCAAATAAAGATGGAACTGATCTAGATGTGAATAAAGTCGCCCTGCCTGATCGTGCTGAGTTAGGTGGCATTGAAATTGATGTATTAAAAATAACTCTGTGAACGAAGACTTTGATAAATTCGAACAAGAGGTACAGATTCACTTATACAGTCGATTAGCTAAGCTTGTTGCTGTGATAGGTTTCTTAGTGGGTATGGGGTTAGTTTTTATAGCTTATTCAGAGCCAAATAAGCCTATTGTAGCAGACGTTGAAGTAAAAGTTAAGGGGTTAGTTTGTTCTATCTGTGGATATGGATTAGTTAAGTTATTTAGAAAAGACATTGTTGTTATTAACGCTACTGTTGATATTAAAAAAAATTTACTTCTGTTAGATTTCTTTGAATCAAAAGATGGTGTTGTTCACTATATTAAAAACGATAGGATTATTAAAATGGTAAAGGATTCTGGGTACGAGGTAGAGTCTATTAAGCGTTTAGATAAATGATCACTGATCTAGACCTTGAAGGAGTAGCACCTTTCATCGAAGCTCATCCAAATAAAACAATTGTAGCTACAAACGGTTGTTTTGACATCTTGCATGCAGGTCATGTCGCTTATCTTGAAGCAGCTAAAGAGCAGGGAGATATATTAATCGTTGGTCTTAATGATGACGATAGTGTAAGAGAGTTAAAAGGATCAGACAGACCAATAAATTGTCTCGAAGATAGAGCGCGAGTTTTAGCCAGTGTACGTTATGTTGATCTTGTAGTAATCTTTCATGAGAAGAAAGCGCATCAGTTTATTAGAGAAGTGCGTCCAGATATATATGTAAAGGGAGGAGACTATACATTAGATTCTCTACCAGAATGTGAACAATTATTATTAGAACAGAATACTCTAAATGTCGTAATTTTACCAGAGCTAACAGGCAGATCTACCACAAATATCGTAGAAAAGGTGATAAATATGAAACCTTTACCGGTAAAGTAGCGTTTCCTTAAGGAATCTCACCGTTATTTCCGGACAAAAGGCTTGACCTTTTCGCTATTTGACGCCATAATATTGGTGTTGTTGATGAATACGATGAATGATTATTCCAAAATATCGGCTGAGAACACAAGTTCCAGGATGGCGACGATCAGTGCTGAAGAGACATACTTTATCGGTGATATTGTAAAGGACTCAAAGACTCGAACAGGCACTCTCAAATGGAGTCAGCGTGAATTGGTAAAAGCTAAGCAATTCGGTTACGGTGATGTGGATATTTATGTTGTTCCAGTCGAAGGTGATATTGACAAAGATAAAATCAGTCGCGCGATTAACAAAAAGTTCCCTAGAGAATCTGCGTATGGAAGGATGAGATGGAGAGCTGGTTGGGCGGTCCTTATGGATGATGAGCTCGGATTTCAAAAAACTGATAAAACAAATACTGTTACGATTGAAGAGCATTACGGACTGGCTAATTAAGCTAGCTGTATTCTCTGGATAAGCTATAATTATTGTGTTGTTAGAGATGAGAACTTACTTTGATGCAAGACACGGAGGGCCGTATGATAGAGGTACGGCGGATAGTTGGTACAGTCGTGGTCGTAATCCTCACTTCTTTAGAGGTGCGTCATATGACTCGGCCCCGGTAGAAGAAAAGGATATGACCCCATTTGAGCTCAAAGAGTATAATGCTGGTTTCGACGAGAACGAGAGTGATCCAAACGCACGAAAGAATTAAAAAATGCACGAGAAGATTTTAAATTTTATAAACACTATTTCGATTTCAGCAAATTCTGAGTATGCCAATACTATCGAGATTACTCGCGAGATTGATCCAAACAGGACATTAGCAAATAGTGGTTTGGTTAAGGTGAAAGTCCCTGATTCAGCAATTGGTTTTGTGTTTAATAACGATACTGGTGAATTGGCATACATGTATAATTACAAAGACTAAATGAAGAACATTACATTAACATTCGAAAGAAAATCCAACACGGTTTGGTCAGATGGAGATGATTACTATGCTACTTATGTGCATGAACCAACCAAGTCTAAATGGAAGATTCTATGGCAGTACAGCCAGTGTGGTGAACATATTGGCTCGATCCAGAAATTGGTTACAACAGGATCGCCAACCAGCCAGGGCGGTGAACGTATCACTTGGGAGTATCAAGGTGAGGTTTTTCGCTTTAAAAAATTAGAGCAGGGCCTGAAAGTCGAGATCGATCTTCTTGAATCTGATGAGACTTATGAATCTGTCTCTCGAGCTCTAGCTACACCACCTCCAAGCTTGGAGTCAGAGCCGCAAGAAGAGCGAGTTTCTTTCGAGCCTGAGATGCCTAATTTAAGAGAGAATCCATTAGGATGGGCTTGATGTTCTCTCTAGATACGTTATAATTATTGCAGTTGTTATGGATAAGATATTAGATAAAAACGGATTGGAAATTGAAGTTGGTCAAATTGTTAAGATCAAAAGTAATGATGTTGAAGATTGTGTAGTGTGTGGATTTGATAATGGTAGAATTGATGTTATTGAATTAGGAGAGGGCTTTACTATTGATGGAGATGAGATAGAAGTTGTTAGTGAATTGAATGGTTAGAGATGAAACTGTATTACGATAGTAAATTAGAACGTCGAGGAGATCCTAGAGGACCGATTGGAAAGAAATCATACACACCATCATTCGAAGAGTGGGAGAAGCTTCCAAGCGAGATCAAATTAACTAAAGGTGAGTGCAATCAGTTGTACAATATCTTGACGTCGAATTTGTCAAGTCCAGAATTTAAAGTAAACAAGATTATTGCTAAATTAGAGGAACAAATATGATTAGACTGTTGACAATATTTCTGCTGTCTGCTTCCATTGCGCAATCGGTTAGCATGAAGATAAAAGTAGCCCACCAGAAGGCCACACATATGAATCAACCATATGGCTCCCCTGGAGGAATCTATTTCGAAATCAAGGACATGGACCCTTTGCTACCTTATTGGGTTCAATACTCTCATGATTTTAAAATTTGGAAAGATTTATATAATTTTGGAAGCTTTGGAACTAATTCCACATCTCCTCTTTTTCATTGGTTCGAGCTACCTCCGGAAAAATGCTTCTTTCGAATAATTCAGAAGTGGTAATCCTCTCTAGATCAGCTATAATTAATGTGTTGTTAGGATACAAATAATGAAACCGACAAATCCATATTACAGATCTCAGATGAACATGACATATTTTGAAAAAATGTTAGATGTTTTTCAGAATATAGAACCAAACGATACAAATTTTCGATCAAAGGATGAATATAAGATCAGTTATGATAGAGATACACATCGCGACGGTTCATTGTCTAAGTATGTTTATATTGATATCCCGTGCGAGGATCTGTCGTTTGCTTTCTCAAAAGAGACAGGTAGATTAGCATTCATAGTAAACTACAAAGACTGATGACAAGTCCATATTACGATACTTTAAGAAGAATGAATATAGAAAAACAGAGAAAAGAATTGCTCAAGAAGTGGAAAGAGCTTCCCGAGCCAAAACCCACATGGGAGTCTTTTAAGAGAAGAAGCCAATTTCAGAATAGTATATAAATGACCGCACTAGCAGAAATAAAAGAAGAGCAAGAGGCCGTTCAGTATAGTGAATGGGTTGATAAGTGGCAAGAGATTGAGTCTGATATGATGTACAATGTGCCGTGGAAGAAGCTCTACGAAAGAGTTGGATTGAGTAAGTCGATTGGTGGTCGTTGGACTATTGCAGAGGGAAAGTTCTGGGCTGAATATCTTAGATTTGTGACTGAGGTTTATCACTATGGTGGAACTCTTGATGAATTAAAACGTAGAATTACTGATCAACGCATTTATAATAAGAGCATTAAATGAAATATATTGACAGAAGAATAGAAGCTAGACGGATAGATAAATCTTGGGGCTATGAGATATGTAGAGTCAATAATCAAGAGCAAGATTACTGTAGCAAGATTATCTCTATCAAGGCAGGTTGCTCAACGTCAATGCATTACCATATTCAGAAGCATGAAACATTTTATGTAAGAGTAGGTGCCTTAAGAGTAGACACTCTAGATACTTCGACTGCAAAGACAGAGAGCCATATTCTTAATGTCGGTGACGTGCTTGAGGTTGAAAGGTATTTGCCACATCAGCTAATTGCTCATAAAGGCCCGGTTGAGCTAGATGAGACGAGTACGTTTTCTGATCCAAGCGATAGCCATAGAATTAGAATCAATTTTCAGAAAGACGCAGACTAATGAAACTACACGAAGCAGTTAGAATCGGAAAGGGATTAGACTTCACAACTGTTCGAGAGTGTGTGGATAGTATTCACAGTTTTTCTCCTCAGTTGTTCCCATACTCTGAGATTAATGAGGAGCTAAACGAGCTCTACGAAGATTATGATAACTTTAAAGCGCATCCTGAGACATGGATGGAAACTCTTTGCGGAATGAAACCATGAAACCAAAATATCCTAACATAAGAGTTCAAATGGTCGGCAGGGATGGTAATGCATTCTCTATCATCGGTCGAGTAACTAAAGCGCTACGCAATGCACGCGTCCCTGTAAAAGAGCGAAAGAAGTTCCAAGCAGAGGCTATGGCGACTGATTATAATAACGTACTTCAGACAGTAATGAAGTGGGTAGACACATACTAATGGATCTTAAACAAGTCAGAGCTAAGTTAAATGCAATCAGTAAGACTATTGATGAGCATCTAGACTTCTTGTTAGAGGTTAGACAAGACGAACAGACGTACAAAGATGACATCAATGAGATCGGTAAGATGGGTGATGCAGTCCTCTCAACGCTACATGAACATAATGATCTCTTGCATGAACCATCTGGAGGTGAGAAGGATTGGGTGTGTGAGAAGTGTGGTAAGAGCACATTTGAGACTGATTATGATTACCTCGTACACCCTACATTGCATTTAGGATGTGCACTAGAAGCAGATCAATACGGGCAAGTTTCTCAAGTGTACAATAGAGGACTGTCGGCAGAAGAAAGTAAGACAGACGATGAACGAATGAAGATCCGGCTTGGAGCTGGTTGAGGTTGAAAAATGATATGAATTATCGAGTTAAAGTAAAAGGTGGTGTTAGTGTTTTTCATGATAAAGAATTAGCTGAGAAGTGCGCCAAGAAAAATAAAACTATAGTAGAAGAGATTAAGACAGATGATGAACAAATGAAGAGCTTCGCAGAAGATCTTCGAGCTACAGACTCTGGACATAGACCCTCCTAGACATAATTAATTATAGATGGTCTCATGTATTATAGTATTTGTTGCAGCTTGGTTTTGTTGGTTGAGTACAATTTTAGTAAATGAAAAAAAAGAAAGGCAAAAACGTGACAGAAGATAAGGAGTTCATCCCTAAAGAAAAGCAAGTAATTCATCTGGATCAAGGAAAGTTTATTCCTTTTAAACAAACTATAAGCCGTGATGCTAATATTAATAAGCCATTTGTACCTAGGGATTTAGATGACGCTTTGTCTCGACAGAAGAAAAAAGATAAATAGTTATGATGTTTGCAGAATTTACTGAATTAATTATTGGTGGTATTCAACAGGGCCAGAAACGACAAATAGTTGTTAATTTAGAGAGGGTAATTACCTTTAGAGAAGGTCCTCATAACAGTGGATGTGTTTTAGCAACTCGACGAGGTGAGATTCACGTTGATCAAACATATGATGAAGTAAAGACATTATTTAACGGTAAGAATGGATTAGCACCTGTATTAATGCCAAAGGAATCATGGACAGAAAATATCTCGAATCCAGTTATAGATGAAAGTTAAAATAGCATTTGATTTTGATAGAATTGCTCAACAAGAGGTTGGAGTAGAATTAAATATTCCTGAACACACAGCACAATCTATCATAAAAAGTCACTTTAATAAGTTAGATTATGCTGATCGTCAGAGATGGATACATAATAATCTTGATGACGATAATGTAAAACATATAAGCGAAGACGAATTATGACAAATATATCACTAGAAGACATATTGGCTACTATTACTGACTGGAAGATTCAAGCCAGCTCTGGACATAATGACGGTTGGGTTATTCAAGGCTATAAGGAAAAGCTCCAAATACTTCGAGAGCAGTTAGAAGTTAATAAAGAACCCAGGGTAATTACCTGATTTAGCATAAATATTTATCAAAGGAAAAGTAATATGCTTAATCCACAAGATTTAAATCCAATTTCAGTTAAGCGTGCTGAAAACGAAGTAAAAGATCATGTTGATTTAGAGGATCAAGATGATGTAAAACAGACTTCTTTTCAAATAATTGCAGATCTTCGGAGAGCCCTAGATACTTTAGAAAAAAAGATTGATGGTGGAGGCCTAGACGGATATCAACGACCAAATCTTACAGCTAGACGTATAGGTATTCTGGATGTAATCCGTGGTGTTGTTGATAAAATGGTAAACAATATTAGAGGAGGGTATAACATTGATCATGATAAAGGTAAAGTAGTTGACGATGAGCCACTAGACCCTATACCTACACCACATCCTGACGATCTTGGTTATGGTTATGGCGCTACTCACCATGCATTAGGAGACTCTGTAGAGACTAATCCATCTAAGTTAACTGAAGGGTATAAAGTTATTAAAAAGAATGAGACTGTACAAGATACATTCCCGACACCTCCTAGTCAATTACCAGATAGTGCTGTTGAACCTGTAGTAGGAGATGAACAGGAGCTAATAACAGCGTACTATGAATTAGCAGATTCTCTTTCTGAGAGAATAGAGGAAATGTACGAAGAGTCTAAAGAGTTAGATGTTCAAACAAGTAAAAACACACCCTCTATTAAAATACTAGTTAAAGGGTATGCTAAATCACCTCACTCTAAAGCTGCTAAGCAGCAAGAGGATGCTACAAGTGCAGCATTACCTCCTACTGATAAAATACCAGGCTACGAAAGCTATATGATTCACTCAACTGCCAATCCTAAAAGATTCGGATGATGGCGGCGTTTACAGAAGGTATTGATAAAATCTACTATGACTTAGATAACATAGATGATTTAAAATATAAATTACATTTCGAAGGTAAACTTAAAGATACAGGTAAAGCGGTATTACCCTGGGCTGCTGCCGCTGCTCTAGGGTATGGTATTATGACACACGACCCGCAAATGTCTGATCAAGAGAAGTTTGACAATGCTTCAGCTATATATCAATTTACTGTCATTAACGATCAACCAGATCCAGATGAATCTGCAAAGCAATTTGTTAATCTTGCTCTTACATTACCTTCGAAAGATAGAAAGAGACTAAAAGATTCCTTAGAAAATTTTAAAACAAACATACCAAAACATAGGAGAGCTAGAATGGAAGAGTTTCAACAAAGTATTAATTATTGGGTAAATCAATTTAACGTTGATAGATGGTCACAAAAAGACGGTTCTGTAAAAGAGAATAACCAATTAGATAGTAAATTTGATCAAGATGTATTTAACATCCTAGATCCATTAGAAGCTCAAATTGAGTCTGGTGAGTATACACAAGAAGAAATAGTAGATCTAGTTACTCAAGATTTAGCGACGCAATTAGGTACTGATATCTCTACTGAAGAGGGAGCTCGAATTGAGCAGAAAGTTGAACATTTTTATAGCATGATGGGTCTTGATTCTATTCCAGCTGATAGACGATCAAGAGATTATTTAGATAGTCGTTCAGCTGAGACAGCATCTGTTGTTGATGAAAATAGACCAACAGGTGTACCTGGAAGTCCATTTGATGATCATGCTCGAGTTCCTGCTAGAGTAGAAGGACAACCATGGGTGCATAGCGATGATGAATTTATTTTCTTTTTAGAGTGGTTACTTAAGAAAGAATGGACAGCACGACAGATTATTGATGTAGTGGCAAAACCATACAAGCCCTATGTCATAGAACAATATAAAGAGTATCTAGCTCATGCAGACCGCCAAGCAGCTGATCCATTGCTCTAATGATCTCTCTTAAACAGTACATTGCTGAAGCAGATACTAGGGCTCTCATAGTTGTAGATATTCAACCAGCATACTACCCTGTTAGTCATAAAGTTCTAAGAGGAGGAGGATATCTATCACTCACATATGTCCGTGCAGCTCGTAATATTATAGATTTTATAAACACTAGAGCTGATAGAGTGTTAGCATATTTTAATGGATCAGATTCTGGTCTAGAAGATACTATTAAAGATGTTCAGGATCACTATTTGGAAATGGGATTAGATCCTAATAAATTAGACACAATTAACTTTCAAGAAAAATCATATGCCTTTATTAGACCGTGGATAGATGATGAAGTACCATTAAACATAATCATAGCAGTGATTAGATACATGGTTCAAAATCGATTATATACCTCTTTTGATATTCCAGAAGATGTACTTAGAGAATTGATAAGTAATCGTGTTCGTGTACCTAGACATCCTGCTCATGAAACAGAGAGGATAATGGATCTTGATCCTATTGTTATTCCTGATATTGATCTTAGCCTTCTTCAACAGTTTAGTAATGCTTACATTAGTGGGGGTGCTCAACATGAGTGTTTGAAAGAAATAACCATCATGATGAATGCCTTTAACATCAAATATACACTCGTTGAAGATTTTATATATTAAATGATCCAAGTAAACCTAAACAAAGATGAACCTGTCGATAGAGCTCTTAAGAGACTTAAAAGGAAATTAGATAGAGACGATATAATTAAAGAATGTCGCAATAGACGATATTTCGAGAAACCCTCAGCAAAGAAACGTCGTCGTATGAAAGAGGCTAAATTTAAAGCTATGCTCGATGCTCGTGACGCTCGAGAATAAATAATTATGTGAAATCATATAAATCTTTCTACGAGGCTTATGGTAGAGACAGTCTTGTAATTAAAGATGAAGGAGCATTCGATGCTCTTTATGACATGTGGTGGTCAGAGGTTGATCCTTATATAGATGCCTTGAGTGAACCTAACGCTCGTATGGTTCTTAAATTAATTAGTAGTCAACCAGATGGGCGTCCTGCTCAACCTGGTTTTAGAGTTATTGGCCGTGAAATTGAATTTGATTTTCACATAGTTAAGATTGGTAATTGGCCGCCTAGTGACACGTTTAGTGTACAAGATTTAGAAGAGTATGAAGCAGACAAGCTCGTCATGCTAGAAAAAGTACTCGGCGAAACTGGCATCCCTACAGCTTTTCTTTTTAAAGGACAAAGATGGCTCATGTCTGATGTTAAGAAGTGGTGGTTTAATAATCTACAAAAATATAAATTTGGGCGTGACGTAACATATTAAGAAAATGAAATACAAAGATTATTTTAAAGAATCAGACAAGTGGCGAATGCAAAAGGCCCGAGGTCGAAAGTTTGAACAACCTGCAGATGTTGCTAGGCGCAAAGATAAACGGCGAAGTAAAGAACAGTTAGCTGGAGGCCGCCGACAGCATGCTGCCATGAGAGATCAAGGCTATCGTTGGGACAAAGAAAAGATGCAATGGGTGCATGAAGATAAGAGAGGCCGTAAGAGCTATCTAGATACTAATCCAGATCTTGAAGAGGCTATCATGGATATTTTAATTAAATTTGAAAATCAAAACATAGAGAAGGGCATGACTTACTGGCACTTCAAAAATTCTGATGTAAGAGCAGAATTAGATAAAGATCCTGTTTATGGTTTGGAAGGATCGAATCCATGGCTAGCCGAACCTAAAAGCAAAGAACGAGCAATTGCTAAGATCAGAGCAGAATGGGGCTTAGTTGATCCAAATAGAAGTGATGCAAGGACAGGCAAACAACAACATCACAAAGGCGGTCATACACAATCACCTCTTCTTAATCCAACAGAACCTGAGACAGATGACGGATGAGAGACAAAGAGGCACAACTAATTTGGGAAACTTATCTAGACGCCGCAAGTGTAGAAGGATATAAGATACTTCAAGCATTCGAGGCACCTGATAGCGGTTATAAATTAGCAGTTAATAAGACAGGAGATGATCCAACTGTTGGTATGATTATATACAAACACGAGATGCTACCTATAACAGTTGAGCTTCTTGGACGTGGAAAGGTATTAGCGTTCATGCAAATTAAGTGGATGGATCCTAGTAAAGATGAATTTCCTCTTAATAAAGACTTTGCTACTCCTACAATTGAGAAGTTAGGAGCAGAAGGTATTCTTAAAATACTTAGCGACATTGAAAAAAGTATAATCGATTACCGATGAATGACAAAGAAGCAAAACTGATACTCGAAGCAATGTCAAGAAGAGACTTTCTTGATCGCTTAGGTAAAGGTATTGCTACTGTCAGTAAACTTTCTGGATTACAATTACCCAATATATCGACTCCTGCAGCAGCAATATCTCCTGACGCACCATACATACAGTCTCTTTTCAACGTGGAAGATGGTAGGCTTAACCATGAGCTCAGTGGAGTATTCGAATACTCAAGCTTGCCTATTAAGCTTGATTCTCTTACTGCACTACCAGGTGGTGTATTTGTTGATAATAATCTTCCCAATAAACAAGGTTATATTTACTTTCCTGAAGATATGCTATGGGCTGGTGTTGATCCTGAGATTAGACGTGCCGCAAAGGGCTATTCATTGAGGTATGATGTAGCCGCCGGCAAACCGGTAGGTTGGGGTGGACGTCAGACACATAGACCGAGTATAATTGAACTTGTAGATAAGCTCCTTTACAAAATATTCGGTCAATTACCGCAAACAGATCCAGCGGACCAACAGGCTAATCAAGATGATCCGAGCTCGGATTCGACCCGCAAACCTCGAGGAGGCCAACCCCGGCGCGATGCAACGGCGCGTTTTTCTATGCCCATTGTACACGATCCTGATTATGATCCTGATTGGGGCTATCCTGAAAGCAAACAGCTTACATTTAAACAGTTCTTTAATGAAGCAGACGATATCAGTCGACGCGACTTTCTCGGTAAGCTAGGTAAAGGAGTGTCTATGGCAGCAAACCTTCCATGGACTAAACTATTCTCAGCGCCAGAGTTAGCTACAAAGGTAGCAGCTCCATTCTTAATGGGAACAAATAAAGTAATCAATCCGCTTCAAATGTATCAAGCATTCTATAAGCGAATTAGAGAGCAATGGGCGGAAGAAGTTTCCGGTAACATTCATGGAGCTAGTACCAGTTCTCAGCAACGCATATCACCTTATTTTGTGATACCAGAGGAGGTTATTCAATATGTAGCTAAGAACATGCTAGAGTATACGATGGAGAATTTCGAATATACTGATAATCCTGAGCTGCATTATTTCACTGACATTCTTGATGAGCTTGATAAAGGTAAGCAACACGTATTAGATGATCCATGGGTACCACAATATATAAAGGATGATGTGGCTGCTAATTACCATGAGACAGAAGAAGGTAAACCTAGTGGAGATATTGAAGACTTAAACCATGATAATATTGTAGCATCATATCTTCCTTATGACAAAGCTAACAATCAGGAATTATTAGATGATAATATTGAAGACTCATTAGAGAGAGCTTTAGGGTCATCTCGTGATAATTGGACGCGTGCTTATGAAGAAAGCGTCGGATCACCACTGCTTAGCTCGATACTTGATTACATAGAAGATTTACTTATTCCTAGCCAAGATAGAGAGCCAATGTCGGCTGAGGATATTGTAAAGATGGATTTTAAATCAGAAATATTACCAGGGACAGTTAATTGGCTTCGAGCTCTGAAAGTTCAAGATATTATCGATCACGAAAGATATAATCAGGATGTTGCTAAGCAGCAAGCCGATAAAGAGACAGATGCTAGAAATAAAGACTATTTAGATCGACGTCCTAGTTTCCCTGAGTTACCAGACCATGGACGTGGATGGGAAAGCAAGAAGATAAAGACAGATGCAGATCTAATCTTCGAAGCTTATTCAGAAGCTGATATGAGTCGGCGAAGCTTCTTAGGTAAGCTTGGTAAGGGGTTATCATTAGTAGCAAACATTCCATGGACTAAATTAATATCAGCTCCTCAATTAGCTGCAACAGTCACAGCACCATTTAAGATTGGTGCAGGTACTATGCTTAATCCGCAGGCTTTGCATTGGTACTACGTTAGAAAGTTTTATAATAAAGCACTAGATAGTAGTCTTACTCCAGTAGATGTGACAGATGAAAGACATTACGAGTACGACCACACTGAGATATCTACGAAAGCGTTTGATTGGGTAGCTAAGAACGTAATTAATATGTACGTTGATGATGTTGGTCATTCTACAGATAGAGAAGGAAATACAGTGGCACCCACTTTAAGTGAGTTGATTAATCATATGGGTGAGGAAAAAGAGCATTTTATAGATGATCCTAATTTTCCAGAATGGGCGAAACCTCTTCTCGCTAAAGATGAAGAAGATATGACTGATGAAGAGGAAGAAAGATATCAGAACTTAATGAATTCAAAGTGGTTTGATAAGCAGATGGTGATTAACTGGGATGGTGAGTGGGGCCATGGAGCTGATGAAGAGATAGAAGAAATGCTACGAGATTGGACTGGGTGGCATCACAATAATCCCCAGTGGGAGAGAGGGTCAGCAGAACCAGAACTTATTACTACTGTCTTTGATTACATTGTAGATCTCAATCGCAAACGTAATGATGAGGGAAAGTTTATGGACATTGATGAAATAATGAAGATGGACTTTAAAACAGAGTTTTTACCTGGTGTTGTAAAGTATGCGAGAGAGATGGCTATAGTTCGACAAACTCAGTTGACAGGAAACCAACAGAGACAAGCAGGGCAAGATGCTCAAAAAGCTAAAGATGAGTTACAAAAAGACCAACTACCTAAAAGGGATGATGTATCACAAGATGTTGAATGGTGGCACGAAGATGATTTTAAATGGTGGGATCGTCGGTTTGATGATGATGTTATTAATAGTGATAAGATCGAACAATATAAGGTTATTGCTGATAAAATAATACAGAATCCTTTCGAAAACGGCTTACTGTGGCCAAGCACAGCACGACCAGATTATAGCGCTGAAGAAAGCCAAGCGAAAATTAAAAAACTTAAACAAGAAGCACATGATTGGTTGAGATGGTATAATGGTACGAAGGATAGTAGAAAGCCTAATCAAGCACACATCAAACATCCATATGGAGTAGGTAGACCTCAGAGTGCCTTACAAACAGCTAGTACTAAACCTACATTTAAAGAGTTCTTTAATGAATTTGCATGGCCTGCGGGTCAGGCGAGACGGGATTTAGACAATGATCTAATTAAACAATTGTACAATCAAGGGTTTACTGGTCGGGATATAGGCAAACGACTAGGAGTAAATAGATCGACAATCTATGACCGTTTAAAGCAAATGGGTGTAGAGGTAAGACCACCACACGGCATACATGCGGTCGGCGGCAAGGCGCCTTTAATAGATTTAGACGATGATCTAATTAAACAATTGTACAGTCAAGGTTATACGACTCGTGAAATAGCCAAACAACTAGGGACAGGTCATACCACAATCCTGAAACATTTAAAGCAAATGGGGGTCGAGAGGAGACCAGCCTCACCGCCTATTCCCTTAGACAACGAAATAATTAAGCAAATGTATGAAGATGGTTTTTCTTCTTATGAAATAGCAGAAGAATTAGGTGTATCTAATAAAACTATACTTAAGAGATTAAAAGCAATGGGTGTACCTATACGACCTCCAGGTTATCAACCTTTTATGAAAGGCTCATACAAGGGAAGTACTTCTGCATCATCCCAACGCACAAGAAATATAACAGGACCAGGTAATGTAGGTGGTGCACATCAGACTTTCCCAGGATCGTCTCAAACTGTACAAACTAATCTACCCGGGCCAAGAAGAGGTAAAGGACATTAAAAGGAATAAATATTAATATGAGCGAGCTTAGCGATGCAGTAACACCAACGTTTAATAGAGTAATTAAACGAGTGATTGAACAAGAAGATCAAGCGATAGCTATAGCTGATGCTCATATGCATTCTCAACCTGATTTAAATAAAGCTGATCTTAGTAATCCCAAGTTGATTGAACTTAACCCTGATTCTTTTGACGGTGTAGTACTGTACCCAGGTCAACATGGAGAGACAGCAGTGATTGTACAAGACGGTAGTGTAATTTGGACTGGTTTGTCCTATGATAAGATAAGTAATATTGCAAAAGATGCAGAGCGTAGTATCGAGAATAGATAAATAATTAAAACAATGAACGTACAAGAACGAACGAGTAGGGACACAGGCTTAGACAATATCATAGAGTCTATGTACAGTGAAGATTGTGGCATTCCTCATGGACCCACCAAGCGTAAGAAGAAGAAGGTCAAAGAAACAGATGACCCTAATGTTAAAAAGCGTACTTCTGCTCTTTTTAAGAGAGCTAAATGTGATCATTGCAGTGGCGATGGTTATGATGATGATGGATCTGAATGTAAGAAGTGTGGTGGTGATGGTTGGATAGATAATAAAGACGTTGTTAAGGAAGCTTGGGGCGGTGGTGGTGATGCAGAGGTTTATGCAGCTTTAACAAAGGAATTAGATGAGTTCTTAAAGTTCTTCGGGAATAAAGCAGTAAGTGATGTACATGCTGATATACTTGAAATTATAGATAATTACCTAGGTGACGGTGGTACTACTCCGACATCAACACCTACAGCACCTACAGCACCTACAGCACCGCTAAGTTCTCCTGCGCGACAAAGCCAAAGTCCGCACACACCGTCTGGAATGTCTGGACTAGGAATGATGCCATGAGTGATAAAGAGGCACAACTAATTTGGGAAGCCTTTGACGATCCTTATTTTACATATGAAACTATGAAAGGTGCTGTACTTGGACTTATAGATAAGCACTTTCACTTACCCAGGCAACCATGGACAGGTGCAACTAGTTTAGAAGTACCACCTCGTTCTAGTGGCCAACGGCATGCACGGAAAGATCCAAAGCTAAAGCACTCGAAGCCTGGTGGTGCACCACCTGCCTGGCCGATGGCTCCACCAACTATGTAATAGGAGAAAACAATGCTAGATAGAGAACAAGATAAATTAATTAATGAGAGCTTGTTTGGACGTGCCAAAGATACAGGCATTGATATAGCAAAACATTTTAATGTAGCAGATCAATTATATCAGTCATTATCAGCAGAGAAAGACCCTAGTCAAATTACAGATGATGATGTCGATAATCTAGTGTTAGCATGGATAAGTAAACAAGAGTGGGTTCCGACAAACTTCTCTTCCAGCCTGAGCGAATATCTAGGGAAGAGTCTTAAGAGCATGCGTGACGAACAAACACATGACAAAGATGTAACCTCGACTGGTGACGCATACGGGCGATCAGCCCCTGAACTCCCATTCTCGAGATGAACTTCGACATCAAAGTAAAGAAGATATTAAAAGAATTGTATCCAAATGATTATAACTTCGATGGTGACACATCCGACGATGACACCGACAACACTTTTGGCGGTGATGGGATGATGAAATTGGTAAAGCTCTTTCAGACATATAATAATATTGATTCTGCAGCAGAAGTAGAACAGAAGTTAAAAGAATTATATGATGGTTGGTCGAGCTCTATGAAAAATGCTGTTGTAGGTGAGTTAATGAATATGGCTCAGCAAGGCAATCCTAATTGGACATACGTAGCTGATACTATCTTAAGTGTAATTGTACCGTCAGCAGATGATGAGGATGATCTATCACCTATGGGTGCCACAGTGCATCATTATCCACCAAAAGATGATGAAGAATTATCAGCTTGGGATCAAACAGATCCATCTGGGTCAGGAAGTCCTATGAATATAGCTTTGCAACTTGTAAAGGAATATTCAAAACTACGTACGATAAACATAAAGGATGCCGAAGGAACTGTTAGATTAAGATGGAGAGAAGTAAATCAAGCCTTAAAGGATGGTGTTATTAAAGCTTTAGTAGCTTTGACTAAACAGTCAGAGAGAGAGCAGGAACATATTGCTGTGTATAAAGAAATTCTTACTATTATTCTAAATGAAAACGTTTAAAGAATTTATGAATATTAGACCAGATCGACCTCGACGTCGAAATGGTGATGCTCCACTAGATAAACCGGCGCCGCCTGATCTATCTGATATATCACCTTATACCTTACAACTACTCCAGTTGTTCAGTAGTCAATCCGGCCAAATCCCGAAAGACCCCGAAGACCATCATGGTATTAAAGCCTTTAGAGGGTGGTCAGATCAAATACAAGAACTAGTAATATCTGATTTAGTCGATTTAGCTAATCAAGCACCTAATCCAGAACTTAAAATTAGTCTTACAAATATGGAGAAATTCCTAAGGCTTATGAGAGGTAAGTAGTAAAGATAGAAATTTAAACCTTTCCTGATAAATACAAATATGAATGCTAATGATGCCGATACAATGCTGAAATTACTATCAAAAACTACTGAAAATAAAGTAGGCCAAGAAGTACTCAGTGCTGCAGTACCTCCACCTAATCAGATCTGGGCCACTATAGTGGCTATTAATAGTAAATTAAATACTCTTCAGCAAGAAATACAGCAATTGAAGGTCAACTAAAAATAAATAGTTGACTTCTTCTAATGATAAGCTATAATAC
>Ga0208179_1000854_pt1 | contig 17352 bp, 20 predicted proteins | sample Malvired_Geostar_FD_184238 | JGI IMG/M metagenome (GOLD analysis project Ga0208179, IMG submission 184238) | Marine viral communities from the Global Malaspina Expedition - Malaspina viral metaG DeepMed_Geostar (SPAdes) (version 2) | ecosystem: Environmental > Aquatic > Marine > Oceanic | place...
CCTTTTTTAGCTTAATTTCAGCCTTATTGAGCTTAGCAATAATATTATTATATTTCTTCTCTTTCTCATCATCCCATAGATTTTGCTGTCTCATATGGTCTTGCAACTTTTCACGAAGCAGAGCGCCGTTATTCAGGGCTTTGCTAAAAACCCTGTTATATTCCATGGTTGCTTCTTCACTTTGCGTTGCATCCGGTTTGATGATAGTAAGGTCGTGTCCGCTTGCTGTAAAAGTATTACTTGTTTCTGACATTATTTTGTCTCCTCATTTCCTTCAGGTTGAATAGATATGTCCACATGATATCTGTCCCAGTGGACAGAGTTGTTTTGAATTTCATTAATTGCTCCACGAAGCTGTCCATTTCCATTGTCGAGAATACGTGCTCTCACAGACTCCCAAATTTCTTGCATGGCCTGTTCATCTTCAGTTAAATCATCCTTGTCATGACCCCACAAAAAACCAAAACCATCTTCAAAAGCTGCTATAGCTCCTATAAATGATGTTTTAATTTTTGTTGAAATAATAGTGATGAGTCTTTTTTTAGACTTTTCACGATATTTAATATCCCTAGCCTCTTTTTGTTTCTGCTGAGCAGCTCTCAACTGAAAATGATTAAGAGGTCTTAATTCTTCTTGCTCGTCCATAATCTCTCCTTTAATGCTTCCCATGAGACTTCATTTGTTGGGCGGCTTGTTGTCTCATAGCCAATTGTGAATCAGGAAGTTGTGTTACATCCACAGAACCCTTTTTCTTCACTATGTCCATACGTTGCTTGAAGATTGCCTGCCCTGTTGCGGTATTTCTTGATTGAATGCGCTCTATATCTTCTGGTCTGTCGGCAAACAAAAATACTTCATCCCCCTTCACATTTTTATCATCCCCAAAGCCGTGCTTCTTTTTACGGTCTTCGTCTCGTTTTCTTGACTGCTGAATAAACCATCCATCCAACATATCGTTTTCTTCTATGACTTCATCAGGAGGGCACTCTGTGCTCTCGTAAACATTATCATATATTCTAGACCACGTAGCAAGCCCTCTTTGAGACGGAGTAAACATTATAGCAGGCACATCAAACAATGAGTGCTCTATTTTGGAAACTCCCCATATACTTCGCCACGGCTCTGTTCTAGCTAATTCACGCACAGTTTCTTCATCCATGGTAAATTCCGCATATTCTCTTACCAAAGATTCAATTAATTTGGCCGGTTGCTTCCAATAATCTTTTGCGTCCCATAGTCTATTATTGTATTCATCCGTAATATTAGAACAAATTAAATATTTGTTCTTTGATGTCATTGCTAGCCCTTCTGCGCTTTCACGATTAAGGCCGCCTCTTTTTATTGTTAATTCAGTAAACTTGTCTTTTAAGCGCCTTAAATTTTTACGTATTGGGTCACGCTCTTTATAGTGGAAATAGGCCTGGTACAATTGCAATTTCATATTTTCGATACGCTTTGGCAATGCATCTAATTCGGTTTGTTCGCTAATTGACCATAAACCTATGCCCATTAATTGTTCTACCAGCTCCTCTTCAGATAAAACCCCACGAAGCTCAGCTTCTTTCAGTCTATCTTCATATATTTGATTTGCAATCATCTTATCCAATGGGAGCGACTCATGTATTAGATGGACCTTGTCGCCAAAATTACAATAGACTACTCCTCCAATAAGATTATAAATGTATTGTTCTCTCTCATTATATTCCATCGCGCTTTTCTAATTCAGATTCTAATTCCTGCGCCTCTTTAATTAAATCGGCATTTTGGACACGAAGTTGCTCTATCATATTTGAGGCTTGAGCTTCCACAGTCTGTACTCTATGGAAAGAATCTAGATAGAGGCGTCCCACTATCTTACAGATATCTTCATATTGGATAGAATTTTCGGGCGATTCGCCCAGATTTGCTTGCATAGACATTCCTGGCTGTCCTCCTAATGTTTCCTGAGAGACGCATTTAGGGGGCTGTCGAGCCCTATTTTAAAAAATAGGACTCAACATACCCCCGTTATGCATATTTAATATACGTCGATTTTAGAACTTCGCCTTGGGCTTACCCGAGAACGGCATAAAATCGGCGTCGCTACCAGTACCACCTGGGCCACCACGATTCGGGTCGTTTGGATGGTACACATACATCTCGTTGTGATTTTGATACGAATAGGTAATTTCTTCATTACCTCCACCAGTATCGCCACCTGTTACACCAACTGATGTCAGCGTATTTTTCTTTCCACAGTCTACTTGAAGTCCTTCACACATATGAAGTCGAATAGTAGAATTGGTAAGATTGTTTCCGCCTGGGCAGTTACCTGCGGTAGTATTAAAGCCTTCTTCAGCAGCAGAAATCAAATCGCCAGAAATTGAAATCATGGTAATTTCTGTAGATACTTCCACTGGGAAGTTAGCATATTTATAATAATTACCTTTTCGTCCCAACTCAAAGATATCTTCACGACCTAAGTCTGTTGAGATTGTAATACTTTGAATATGAGCGCCAAAGTTGTTAGTCGTACTGCTTTTATCATTAGTACCAGAAGCACTAATGCCTGGAAGCTCAATCGGAAGAACTGTACCATCACCAGAGACTGCACCGTTTACATCTAGGTTATTTACAGCAAGCGGGCCTCCACCGGCCTTCGTCCGACCTGGATAAACAAACAAAACGTCTTCACGACGGTTAACTCCACCAGAACCACTCAGTGCCAATGGTGAATCGTCATTATTAGTAAATGGCTCATCCGCATATGTCATTTTGGTATGCCCTTGAGTACCGCCGTAGCCGCCGGTCTTTATCCCAACCCATACCTTATCATTTCCTACCAATGTAACGCTTTCAGTTGCATTTCCATCTACGGTAGCAGCGTAACTTACTGAACCTACATATAGACCAGACATATGCACTTCTGCATTAGGAACGCCAGTAGCCGTATCACTTGTACCCGTACACGAATCAGCAAAAACAGAAACGGCTAGGGTTGAACGAGCACAGGCCCGTCCGATAAGTGATGCGCTTCCTCCTAATTGTGTAGCTAAGGTATATACAGGGGCATATCCGTCTAAAACCTTTTCTATGTCTACCGACACATCGGGGATGCCCTCGATATTTTCATAAATGGCATTCTGGCCAAGTTCAAATACTTGTTCAAGATTAAACGTGGTTGTTATGCCAATAGACTGTATACCACGTAACGTAATAGCCGTTCTTGAACCCAATGGGGCAATGCCTGCCTTTTTTGTGGCAAACCAAACTCTGTTGGGCATGTTTTCTCTCCTCTTTAAATTTGTATTCTATTAGATTAATAGCTACACTAGATATCTCAAGTCGGTCAATATAATATACACCAAAATGACATTATATTAAATATTGCTCATAATGGCAGTAAAAGTGGACCTTACTGTAGCTCTATGTAGCCAACGATTAACTGGTTCCATATCAGTTGACACAGTATTAGTAAACTGAGCATCTTTCCATTTATATCCACCTGGCCCTACCAAATAAGGATACATTACAGCGCTAGGCTTGGGAGAGCCCAAGCTGTCAAGCTGTAGTGGATAATTGGAATCCTCCTTCATGCTACCACGATTTATGAGACATATTACCTTGCGATTTTGGTTAAGTATAGCATCTCGAATATCGTTGCGCTCGTCCTCATTATCTGCAAATATATGAAATAGTACGTCATTAAATACATATTCACTGCCTCCAAGCTCATATCCCTCGGAAGGCAAACTACGAACTACTTCTACTCCAATGACAGGCAATTGTAAACGTCTTTGACCCAATTGATTACGTGTGCCAGAACCTACTAGAGTATAATCATGAACACTCTCCATATCATACGAATCATATAATAATTCTTGTATAAATGGCTCTGATGCTCTAGCGATACCGACTGTGCGATGACTAAATTCTGCACTTACTGTTTTAGCAGAATCTACAGGAGTATCAAATATTATTCTACCATTTGGATAATCAACATAATGTGAATAGGTAGAGTGTGTTAGTCCATAAAAGGAATTATCTATCCATACACCGCTCACGCGAATAGGAGATATTCCTTCAAATGTAATTCCTGACTCCCATACCCAGTCATTACGAAATCCTTCCCATACTTGCCCAGCAGTATAACTTGGGTCAGAACTATATCTAAGTCTATAGCGGTTATTTACCCCAAAAGAATCAGTTACTGCCGGATTACGAGTTATATTTTGAAATCCTCCAACCCGTAAAAATCCCCATTGTAAGAAATCCATAACACCATACAACAAATTATTTGCAAGGTTATCCTTGCGTATATGTGTTACGCCATTAAATTCGGTACTTTTATTCTTCCAAACACCCATTATAACATATTCTCTATTGTTTTTTGGATATAATTACCTAATTCTGGTAAGATTGAATCTGTGGCCTTGGTTACAAAATTATCACTGTGAGAACCGGCAAATTCTGGAGGCACACGCCACCCCTTCCTGCCTTTTCTCATAATCATATCTCCTGTCCTACTAAATTGGGGATATCCCCCCTCAACATCATAATCTCGAACAATAATCCTATCTCCGGCAGCAGTCAACCACTGAAACCAAGGAATTGTTGCTCCTTTCTCTGTAGTATATGAACCGGCACCTCCAATTATATTATCTAAATCAAATGGGACAGCCGTTAAACGAATTTTCATACTCATATTGGCCCCTTTTATACGGGCTGGCGAGGATGTTACGTTTACCGTTTTTGAAATAGCATCAAATATATTGTATAGTTCTGAAGAGGCGTCAACAATACCCATTTCTTCTCTCAGTCTTCCGCTGATTAATGAAGCAGTTGCAGGAGATGTATTAAGAGAGCTTTTAATCAAAGCCCTGGCGCGCTCAGATATTTTTGGAGACAACTTGCCTAAACGTGAATTTATGTGCCCAACAGCACTGGCAAGAATACGTTTTCCTATTTCTCTTACTGGAGTAATAACTTTCATTCCAAGGCGTAATGTACCTAATGACTTTAAAGACTTTCCTGCTGGAAGCAATACACCCATTAGCCGCCTCCTGTTCTTTGCAGCATTTGTATAAAATATCTATTCTGTGCAAAGCCATGAGGTCTTGCTTCACCCATACGCTCACACATCCACCGCCGCATGCCTTGAACATCTTTATTTACTAGAATACGGTCCGCCCGCTCTAATTTGGGGAGGTCTGTCATATATCCAATAACCATACAAGAATTTTGGGGGTCTTCAAAAACACCGTTGGGTCCGCCTCCACCAAGCTTTCTCCAATCCGAATCTCTCCAATACACACGAAGACGAATTGTTTCTGTTACTGTACGGCTACTACGACCAATGCCTCCGCACCAAGGACAAGTTGTATGATTTGGAAAGGCCACTGGACCTCCAGACTTATATATTCCAGATGACCTCTGCGCCCGTGGGTCAAATATACAGTTGGGACAAACAGTATTCTTTGTTGCAGGATATACCAAATCGCATCTCTGTCCAGTAGGACCGTCAATAAATTCATCGACTATCCACTCATGAGAATGAATAATATCTATAGGGATATCAAAATCTGTTCTATTTGGAAATCTGCCAGCCATTAGTCACCTATTAAATTTAGCGAATGGGTAATTTGTACATTAGGATGTCCTTCCTCAATTGTAAGGTCTTTAATCTCAATAGCGACTTTATGCGCTTTTTTAATAGTATAATCGAGAACCGTGCCTGCCTTTAAATATAATACCAAACCATCAAATTCAAAATCATTTACATCTGGCCCCGAAAGAGTAATAGTATTCTCCCCTTCATCATCGTCGAAAATATGAATATCTCCCATTTTAAGGCGACCGGCTATCATTATAGGATTGGATTCTGGCCCGAGCGGAATATACATACGTGCATTAAGTATATAGACTAACGTAGGAGGAGCATTTCCGGTTTCCTCGGGTATTGTCATTTCTGGTACGTCCGTTTCGTCGTCCTCATCCTCATTCTCTATTTCTGGATATAGCAAAGCCACTTCTGGAACTTCTTCATCCTGTCGAGGAGGAGCCTGTGCGACACGCGGATTCTGCGACAAGCAATTGCCCTCTGTTCGTTGTAAGCCTATATCTGTAAAGGGGCGCCAATGTTTTTCGTGGACCCAACAATAGCGCGGGTCAATAGCCAAAGCATCAATTGTTGGCAACATAGGGTCGCGCGACTCAACATGGCCGTCAAAAAACAATATATTACTTCGACCGGTATGACGTGGGGCAACAAGCTGAACAAATTCTTCAACCGGTGCTTCTGGGCCTACGACATTGGCGGTGACAGCTCTATAATCTAAGGAAAAAATCTTCTGTCCGTCGCGTTCTCCATTTAGTCTTGATATACGAGAATTGAATCCAAAGCTGTTTAAAGTTGTAATGACTGGGGAAACGGACAAAACAGACCGTTGTGAACGCATAGCGACAATCTTTGCAGCGTTAGGACAATGGTAAACTTCAGGGGTTTCACCTAGTTCTTTCTCAAAATGACCACGCAAATTTTCTGGGCGCAACCGCGCCCCTAACGTATCCTTCTTAGTAAGAAAGACACTATAAATCTGTCGCTGATTATTTTGACACTGTACCAATCTACTACTTTCTCGAGCCGTGCTAATAAAAGGCAATAGCAGAGCCATCAGGACAGCGATGATACCAATTGCGGCCAGCAATTCGACCATCGTAAAACCCTTACGAAACATTTTCATTATTCATACCAAATAGTTACCCAGCCACGGTTATAGCCAGTAGCATCAAAATCTGTACCATCAAATGAGCCGCCCGTTTTACGTGCCAAAAGAACGGTTGTCGCGGCAACACCGCTCACAAACACATTCTCGCCCGCTCGGTCGCCATCGTAATATGTAGTATCATCATCATTACGAATAACCAATTCAACGCTACGAGTTCCTTGCCATTGATTATTGCCTAAACTATGTGTAACTGATATGGTTCCCGTAGAATCCATATTCCAATCACCCATTTCAAGTGTCTTACGTCGAAGTCCATAGTCATCAAATCTTGTATCATAACCAGACTCGACAACGCCGATGGACTCGGTGCCGTCAACATCGCGTAATTTGCTAACTCGAGGAGCGTCCAATTTATTTATAGTAGCATCTGCACGTTGAACACCTACTATGGCAGCTCCTTGATTTAATGCGTTAGCAGTAATTACTTTTTGAATATCCGCCATTATATACTCTCCACAAGTTAGTGTTTATCTAAATTTATAAAAATACATTCTATGTTTTGTAACCGCCCATCCATATTAATTTGACTTTATTTTGTCACCTTGGTTAGCGCCTCGAACAAATCTATTGTCTAGTCTATTGAGCCCTGCCTGTGTACTTGGGTCAGACCTAGTTCCAAAAGATGATGCGTTTACTACGCCGGACGGACAGAAAGTTCCGCGCCCCGTTGCACCACGTCTCTCATCACGGACTTCAGTGACGACATCGAATTCGCTACTTGGACCTTCCACTAAAGTAATTTGCTTGCTCTCAACAGTATCTCTAACATCGGTAATTGATAAAGTATGAGAAACAGTAAGGTCCGGTGTACTTCCCACCGTATCATCATCAACTTCAACAGTAACCGCATAACTAGTTTTGACTTCATAGTCAAGTGCAACACCGGCTTTGAGATGTAATTCGGTGCCGCTAATTTCAAACGAGGAAGCATCATCACCGGATAGACTAAGGGTATTAGTCCCCAACCCTCCGTCAACCTCAGTAACTGCAATATCGGCAATTTTAGTTGAGGAAGATGTACTAGCGTTTTCTGCCAGACTGTTTACTGCATTATTTAGGGCAACTGCCGTAGGAGCTAAGTTCGACTGGCCTGAAAAATGAAAAAGTTTTCTAGCTGGACGCGCTAAATCGCCGTAACTGCCATCCCTCGTATTCTCATAAATAGCATTAACTTCATTAAGAGATATGGGCTTATAGTACATACGAACATCATCTATAAGTCCTGCAAATGGATAAGCATTGGCTTGTCCCCTATAACCAATTCTAGGAGAAAGACTATAATTATCACTATTGAAAATGGTACTTGGTACACTAGTTGTTGTCGCATCACTAACAATACCATCTCCACGCAGATGGCAAGTTACTATGCCGTCCCCTGAATTATAAGTACCTACAAAAAATAACCATCCAACTCCATTTGGTGGCCCAGCACTAGTCGTATCACTATCACCTGACCCTCCAAATTTTAGACTAGAAAGTGAGGCGCTGTGCGCTGTCGAGGCGTCCGATTGTATTGAAAAGTATGGTGTATGCGTCGAATAACAACATGGCTTACTAAAGCCCAAATGATATCCGCTTGCAGTACTATTCCCGGTATGAGAGACAACGGCCTTTCCTTGGCTAGAATGGCCAATGCCGTAGCCTGTTTGTCCCACTTCTGCGCCACCAGGATAAATCCAAGCCATAATAGAAAAATCAATTGCTCCGTTCGGGCTCAAAATTCCTTGGGGACTACCTTCCGTAAATAATCGGATATTCTCATTGTTGTTACTATCGAAACTCATAGCAGTTCTTCCTTCAATAGACCATAAAGGATGAAAGCCCTGGCTGGTGCCGGAGTCTCCAGTCTTATGCTCGCCATGATTCCCAAAGCCGCTTAAGTCACGAGCATCGTTATATCCGCCTAACGGATACCAACCAACTAGACCGGCGGCCTGCCACGAATCGCGGTTCAATGTGAACTTTTCAGATTTACTAACTTTACTAGGTAGTGGTTGTGCTATAACTGGCATGTTTTACCCAATTCTGCTTGCGGCTGTAGTAACAAAACGGTTATCTAATCTATCGAGTACGGCTTGTGTGCTGGGGTCAGACCTAGTACCATAAGTTACCACTTGTGCAGGTCCAGGCTGCCAAGAGACTCCACGCCCTGTGGCACCACGGCGCTCGTCACGGATTTCGGTTACGACATCAAATGAACTGCTTGGTCCTTCTACTAAATCGACTTGTTTGTTTTCTGGAACAAGTAGAATCCCTAAGACGTGGGAGACAGTAAGGTCAGGCGTACTTCCCACCTCAGTATCATCGACTTCAACGGTAACTGCATAACTATTCTTAATTTCATAGTCAAGCGTAACACCAGCCTTTAGTCTCAGTTCCGTACCAACGACTTCAAACGAAGCAGCATCAGTACCAGAAACACTGAGCGTATTAGTTCCTTCGCCATCATCAGTAACTACAATATCTGCTATTTTAGTTGCAGAGGTTGTATCAGCATCTTCCGATAAGCTGTCCACTTTATTGGTAAGAGCGACTGCGGTAGGAGCCAAGTTCACGGTGCCCGAAAAATGAAAAAGTCGTTTAGTCGGCTGAGCAGCCAAGTCACCGTAGCCGCCGCCTTTTGTCTGATTATAGACGGTCCACATTTCCGCATCGGACAGAGCGCGTTCATAGAGGCGAACATCGTCGATATGGCCGCCGTGGTTATATGTCCCATCACCGGCTGGGTCACCGTATATAGAGCCGCCAATTCTCATTGGCCGAGTGTTAGTTTGACGACTTCCAGAAAAAGTAGATGCCGTGTCACCCGATATACCGTTTACAAGCAGTATCATATCTGTGCCGGTAATACGCGCCGTGATGAAATCCCACTTCCCGTATGTCGTCGCGTTGTTGGTAGTCCCTACCGTCGATGTCCCTGTACCCGTACCGATATACAATATGTATTTCTTGGCACCATTGTTCCAGAGGATGCTGTACGGACTCGTATTGTCACTGAAATCATTTCTGCTGAGTAGCGTATACCAATTCGTATTGTACGCTGGCGAGTTTACTGTCGCCCACATCGTTATCGTCATATCGCCAGTGATATTGTAGTTGTCGTGGTGAGCTATAGTAATAAAATCCTTATCGCCAGTGGCCCCCGAACCAGTACCACTAAATTCCAAAGCACGCCGCTGTTGAAGACTTGTTGGTGTCGGGACATCCGTATCTATACTGTTATCCAATACGCCGTGGTTGGCATACAAACTCTTATCCCGCCCATCCGGATATGCACCGAGTGGCCACCATCCGACTAGACCCGCAGCCTGTGAGCTTGAGCGGTTAATCTCGAAGCCTTCGCTATTTAGAATTCTCTTTGGTAGTGGTGTTGTCATGATTTTCCAAACCTATCTCTTGACTGGTTAAGCTCAAAGCCTTCGCTATTTAGAATTTTACGAGGTAGCGGTGTTGATATGACTGCCATAGCTTATTGGGCCTCAGCAGAATGCAGCCTATATTTAATCGTACTACCGCTCCCAAAGAAAGACTGACCCATCTCATTCATAACAAGAAGTTTGAAATCAAATGGCTGAATCGGCAAATTTACTGCCGTACGATAGCGTGCCGTTGTTGCAGCATCAAGTGAAAGGACAGTCAGAAGTGATTCTGGACGTGGGTCAACACTGGCCGAACCCATATCGAAATTAGTATCATCCACACTATACAGAATATAAATTTCTATTCTCGCATCTGCGTCTCTCGATGAAGTAGAGGCGAGATTCAATTCCAGGTCAATGAACATCTCATTCTCTCCGTCCGCGACATTATCTACTTTCGCTCCAAGCACATTTGCACCGTCAGCCAAACTATTAAGTTCGGTTGTTAAATATGATACAATGGAGGCGGGCGCTGCCCATTTACTTTCAGTTGGCATATTTTATCTCCTTTATTGTGCTTCAGCAGAGTGTAGTCTATATTTGAGTGTATTAGCGCTACTAGCGAATGCCTGTCCAGTTTCATTCATAACAAGCAATTTAAAATCGAACGGAGCAATCGGCAAACCCGTCACCGTACGATAGCGCGCCGTCGTTGCCGCGTCGAGCGAAAAGACGGTTAAAAGCGACTCTGGCCGTGGGTCAACTGCATCTGCACCCATATCAAAATTGGTGTCGTCTACACTATACAGAATATAGATTTCCACTCGTCCATCAGCGTCTCTGGAACTGCCTTGTGCAGCGATATTGAACTCCAAGTCAAGAAACATCTCATTCTCACCATCGGCCACATTATCTACTTTCGCTCCAAGGTCATTTGCGCCATCGGCCAAACTATTAAGCTCAGTTGTTAAATATGATACAATGGAGGCAGGTGCTTCCCATTTACTTTCAGTTGGCATATTCTATTCTCCCTATGCTCGTGCTTTACCGACATAGCCCGGCTTTACTCTGCCAAGACCAAGTTCGGAAGCTCTACTAATTGTTGATGTTCCAAACGACACTAAGTCATCCTGCTCTGCTGATGTAAAGACGCCCAACGTAACCAATGCGTCAAACATCCCTGAAATTTCAACATCGCCAATATCTAACGAATCAATTTGTGGTGAGTCTATCATGGCCAATGCAGCGCGCGCTAGACGTCGTTTGTCAGCAACTCCACTTGCCACCGCAGTTTCCAGCGAATGGATAGCATCATGCCGAGCCGCCCAACGTATGATATTGCCCATCGTTACGGGCTGCGTTAGCGTTCGATATTCAGACATCAGGTCATTGGCAGCTTCTGCATCTGTCATACCTGAATAGCCTCGACCCAACGGGTCATTAGTCAATTCGTCAGCTAATTTAGAATAATTCATTTATTTCCTCTCTTAATTAAATTCTGTTCTATTACCAGCGCCGGTAGAGCCACTGGTGATATTAGACCTATGTGGTCCGAGAATTGCTTCGCCAGCATTACTATTACCAAGACGAAATTCAAACTCGGCCTCGCTATAATCTTTACACAAGGATTCCATCAACTCTCTCTTAGATTGCACTAATGAGCGAGCATCTATACTTGATGGTCCATCCCTAACAATTAAACCTTTGTTTGCTGATTTACGATAATCTCCGGTAGCTAACAAACACGCCGCCTTCAAAATAACCAAATTAATAAAACCGTTATCGCGTGTATCGCCTGTTGGGTCAGGAGTAATACCTGAAGCCGCAACGTCTACTATATATGTTTTGGGAAAATCTACAACACCAAGCGTTAGTTGTGCTGAAGATACAATTAATCTTTGTAGGCGTGCGTCTGAAAACTCTTGAGGGGATTCGCTATCATTAATGACGTAACGCAGCAACGTCGTCATTTCTGTTTGCCAAGCCATATATGTTCTCCTTTGCCATACTATACACTAAAAAGTCTAGAATGCTTACTTTCCATTCTACATACTGAATCACGATAAATAAAAGCTTTAAACTTCTCAATTGCAACCCTTTTAGAGACGGTTAATTGAAAAGAAGATTTGAGCGGTTTTACTATAGATTCTATACCGTTAAAAATTAAGATATTTTGTATATAGTATGCAAAGTCTCGTCGAAGGGTCATTGTAACTTGCGCATATTTATCTTGACGGACATAGACACAGCCATGAGCGTCAAAATAGCCTCGAATAAAATTACAGAATTCTTCAGGCGGGATAGCAGCGATGTCAAGTTTTCTATAATAAGAAATCTTGTCTGCTATATCTTTATCATAGATGCGTAAGATATCACCGTGTATAGAACCCTTTCCCAAAACTTGCTTGATATATTCAAGAATATTGGGGTCCTGACATTGTATCCTAAAGGCTCCTCGTATTGAATCCACATATCCTTTGTTGTATAAAAAGCCAACGGCATAATAATCATACATATTTTTCCTTCCAAGTTATCCACCAAAAAAAAGAGCTATCACCATTGCTGATGATAGCCCTTAGATTGGTTATCATATAGAACCTAATAAGATTCTACAGGCTGCCAAGAATGCATCGACGGTTATCAAGCACAGCAAATCCATGCTCTGCCCAACCGTAGAAACCAGCTCGGCGCTGACGATGCATATTGTCATCTTCAAACACCTGAACTTCAGAACGAACCGGCTGCATAAACGAATCGTTCGAGCTTTGGTCAAGCCCAACAACAAGTTCAACGTCGGAAGTCTGTAGACTACCGGACAGTTCGTTAACGAAGAAGTTCTGATACTCTTGGCTTTCGCCAAGTTCATCAATGTCGTGAAGATTCACGGCAAAGATTCTGCTCAAAACGCCCTCTTCCGAATTAAAGATACTGTTACGGGTGATTTCGTCGATTTGGTCGACGCCCCAGTTACGAATATCTTCAATAGCTTCTGGCGACACATAAAGGTCAGTTAATTTACCACGATTAATAGCAGTAGAGTTTCCGCCACCATTTCGTCGCATAACCGTCTTCATCAAAGAGACGAGACGTTTAGTAAACTGGCCAGCCGTTGCGTCAGCGTCATAGACCAAAATATTTCGGTCAACGCCAGCCGCCAACAACGTGTGCCATGCGTCGTCATTGGTTTTCTTCACGAATGAAGATTGCAGGACTTGCATTGCGCGCCCCACAATATCCCAACGAGCGTCGCGTGCGTATCGTAGAGTCCAGTCGATGCTGGATGCGATTTCGAAGGTCGGAACCATCACATAATCGCCTTCAACATTACGTTCCGGAATACGTCCGTGATTAGGCACGGTATACGCAACAAAATCTTTCTCTGTGCCAGGAGCCAGAAAATCCAATGGAAATTCCGGGGCAGTCCCTGGCGCAAGAGTAACGCGCTCAAAAATATTACCAGTGATGTCGCCACTAAGAACACCCTTACGAAGGGGCGCTTGCAGAGCAACGGCTAACTGATGGGTAGCGTCCAACGATTCCAGTCGATTCATAGAACCACTCTGTTTAAGCAGCTCAGTCATCTCTGGTGTAGGAGCGCTAATGACTAAATTATCAGTACTCATAGTATTAGTTCTCCTTTATCGGTTCGGGTAATAGTTGGCATCTCCCTGCGGGAGATTAATAGAAACCTTGGCATACCCATCTTCGTCCTTTAAGCTATCAAATTGACCAACAATCATGCCGCCGCCGCGATTCTTACGATTCAGCGTAGTAGCTGCTGCGCCGGAGTTATTATTTGAATTGGTAATGTAGCCGCTGGGACCAACAAATGCCCTGTCGCCTCCGGCGATGGTCACACCTGGGTCAATCAAGTTAGTTACAACCCAACCCTTCTTGAGTAGGGTAACTTTGCCGCCCTTTTGCATCTCATTCTTATGGAAGTTGATGTGAGTGCGGGTTTGGTCATTATTGACCATATCATTCAGAAGCAGGCCGACTGGAACAAGCCCAGACTCCGCAGCCGCATATGTCACCAATGCAGCAGATTGGTCAAGTGCAGCACCAGAACCAGCCGTGCTTAGAGTTACAATACCACCGCGTTCAGCAACTTCATTCAAAAAGAAGTCTGTGGTGGTTTCGAACTCATGTCGGTCACCTTTAAGTGCCATATTTAAATCTCCTTTTCAGGTACTATCTCTTAAGACTGTGACTCATTATCACTGCCGCCAAGAACACCAGTAAAGTATTTGCTAAGGCTAGCCATAACCAAGTCGCCTTCACTTTCACTACCAGCAGTAAGAGCAGCGTCTTTTTCAGACTCTGCTTGTGCTAGAGTTTCCGCATCGCCAACTTCATCATCTAAACCCTCGCCGCCATTCTCAGATTCGGCATCGGCCTTATTTAAAGCCTGCTCCTCATTTTCCGCTGAGACTTCATTCTTCTCGCCGGCCTTAGATTGAACAAGCTCGGCGTGTGTATTAACCACCGCTTCAAATTGCTCGTCACTAATGCCCGAGTAAGTTTCGACAATCGCTTCGGCAGTGGCCTTTTCAACACCCTTGTCAACAAGGGCACTAATACGATTGGTCTTAATAATTTCGGCATCAATCGCGGCAAGCTTATCGGTTAATTCACCGAGTTTCTTCTCAGATTTAGCCTTAACATCTTCTAGCTCTTGCAAGCTCTGTGCAGATTTTGCAGTGTCTGCGTGAGCTTCTTCAAGACTGGCCTTCAGAGCAACAATTTCTTCGTCGCGCGACGCCACATCAGTAGCAAGCGCGTCAAATTTAGCTTGAACTTGGGCCTCATCCATAGCCTTAAGCCTATTTTCAAGAGCGTCGTTAGACGTTTTTAACTCTTGAATTTGGGACTCAAGGACGCGGATTTGCTCATTGGTTTCTGCCATCGAGACATCTCCTGTTTCTTTGTTTAAATTAGTAATTGGTTGAATGCCAGCCGCCGCCATACCTCTGAATATCTCATTGTCTTCATTATCGAAAATAATGGACTCAGGGTTGCCAGGAACCTTCACCAAGCCTTTTCCACTAAACGTTAAATTCCGAATCAACCTTCCAACACGATTACCTTGGTAGTTTCCTGAGCCACCATAAGCACGAAGATGCTTGCTAAGAAATGCAGTATCTTCATTACGAGCAATCATTTTATGGTCATTTTCTGGAGTAACCACCGCATAGTCAAAATTAGAAAACAGAGCCTCCATCGACACAAACCATCTTTTCTGAGCTATTTCAGATAATAGTTCCGCTGTGTCTCTGGCAAGGTCCGGGTCCTTACTTTGAAGGTGCTTGTAAATTACAGCACTTGTCAAAATATGAAATTTTTCAGGCAGCTCATCAACATTAAGTTGACTATTAACTAACTGATAAGTTTCATTAACTACACAATTTCCAGTAATATGTCCAATAATACGATTGGGGTCGTGTTGTATATTAAATGGCTTGTCCTCAGCCGTATCTCTCGCCGCCCATGTTTCATAGCGGTCAAAAACATCATCATTGTCATTCCATCCGGTGCTTGCCAGAATGGTATATAAATAATGCAAATCAAATTGGTCACGGTTGACAGCCAAAAGCTGTTCAAGCGTATCGTCTTTGACCTTTACTTTATCTTGGACGGAAGCTACAACTTGGTCGTCTGCCAAAAGAGGACATAAAGAAGCAATTACATGATTCTCTGTGGCAGAAATAGCATCAGCTATTCCGGCCTCTGCTTCAGCCTTATAAATGGGCATCTGCTTTGGCATAATAACCTCCCTTTGTTTTTAATATACACCATCTTTTTTATAATGCCATAAAAACGAACTTTTTAGTCCATTAATTGTCCACTCGCCATCGGCCAGGCTTGTAGATATACCGACTTGATAGAGGCACTAAAATCTTCCTCTCCGCCGCTAGCATCAGGCCTATGAAAAGCCATGACTTCTACTACATTTGCCACTTCTTTACCATCAACAGTAGCAGCAATACGTGGTTTTTCGGTATCAATGATTATATGAATATTAGCCATTATTATCTCCTTTAGCTAAATAAAGAGTACACCGCAGCCTGTAGATTTCTCAGTTCATCTACGGTCGGCTCTTTGCCGGATTGGGTGGTTTGGGACGCTATTAACTTTTGATAGCATATATTGAAATTTTTTGGAAGTCCTATATCATTATGCACCGCCTCAATAATCTCCTGAGCATTAATAGTCTTATATTTTTTCATATTTGATAAAACACGAAATTTGACCAACTCTGCCTCTTTAGCTTCTTTTGCCGACAGACTACGCAGATTTTTCTTGCCATAATGTTCTAAGATGGCTGGGGTTACTACATTAGATATCTCTTGCTGTGCATATTTTGCCCAAACCATAGAGTTCAAAAAATCGCCAACATCATCCGCTATTGTTGCAGAGGCACGAGGTTTGAACTTTCTATCACGATGTGAGCCAGGAGCATCCTTAGAATTCTTAGGACGCCCTTCTCCTGCTTTTCCTACTGGAGTACCATTTTCAGGAGCGTCTCCAGCAGGACCTTTTGTATCCGGTCCCTTCAATTGTTTATCAAACGGAGCTATATCACCATCATCATCAAAATCTAGACCAGCCTGCTTAGGAGTAATATATCCTCTACTTAGGGCAGTCTTTACAAGCTCATGAATTTTTTCTGTTGAGAAATATGGTCCTGCCTGAGGCATTCTGGTCCCCTTGTCTCGTTCCTTTTGTTCGCGTCGTTTACGCAAATCTTCCAATTCTGGAGATTCGCCCAATTTTTCTATCAGCAACTCATCACTAATAATATTACGGTCCCAGGCCTGAATTAACAACGCCTTTAGTGCTGCCTCGTCCTTTAAAATCATATTATCAAAGGAAATCGTTGGAGCCTTTTGCCACCCCATAGCTTGACGCAATAGTTCTAATTCTTGCTCCCAGAAACATGTAACGGCCTCTCTACCATATTCTAAACGCTGTACCAAAGTTTGCAAAGCAATAAAATTATTGGTGGCTCCTCCATCATGCATGCTGCCTGTAAGAGTAGCGGGCACACCCATTCCGCTATGGATAGCGTCATATACAGGCTCATATTTACTTCCACCTAAAAATTGGTGAACGTTTGTGGAAGCGTCTTCAAAATTAAGCTCTGGTCCCCAAATTAGGTCAAATGAGCCACCCCCAGGATTGCTGAGTAGGATATCGGCTAATTTTGAGATTGCTGCGTCGGTAGG
>Ga0208179_1000856_pt1 | contig 17336 bp, 19 predicted proteins | sample Malvired_Geostar_FD_184238 | JGI IMG/M metagenome (GOLD analysis project Ga0208179, IMG submission 184238) | Marine viral communities from the Global Malaspina Expedition - Malaspina viral metaG DeepMed_Geostar (SPAdes) (version 2) | ecosystem: Environmental > Aquatic > Marine > Oceanic | place...
TGCATCCCCTTGCTGACATGACTATAGAACTCCCCGACGCTGTGAATCTCAAGCGCTTCGTCGGTTTCCACAGACTGGATGATCTTGTCCATGGACATGTAGTCGAAGTAGTGCGGGAACATCTTGAACCCGGTGCTGGCTACGAATGCCACAACCGCCAGGACCATGATCCAGCTCAGCATGGACAGCCCTTTCTGCGAACGCGCAAAACTCATGTCGACCTCTATGTCGTAAACGATACCCACCGATCGGGGCCGGACAAATATAGCGAGCCCGGTTCGTTCAGCGGGGGCCGTAATTCACAGCTTCAGTGAATCAGGCCCACGCGGGAGAAATTCGGCAAGTTGCTGAGCTTGGGATCCGGCCAGCTCATCCAGACGGCGAAGGCCTTACCCACGATGTTGCGGTCAGGAACCATGCCGGCCAACTCGGCCGGAATCGACTCGTCCTGCCAGTAGCGGCTGTCATTGGAGTTGTCGCGGTTGTCGCCCATCATGAAGTAGTGGCCGGCAGGAACGGTCCACTGCCGACTCGGTTCGATCCGATAGCGCCCCATCTCCTTGCGAATCAGGTGCTCGACCTCACCAAGCTTCTCCCGATATAGCACGGCGCTGCCGAGGCTGCCCGGCTCCTCGCCGATCAGAGTCTCCGCCACCGGCTGATCGTTGATGAACAGCCGACGATCGCTGCTGTAACGCACGGTGTCGCCCGGCAGACCGACGACCCGCTTGATGTAGTTGATGTTCGGCTGACTCGGATAGCGGAAAACCATGACATCGCCGCGCTTCGGATCGCTGACCTCGATTACTTTGGTGTCCACCACCGGCAGGCGGATGCCATACGCGAACTTGTTCACCAGAATGAAATCGCCGACTTCAAGCGTGGGGATCATCGAGCCGGAGGGGATCTGGAAAGGCTCGACAAGGAACGAGCGCAGCACCAGCACAATGGCCAATACCGGGAAGAAGGATTTGCCATATTCGATCAGCAGCGGCTCCTTGTTCAGCGCCTCGAGCGTCGATGGATCGATTTCCCCGGTGCGCCCTTCGTAGTTAGCGATCGCAGCCCGGCGCCGCGGGGCGAAGAACAACAGATCGCTCAGCGCCAACAGGCCGCAGACGGCCACGGCGATAACCAGCAACAGCGGGAAATTGATCGACATATCAGCTATCTACCTTCAACACCGCGAGGAACGCCTCTTGCGGAATCTCCACGCTGCCTACCTGTTTCATGCGCTTCTTGCCGGCCTTCTGCTTCTCCAGCAGCTTGCGCTTACGGCTTACGTCACCGCCGTAGCACTTCGCCAGAACGTTCTTGCGCAACGCCTTGACCGTGGTCCGCGCGACGATCTGCCCGCCAATGGCCGCCTGGATCGCCACATCGAACATCTGTCGAGGAATCAGTTCCTTCATCTTCTCGGTCAGTTGCCGGCCCTTGTAGTGGGCATTGTCGCGATGCACGATCAGCGCCAGCGCATCGACCTTCTCGCCATTGATCAGTACATCGAGCTTGACCAGATTGGCTGACTGAAAGCGCACGAAGCTGTAATCCAGCGAGGCGTAACCTCGACTGACCGACTTCAGGCGATCGAAGAAGTCCAGTACCACCTCGCTCATCGGCAGGTCGTAACGCACCTGAACCTGCGAGCCGAGGAACTGCATGTCGCGCTGTACACCGCGCTTCTCGATACACAGCGTGATGACGTTGCCCAGATGATCCTGCGGAACCAGGATGTTGGCCTGCACGATCGGCTCGCGCATGTCTTCAATGGAGGACAGATCCGGCAGACGCGAAGGATTGTCGACATAGATGGTGTCGCCATTCTTGAGCAGCAGCTCGTAGACTACGGTCGGCGCGGTGGTGATCAGATCCAGGTTGTACTCGCGCTCCAGGCGCTCCTGGATGATCTCCATGTGCAGCATGCCGAGGAAGCCGATGCGAAAGCCGAAACCCAGCGCTTCGGAGCTTTCCGGATCGTACTGCAGCGCGGCGTCATTGAGCGTGAGCTTCTGTAGCGCCTCGCGGAAGTCCTCGAAATCATCGGAGCTGACCGGGAACAGGCCGGCATAGACCTGCGGCTTGATGCGCTGAAAACCAGGCAGCATCTCAACGTCCGGCGTGCTTGAAAGCGTCAGGGTATCGCCCACCGGCGCACCATGGATGTCCTTGATGCCGGCGATGATGAAGCCCACTTCACCGGCTTTGAGATCCGCCGTGGCGGTGTGCTTGGGCGTGAAGACGCCCACACTGTCGACCTGGTGGACCTTGCCGGTGGATTTGACCAGCACCTTGTCGCCTTTCTTGATGCGCCCGTGGCGTACCCGAACCAGCGATACCACACCCAGATAATTATCGAACCAGGAATCGATGATCAGCGCCTGCAACGGCGCTTCGATCTCACCGGTTGGCGGCGGGATGACCTGAACCAGACGCTCGAGCACGTCTTCGACACCCATACCGCTCTTGGCGCTGCACGGGACGGCATCGGTGGCGTCGATGCCGATGATGTGTTCGATCTCTTCCTTGACGCGCTCAGGCTCGGCCTGTGGCAGGTCCATCTTGTTCAGGACCGGCATGACCTCAAGACCCTGCTCGATGGCGGTGTAGCAGTTGGCGACCGATTGCGCCTCGACACCCTGCCCGGCATCGACCACCAACAAAGCGCCCTCACACGCAGCGAGCGAACGGCTGACTTCATAGGTGAAGTCGACGTGGCCAGGCGTGTCGATGAAATTCAGCTGGTATGTCTTTCCATCATTCGCCTTGTAATGCAGCGTGACGCTGTGGGCCTTGATGGTAATACCACGCTCACGCTCGAGATCCATCGAATCCAGCACCTGAGCGGCCATTTCTCGCTCGGACAGGCCACCGCACATCTGGATGAACCGGTCCGCCAGTGTGGACTTGCCGTGATCAATGTGGGCGATGATGGAGAAATTGCGGATATGACTCAGGTCACTCACAGCTCAACACTCGGAAAAGACGCGGGCCGATTGCCCGCCGAAAATAGCCGCGAAGTGTAACTGATCAGTCCCGGCAGTGCCACGTACAAGCCACCCGCATGATGATCCGCCGTGTCGGCGAGGCATTCAGGCGGACGGAGCAAAAAGAAAGGGCGGCCAAAGCCGCCCTTCATTCACCGCTGCTCCGTGCCTAGTCCGCCAGCTTGAACGTGATGAAGCTGGCACGCCCTTGACGCAGGACGCGCATCGATACCGAACGATTTTTCGGCAATTGCTCGGCAACCTGGGCGAACGTCTCCGCCGAATTGATAGCCTGGTTGTTCAGGTGGGTGATGACATCACCTGGGCGCAGACCGATCATCGCCGCCGGGCCATTGAGAATCTCCGTGATGACCACACCACCCGGCAGGTCGAGACTCTTTTTCTGCTCGGCGGTCAGCTCAGTCACTTTTACACCCAGGCGGTTATCACTACGCTCCTGCCCGCTACCGGAAGCAGCCACCGGCTCACCCTCGTCCGGCATCGCACCGATCTTCACATCGAGCATCTTGCGATCGCCATCGCGTACCACTTCCATCCGAGCCTTGCTGCCAGGCTTCAGCGCTCCTACCAAATGCGGCAGATCTGCCGACATGACGATCGGCTTACCATCGAGACTGAGGATGACATCTCCTACGCGCAACCCACTTCGTGCAGCAGGACCACCGTCCATCACCTGAGCCACCAATGCACCGGCCGGGCGCTCGAGGCCGAACGACTCCGCGAGATCCTTGTTTACTTCCTGAATCACGACACCGAGCCAGCCGCGGCTAACCTTGCCGTCGGTGCGCAGCTGATTGGCCACGTCCATCGCCACGTCGATCGGAATCGCGAACGACAGCCCCATGAAGCCACCGGAGCGAGTGAAAATCTGAGAGTTGATGCCGATCACTTCGCCGTCAAGATTGAACAACGGCCCTCCGGAATTGCCTGGATTGATCGCCACGTCGGTCTGAATGAACGGGACATAGCTTTCATTGGGCAGGCTGCGGCCGGTTGCACTGACGATACCTGCGGTCACGGTATGGTCAAAACCAAACGGCGAGCCGATAGCCAACACCCACTCGCCGGCCTTGAGCTCATCGGAGCGGCCGATCTTCACGGTTGGCAGACCTTTACCTTCGACCTTCAGCACAGCCACGTCGGACCGCGGATCGGCACCGACCAGCTTGGCTTCCAGCTCACTCCGATCCGGCAGCCTGACGATGATTTCATCGGCATCGGCGACTACATGGTTGTTGGTGAGCACGTAACCATCTTCAGAGATGATGAAGCCAGAACCAAGAGATTGCGCTTCGCGTTGCTGGCCACGCCCCGGCGCGCCTGGCATCTGCGGAATGCTATGTTCGAAGAACTCACGAAAGATCGGTGGCAATCCCTCCAGCTCCGGCATCTGAGCCGTTGCGCTGCGCACGGGCACCTTCTGCTTGGTACTGATGTTAACCACCGCCGGCGATGCACTTTCAACCAGCGGCTTGAAATCAGGCAAAGCCGTTTGCGCTTGCGCCACCAAGGCCTGCCCAAGCAAGGCCAGGCCTGCCATGAAGGCAAAGCAGCTGTTTCGATTGAACATGACTACAAGTCTCCCCACTGACAAAACAAGGAAGCTCAGGGACTCGCTGGCCCCGCGAGCATGGCGCGCAAGATCACTGGCTGCCAATCAGGATTGCTCGCCGTACGCCGAGTCCGCATACGCACCAACAGCCAGGAAGCGAAGAATCCGCCGCACCCTGAGAAGATGATGACCGGCTCGTACGATGAAAACTGGGCGGCCACCACGGCGGCGATCATCAACATGATCAGAGGAAAAAGATAGACAAGGACGGCACCGCGCAGCAACACATCCTCGCGAATGCCAACGATAACGGAATCGCCAACCTGCAGCTGAATGTCCGTCAAAGCGCGAACCAACCCGCGCTTCTCGCGGAGGCCGAGGGTATCCATCAACCCCTGACCACAGCCATTTTTTGCGGAACAACCGGAACAGGTACTCTTGCGCCGCGTCTCGACCCAAACCGCGCCCTTATCGAGCGCGACTACCCGCCCCGGTTCTTCAATCATTTCTGCGTCTGTTCCGCATCGGCCCGCATCGAAAGCGCTACTCGCTCGGCAGTCCCTAGCGGCACTTCACCCACGACCGTCACCATGACATCACCATCGGCGGTACTGATGCGTTTGGATACCGCAACCGTTGGCCCCATCTGGCTGCGAGCATCCTCAACCAGCGCCCCCCGCAGCGGCTCGAGAAATACCGAGAACTTGGCAAGGCCATCGCCATAGGAGAGCCAGGAAACCGTTTCCGATGAAGCGGGGCTAGGCCGTTCATGCGCATCGAGCAGCTTGAAACCTGGGGGCAACCAGTCGGTGCGCCACTTTGATGTAGCGCTTGCTGTGCGCTTTTCCATCTTTACAGGTTTACAGGCCTGACTCGGCGCAAGCTGCTCCGCACTGACCGGACCGGCGGCGAACTGTGTGAACTGAAAACGTTCCAGCAACTGGCCTTTTTCGTTGAGCATCAAAGACTTGAGCGGTAGCGCAGTGTCCCGATCAAGATGCAGTTCGAAGCCATAGCGATGCTGATCCCTGGGAACCACTGCCAGTGCTACCGAAGTACGTCCGGCAACCCGGGAATCGCCCAGCTCGCGGAACTCATACCATTCGGAAAGCGCTTTTGGATCCAGGCGCTGGCCGGTCCATGCTTGCCCTTCGCGCACCTGCGCAGCCAGGTCATCCGATGCGCACTGCACCTGGCCATCCTTCAGGACAACCTCTGCAGGCTCACCGTCGAGCTGTAACAAACGCTCGCGCACCTGATCTCCGTCCACTTGTTGCCAGACGGAATGACTGGAAAAACTGCCATTCCGTTCGTAGACGAAAGTACCTGTATAGCTCTGATTCTGCTCTGCTGAAGCCAAACGACCCATCCAGGCCTCAGCATCAGCGGCAAGGGCCGGCATAGAAAGCCAGCCCCCCATCACCACATACAGCGGTAATACGCGCATGTTTCTCCCTAACGTTCTTCCATGCTGGCCGCACGAGCGTACGGCAGCGCGCTCTCCGATCCATTACCAAAGGCAGCCTGCTGCGCATGCTGACGAACATAAGAAGGCAGACGCTCCTCATGCCAGCGCTCGATCGGGGCGCTCTCCGTCGCAGTCTGGACAGGCATCTGCGCTTGCTCACTGTAACCCGCCAGTACCGTCGGCCCCTGATTGGCTTGCGGCACCGAAATACTTGGCTGCGGAGCCTGTTGCGCAAGCTGCGGACCAGCCACTTCGCTCTGATTGTACAACCGCACCCCGGCCAGAACAGCTACCGTAACAGACGCTGCTACAGCAATGCGCCCGAAACTCTTCCAACCACTGCGCTGCTGCGTCTGAACCGGCGCAGCCTCGTCAGCCAGCGCAGCCGATACCGCTGCTGCAATATCCAAACGCGGCTCGATCAGTTCCTTGTGCATTGCGGCACGGGCGAGCTGATAACGTGACCATGTGGCCCGCAGCTCTGGGTTGTCGCCTGCGAGTACGCGACGTAATTCCAACTCGTCCGCTTCGTTATCCATCACCGCGGACAGCGATTCATGCAGGGCTTCACGACTCATGGCGGTTCCTCTCTTGGCTGTCGCCGCTGTCTCAGGATTCATGCAACAAGGGTTGCAACGCTTTATCTATGGCTTCACGTGCCCGGAAAATCCGAGAACGCACTGTGCCCACCGGACACTGCATGACGCTTGCAATGTCTTCATAACTAAGACCATCAAATTCGCGCAGTGTTAGAGCCGTACGCAAATCTTCGGGCAAAAGTTGAATGGTTCGATGAACGGTATCTTCAATCTCATCCCTGAGCAGCGAGCGTTCCGGTGACTCGATGTCCTTGAGGGCGTGATCGCCTTCATAGAACTCGGCATCCTCAGAGCTCACATCACTGTCTGGCGGACGCCTTCCACGCGCCACCAGATGATTCTTCGCCGTATTGATGGCGATGCGGTACAGCCATGTATAAAAGGCACTGTCCCCGCGAAAATTGGCGAGTGCGCGATAGGCCTTGATAAACGCCTCTTGCGCGACGTCTTGAGCTTCGTGGGAGTCATGAACGAACCGCACGATCAACCCAAGGATCTTGTGCTGGTACTTCATCACCAGCAGATCAAACGCCCGCTTGTCTCCACGCTGCACTCGTTCAACCAGTTGCTGGTCCTGCTCCTGAGTCAGCATGAACGCTCCTCCCTATCGGAGTAGCGTCGCTCACTCCAGCGAACCGACCTGCCAGAATAGACCCGGGCTTTACGCAAAAGTTCTCCCCCCTCCTAGCAAGCTATCCTGCAATACCTGACGGCGATTGCACCACAGCGAAGCGTCAGATCAGCTGACGACGCCGTCCTGGTGTCCATAGCAAGCCTGAGCCGCCCACGTCGCATGGCCAGCCGGCTTACATCCACAACTGCCTATTGAGTAGCTTGGTGCACTAAAAGTTCCCACCGTTAGAAGCGAACGACACTGCAGTCTATTTTGGCGCGACCACACGTCTATATACTAGGCCACGTTTTCTCCACGGAACTGGACATGAACCAGGCTCAACTATACGACGTGTTAGTCATTGGCAGTGGCGCTGCCGGCCTGACTCTGGCACTGAATCTCCCCGAGAGCCTTCGCGTTGCGGTGCTCAGCAAAGGTGATCTGGCCAATGGCTCGACCTTTTGGGCCCAAGGCGGCGTCGCGGCAGTTCTGGATACAACTGATACCGTGGAATCACATGTCGCTGACACGCTGATCGCAGGTGGAGGCCTTTGCCACGAGGACGCCGTTCGCTTCACCGTGGAGCATAGTAACGAAGCAATCCAGTGGCTGATCCAGCAAGGCGTGCCCTTTACCCGCGACGACACGCCGAATCGAGAGGACGGCGGCTTCGAATTTCACCTCACACGCGAAGGCGGGCATAGCCATCGGCGCATCATTCACGCAGCCGATGCAACCGGAGCAGCAATCTTCAATACGCTGCTTGGACAAGCCAGGCAGAAACGCAACATCGAACTACTGCAACAGCGCGTCGCTGTCGACCTGATCACCGAGCACAAGCTCGGTCGTCCAGGCAGGCGCTGCCTGGGCGCTTACGTGCTCAACCGCAACACCGGTGAAGTGGAAACTTTTCAGGCGCGCTTCGTCGTATTGGCGACCGGGGGCGCTGCGAAGGTTTACCTGTACACAAGCAATCCGGACAGCGCTTGCGGTGACGGCATCGCCATGGCGTGGCGCGCGGGCTGCCGCGTCGGCAACCTGGAGTTCAACCAATTCCACCCGACCTGCCTGTATCACCCGCAAGCCAAGAGCTTTTTGGTCACCGAGGCTCTGCGCGGTGAAGGTGCGCTACTGAAACTACCGAACGGCGAGCGCTTCATGCCGCGCTTTGATGCCCGGGAAGAGCTGGCTCCACGCGACATCGTCGCACGCGCGATCGACCACGAGATGAAGCGCCTTGGTATCGATTGTGTCTATCTGGACATCAGCCACAAGCCTGCGGAGTTTATCAAGAGCCACTTCCCCACCGTTTACGAGCGATGCCTGGAGTACGGCATCGACATCACCAGCCAGCCCATCCCCGTCGTGCCGGCGGCCCACTACACATGCGGCGGCGTGGTCGTTGATCAGGCCGGGCGCACCGACATTCCAGGGCTCTACGCAATAGGCGAAACCAGCTTCACGGGGCTGCACGGCGCCAATCGCATGGCCAGCAACTCACTGCTGGAATGCTTCGTCTATGGTCGCGCTGCAGCGAAGGACATCCTGCGCGAGCTGCCCAATTGCGCAAACACGACGACATTGCCTGCCTGGGACGCCAGCCAGGTCACCGACTCCGACGAGGACGTGATCATCGCCCACAACTGGGACGAGTTGAGACGCTTCATGTGGGACTACGTCGGCATCGTTCGCACCACCAAGCGCCTGATGCGCGCCCAGCATCGGGTGCGCCTGCTGCTCAGCGAGATCGACGAGTTCTACAGCAACTACAAGGTCAGCCGCGACCTGTTAGAACTGCGAAACCTGGCGCTGGTAGCGGATTTGATGATCCGCTCGGCAATGGAGCGCAAGGAAAGTCGTGGGCTGCACTACACCCTCGATTATCCCGATCTGCTCGCCCATGCCGCGGACACTATCCTGGTACCGCCCACCTACGCCGACTGAATTTAAGACGCACCCTCAGGCGACGATGCTGATCCTGCCGCAGCGCGTCGCAGGGCACGCAGACACTGCCGGCAAAACGGCGTCCCGGCACACGAAAACGCAGCACTATGACCAGCGGCAGCGCCAGGCTGTCCGGCAGCAGTTGTATTGGCTGCCAACCCTGCCCAGCACTCCATAACTGCCAACCGTGCTCGTCGTGGCGCAGGCCACGCCAGGCCCCTTCCGCCGACAGCAAAATGGCCTTTGGCAGCACGTACCAAGCATGTACGCCGCACAACAGCCAGCAGCCCAGCGACGCCCAGCCAGACAGGCCGGACAGTGCAATGGCCATCAGTGCGAACGACTGAACAAGCAGGTAAAAGGCGAACAGCAGCCGCGAAGGCCGCCAGTGACATTCGAAGTGCTGGCTACTTGGGCTGGACACGATCGAGAATCATGCGGACCATGCGACGCAGGTCCTCGTCTTCTGGTTCGCCTCGCTGCATGAACCAGCCGAACATGTCCTGGTCCTCACAACTCAACAGCTTGCGGTAGCGACGCTGATCCTCTTCATCGAGTCCCGGATAGACTTCCTTGACGAAAGGCACCAGCAGCACATCCAGCTCCAGCATGCCGCGGCGACTTTGCCAGAACAGACGATTGAGTTCGGATTGCTCGGCCATACAACGGCTCCTTTTGAGAAGGCCGGCATTATAACGGCTGTCTCGCACTCATCAGCCGCTTTTTTCACCCGCCAGCAACGGCCACTGCGCAACCGTTTTCAGCGGCCTGCTATGATGTCCGCCCGGATTCAGACGGCGACCGATCATGACCGACACTGCTTATTTCTGCGTTCTGTCGCATGAAGGCGTCCTTGCCGTGCGCGGCCCGGATGCCAGCAAATTTCTCCAGGGTCAACTGACCTGCAATCTCAACTATCTGAATGCCGAAACATCCAGCCTGGGCGCACGCTGCACCCCCAAAGGCCGGATGCAATCGAGCTTCCGCATCGTATCGGACGACGATGGCTTTCTTCTGGCCATGGCCAGCGAGCTGCTGCAGTCGCAACAGGCGGACCTGAGCAAATACGCCGTCTTCTCCAAGTCGCGACTCAGCGATGAGTCATCCCGATGGTGCCGTTACGGACTGTTTGGAGGCGATGGTGCGTTGGTCAGCCTGGGCCTGGACTTGCCGCAAAGTCCCGACAGCGTGGTACGAGGCACCGGCCTGATCGCTATCCGACTGCATGACGGCCGTGCAGAACTCTGGGCCTCTGATGAGGCAGAACAGGTCCGGTCCCGCCTGAGTGCGCAACTGAAAGAGGCAGCACTTGATCGCTGGCTGCTCGACCAGATTCGCGCCGGCATCGGCCAGGTCTTCGCCAGCACCCGCGACCTGTTCATCCCGCAGATGATCAACCTGCAGGCGCTTGGCGGCGTGAGCTTCAAGAAAGGTTGCTATACCGGCCAGGAAATCGTGGCGCGCATGCAGTACCTCGGCAAGCTGAAGCGCCGCCTTTATCGCCTTGCGACCAGCATCGAGCCAGACGAACTGCCAGCACCAGGCATCGAGCTGTTCTCCCCCGTTCACGGCTCGAGCGTTGGCGAAGTGGTGCTGGCCGCCACCAGCACAGACAGAATCGAATTGCTTGCCGTAGTGCAGGAGGATGCTGTCGCGGATGGGCGGCTGTACCTCGGCTCGCCGGACGGATTGCCTTTGGAACTGCTAGAGCTTCCTTACAACCTCGATCCTGATCGGGAAATTCAGCGTTAGTGCGAACCGGAGCCGGCACGCACGAGCCAAGAGGCGCACCATAGGGACTGTATGCAGCAGTATCTGGACAAGCGCCCGAGCGACACCGACCGACACCTAAAGGAATGACATGAGCACCCTTGCAGAGAAAGTCCAGCGTGAACTGACAGATGCGATCGAGAATGATGAGCTGGTTCTGCCCACGCTCCCGGAGGTCGCGTTGCGCGTACGCGAAGCCGCGGAGGACCCGGACATCAGCATACCGGCACTGAGCAAGGTCATCGGCAACGATGCAGCGCTCACCGCGCGCATCATCAAGGTCGTCAACAGCCCGCTGTTGCGCACCAGCCGGGAAATCGACGACCTGCAGATGGCGGTCAGCCGCCTCGGCATCAACTACACCTGCAACCTGGCGACTGGCCTGGCCATGGAGCAGATGTTCCAGGCCACCACCGATATCGTCGACCGCAAGATGCGTGAGGTCTGGAACAAGAGCACCGAAGTGGCCGCCATCAGCCATGTGCTGTGCCGTCATTACACGCGCCTGATGCCAGACCAGGCGACTCTTGCGGGGCTGGTTCATCAGATTGGTATCCTGCCGATACTGACCTATGCCGAAGAGCACGGCGCACTGCTTGCCGATTCGTTCAGCCTCAACCACGTCATCGACCGGATTCACCCCCTGGTTGGCGAAAAGATCCTACGCACCTGGGACTTCCCCGACTCGATCGCGTCGGTGGCTGGCCAATACACCGATTTCCAACGCAACTCCGATAGCGTCGATTACGTCGACATCGTCCAGGTCGCCACCCTGCAGAGCCACCTCGGCAGCCAGCACCCCTATACCCAGCTTGACTGGAACAACATCCCCGCCTTCAGCAAGCTGGGGCTCGACCCGAATACGCTCCTCCAGGAAGACGAAGACCTGTCAGCTGCGATGGACGCAGCGATGACGATGCTTCATTAACCCGGCCCACTCGCTCACCGTTCGCCGAACACGAGGAACCGTCCCTGTGGCGCCTAGTCACAAAAAGGGACGGCAATCTCGCCGCATCGTGCCTCGCACCCCACTGCGCCGACACGAATCAGGTAGAAAGGAGAACGCAATGAGCAGAACAACAACCAAGACCTTCTTCTCGGGCGCCCTTGCCCTGCTGTTCGGCTTCGCCGCCAATATCGCGCTGGCTGCCGAAGGAGATAACTTCGTCGATGAGGCCTCGGCCAAGGGCATCGCCGAAATCGAAACGGCAAAGATGGCGCTGGACAAAGGCACGTCCGAGGATGTGAAGCAGTTCGCCCAGAAGATGATCGACGACCACACCCAGGCCAATCAAAAACTTGCGCAACTGGCCCAACAGAAGAATCTCGAGATGTCCGACGAGGCCACACTGATGGACAAGGCGAAGGCGATGATTCTCCAGCTGCGTGACGGCGAGAACTTCGACGAGGCTTATGCCAACAATCAGGTCGTCGCGCATGAACAAACCATTGAGCTGTACCGGGATTATGTCGAGGGCGGCGACAACCCGGACCTCAAGCAGTTCGCCCAACAGACCCTGCCCAAGCTGGAAGAACACCTCAAGCAAGCGAAGGAACTACAGGCCAAGCACGGCCAGCAGAACTGAGGCCCGGACCCGATGCCGCGGGCCGGCATCGGGTCATACCCGGTCAGGCAGTTGCCAGTCGATCGGCTCAAGACCTTGCTGTCTCAGAAACTGATTGGCACGACTGAAGTGCCCGTTACCCAGAAAACCACGATGCGCCGACAGTGGCGAAGGATGCGCCGACTTGAGCATCAAATGCCGCGTCGGATCGATCAGTCGCGTCTTCGACTGTGCGTGCGCGCCCCAGAGCATGAACACCAGATGCGGGCGACACTCGCCAACCACCTCGATTACTCGGTCGGTGAATTGCTGCCAGCCAGCCTTGGCATGGGATCCTGCCAAGCCCTGCTCCACCGTCAGCGAGGTGTTTAGCATCAGCACCCCCTGCTCCGCCCAGCGCTGCAGATAGCCGTGAGAAGGAACCGGTAGATTGAGGTCGCGCTTGAGCTCCTTGAAGATGTTCTGCAACGACGGCGGCGGTGCCACGCCAGGCTGCACCGAGAAACACAAGCCGTGCGCCTGCCCTGGCCCGTGATAAGGGTCCTGCCCGAGGATGACCACTTTGACCTGCTCGAGGGGCGTCGAGTTGAGCGCATTGAAGATCAGCGGCCCCGGCGGGAAGATCACCTTGCCGGCAGCCTTTTCGCGACGCAGAAACGCGGCCAGTTGCTGCATGTAGGGTTTGTCGAACTCGTCGCGCAGGGCTTCTTTCCAGCCAGCCTCGAGCTTGATGCGATCATCCTGGGTCATGAGCGGTTTCTGGATAGCCAAACGGCGGAACCCTAAGGAACGCCGGGCGCCCTTGTCAACGCCGAAACGCCTCGACCATTGCGTCACCGCAATATCATCCCCCCTCCTTTAGTCATAATTGCACCTGGCTCACGGACTGATGCGGACAAGGCTTCCGATGCGCACATAAAGAGTGACGCCTACCCCAGCCGCAGGGTAAAAAAGCCAACTGCCGACAAACCAATAACAAAAGCGACAACAAGGAACATGCAATGAACCGGATTACTCTTCTGGCGCTAGGGCTGGGGTTTTGTCTTACGGCTCAGGCTGCCGATCCCATCACACTCGGCCTCAATTACCCCCGCACTGGCAGCTACAAGGAAGAAGGTCTGGCGCAGATGCGGGGCGCCCTGTTGGCCATCGACGAAATCAACGAAGCAGGAGGCGTGCTCGGCCGCCCGCTGCAACTCATCAGCCGCAATACGGCCTCACGCCCCGAGAAGGCGGTCGCCAATGTCGACAAGATGGCCGACGAAGGCGTCGCGATGCTGTTCGGCGGCGTCTCCAGCGCCGTGGCTATCGCAGCGAGCAAGCGCGCCAAGGAAAGAGGGCTGCTCTACTTCGGCACGCTGACGTACTCCAACGACACGACCGGCAAAGACGGCCACCGCTACATGTTCCGCGAGTGCAACAACGCCTGGATGAGTGCGCGCGTGCTGGGGCAGTATCTGAACGAGAACCTGCCGGGCAAGAACTACTTCTATATCACTTCCGACTACACCTGGGGCCATACCAGCGAGAGCTCGTTGCGCCAGGCTACGGGCACCGTCGACCAGAACAGGCATCCAGGTATCAAAACGGCATTTCCGGGCGCTCGCCTGTCCGATTACCGGGCAGCACTGGAGAAAGCCGCCAGCAGTAACGCCGACGTCCTGGTACTGGTGCTGTTCGGCGAGGACATGGTGCGTGCCATGCGCATCGCCGATGACCTGGGCCTGAACAAGAGGATGCAGATCGCCGTTCCCAACCTGACGCTGTCGATGGTCGAACTGGCCGGCCCCGACATCATGCACGGCGTTCTTGGCACGGAGCCCTGGACCTGGCGAGTTCCAGACCTGGAGGGCTCCGAGCGCGGCAAGGCCTTCGTCCGGGATTTCGGCGAGCGCTACCAGACCCACCCGTCGAGCTCCGCTGCCTCGGCCTACAGCATCGTTCATCAGTGGGCGGATGCAGCCAAACGGGCCAGGAGCATCGGCAGCGAGCAGGTCATCGCGGCGATGGAAGACCACAGCTACACCCTGCTCAAGGACCGCCAGCAATGGCGCGCGTTCGACCATCAGAACGTGCAGTCGGTGTACGCAGTGCGCGTGAAGCCGCGCGAGGAAGTTCTCAAGGACCGCTTCAAGCAGGACTATTTCGAGATCGTCCATCGTCTGTCCGGCGAGCAGGCGGCCCCTTCGCTGACCGAGTGGCAGGAAGAGCGCCGTGCCGGCGGGCAGCCGACTAGGCTACAGTGATCTGCAACGGCAGCGCCTGACGCGAGCAGGCGCTGCCACCGGGACTTTTCTGGGACCGGTGTCCACTGCAACCTCGGCGCGCTTGGGATACAGGCGCGGGAGGCAGATTCAGGCGCCGGCCGGCAGCCCCTGACCCGTCACGAGGATCTCGATATGACTACCGCACTAGAGCCCTATCAAGCCGGCGTCTTCGACCTGACTCACAAGCTGACCGTGGAAAAACACGGTCACACCGCCCTCATCACCATCAATCACCCACCGGCCAATACCTGGGACCGAGAATCACTGATCGGCCTCAAGCAAGTGGTGGAGCATCTCAACCACGACGATGATATCTATGCTCTGGTGATCTGCGGCCAGGGCGAGAAGTTCTTCAGCGCCGGCGCCGACCTCAAGCTCTTCGCCGACGGCGACCGAAATCGAGCGCGGGAGATGGCCCGGCGCTTCGGCGAAGCCTTCGAAACGCTGCGCGATTTCCGCGGTGTCTCGATCGCCGCAATCAACGGTTTTGCCCTCGGTGGTGGGCTAGAGTGCGCGCTGGCTTGTGACCTGCGCATCGCTGAGCAGCAAGCGCAGCTGGGCCTACCGGAAGCCTCGGTCGGACTGTTGCCCTGCGCTGGCGGCACTCAAGCCCTGGCCTGGCTCGTCGGCGAAGGCTGGGCAAAACGCATGATCCTCTGCGGCGAGCGCATCACCGCGGAGACAGCACTACGCATCGGCCTGGTCGAGCAGGTGGTGGAACCTGGCCAGTCGCGCGGTCATGCCCTGCTCCTCGCCTCCCGTGTGGCACGCCAGAGCCCAGTGGCGGTACGCGCCATCAAACCCCTGATCGACGGAGCACGGCTACGGGTTCCCGCCACGTTCGCGGCGGCAGAGCGCGAGGCGTTCGTCGGATTGTTCGAAGCCGAAGACACGCTCGAGGGCGTCAACGCCTTTCTCGAAAAGCGCGATCCGCGCTGGCGCAACCGCTGACGCATCCATAGCGGGACTTGTGCAGGTCGTTCAGGTGCCGCGGAAGACCTTCGGCGCAGCGAAGCGCGTTCCGACTGAACGACACCGGCCCTGTCTGAATAATGCGGTATCAACGCCGATAGGGTCGGTACTGCTGCTGGTAGCGGCCGTCCCGGTTGTAGTGAGGCCGCAGCCGATGATCGCGGCCGTCGCGAATGATGTGAGGGCGTCGCTGAGGATGATCCGGGCGCCAGTGCTCGCGGCGCTCGAAACCGCGGTGGCGATCGTAGTACTGCGGTGGGAGCTGGCTCTGATAGCGCGGCGGCAGGTTACGTGGATACTGCGGATAGTGCGAATAAGGACTGCGCGGATCGTACTGACGGGGACGGCTGTCATGCCGATAGCCACGGTTGTAGCCCTGGCCGTAGCCGGCACTATAACCATGGTTGTAATAGCGTGGACTTTCAGCCTGGAACACCCAGACGCCGTCTCGCCGATCCGCCTGCGCCTGCAGGCTCGCCCCCAGGCCGAGGCACAGCAGGACCAACAATGATCGAATGCTCATGGGAACACCTCCGATGGTGTCATGGACCCCAGCTCATCAGACCACAACCAGCGGCCAGCTGCTGAAACGGCGGACAACCGGCGGCCATGTAGCGTCTGGGCCTGCTCCAGATGTCGTCAGATCAGCGCGACGGGCTGCCGCAGCTTGTATGGCCGCGGCCGCTTCCCGATAATAGCGGCCCTTTAGCCCCACGGCTCTCGCAGAGCGCGACGGAACGGGAACAGACCCTAGATGACCGAACTCGCCCTGATCATGGTTAGCGCCATCCTGGTCAACAATTTCGTGCTGGTGCAGTTCCTCGGTCTGTGCCCGTTCATGGGCGTGTCGAAGAAGATCGAGACGGCCATCGGCCTGTCGCTGGCGACCACCTTCGTGTTGACCCTGGCGGCCATGTGCAGCTACCTCGTCCAGCAATACGTGCTCAAGCCGCTGGACCTGGAGTTCCTGCGGACCATCAGCTTCATTCTGGTAATCGCCGTGACGGTACAGTTCACCGAGATGGTCGTGAACAAGACCAGTCCGCTGCTCTATCGCGTGCTCGGCATCTTCCTGCCGCTGATCACCACCAACTGCATCGTCCTAGGCGTGGCCCTGCTCAACGCCAACAAGGCCGAGTTCACCTTCCTGACCGCTACCGTGAACGGCTTCGCCGCGGGGCTGGGCTTTTCCCTGGTGCTGGTGCTGTTCGCCGCCATGCGTGAGCGCATCGCCATTGCCGATGTGCCCAGATCGTTCCAGGGCGCGGCGATCGGCATGATCACCGCCGGCCTCATGTCGCTGGCCTTCATGGGCTTCACCGGACTGATCAAGCTATGAGTGCGGTTCTCATCGCAGTGCTTGCACTGCTCGCCCTGTGCCTGCTTGGCGGTGCCATCCTCGGTTTCGCCGCCGTGCGCTTTCGCGTCGAGGGCGACCCCATCGCCGAGCAGATCAATGCCCTGCTGCCGCAGACCCAGTGCGGCCAGTGCGGCTACCCGGGCTGCAAGCCCTACGCCGAGGCCATCGCCGGCGGCGACAAGATCAACAAGTGCCCGCCGGCGATGGCCTCGGCGTAGGGC
>Ga0208179_1000858_pt1 | contig 17302 bp, 11 predicted proteins | sample Malvired_Geostar_FD_184238 | JGI IMG/M metagenome (GOLD analysis project Ga0208179, IMG submission 184238) | Marine viral communities from the Global Malaspina Expedition - Malaspina viral metaG DeepMed_Geostar (SPAdes) (version 2) | ecosystem: Environmental > Aquatic > Marine > Oceanic | place...
CCGGCTTCAGCAGAACATCACTTTGCTCAGTGAGTCCTCAGTACCCCAGCGGCGAGCCAGTTCATCATCAGCGGCCAATGATGATGGATGTCTGTTCCTTGGTGGGTTCGACGAAGAGCAGCAAGCAGAGTCTTTAGAGCAGCGTCTGCTGAGTCTGGATGTGCAGTCCGAGGTTCAGCAGGTCGACGCAGCTACCGGCGTGGATTACTGGGTCTATCTGCCCCCGCTTGCGTCCAGGCAGGCCTCGCTACGCCAGTTGCGTGAACTGCAAAGCCGCAATATTGACAGCTACATCATTACGGTAGGCGACCTGTCGAATGGTATTTCGCTTGGAATCTTCTCGCGAAAAGACTCTGCAGAAGGGGTGGTTGCTCGTTTGCGCGAGGTTGGCTATGCGGCGCTGGTTCGTGAGTTACCGCGTATGCACCGCAAGTACTGGGTGCGCGTCGCAGTCGCTAGTCGTAATCAGCTGGACGATGCCATCTTGCGAGGCTTGAAAAACGACATGCCAGAACTGCAGCATCGGCAGATGTCCTGCACAGGCGTTGCAACTTCCGAATAGTTTGCATAGAATGGCGCCCGCTTCGCAGCTAGGGTTGATTGGTTTCTTCGCGAAGCGGCTGTCGATGAAGCTAAGCTCAAGATTTATATGAGAAAATGCTTGACAGCTTGGTGGCGGATGATGAAAATGCCGCCTCACTTTGGAGGGGTTCCCGAGCGGCCAAAGGGATCAGACTGTAAATCTGACGTCATAGACTTCGAAGGTTCGAATCCTTCCCCCTCCACCAGATTCAAGCGTAAGCTTCGGCGTTCGCGGGTATAGTTTAGTGGTAGAACCTCAGCCTTCCAAGCTGATGATGCGGGTTCGATTCCCGCTACCCGCTCCAGCTTCGATGTTTGCGGTATATGTTTCGCTCATGTAGCTCAGTTGGTAGAGCACACCCTTGGTAAGGGTGAGGTCAGCGGTTCAAATCCGCTCATGAGCTCCAAACCTCAAAGGCAGATATGTAAATATCTGCCTTTGTTTTAATGGTGGCGTGACTAGCTCAATTCAACGATGGGAGACGGTCTCGATGGCTAAAGAAAAGTTCGAACGTAACAAACCGCACGTCAACGTCGGCACCATTGGTCACGTCGACCATGGCAAGACCACTCTGACTGCTGCTCTGACTCGCGTGTGCTCCGAGGTTTTCGGCTCCGCTCGTGTCGACTTCGACAAGATCGATAGCGCGCCGGAAGAGAAGGCTCGCGGTATCACCATCAACACCGCTCACGTAGAGTACGACTCCAATGTCCGTCACTACGCGCACGTTGACTGCCCGGGTCACGCTGACTATGTGAAGAACATGATCACCGGTGCTGCCCAGATGGACGGTGCGATCCTGGTTTGCTCGGCTGCTGATGGCCCCATGCCGCAGACCCGCGAGCACATCCTGCTGTCCCGTCAGGTAGGTGTTCCGTACATCGTCGTGTTCCTGAACAAGGCTGACATGGTCGACGATGCCGAGCTGCTCGAGCTGGTCGAGATGGAAGTTCGCGACCTGCTGTCCACCTACGACTTCCCGGGTGACGACACTCCGATCATCATCGGTTCTGCGCTGATGGCGCTGAACGGTGAAGACGACAACGAGCTGGGCACCACTGCGGTCAAGAAGCTGGTCGAGACTCTGGATACCTACATCCCTGAGCCGGTTCGCGCGATCGACAAGCCGTTCCTGATGCCGATCGAAGACGTGTTCTCGATCTCCGGTCGCGGTACTGTTGTAACTGGTCGTGTTGAGCGCGGTATCGTCAAGGTCCAGGAAGAGATCGAGATCGTCGGTCTGCGTCCGACCACCAAGACCACCTGCACCGGCGTGGAAATGTTCCGCAAGCTGCTGGACGAAGGTCGTGCTGGTGAGAACTGCGGCGTCCTGCTGCGTGGCACCAAGCGTGATGACGTCGAGCGTGGTCAGGTACTGGCCAAGCCGGGCACCATCAAGCCGCACACCAAGTTCGAGGCTGAGGTGTACGTGCTGTCCAAGGAAGAAGGTGGTCGTCACACCCCGTTCTTCAAGGGCTATCGTCCGCAGTTCTACTTCCGTACCACTGACGTGACCGGTTCGTGCGAGCTGCCGGAAGGCGTTGAGATGGTGATGCCGGGCGACAACGTGAAAATGGTTGTTACCCTGATCAAGCCGATCGCCATGGAAGACGGCCTGCGCTTCGCAATTCGCGAAGGTGGTCGTACCGTTGGTGCCGGCGTGGTTGCCAAGATCGTCGAATAACGATTGATCTGTTTGAAGCAGGTCGGCATAATAGTCGGCCTGACTCTTTCTAGGCCAGTAGCTCAATTGGCAGAGCGGCGGTCTCCAAAACCGCAGGTTGGGGGTTCGATTCCCTCCTGGCCTGCCATTTTCAATAGCGAATTTGGCAGTCTTTACAAGGTTCTAGCAGATGAATATCAAAGCTGAAGCCAATGACACGCGCTTCGATCTGGTGAAGTGGTTTGTTGTGGCTGCTTTGGTCGTGGTTGCCGTGGTTGGTAATCAATACTACTCCGCTGAGCCCGTTCTTTATCGTGTCCTTGCGGTGCTTGCAGTGGGTGCTGTTGCGGCGTTTGTCGCCTTCCAGACCTCAAAAGGGCGCTCGTTTGCTGTGCTGCTGAAAGAGGCGCGCGGCGAAATTCGCAAGGTCGTTTGGCCGACCCGTCAGGAAACTACCCAGACCACGATGATCGTTGTCGTGGTGGTGTTGGTGATGGCGTTGCTGCTGTGGGGGCTCGATTCTCTGCTCGGCTGGTTGGTCTCCATGGTTGTTGGCTAAGGGTGTCTCGTGGCTAAGCGTTGGTACGTTGTGCATGCTTACTCGGGTTACGAGAAGCACGTCATGCGCTCCTTGATCGAGCGCGTCAAGCTTGCTGGCATGGAAGATGAGTTCGGCGAGATTCTGGTTCCGACCGAAGAGGTCGTGGAGATGCGTAACGGGCAGAAGCGCAAGAGTGAGCGCAAGTTCTTCCCGGGTTACGTTTTGGTCCAGATGGAGATGAACGAGGGTACTTGGCACCTCGTCAAGGATACTCCTCGTGTGATGGGCTTTATTGGTGGTACGGCAGACAAGCCGGCGCCCATCACGGATAAAGAGGCCGAGGCTATTCTTCGTCGCGTGGCCGATGGTAGTGATAAGCCTAAGCCGAAAACGCTCTTCGAGCCAGGTGAAGTGGTTCGCGTAGCTGATGGCCCGTTCGCCGACTTCAATGGCGTTGTCGAAGAGGTCAATTACGAGAAGAGCCGGATTCAGGTCGCGGTCCTCATTTTCGGTCGCTCTACGCCGGTAGAGTTGGAGTTCAGTCAGGTCGAGAAGGTTTAACTGGACGAAGCATCCCACACCCCGCAGTTTCAGGCTGCGGGGTTTTGTCGTCATCGGGATAAATGAGCAAAGGGGAGCCGTAAGGCGCTAAAACCCGTAACGGAGTAAATATGGCTAAGAAGATTCAAGCTTACATCAAGCTTCAGGTGAAGGCCGGTCAGGCTAATCCGTCGCCGCCCGTTGGTCCTGCCCTGGGTCAGCATGGTGTGAATATCATGGAGTTCTGCAAGGCTTTCAATGCCAAGACTCAGGGCCAGGAGCCCGGTCTGCCGACCCCTGTGATCATTACTGTATACAGTGACCGCAGTTTTACTTTTGAAACCAAGAGCACTCCGGCAGCTGTGCTGCTGAAGAAGGCCGCCGGCATCACCAGTGGCTCGGCTCGTCCTAACACCCAGAAGGTTGGCACTGTCACTCGTGCCCAGCTGGAAGAGATCGCCAAGACCAAGCAGGCTGATCTTACCGCTGCTGAAATGGAAGCTGCTGTTCGAACCATCGCAGGTTCGGCGCGCAGCATGGGCCTGAACGTGGAGGGTGTGTAATGGCTAAGTTGACCAAGCGCCAGAAGGCTATCGCCGAGAAGATCGAAGCTGGCAAGCAGTACGCGTTCGAGGATGCGGCCAAGCTGTTGGCTGAGGTATCCGCGGTCAAGTTCACCGAGTCGTTCGACATTGCGATCAATCTCGGTGTCGATCCGCGTAAATCCGACCAGGTCGTGCGTGGTGCAACCGTTCTGCCGAATGGCACCGGTAAGACTGTTCGTGTCGCAGTTTTCACCCAGGGCCCGGCTGCTGAGGCTGCGCTGGCTGCAGGCGCTGATCGGGTCGGCATGGACGAACTGGCTGCAGAGATGAAAGGCGGTGATCTGAACTATGACGTGGTGATCGCTTCGCCGGATGCCATGCGCGTTGTTGGTCAGCTGGGCCAGATTCTCGGTCCGCGTGGACTGATGCCTAACCCGAAAGTTGGCACCGTTACCCCTGACGTGGCTACCGCTGTCAAGAATGCCAAGGCTGGTCAGGTGCGTTTCCGTACCGACAAGAACGGCATTATCCACACCTCGGTGGGTAAGGTTGGCTTTGAGGCTGGCCAGCTGAAGCAGAACGTCGAAGCGCTGCTGTCGGATCTCAAGCGCCTGAAGCCATCCACTTCCAAAGGTATCTACGTCAAGCGTGTGACCCTGAGCACCACTATGGGGCCAGGGCTGGTCATCGATCAGTCTTCGCTGGAAGCGTAAAGCCTGGCTGCCTCCATGATGGGGCGGCTTGCAATATTGGGGTCCCTGCCTGGCGGGGGCTATCCAAGACCGTAGGTGGCGCAAGCCTTAAACCCGGAGAGTGATCTCTTAAGCCTACGCAGATGGTGCTCCCGATTCGTACCGAATCAGACACCAAAACGCCGTCGGGCTCCGGCCTGACGTATCGGTAAAAACCAGGAGTAAACCCGTGGCAATTAAACTCGAAGACAAGAAGGCCATCGTCGCTGAAGTCAACGAGGCTGCCAAAGCCGGTCTGTCCGCTGTCGTGGCTGATGCCCGTGGCGTGACCGTCGGCGCAATGACCGGACTCCGTAAAGAGGCCAGAGCGGCTGGTGTGTACGTGAAAGTCGTGCGTAACACCCTGCTCAAGCGCGCTGTTGAAGGCACTCAGTTTGACGTGCTCAACGACGTGTTCAAAGGCCCGACCCTGATTGCGTTCTCCAACGAACATCCGGGCGCTGCTGCTCGTATCTTCAAGGAGTTCGCCAAGGGTCAGGACAAGTTCGAGATCAAGGCAGCTGCGTTCGAGGGCAAGTTCCTCGCAGCAAACCAGATCGACGTGCTGGCAAGCCTGCCGACCCGCGAAGAGGGCATCGCACAGCTGATGAGCGTTATTCAAGGCGCCACCAGCAAGCTCGCTCGCACCCTGGCAGCTATTCGCGACCAGAAAGAAGCTGCTGCTGCCTGAGGCGGCGTAAGCACTTTCAAAATCACATGTTTAATTTGATGGCTGCGTAAGCTGTCACCCCAATACAGGAATAGATAGTCATGTCTCTGACTAACGAGCAAATCATCGAAGCGATCGGCCAGAAATCCGTTATGGAAATCGTCGAGCTGATCAAGGCGATGGAAGAAACCTTCGGTGTTACCGCTGCTGCTGCCACTGTTGCTGCTGCTGGCCCGGCTGCCGCTGCTGTCGAAGAGCAGACCGAGTTCACCATCGTCCTGGCCGAAGCCGGCGACAAGAAAGTGAACGTGATCAAGGCGGTTCGCGAGCTGACCGGTCTGGGCTTGAAAGAAGCCAAGGCTGTCGTTGACGGCGCCCCGGGCGTGGTCAAGGAAGGCGTTTCGAAGGAAGAAGCCGAAGCTGCCAAGAAGGCTCTGGAAGAAGCTGGCGCCAAAGTCGAGCTCAAGTAAGCGACGACCTTGCGTCTACAGCCCGAGCGACTCGCGACAGGCTGATGGCTGGTGGCTCTTGCCACCGGCCTTTTTCCGTTATGGAAAGCCAGCCATTCTGGCTCTTCCGCGGAAGCCACTTACAGGTGGCGCGAACCAAGGGGTTCGCAAGATTTTCTGGCTGCTCCCGTCGGGAGAAGCCAACAAGCAGGTGACCAAGCTGGGGAACGCTGATGGCTTACTCATACACTGAGAAAAAACGTATCCGCAAGGACTTTAGCAAGTTACCGCACGTGATGGACGTGCCGTATCTTTTGGCCATCCAGCTGGATTCGTATCGCGAATTCCTGCAGGCGGGAGCGACCAAAGATCAGTTCCGCGACATTGGCTTGCATGCAGCCTTCAAATCCGTTTTCCCGATTATCAGCTATTCCGGCAATGCAGCGCTGGAGTACGTCGGCTATCGCCTGGGCGAGCCGGCTTTCGATGTCAAGGAATGTGTCCTGCGCGGCGTGACCTTCGCCGTTCCGCTGCGCGTCAAGGTGCGCCTGATCATTTTCGACAAAGAGTCGTCGAACAAGGCCATCAAGGACATCAAGGAGCAGGAAGTCTACATGGGGGAAATCCCCCTCATGACCGAGAACGGTACCTTCATCATCAACGGTACCGAACGCGTCATCGTTTCCCAGCTGCATCGTTCGCCGGGCGTGTTCTTCGATCATGACCGCGGCAAGACCCACAGCTCCGGCAAGCTGCTGTACTCCGCGCGCATCATTCCTTACCGCGGCTCCTGGCTGGACTTCGAGTTCGATCCGAAGGATGCCGTCTTCGTCCGTATCGACCGTCGCCGCAAGCTGCCCGCGTCGGTACTTCTGCGCGCGCTGAACTACAGCACCGAAGAGATCCTGGACGCCTTCTATGACACCAACATCTTCCATGTGAAGGGCGAAACCCTCGCATTGGAGCTGGTGCCGCAGCGTCTGCGCGGTGAGATCGCGACCTTCGACATCAAGGATGACAGCGGCAAGGTCATCGTCGAACAGGGCCGTCGTATCACCGCTCGCCATATCAACCAGCTCGACAAGTCCGGCATCAAAGAGCTCGAGATGCCGATGGACTACGTTTTGGGTCGTACCGTCGCCAAGGCGATCGTACATCCTGCCACTGGTGAGATCATCGCCGAGTGCAACACCGAGCTGACCGTCGACGTCATGGCGAAGATCGTCAAGGCGCAGGTCGTGCGGTTCGAGACGCTGTACACCAACGACATCGATTGCGGTCCGTTTATTTCCGACACGCTGAAGATCGATTCGACCACCAATCAGCTCGAAGCGCTGGTCGAGATCTACCGCATGATGCGCCCGGGCGAGCCGCCAACCAAGGACGCTGCCGAGACGCTGTTCAATAACCTGTTCTTCGCTGCTGAGCGCTACGATCTGTCGGCTGTCGGCCGGATGAAGTTCAACCGCCGTATCGGTCGCACCGAGATCGAGGGCTCCGGCGTACTGAGCCGTGAGGACATCGTCGCGGTTCTGAAGACCCTGGTCGACATCCGCAACGGCAAGGGCATCGTCGATGACATCGACCACCTGGGTAACCGTCGCGTGCGCTGTGTTGGCGAAATGGCCGAGAACCAGTTCCGCGTTGGCCTGGTGCGCGTCGAGCGTGCGGTCAAAGAGCGTCTGTCGATGGCCGAAAGCGAAGGCCTGATGCCGCAGGACCTGATCAATGCCAAGCCGGTTGCGGCGGCGGTGAAGGAGTTCTTCGGTTCCAGCCAGCTCTCGCAGTTCATGGACCAGAACAACCCGCTTTCGGAGATCACCCACAAGCGCCGCGTCTCCGCACTCGGCCCGGGCGGTCTGACCCGTGAGCGCGCCGGCTTCGAGGTGCGTGACGTGCACCCGACTCACTACGGCCGTGTCTGCCCGATCGAAACCCCTGAAGGTCCGAACATCGGTCTGATCAACTCCCTGGCTGCCTATGCTCGCACCAACCAGTATGGCTTCCTCGAAAGTCCGTACCGTGTGGTCAAGGACGGCGAAGTCACCGACGAAATCGTGTTCCTTTCGGCGATCGAAGAAGCCGACCACGTGATCGCTCAGGCCAGCGCCAAGCTGGACGGTCGCAAGCTGGTCGACGAGCTGGTGGCTGTGCGTCATCTGAACGAATTCACCGTCAAGGCTCCGGAAGACGTGACCCTGATGGACGTCTCTCCGAAGCAGGTCGTCTCCGTCGCTGCCTCTCTGATTCCGTTCCTCGAGCACGACGACGCCAACCGCGCGCTGATGGGTTCCAACATGCAGCGTCAGGCCGTGCCGACCCTGCGTTCGGACAAACCGCTGGTAGGTACCGGCATGGAGCGCAACGTGGCACGCGACTCAGGCGTCTGCGTGGTCGCTCGTCGCGGCGGCGTGATCGACTCGGTCGATGCCAGCCGTATCGTGGTGCGCGTGCGTGACGATGAGGTCGAGACCGGCGAAGCGGGTGTCGACATCTATAACCTCACCAAGTACACCCGCTCCAACCAGAACACCTGCATCAACCAGCGTCCGCTGGTGCGCAAGGGTGACGTGGTGGCGCGTGGCGACATCATGGCCGATGGTCCGTCCACCGACATGGGTGAGCTGGCACTGGGTCAGAACATGCGCGTCGCGTTCATGCCGTGGAACGGCTACAACTTCGAGGACTCCATCCTCCTCTCGGAGCGTGTGGTTCAGGAAGATCGTTTCACCACTATCCATATCCAGGAACTCACCTGCGTGTCGCGCGACACCAAGCTCGGCCCAGAGGAGATCACCGCGGATATCCCGAACGTGGGTGAGGCTGCGCTGAACAAGCTGGACGAGGCCGGTATCGTCTACGTCGGTGCCGAAGTCGGTCCGGGCGACATCCTGGTCGGCAAGGTGACGCCGAAGGGCGAAACCCAGCTGACGCCGGAAGAGAAGCTGCTGCGCGCGATCTTCGGTGAGAAGGCGTCCGACGTGAAGGACACCTCCCTGCGTGTGCCGACCGGCACCAAGGGAACCGTCATCGATGTGCAGGTGTTCATCCGCGACGGCGTCGAGCGCGACTCCCGTGCGCTGGCCATCGAGAAGATGCAGCTCGACGAGATCCGCAAGGATCTCAACGAAGAGTTCCGTATCGTCGAAGGCGCCACGTTTGAGCGCCTGCGCTCGGCGTTGGTCGGTGCGACTGCGGAGGGCGGCGCCGGCCTGAAGAAAGGTGTCGTGATCACCGACGAGATTCTTGATGGGCTCGAGCATGGCCAGTGGTTCAAGCTGCGCATGACCGAAGACGCGCTGAACGAGCAGTTGGAGAAGGCGCAGGCCTACCTCTCCGATCGCCGCCAGCTGCTCGACGACAAGTTCGAGGACAAGAAGCGCAAGCTGCAGCAGGGCGACGACCTCGCGCCGGGCGTGCTGAAGATCGTCAAGGTCTACCTGGCGATCAAGCGCCGCATCCAGCCGGGCGACAAGATGGCCGGCCGTCACGGTAACAAGGGTGTGGTCTCGGTGATCATGCCGGTCGAAGACATGCCGCACGATGCCAATGGCACGCCGGTGGACATCGTCCTGAACCCGCTGGGTGTACCGTCGCGTATGAACGTCGGTCAGATCCTCGAAACCCACCTGGGCCTCGCGGCCAAGGGCCTGGGCGAGAAGATCAACCTGATGCTCGAAGAGCAGCGCAAGGTCGCCGAGCTGCGCAAGTTCCTGCATGAGATCTACAACGAAATCGGTGGTCGCCAGGAAAGCCTGGACGACCTGAGCGATCAGGAGGTGCTGGACCTGGCGAACAACCTGCGCAAGGGCGTTCCCATGGCCACCCCGGTATTCGATGGTGCCAAGGAGCGCGAGATCAAGGCCATGCTGAAGCTGGCCGATCTGCCGGAAAGCGGTCAGATGCAGCTGTTCGACGGACGTACCGGCAACAAGTTCGAGCGCACCACCACGGTCGGCTACATGTACATGCTGAAGCTGAACCACCTGGTCGACGACAAGATGCACGCGCGTTCTACCGGTTCGTACAGCCTGGTTACCCAGCAGCCGCTGGGTGGTAAGGCGCAGTTCGGTGGTCAGCGCTTCGGGGAGATGGAGGTCTGGGCGCTGGAAGCCTACGGCGCCGCGTACACCCTGCAGGAAATGCTCACGGTCAAGTCGGACGACGTGAACGGGCGGACCAAGATGTACAAGAACATCGTGGACGGCGATCACCGTATGGAGGCCGGCATGCCGGAATCCTTCAACGTGCTGATCAAAGAGATCCGCTCGCTCGGTATCGATATCGATCTGGAAACCGAATAACCACGCACCGCCTGTGCGGCACCGGCGATAGCCGGCTGCCGCAGGTCCGTGAGGAGGAAAGGCCTTGAAAGACTTGCTGAATCTGTTGAAAAACCAGGGTCAAATCGAAGAGTTCGATGCCATCAAGATTGCCCTGGCGTCGCCCGAGATGATCCGTTCCTGGTCCTTCGGTGAAGTGAAGAAGCCGGAGACCATCAACTACCGTACGTTCAAGCCCGAGCGTGACGGTCTTTTCTGCGCCAAGATCTTTGGCCCGGTCAAGGACTACGAGTGCCTGTGCGGCAAGTACAAGCGCCTCAAGCATCGCGGTGTGATCTGCGAGAAGTGTGGCGTGGAAGTCGCGCTGGCCAAGGTCCGTCGCGAGCGCATGGCGCACATCGAGCTGGCTTCGCCGGTCGCCCACATCTGGTTCCTGAAGTCGCTGCCGTCCCGTATCGGCCTGCTGCTGGACATGACCCTGCGCGATATCGAGCGCGTGCTCTATTTCGAGAGCTACGTCGTGATCGATCCGGGCATGACCACCCTGGAAAAAGGCCAGCTGCTGAACGACGAGCAGTACTTCGAGGCGCTGGAAGAGTTCGGTGACGACTTCGATGCCCGCATGGGCGCCGAAGCTGTTCGCGAGCTGCTGATCCAGATCGACCTGGAGCACGAGATCGGCCGTCTGCGCGAGGAAATTCCGCAGACCAACTCGGAAACCAAGATCAAGAAGCTCTCCAAGCGTCTGAAGCTGATGGAGGCTTTCCATGGATCGGGCAACCTGCCGGAGTGGATGATCCTGACCGTGCTGCCGGTGCTGCCGCCGGATCTGCGTCCACTGGTCCCGCTGGATGGCGGTCGTTTCGCGACTTCGGATCTGAACGATCTGTATCGCCGCGTGATCAACCGCAACAACCGTCTGAAGCGCCTGCTTGACCTGTCGGCGCCGGACATCATCGTGCGCAACGAAAAGCGCATGCTGCAGGAGGCGGTCGATGCGCTGCTGGACAACGGTCGTCGCGGCCGTGCCATCACCGGTTCTAACAAGCGCCCGCTGAAGTCCCTGGCTGACATGATCAAGGGTAAGCAGGGTCGTTTCCGTCAGAACCTGCTCGGCAAGCGCGTGGACTACTCCGGTCGTTCCGTGATCACCGTGGGCCCGACCCTGCGTCTGCACCAGTGCGGTCTGCCGAAGAAGATGGCCCTCGAGCTGTTCAAACCGTTCATCTTCGGCAAGCTGGAAATGCGCGGCATGGCCACCACCATCAAGGCGGCCAAGAAGATGGTCGAGCGTGAGCTGCCGGAAGTCTGGGACGTTCTCGCTGAAGTGATTCGCGAACATCCCGTGCTGCTCAACCGCGCGCCGACGCTGCACCGTCTGGGTATCCAGGCGTTCGAGCCGGTACTGATCGAAGGCAAGGCGATCCAGCTGCACCCGCTGGTCTGCGCGGCTTACAACGCCGACTTCGACGGTGACCAGATGGCCGTGCACGTGCCGCTGACGCTGGAAGCCCAGCTGGAAGCGCGCGCGCTGATGATGTCGACCAACAACATCCTCTCGCCAGCCAACGGTGAGCCGATCATCGTTCCGTCGCAGGACGTGGTTCTGGGTCTGTACTACATGACCCGTGAAGCCATCAATGCCAAGGGCGAAGGTCGTGTGTTCGCCGACCTGCAGGAAGTCGACCGCGTGTTCCGCGCCGGCGAGGCCTCGCTGCACGCCCGGGTCAAGGTGCGTATCAACGAGACCATCAAGGATCGCGACGGCAGCATCACCAAGAACACCCGCATCGTCGACACCACCGTCGGCCGCGCGCTGCTGTTCCAGATCGTGCCGGAAGGAATGTCGTTCGACGTCGTCAACCAGCCGATGAAGAAGAAGGCGATCTCCAAGCTGATCAACCTGTGCTACCGCACCGTTGGTCTTAAGGACACCGTCATCTTTGCCGACCAGCTGATGTATACCGGTTTCGCCTACTCGACCATCTCTGGTGTTTCGATCGGCGTGAACGATTTCGTCATCCCGGACGAGAAGGCGCGCATCATCGATGCGGCCACCGAAGAAGTGAAGGAAATCGAATCGCAGTACGCCTCCGGCCTGGTTACCCAGGGCGAGAAGTACAACAAGGTGATCGACCTCTGGTCCAAGGCCAATGACGAAGTGTCCAAGGCGATGATGGCCAACCTCTCGAAAGAGAAGGTCATCGACCGTGAAGGCAACGAAGCCGAGCAGGATTCGTTCAACTCGATGTACATGATGGCCGACTCGGGTGCGCGGGGCTCCGCGGCCCAGATCCGTCAGCTCGCCGGTATGCGCGGTCTGATGGCCAAGCCGGACGGCTCCATCATCGAGACGCCGATCACCGCGAACTTCCGTGAGGGTCTGAACGTACTGCAGTACTTCATCTCCACGCACGGTGCTCGTAAGGGTCTGGCGGATACCGCTCTGAAAACCGCGAACTCCGGTTACCTGACTCGTCGTCTGGTCGACGTCGCCCAGGATCTGGTAGTTACCGAGATCGATTGCGGCACCGAGCAGGGTCTGCACATGACCCCGCACATCGAAGGTGGCGATGTGGTCGAGCCGCTCGGTGAGCGAGTACTGGGTCGTGTGATTGCACGTGACGTGCTCAAGCCGGGCACTGATGACGTGCTGGTCCCAGCGGGTACGTTGATTGACGAGCAGTGGGTCGACTTCATCGAGCTGAACAGCATCGACGAAGTGATCGTACGTTCGCCTATCTCGTGTGAAACCCGTTACGGCATCTGCGCCAAGTGCTACGGTCGCGATCTGGCCCGCGGGCATCAGGTCAACATCGGTGAGGCTGTCGGTGTCATCGCCGCGCAGTCGATCGGTGAGCCGGGCACCCAGCTGACCATGCGTACGTTCCACATCGGTGGTGCGGCGAGCCGTACCTCGGCCGTCGACAACGTACTGGTGAAGAATGGCGGTACCATCCGCCTGCACAACCTGAAGCACGTAGAGCGTGCCGACGGCGCGCTGGTAGCCGTGTCCCGTTCCGGTGAGCTGGCTGTGGCGGACGACTTCGGTCGTGAGCGCGAGCGTTACAAGCTGCCGTACGGTGCTGTGATTTCCGTGAAGGAAGGCGACAAGGTCGAAGCTGGCGCCGTGGTTGCCAAATGGGATCCGCACACTCACCCGATCGTGACCGAGATGAAGGGTATCGTGACCTTCGTCGGTATGGAGGAGAACATCACCATCAAGCGCCAGACCGACGAGCTGACCGGTCTGACCAACATCGAGGTGATGGATCCGAAGGATCGTCCGGCCTCTGGCAAGGACATTCGTCCGGCCATCAAGATGGTCGATGCCAGTGGCAAGGAACTGCTGCTGCCGGGTACCGACGTACCGGCTCAGTACTTCCTGCCGGCTAACGCGCTGGTCGGTGTGGCTGACGGTGCCGAGATCAACGTGGGTGACGTCATCGCACGTATCCCGCAGGAGACCTCGAAAACCCGCGACATCACCGGTGGTCTGCCGCGCGTTGCCGACCTGTTCGAAGCGCGTCGTCCGAAGGAACCGTCCATCCTGGCGGAAATCAGCGGTACGATTTCCTTCGGCAAGGAAACCAAAGGCAAGCGTCGTCTGGTCATCACTCCGACCGACGGCAGTGATCCGTACGAGGAGCTGATTCCGAAGTGGCGTCACCTCAACGTCTTCGAAGGCGAACAGGTGAACAAGGGTGAAGTAATCTCCGACGGTCCGAGCAACCCGCACGACATCCTGCGTCTGCTGGGCGTCAGTGCGCTGGCACGCTACATCGTCAACGAGATCCAGGACGTTTACCGCCTGCAGGGCGTGAAGATCAACGACAAGCACATCGAGACGATCCTGCGGCAGATGCTGCGCAAGGTCGAGATCACCGAGTCGGGAGATTCCAGCTTCATCAAGGGTGACCAGATGGAACTGACCCAGGTGCTGGAAGAGAACGAGCGCCTGAGCGAAGAGGACAAGTTCGTCGCCAAGTACGTGCGCGTCCTGCTGGGTATCACCAAAGCCTCGCTGTCGACGGAGTCGTTCATTTCCGCGGCCTCCTTCCAGGAGACCACCCGCGTGCTGACCGAGGCGGCCGTCACCGGCAAGCGCGACTACCTGCGCGGGCTGAAGGAAAACGTGGTCGTGGGTCGTCTGATTCCGGCCGGTACCGGTCTGGCCTATCACAGCGAGCGCAAGCGCAAGCGTGACGCCGAGAAGCCGGTTCGCGTGAGTGCCGATGAAGTCGAAGCGGCGCTGACCGAAGCGCTGAACTCCAGCGGCAATTGAGAGTGCCAGGCCCCGGTCGCAAGCCGGGGCCTGCCTTGACGGTGGGCGAGAAGCTCTTTAGACTCTCGTACCCCTAAATTGGCGGGGCTTCGTGCCCTGCCATTTTTCGTTTGTGTCGAAAGACAACAGTGGAGCTAGTAGATGGCAACTATCAACCAGCTGGTACGTCAGCCGCGCAAGCGGGTCGTCGAGAAGAGCGACGTCCCTGCGCTGCAAAACTGCCCGCAGCGTCGTGGCGTGTGCACCCGTGTGTACACCACCACGCCGAAGAAACCGAACTCCGCACTGCGTAAGGTGTGCCGTGTTCGTCTGACCAATGGCTATGAAGTCGCCTCCTATATCGGTGGTGAGGGTCATAACCTGCAAGAGCACAGCGTAGTGCTGATCCGTGGCGGTCGTGTAAAAGACCTTCCGGGTGTGCGTTACCACACCGTGCGCGGTTCGCTGGATACCTCCGGCGTGAAGGACCGCAAGCAGGGTCGTTCCAAGTACGGCGCCAAGCGTCCGAAGTAAGCAGTATTTCTATTTATCTGAGTCGATAAGAGTAAGGTCGGGCGTAACCTGAGCGTTACCGTTCCGAGCTAACCTGAAGACCGTTTGAGGGCTTATCAATGCCAAGACGTCGTGTAGCAGCCAAGCGCGAGATCCTGGACGATCCGAAATACGGAAGTCTGATCCTGGCCAAGTTCATGAACCACGTAATGGAGAGCGGCAAGAAGGCCGTTGCCGAGCGTATCGTTTATGGTGCCTTGGACAAGGTGAAGGAGCGCAAGAACAGCGATCCCCTGGAAGTCTTCGAAAAAGCACTCGATGCCATCGCTCCGCTGGTCGAAGTCAAGTCCCGCCGTGTAGGTGGTGCTACCTACCAGGTTCCGGTCGAAGTTCGTCCTTCCCGTCGTAACGCGCTGGCCATGCGCTGGCTGGTAGATGCTGCGCGCAAGCGTGGCGAAAAATCCATGGCGCTGCGCCTTGCTGGCGAGCTGCTGGATGCTTTTGAAGGTAAAGGCGCTGCGGTCAAGAAGCGCGAAGACGTGCACCGTATGGCTGAAGCCAACAAGGCCTTCTCGCACTATCGCTTCTAAATCAGGCGCAACTTTTACGAGGACCTTATTGTGGCCCGTACTACCCCTATCAACCGTTACCGTAACATCGGTATCTGTGCCCACGTCGACGCGGGCAAGACTACCACCACGGAGCGGATTCTGTTTTACACCGGCCTCAGCCACAAGATGGGTGAAGTGCATGACGGTGCGGCGACCACCGACTGGATGGTGCAGGAGCAGGAGCGTGGTATCACCATCACCTCTGCAGCTGTAACGACCTTCTGGCAGGGTTCGCGCGGTCAGTACGACAACTATCGCGTAAACGTCATCGATACCCCCGGCCACGTTGACTTCACCATCGAAGTGGAGCGCTCCCTGCGCGTTCTCGATGGTGCTGTCGTCGTGTTCTGCGGTACCTCCGGTGTCGAGCCGCAGTCCGAAACCGTATGGCGTCAGGCCAACAAGTACGGCGTTCCGCGTATCGTCTACGTCAACAAGATGGACCGTCAGGGCGCCAACTTCCTGCGCGTCGTCGGTCAGATCAAGCAGCGTCTGGGTCACACCCCGGTGCCGGTTCAGCTTGCTATCGGTTCCGAAGAGAACTTCGAAGGTCAGATCGATCTGATCAAGATGAAGGCCATCTACTGGAACGATGACGACAAGGGAACGACCTACCGCGAGGAAGAGATTCCTGCGGAGCTGCAGGCCATGGCTGAAGAGTATCGCTCCAACATGGTCGAGGCTGCGGCCGAGGCCAACGAAGAGCTGATGAACAAGTATCTCGAAGAGGGCGAACTGTCCGTCGACGAGATCAAGGCCGGTCTGCGCCAGCGCACCATCGCCTGCGAAATTGTTCCTGCAGTCTGCGGTTCCTCCTTCAAGAACAAGGGTGTGCCGCTGGTTCTCGATGCCGTGATCGAGTTCCTGCCTGCGCCGACCGAGATTCCGGCTATCCAGGGTGTTAACCCGGATAACGAGGAGCAGGTTGACGAGCGTCATGCAAGTGATGACGAGCCGTTCTCTGCGCTGGCCTTCAAGATCGCCACCGACCCGTTCGTTGGTACGCTGACCTTTACCCGCGTTTATTCCGGTGTTCTCGCCTCTGGCGACTCGGTAATGAACTCGGTCAAGGGTAAGAAGGAGCGCGTAGGTCGGATGGTGCAGATGCACGCCAACCAGCGTGAAGAAATCAAGGAATGCCGCGCTGGTGACATCGCCGCCCTGATTGGTATGAAGGACGTCACCACCGGTGACACCCTCTGCTCGATCGAGAAGCCGATCATCCTCGAGCGCATGGACTTCCCGGAGCCGGTTATTTCGGTTGCCGTCGAGCCGAAGACCAAGGCTGACCAGGAGAAGATGGGTATCGCGCTGGGCAAGCTGGCCCAGGAAGACCCGTCGTTCCGCGTCAAGACCGATGAGGAAACCGGCCAGACCATCATCTCCGGTATGGGCGAGCTGCACCTGGACATCCTCGTTGACCGCATGAAGCGCGAGTTCAACGTCGAGGCCAACATCGGCAAGCCGCAGGTTTCCTACCGCGAAACCATCACCAAGGACAATGTCGAGATCGAAGGCAAGTTCGTTCGTCAGTCCGGTGGTCGCGGTCAGTTCGGTCACTGCTGGATTCGCTTCTCGACTCCGGACGTGGACGACAAGGGCAACATCACCGAAGGTCTGGTGTTCACCAACGAAGTCGTTGGTGGTGTGGTTCCGAAGGAATACATCCCGGCGATCCAGAAGGGTATCGAAGAGCAGATGAAGAACGGCGTAGTCGCCGGTTATCCGCTGATCGGCCTGAAGGCGACCGTGTTCGATGGTTCCTACCATGACGTCGACTCTAACGAGATGGCGTTCAAGGTGGCGGCTTCCATGGCTACCAAGCAGCTGGCCCAGAAGGGTGGCGGCAAGGTGCTCGAGCCGATCATGAAGGTCGAGGTGGTGACCCCTGAAGACTACATGGGCGATG
>Ga0208179_1000859_pt1 | contig 17280 bp, 21 predicted proteins | sample Malvired_Geostar_FD_184238 | JGI IMG/M metagenome (GOLD analysis project Ga0208179, IMG submission 184238) | Marine viral communities from the Global Malaspina Expedition - Malaspina viral metaG DeepMed_Geostar (SPAdes) (version 2) | ecosystem: Environmental > Aquatic > Marine > Oceanic | place...
GCCGCGACCCCGGCCAATATGACGCTGCTGCGCTGCTCGCTCTGCGCCGAGCACAGCGAGGAGGAAGTCGCGACGATCCTGACGATGTTCGAACGCGCCGGCAAAGCGGTCGGGATCATCTGAGGGCCGCTTTCACGGAACATCGTCCCCCTCCGGCGCGTCTCTGCTTGTGAAAGGAGACCGCATCGATGAAGACCACCAACACCGCCAGCGCCAGCTACGAGGGCCTGGGCAAATCGGGCAAGGGCCATATCTCGACCGGATCGGGAGCGTTTTCGGCGCAGCCCTATGGGTTCCAGACCCGGTTCGAGGACAAGGCCGGGACCAATCCGGAGGAGCTGATCGCGGCGGCGCATGCGGCGTGTTTCACCATGGCGCTGTCGTTCAAGCTGGCCGAGGCGGGGCATGAGGACGGCTCGGTCGCGACCAGCGCGGAGGTGACGCTGGAGAAGGACGACAGCGGCTTCAAGGTAACCAAATCGGCGCTATCGACCAAGGGCAAGGTCGCCGGTCTGGCACGCGAGAAGTTCGAGGAGCTGGCGCAGGAGGCCAAGACCGGCTGCCCGATTTCGCGGTTGCTCGACACCGAGATCACGCTGGATATCCGGTTCGAAGGCTGAACTACGGCTTCGTTGCGGTTGCGGCGGGTGGATGGCGTCGGCCCTGGATTGCTGCGCCGCCTGCGGCGGCTCGCAATCACGAGGCAGGAAGTGTGGACGTTTTTCTCAGCCCCTCGTCCTTGCGAGGGGCGTAGCGACGAAGCAATCCATGGGCTGAGCTTGCCGACTACCGCAACCGGCGTTTGAAACCGGCAGCTTCGGCGATGGATTGCCGCACCGCCGGTGCAACGACGTGACGGCTGGCCGTGCCCCCGGCCCGCGCCTCACGCCAGCGGGTTGACCGTCCTCGCTTGCGCGCAGACGTCGGTGCCGTCGTCCTCGCCCTGGCCGAGCTGCGTCAGCACCAGCACCCCGCCGACCACCAGCAGCACGAACAGCGTGGTCAGCAGGCCGAGATATTTGTCGATGAACAGCTTGATCGGCGCCCCGAACAGCCGGAACAATATCCCCACGGTCATGAAGATCAGCCCGCGCCCGGCGATGCTGGCGAGCGTGAAGGTGACCAGGTTCATCCCGATGAAGCCCGCGGTGATGGTCAGGAGCTTGAACGGCACCGGGGTGGCACCGGCGATCAGGATCGCCTCGAAATCATATTCGCGTAAGTGGCAGGCGGCGACCGGGAAGGCCTCGGTCAGGCCGAGCGCACCGATCAGCCAGGCGCCGATCGTATCGTAGAGCCCCCAGCCGATCAGATAGCCGAACAATCCGCCCAGCACCGAAGCGGCGGTGCAGACCGCGGCGAAGCGGATCGCCTTCTTGGGTTCGGCGAGACACATCAGCCCGAGCAGCGGGTGCGGCGGGATCGGGAAAAAGCTCGATTCCACGAAGCTGAAGACGGCGAGCCACCACACCGCATGCGGATGCGCGGCCTTCTCCAACGTCCAATTGTAGAGACTGCGCAGCATGCGGTCCGACCCTTCCATCCCGTAGAATGCGCGCCGGTTACGGGCTGCGCAGGGCGCTGGCAAGCGGCATCGCATGGCGCAGCGGCATAGCGCATACGAACCTATTTGGTTTTTTGTCTTGACATCGTGACACTCTTTGGTTAGAGAAACGGAACATCGCGATAGTGTGATTCGATTTCGGGCGGTGCCGGGCTTTCCGGCGCCGCCCTTCGCATGCCTGCCGTCCGGCAGCGGGTCGTCCCGCTCGCCCCAGCTTACGGATACCCCCGCCATGACCGAGACCAAACCACCGGCAAAGGACCGGCCGCGCCCGTGGGAGCCCGGATTCTTCGCCGCGCTGCGCAGCGGTCTGTCCGTCGCCGCTGCCGCCCGATTGACCGGGATCCACCCCACCACCGTCTACAGCCGCGCGAGCACCAATCCGGCGTTCCTGCAGCGCTATCAGGACACCAGAACCGCGATCGGGCGCGTGGTCCGCAGGCGGCGCGGGGCGCGAACCGTCGAAGCCGAATGGCCGGATCGCTTCCTCGAAGCGCTGGCCGAGACCTCCAACGTCACCGCCGCGGCGTGGCGCGCCCGGGTGGTGCCGGGCAAGGCCTATGCGCTGCGGCGCGAGGATCCGGGGTTCGCGGCGCGCTGGCTGGCGGCGCTGACCGAGGGTTATCAGCATCTCGAGATGGAGGTGCTGGGTTATCTGCGCGACCCCGAACCCAAGCACAAGATGGATGTCGCCTCGGCGCTGCGGCTGCTCGCCGCGCACCGCGAGACGGTGGCCCGCGAGCGCGCCTTCCGCGAGGAAGAGGAGGACGAGCAGGCGGTGTTCGACCGGATCGACACCTTCATCGACGACATGCGCAATCGCCGCGCGGCCAATGCGCTGATCCTCGCGCATGACCCCGCGCCCGAGATTGTCCCGGAGAGCACGCCCGAACCGGTTCTCGAAAGCCGCGACCATGAGCCGGTCTGACCGCGCCGAGGTGCTGCTGGGGCTCGAGCCCGAGCAGCGCCGTAGCGAACTCCAGCGGCTGTCCCATGCCGAGCGTGCCTCTCTCGGGCGCCACTGGCGGCTCTGGGCGCATCCCGGTCAGCTGCCCCCGCCCGAGGCCTGGCACTTGTGGCTGATCATGGCGGGGCGCGGTTTCGGCAAGACCCGCGCGGGCGCCGAATGGGTCCGCGCCATCGCCGAGGCCGATCCCGCGGCGCGGATCGCGCTGGTCGCGGCCTCGCTGGGCGAGGCGCGGCGGGTGATGGTCGAGGGCGAGAGCGGGCTGCTGGCGATCGCCTCGCCGCGCCAGCGACCCCGCTTCGAGCCCTCGCGGCGGCAGCTGGTGTGGCCCGGCGGGGCGCGCGCGACCTTCTATTCCGCCGCCGAGCCCGAAAGCCTGCGCGGGCCGCAGCACAGCCATGCCTGGGGCGACGAGATCGCCAAATGGGACCAGAGCGGCGGGCGCGCCGAGGCGGCGTGGAACAATCTGCTGCTGGGACTGCGGCTCGGGTGCGACCCGCGCGTCGCCGCGACCACCACCCCGCGCGCGGTCCCGTTGCTGCGACGGCTGATCGCGCAGGACGCCATCGCGCTGACGGGCGGGCCGACCGCTGCCAATGCCGACAACCTCCCCACGGGGTTCCTCGACGCGGTGCAGCGCGATTTCGCGGGCACCGCGCTGGGGCGGCAGGAGCTGCTCGGCGAACTGCTCGAGGATGTCGAGGGGGCGCTGTGGTCGCGCTCGCTGCTCGAGCGGTGCCGCGCGGAGGACGCGAAGGACGAGCGGCCCGCACTGCTGCGCGTGGTGGTCGGGGTCGATCCGCCCGCATCGAGCCATGGCGACGAATGCGGCATCGTGGTCGCCGGGCTGGGCGCGGACGGGGCGGCGCTGGTGCTCGCCGATTGCTCGCTGGCGCGGCCCTCGCCCGAACGCTGGGCGCGCGGCGTAGCCGAGGCGGCGCGCGGCTGGAACGCCGACCGCGTCGTCGCCGAAGCGAATCAGGGCGGCGCGATGGTCGCCAGCGTGCTGCGCGCCGCAGAATTCTCGCTGCCGCTCAAGCTGGTCCACGCCAGCCGCGGCAAGACGGCGCGCGCCGAGCCGGTGGCGGCGCTCTACGAAGCGGGCCGCGTACGCCACACCGCGCTGTTCGCCGCGCTGGAGGACCAGCTGTGCGGGCTGATGGCGGGCGGCACCTACGAAGGCCCCGGCCGCTCGCCCGACCGCGCCGACGCGCTGGTCTGGGCGCTGACCGAACTGATGCTTGGGAGAAGGGTTAGGCCGCGAATACGTAGTCTTTAAGGCCCAATCGGTTCGAACGTATAAGTGGGGTAGCCCGCCACCTCCCAGATCAGGCGTTGCTCCAAGATTTCCTCCGCAAAGAATGTCGGCGGGATATGGGGGAATAGCCGGCAGGTCTCTTCGCGACCAATGAACTTGATCGACCACAGACGGGCAGCATTGTCCGCTCGCTCAGGGCTGTTCACGCCGCTTCGGAAAGCCAAACTGGGGGGCAGATCATCCGGAAAAGCCTCTCTCGGCGTCGGGTGACGACCCTCGAAGAAGGCGTTCCATTCGAAATCCGAAGCCCACGAACCTTCTATGACCTTCGGCTCCGAGTGTGGGACGCAGGCATACCACATCGCTTTGAAACCGAGGGAGGTGCTTCCCTCGGTCTCGATATACTTTTCGTAACAGCTCGGAAATTGCACCTTCGCTAGCTCACAATCGGCAGGCGGACCGTGAGGCTCAGCAGTGCAAGCCTGCAACGAAAAAACAAATGCGAGACATAGCCCAAATCGCATCAAGCCGTCCTAACCACAGTTTCGACAACGAGCCACCGTCTCGTTTCGGCAAGGAGCCACCCATGTCCTTCCTCACCACTCTGGCCTCCGCCTTCAAGGGCGCGGGGCCTGTTCGCGTGCCTTTGACGCGCGGCTTCGTCTCGCCCTGGGCGAGCGTCTTTGCGGGCGAGCCGCGCGAAAGTGCGTTCGACTATGCGCAATCGGTGCAGGCGGCCTATCTCGCCAATCCGGTGGCGCAGCGCGCGGTGCGGATCGTCGCCGAGGGGGTCGGCGGTGCGCCGCTGGCGGTGGCCGACCCGGCGCTGGCGAAGCTGGTCGATCGCTCCTGCACCGGGCAGCCGCTGCTCGAGGTGCTGGCGGCGCAGATGCTGCTGCATGGCAATGCCTATGTGCAGGTGCTGCGCGATGGCGCGGGCGCGCCGGTCGAGCTCTATCCGCTGCGGCCCGAGCGGATGAGCGTGGTCGCGGGGGAGGATGGCTGGCCCGCCGCCTATCGCTACCGGCTCGCCGAGCACAGCCGCACCATCGCGCTCGAGGACGAGGCGGGGTGGCCCAATTTGCTGCACCTGAAGTGCTTCCACCCCGCGGACGATCATTACGGCGCGGGCTGCCTCACCGCCGCGCGGCAGGCGGTGGCGGTGCACAACGCCGCGAGCGCCTGGAACCGCGCGCTACTCGAGAATGCGGCGCGGCCCTCGGGGGCGCTGGTCTATGACGGCGGCGAGGCTGCGGGGCTGAGCTCCGAGCAGTTCGAGCGGTTGAAGAGCGAGCTGGCCGACGCCTTCCAGGGTTCGGCCAATGCCGGGCGGCCGATGGTGCTCGAGGGCGGGCTGTCGTGGCAGGCGATGGCGCTCTCGCCCGCCGACATGGATTTCGCCAATCTCAAGGCGGGCGCGGCGCGCGACATCGCGCTCGCCTTCGGGGTGCCGCCGATGCTGCTCGGGCTGCCGGGCGACAACACCTATGCCAATTACCGCGAGGCCAACCGCGCGCTGTGGCGGCTCACGCTGCTCCCGCTGGCCAAGCGCGTGCTCGATGCGCTCTCGGCGGGGTTGTCGCCCTGGTTCGCGGATGCGGAAATGCATGTCGATCTCGATCGCGTGCCGGCGCTGGCGGAAGACCGCGAGACGCTGTGGAGCACGGTTACCGCGGCGGATTTCCTGTCGGGCGACGAGAAGCGCGCACTGCTGGGTCTGCCCGCCGCCGCCGCCACCGCCATATCGGGAGACGCGCGATGAGCACCGAGGAGATGCTCGCCCGGCTGCTGGCGCAGGCGCGCGCCGAGGGCGCTACGATCGTGACCCTGCGCGCCATGGTCGAGGAGGCGAGCGAGCTCGGGGCGCAGCGCGCGCTCAAGCGGCTCGGGCTCGGGGATGACGAGGCTCAGGACGATATCGACGAATTGCGCGAGCTGCTCTCGGCCTGGCGCGATGCCAAGGCGAGCGCCTGGAAGGCCGCGATCCAGTGGCTGGTGCGCGGGGTGCTGGCGCTGCTGCTGGTGGGGATCGCGATCCGGCTGGGCGCGGGCGAGATGCTGGGATGAGCGGGGCAAGCGAGGGCGGGCTGCGCTTTGCGGGCTACGCCGCGCTGTTCGGCACCCCCGATGCCGTGCGCGACACCATCCTGCCAGGTGCCTTCCTCGCCACGCTGGCCGCACGGGGCTCGCCGCTGCCGCTCTACTGGCAGCACCGCCCGACGCAGCGCATCGGCTGGATCGAGCACGCCAGCGAGGATGCGCGGGGCCTGCGGGTCATCGCCGCGATCGATGCCCCGCACAGCTGCGCCGCTTCACTGCTGGCGCGGCGTGCGGTGGACGGGCTGAGCTTCGGCTACCGCGCCCGCGGCTATCGCCTGACGCCCGCAGGGCGGATCCTCGCGGATATCGAACTGCTCGAGATCAGCCTCGTCACCCACCCGCTGCAGCACGGCGCACGGGTGCATTTCGCGACTTCCATTCCCCTCCCACAATTCTCCTCCCCCCAATTCCCCTCCCCAACGAAAGGTGAACTGCCCCATGGATATGCCCCTCCCCCAAGGTGACTCCGCCGCCACCTCCGACCCGCTCGAAGCCAGCTTCGACCTCGTCGCACGGCAGGATCGCGCCGAGAGCGCCATCGCAACGCTGCGGTCCGACGTCGACGAGGTGAAGGCGCGCGTCGACAAGATCGGCCGCGCCGCCGCGCGTCCGGCACTGGCGGGTGCCGAGCCCGCGAGCCCCGAAGTGAAAGGCTTCGTCGATGGCTATCTGCGCCGCGGCCGCGAGGCCGAGGTCAAGTCGCTCAGCGGCGCCGTACCCTCGGATGGCGGCTACGCCGTGCCGCGCCAGATCGACGCCGCGATCGCCCGCGAGCTGACCGAAATCAGCCCGATCCGCGCCATCGCGCAGGTGGTCCAGACCGGCACCGCAGGGTATCGCAAGCTGGTGACCACCGGCGGCACCGCCAGCGGCTGGGTCAGCGAGACCGCCGCGCGGCCCGAGACCGACACGCCGAGCTTCGCCGAGATCGCCCCGCCGACCGGCGAGCTCTACGCCAATCCGGCGGCGAGCCAGGCGATGCTCGACGATGCCGGCTTCGATCTCGAGGCCTGGCTGGCGGCCGAGATCGCGATGGAATTCGCCCGCGCGGAGGGCGCCGCCTTTGTCAACGGAACCGGCTTCGACCAGCCCGAGGGCTTCCTCAACGCCCCCGCCACCACTGCCGCGGATGGCGTGCGCCCCTTCGGGACGCTGCAATATCTCGGCTCGGGCGATGCGGCGGGGCTGGGCAGCGAGCCCGAGGTGCGGCTGATCGATCTGGTGCATACGCTCAAGGCGGGCCACCGCCAGGGCGCCAGCTTCGTGATGAATTCGGCGACGCTGGCCACGGTACGCAAGCTGCGCACGCTCGATGGCGGTTTCCTGTGGCAGCCGGGAATGGTCGAGGGCCAGCCCGACCGGCTGCTGGGCTATCCGGTGGTCGAGGCCGAGGACATGCCCGATGTCGCGGCGGGCGCCTGCCCGATCGCCTTCGGCAATTTCCGCCACGGCTATCTGATCGCCGAACGCAGCGCGACGCAGATCCTGCGCGATCCCTTCACCAACAAGCCCTTCGTCCATTTCTACGCCACCAGGCGCGTGGGCGGGCAAGTGCTCGACGGCGCGGCGATCAAGCTGCTCAAGATCGAGGCCTAGACCGACAAGCCGTGACCCGATGGCGAGCGGTCCCCCTGCCGCGCGCCTGGCCCGCCTGCGTCCCGCCCCCCCCTGCGGGGCGCGGGCGGGCCACCCCTTTCCATCGACCGAAGGAGCTTCGCCATGACGCGCTCTATCGTGGCGCTTCCCGATCTGTCGGGGGCGCCGCTCGACCAGTGCCGGCAATGGCTGGCGATCAGTGGTGCGCGCGACGACGCGCTGCTGGTGCAGATGCTCCACGGCGCGCTGGCGCTGTGCGAGGGCTTCACCGGTCAGGTCGCGCTGGAGACCGTGTTCGAGGAGCGGCTCCCCGCCGCGACGGGCTGGCAGATGCTGACCACGCGACCGGTGCGTGCGGTGGTGCTGGCCGAGGAGGTCGCCGCCGACGGCACGCGAACTGCGCTGGCGGATGGCTACGAAGCCCACATCGATCCCGCCGGTCGCTGCTCTGTCCGGATCGCGCAGCCGACCCGCGACGTGCAGCTTGCGGTGCGCTTCGAAGCGGGACTGGAAGCCGATTGGTCGGCTCTCGCCCCCGGCCTTGCGCAAGGCGTGATCCGGCTCGCCGCGCATCATTACCGCACCCGCGACAGCGGCGAGGATGCTTCGCCTCCCGCCGCGATCGCTGCGCTGTGGCGCCCGTTCCGGGTGCTGCAGCTGTGAGCGGCGGTTTCGAGAGAATCGCCGCCGCGCTGACCGCGCGCGCTGCCCGGCTCGCCGAGGCGCATGCCGAGAAGCGCCGCGCTGTCCGCGGGCACGGCACGTTCTGGTGCTCCGCCCAACGCCTGTGGCCGCTGTTCACCAAGGGAGGCTGAGCCATGGAAAGCCGCTTTCGCACCGATCTGATCGCCTGGCTGCGCGCCGATGCCACGCTCGCCGCCGCGCTCAATGCGGTCGAGGAGGAGAGCCCGGTCGCCGCCAGCCCGCCGTGGCTGGGCATAGCCGCCAGCGCCAGCGCCGACTGGAGCGGCAAGACGCATAGGGGCCGCGAGGTGCGGATCGCGCTCGAACTGGTCGAGCGGCAGGAGGATCCCGCAGCCTTGGCCGCGACGATCGCGGCGATCGAACACCGGATCGCGACGCTGTCCCCGGTCCAGCCGGGCTACCGCGTGGTGGTCACCCAGTTCCTGCGCAGCCGCGCCGAACGCCGGCCGCGGTCCGTGCGCGCGGTGCTGCTCGAATATTCCTTCCGCCTGCTCGCAAATCCAGAGGAGTAATGCCCATGACCGCCCAGAAAGGCGCCGCCTTCCTGCTCAAGATCGGCGATGGCGCCAGCCCGCCGGCAGCCTACGAGACCGTTGCCGGTCTTCGCACCACGCAGATGTCGATCAATGGCGACACGGTGGTGGTGACGCACAAGGAATCGGGTGGCTGGCGCGAGCTGCTCTCGGGCGCGGGAACGCGCTCGGTTTCGGTGAGCGCGAGCGGGATCTTTCTCGGCAGCACCGCCGAAGCGAGCTTGCGCAGCCATGCGCTGGCAGGGACGCTCGACGATTACGAACTATCCTTCGAGGATGGCGCGCGGATGCGCGGGCGCTTCCTCGTCCAGCGGCTCGACTATGCCGGCGATTTCAACGGCGAACGCACCTATGCGCTCCAGCTCGAGAGCTCGGGCGCGGTGGTGCCCGCATGAGCGGCGCGGCGAACCCCTTGCGCGGGGAGGCCACGCTCGAACTGGCGGGACGCGCACGGCTGCTGCGCCCGACATTCGCGGCGCTGGTCGAGGCCGAGGAGGAGCTGGGCCCGCTGTTCGCGCTGGTCGAGCGCGCCGGCGAGGGCCAGTTGCGGATCGCCGAGATCGCTGCGCTGTTCTGGCACTGTCTCGCCGAACGCGAGGCGGCGAACCGCGAGACTGTCGGCGAAGCGGTGGTGGCGATGGGGCTGGCGCGCTGCGCGGCTCCGCTGCGCGCACTGCTCGGCGAAATCCTGCGCGGGCGCACATGACGCAGCGCTTCGCCGCTGCCGCCGCTTCGCTGGCCGGACTCGCCGCGCGAGTGCTGGGCTGGCGTCCGCAGGAATTCTGGGCTGCGACCCCCGCCGAACTGGCGCTGTCGCTCGGCCCGCCGCCCCATCCCGCCACAGCACCGCCCAGCCGTGCCGAGATCGCGCGGTTGATCGCCAAGGACATGCCCGATGGATGACGAGTTCGACACGCTGATGGTCGAGGTCCGCGCGAGTACTGCGGGCTTCGCCGCCGATATCGCCGCGATGCGCAGCACTTTCGACAGCCGGTTGCTCGGCGGGTTCGACCGCGCAGGCGGCGTGCTGGAGCGCAGCCTGCTGGGTGCGATCCGGAAGGGCAGCCTTGGCTTCGAAGATTTGCAGCGAGCCGCATCGCACGCGCTCGACCAGATCGCCGCGCAGGCGCTCCGGCTCGGGCTCGATTCGATCTTCGGCGGTGCGGCTGCGGGCGGAAGTGTGGGCGGGCTGATGGCCGGAACGCTGGGCGCATTGCTGGGCCTGCCGGGGCGCGCAACGGGCGGACTGGTTGCGCCGCAGCGGCCCTATGTGGTCGGGGAGCGCGGGCCCGAACTGTTCGTCCCCGCCAGCGCCGGACGGATCGAGCCTTCGCCTGCGACCGGTGGCGGCACGCGCGAGGTGCGCGTGGCAATCGCGCTCAATCCCGAACGCGGCGCCAGCGCCCCCACCGCATTGCGCCGCTCGTCGCGCCAGATCGCCAGCGCGATCCGCCGCGCGCTGCTCGACTGACCCCCGCTCCCAAAGGAACCCCCACCATGGCATTCTGGCTGGCCCGAACCCGCGACGGACAGGAGAGCGACGCGATCCAGCGGTTCGACCCGCGCTTCTGGACGATCAATTTTCCCCGCCCGATGATGGCCAGCGTGGTCACCACCGGACCGCAATCGCTGCGGGTGGATTGCGAGTTTCATCGCGCGGGCGAGCTGGCGGGGCTGATCTGGGCGAGCGAGGACAGTCTCGACCACCCGCTGCTCGCATACGAGACCGGGCGCGATTATGCACACACGGTGTTGTCCTTCCGCTGGCGTTCGGGCGGGGTGATCCCGCTCGACCAGCCCAACGGGCCGACGCTGACGATCGAGGGGCGCGATGCCGCGGGCGCGGCGCGGGTGTGGTATGTCCGGCTGTGGAACTACGCCAGCGGTACGCCCGAGGATGCGGCGGTGGTGCTGCCGTTCTCGCAGCTGCAATCGGGCTATGGCCTGCCAGGCGAACCGATCCACCCTTGCGACATCGACCGGATGTTCGTCTCGCTGGTGCCGCCAGGCTATGTTGCGGGCAGCGGCGCCGCGCTGCCGCAGCGCGCCGACGGCTGGGCCGAGCTGAGCGCGATCGCCTGTCATGGCGATCGCGCGATGCTCACCCTTGGCGATGCGATCCTGCCCGCGCATGGCGAGCGGATGGCAACCGCCTATGACGATGCCTTCAACCAGACGCCAGCGCGGCTGGTGCGCCAGATCGAGCAGCTGGGCTATCGCGATCGCGTGGTCCACTATCTGGGCATGAGCCATTTCTTCCGGCTCGAGCCTGGTGAGGGCCGGCTGCTGGTTGCTGCGGACGGAGCGATCTGCACCCCGGCGCAGCGCTGGCACGGAGCCTATTTCGCCGCGCTGGCAGAGGCCGGGCTCGACCCGATCCTGTCGCTGTCCTACGAGCTTTTCGCCGAGCACTGTCCCGCCGCCTGGCGGCAGATCAGCTATTACGGCCAGCCCGCGCTGACCGGCTGGGACCCGCCTTCCAACCTGCTCTCGCCCGCCAATGATGCCGCGATGGGCTGGCTGCGCGCGGTGGCGGCGCGCTTCGTCGCGATGGTCGGGGCGGCGGGTCTGCCGGTGCACTTCAAGATCGGCGAACCGTGGTGGTGGGTCATGCCCGACGGGACGCCGTGTTTCTACGACGATGCGGTACTGGCGCTGCTCCCCGAACTTCCGCCGAATATCCCGGACATGAAGCTGCCGCTCTATCAGGCCCATTTCGACTTTCTCGACTGGCTGGGCGAATTGCTCTGCGCCTCGACCGCGGCGCTGACCCAGGCGGTGCGCGACGCGGCCAGCGGCCCTGCGCAAGTGCTGCTGCTGGCCTTCACCCCGACCATACTCGACCCTGCCATGCCCGCACTCGAGCGCGCCAATCTGCCGGCTGGCTGGGCCTGGCCCGCCTTCGACCGGCTGCAGCTGGAAGATTACGACTGGCTCACTGCGGGGGCCGAGGCCGAGCGCCGCCGCGGCTATTCCGAGGTCCAGGCGCGGCTGGGCTATCCGCTCGAGCGGCAGGACTATCTTTCGGGCTTTGTGCTCGACGCCGCGAACGCCGACGGCTTCTGGCGCCGCATCGATGCCGGGCTCGACGAAGCGGCGCGTCGCGGCGTCACCCACCGCTATGTCTGGGCGCTGCCGCAGGTCGCGCGCGACGGCTACACCCGCCTCCCCCCACCATCGGAGACCGAAATGAACGCCTTCGACGACGTCGCCTATCCGCTCGCGCTCGGCCGCGACGCCGCGGTGAGCCCCGAATTCTCGACCTCGGTCGCAGTAACCGCCTCGGGGCACGAGCGCCGCAACGCGCTGTGGTCGGATGCCAGGCTTGGCTTCGATGTCGGGCCGGGCATCCGATCGGAGGACGAGCTGGCGCAGTTGATCGCCTTCTTCCGCGCGCGCCACGGACCGGCGACCGGGTTCCGGCTGCGCGATCCCTTCGATCACAGCTCCAACGGCATGCTCGGGGTCCCCACTCCCGGCGACCAGTCGCTGGGCAGCGGCGACGGACTGCGGGCAGAATTCACCTTGGTGAAGCACTATGGCGAGCAGCAGCGGCGGATCACCCGGCCCGAGCCCGACACGCTGCGGGTCAGCGTGGACGGGGTCGAGCGTTTCGACTGGACGCTGGGCGACAAGGGCCGCGTGATCTTCGCCAGCGCGCCCGCCGCCGGCACCGATATCCGCGCAGGCTTCCTGTTCGACGTGCCCGTGCGCTTCGCCGAGGACCGGCTGAACGTCTCGGGCGCAGGCTTCGCGGCGGGCGAGGCGCCCTCGGTGCCACTGGTCGAAATCCGCGAGGAAGCATCGTGACGCGGGTCTTTTTCGACCGCGCGCTCGACACCGTGGCGAATTTCTGGCGGATCTCTCGCCGCGACGGGGTGACGCTGGGCTTCACGACCCACGACCGCGATCTGTGGCTGGATGGCGTGCTCCACCGCGCAGCGCCGGGCATGGTGCCCTCCTCGATCCGCCGCACCGCCGGCTTCGGCGACGACGGAGCCGAGGTGGAAGGCGCGCTCAGCCATGGCGCGATCTCCGCCCTGGATCTCGCGCGCGGTCGTTACGACGGCGCGCACATCGCGATCGGCGCGCTCGACTGGGAGAGCGGCGAGGCGGCGGTGCTCTACCGCGGCCGGATCGCGGGGATGGTCGAGGACGACGGCGGCTTCACCGCGCAATTGCAATCGGCCAAGGCCGATCTCGAACGCGATCCGATCCCGCGCACCAGCCCCGGCTGCCGCGCGCGTTTCTGCGACCGCGGCTGCACATTGTCAGCGCTGCGCTTCACCAGGCGTGCCGCCGTGAGCGCTATCGACCGCGAGACCAACCGGGTGAGTTTCGCCGGAATTGAACCGGGCCTGTTCGCGCAAGGCGAGCTGCGCTGGCTCGACGGGCCGCTGACCGGCCTGCGCGCCACGATCCTATCCGCCGATGCAATGGGGTTGGTGCTCGACCGCCCGCTCGACGATGCCAGCGCCATCGGCGACCGTGCAAGCTTGCGCGAAGGCTGCGACCATACCGTCGCGACCTGCAGCACCCGGTTCGGCAATGCGGCGAATTTCCAGGGCGAGCCCTTCCTGCCGGGCAATGATCTGCTGGCCCAATATCCGATGCCGCGATGAGCGTGGATCGCGCCGCCTTCCTGCGCGAGGCCGAGGCGCTTGTCGGCACACGCTTCCGGCTACACGGGCGCCTTGCCGAAACCGGAGTGGACTGCGTCGGGCTGGTGGCGCTGGCGCTCGCGCGCAGCGGTGGTCCGGATTTCGCGCCCACGGGCTATCGCCTGCGCAACAGCGACATCGCGCGCTGGCTCGGCTTCGCGAGCGCCGCAGGTCTGGAGGCAGCCGAGGGCACGACTCAACCAGCCGACATCCTGATGCTGCGGCCCGGCCCTGCACAGCACCATCTGGCGATCGCCGACGCTGGCGACTGCATCCTCCATGCGCATGCTGGCCTGCGTCGCGTGGTTCGCCAGCCGCGCCCGCGCGACTGGCCGCTGCTCGCCCACTGGCGCTTCGCCGCAGATCGATAGGAGCCGACCATGGCCACACTCATCCTCGGCGCTCTGGGAACCGCGCTGGGCGGACCGCTGGGCGGTGCGCTCGGCTCGCTCGCCGGTCGCCAGATCGACGGGCAGATCCTGGGCGGCGGCAGGCGCGAAGGGCCGCGGCTCAAGGATCTGGCGATCACCACCTCGACCTACGGCCGACCGATCGCGCGAACGGTGGGGCGAATGCGGCTCGAAGGGACCATCGTCTGGGCCACCGATTTGCAGGAGCGCAGCGAGACCAGCGGCGGCAAGGGCCAGCCCAAGACCACCCGCTACAGCTATGCCATCTCGCTCGCGGTGATGCTCGCGAGCCATCCCATCGACGGGATCGGCCGGATCTGGGCCGATGGCAATCTCCTGCGCGGTGCGGCGGGTGATCTCAAGACCGGCGGCGCGATGCGGTTCTACACCGGACATGGCGACCAGCCGCCCGACCCGCTGATTCAGGCGGCGCTGGGCAGCCCGTGCCCCGCCTATCGCGGCCGTGCCTATGTGGTGTTCGAGGATCTCCAACTGGAGGACTTCGGCAACCGCATTCCCGCGCTGTCGTTCGAGGTCTTCGCTGGAAGCGGAGACGACCTGCTCGCGGCGCTGCTCGAGCCGGTCGGCGGCGCGGCCGACCCCGGCCCAGCGATCCCTGGCCTGAGCGGCTTCGCAATCGAAGGCGGGGCGGTGGCGCAATCGCTGGCGCTGTTCGATCGCGTCCAGCGGCTGATCCCCGACACGATCGGTTCGCCGTTGCGAATGCGCAGCGTCGCGGAGGCTGGCGCGAGCCGCGATCTGGCGGAGCCAATCGCCGCACCCGAGGGCGATTTCGGCCGGGCCGCAGGCACCCGCCGCCAATGGCAGAGCGAGGATGCGGAAGCGGTCGCGGGCCTGCGTTATTACGACATCGCCCGCGACTATCAGCCCGGGGTCCAGCGCCACGCCGCCCGCGCGCCGAGCGGACCCGAGCGCCTGCTCGAATTTCCCGCCGCGCTCTCGCCGCAGGCGGCGCGCGCGCTGGCCGAGCGGGTCGCGGGCCGCCCCATGGAAGATCGCGAACGTCTGCGCTACCGAACCGCCGAACTCGACCCGGCGGTGGGACCCGGAGCCCTCGTGCGGCTTGCGGGAAGCGCGGCAAACTGGCTGGTCGAAGCGTGGGAATGGTGCGATTCCGGTGTGGAACTCGAACTCGTCCGCCATGTCCCGCGCCTCGGCGCGGACCAACCCGCCAGCCCCGGTGCGCCCTGGCTGCCGCGCGACCGGCTCCCCGGCGCGACGCTGCTCCACGCTTTCGAGCTGCCGTGGGACGGAGTCTCGCCACGCGGAGCCGTCTACGCGGCCCTCTCGGCACAGGCGGGTCGCTGGTCGGGGGCGACCATCCATGCCGATCGCGGGGGCGCGCTGATCCCGCTCGCGACCGCCGGTCCGGCTCGCGCGGTGATGGGCAGGCTGCTCGCTCCACTCGGCAGCTCGCCTTCGCTGATGCTGGAAGAGCAGGCCCAGCTGAGGGTGCGTCTCGCCGATCCAGCAATGGAGCTGGCACCGACGACCCGCAGCGGCATCGCCGATGGCGCGAACCGGCTGCTGGTCGGCGAGGAAATCCTGCAGTACCGCGACGCCGTCGAGCCGACGCCGGGCGAGTGGATCCTGACCGGTCTGCTGCGCGGGCGCGGCGGGACCGAGGGAGCAGCGCTGGAGGGCCATGGCACGGATGCAGCGCTCGTCCTGCTCGACGAACGGCTGGTGCCGATCGAGCCGGCGCTGCTGGGCAACGAGGACACGCTCGCCGCGCTCGGACCGGCAGACGCCGAACCGGTCTTTTCGCCGATCGCGCTGCGCGGCGTCTCCGATCGGCCGCTCTGCTCGGTTCACGCGCGCGCCGAATTCGACACGACCGGCGCTCTGTCGCTGCGCTGGGTTCGGCGCGCCCGCGGAGCGTGGCGCTGGCTCGATACGGTCGATGTCCCGCTCGTCGAGGAACGCGAGCGCTATGAAGTCGGCTGCGGACCGGTGGCAAATCCGCTGGCGATCTACGAAACGGCTGCCCCGCAATTCACGCTCGAACCCGCAACGCTCGCTGCGCTTCCCACGGGCACCCCGGTCTGGGTGCGCCAGATCGGCAGCTACGGCCGCTCGCCCGCGCTGCTGCTCGCGACGCTGAACTGATCCCTTTTTTCGGAGATATCGCAATGCCCGAACCCTTTGCCCTAGGCTCCACCTCGCCGCGCCACGGTCTGCCCTATCTGTTCCCGGGGCAGGCGCAGAAAGAGGCCTTCGTCAACGAAGCGCTGGCAAGGCTCGACACGCTGGTCCAGGCGACCGTGTTCGACGAACGCGAACAGCCGCCCGGAACGGCGCAACCCGGCGATGCCTATCTGGTCGCCGCCGATGCCGGCGGGGATTGGCAGGGGCAGGACCGGGCGATCGCAGTCTGGTTGGGGTCGAACTGGCTGTTTGCGCCACCGGTTGAGGGCGCCAGCGTGCGCCGGCTCGACACCGGGCAGATGCTGATCTACTCGGACGGCTGGAGCGCCGCGCTGGAACCCGCCGAGCCAACCGGGGGAACCACCGTCGACGCCGAGGCCCGCGCCGCGATCGCCGCGCTGATAAGCGCTTTGCGACATTCGGGAATTTTTCCTGCGGGCTAGCGGGAACCGGGACCGGGCAGCAGCGTTCCAATCGCCGGACGGTCGGAATCCACCTGCAATATGTACAGGACAAGCCATATCGCGGCATTCTTGCAACAGTTCCGGGTAATGTCCGCTTGCCACCCAACCGGGTAAAAGTTAGATATCTCGCCACTCGGTGGCTTTAATTCGCAATAAGGGGAATTTTATAATGCGGAAACTCGTCATAGGAATGGCGATGGCTTCGACGGCTCTGGCGTCGCCAGCTCTCGCACGCGACGGCCAATGGTACGTCGGCGTCGAAGGCGGTGCCATGATCGTCGAAGACACGGATTTCGACATCGGCGCGACCGGTGACAATCTGATCGTCGAAGCCGACAAGGGCTACGACGTCGGCGGTTTCGTCGGTTACGATTTCGGGGCGTTCCGTCTCGAAGCCGAAGCCAGCTATCGCGATGCGGATCTCGAAACCGTAACCGTCGGCAACACCGGCCTCGGCTTTGGTCCCTTCAACGCAGCGCCCGGCCTCTACGCGGCTGGCGGCAATGTCGATGTCCTGAGCTTCATGCTCAACGGCATGTTCGACTTCGGTCCCGATGACGGCCTTCAGGGCTTCGTCGGTGGCGGTGTCGGCGTTGCCCGCACCGGCATGGAAGGCTTCATCAGCCAGAGCCAGCCCGCTTCCTTCGACGATTCGGACAGCGGCTTCGCCTGGCAGGTCCTGGCGGGCGTCCGCGCTCCGCTGAGCGACAATGTCGATGTCGGCCTCAAGTATCGCCTGTTCAACTCGGACAATGTCGAACTCACCGATGCCGGCGGTCGCACGCTGCAGGGCGATGTCCGCACGCATTCGATCCTCGGCACGCTGAGCTACAACTTCGGCGCTCCGGCCGCG
>Ga0208179_1000861_pt1 | contig 17252 bp, 19 predicted proteins | sample Malvired_Geostar_FD_184238 | JGI IMG/M metagenome (GOLD analysis project Ga0208179, IMG submission 184238) | Marine viral communities from the Global Malaspina Expedition - Malaspina viral metaG DeepMed_Geostar (SPAdes) (version 2) | ecosystem: Environmental > Aquatic > Marine > Oceanic | place...
AAGAAGCTCCAGCTGAAGTAGAAGAAAGGGTAGTAAAGGATATCTCGGAAAAAATGAGTGTACCTCAGGGTAGTAAAATTACATTTTGGAGATCAGCGAAAACTAAGGAGGGTAAGGCAACTTTAGTTAAAACAAAGGGAGTCTTTTTAGGTTCTAAACCTACGAAAGAAAAGGGAGAGCCATCAACTTTAGCTGAATTGGAAAGTGGTGGAAGAGAAGATGTTGGTGTGACTGAAATGCCAATACAGATACGATTAGAAAGTGGTGAGGTTATTACTGCTGATTTAGACGATATACATTCATACGGTGCTTTAGCTAAAGAAGCTCCAGCTGAAATTACAGCAGAACAAAAATTAGCCAAATATTTAGGTGAAGATAGGGATGTTCAATTCCATGGAGCAATAGGGTCTAGGGATGTGCATGCTATTATAGATGGTAAAAAGGTTGAGCTTACCGATTCACAGAAAGAAAGATTGAGAAAGATTGGGCTGGCGCTAGATGAAGGTGGTAATAAGGCTATAATAGCTCAAGGTGTTTTGGGTGAATTTAAAGCTGAATTAATAGCCCAACAAGAAGTTCCAGTTGTTCCTACTCCTAAACCTACAGTTTCAGAAGTAACTGCTGAAGAAACAGCTGAAGAAACAGCTGAAGAAACAGCTGAAGAAACAGCTGAAAGAAAACGTACTGAAAAGTTAGATGATAAATTATTTGATACAGAGTTCCATGATTTTTTAGGGAATGATGATGAAGTACATGGTAATTTACAGGTAGAAGGAGTCAGCGAGCAGCAACTAATATCTGAAAATAAATCTGCTGCTAAGAGAATAGAAAAAAGATTAAAGAAGCATTTTGGTAAATTAATTTCAGCTAAGAAGATTGAAGGAGTCATAGAAAAGCATGGTAAAACAGCTGTTGGTATGGCTCTTGATAGATTAGCTACATGGTCTGTAACACATGGTACTTTAGATACTATACCACATGAATATGCTCACATATATATAGATTTAATGTCTGACTCTGCTATTGTTAAAGCTGGTATAATACTGTTTAAAGGTGAAGAAGCGTTAGTTCAATATATAGGTGAATACTATGCAGACAGGATAGTTAATAGAAGCTTAAAGGCTAGGATAAAAAAATGGCTTACACATTTTATTAATCGTATTAAGCTATATATGGGTATAATTAAGCCAACAGACTTAAAAGACATAGGTGCGTTCATTGCTGAAGAAATGTATGCAGGTAGGTGGATGGGTACTACATTTGCTAGAACTGATGGCTATGCTAGATTCCAACCAGCTCCTATCTTTGATGATAATGGTAACCCTGATGGCAACTCTGATCCAGATGTTACAAGTATGTCGTTTGTACCATCTGACCTTCATAAGGCTGAGTTCTTTCATCAGATATTTAAAATACATATAGATAAGCATGATTATGCTAGAATATTTATACCACTAATAAAAAAAGATTTATCTTTTCCTGAGTATCTAGTTCAACTAACAGAAGCAATTCGAGAGTACTCGCTAACAAGACCTGATAGAAATAATTTTAATGAAAACATTACTGACTATCAAAAATCAAAACTAAGATTAGAGTGGAATAAAGCTCCATTTACTATTGAAAGGCATGTTGAGGGAGCTAACACAGAAAGTATTGTAAGAAAATATATGAGCTATGTGGTTGCTTATTGGCGTCAAGGTGACCCAACACAGGAAAGTTATATTGATATACAAGGATCAAAGATAGATGGTGAAATTCAAAATAAAGATATAGTTACAGGTAAAGATCATAACCAGCGTGAAATGAGCAACTTTGTTGAAGAAGACCTGAGACATGGTAAGCATTTTGTAGAAACATTGTTTATGCGTGTACAAGATATGCTACTTAGGGGTAAAAGAAAGAAGGATAAGAAGTTTTGGTACAAACCTATGTCGTCAAGAATAGCTCCTGCAAGATTTTATAAAATGCAACAACAGTTAGTAAATAGGTTTGTTAGAAAGTATTTAAAACATTTAGGAGACACTGAGAATATACCGAGGCCACCATTTCATTTTATAGTATCATCAAAAGCTGTTAATCAAGGATCATCTGTATATATTGGTCAAATTACTTCTGAGCATCTTGGTTTAAAAATGGCAGAAGTGGAGGACTATTGGGAACAGCAGGTAATGCAAGGCAATATTAGTCAAAGTCAAGCTGACTCTATTATGGCTCAGGTTAATGAAGAGTTAGTAGACTTTGATATGAAATATTTTGATATGTCTTTTGATGAAGCTCATGCATTAATAAAAGAAAAAGCTGCAAAGAAAGGTCAAACACTTACCAAGAAAGAGGCTCAGTCAAGATTGTATAGTTTTATTCAGTTTCAAACAGAAGCTAGATATAAATCTGCTGTTATGATTGGACGCCATGAGTGGTATCAGGCAGTTACAATAGATAATTATATGTTAGAATTTACAAATCTTGATGACTATATGTCTAGGTTGAGTGTACATTTTGCTGAAGGGATGAACCCAAGAGGAGCTGGGACATCTAAAGTAATGATTTTAGATGATGATGTAGATGTATTTATAGGGAATGATGATGGCACTGAAACAGCAGCTGGTAAGTTGGTTGATTTCGATGGTCAGACATTCTCTGCTGGTAGGTGGTTTAAAAAGATTGCTGATATAATTGGATTGAAAAATATATTTGAGCTGAAGACTGTCATCAGATCGAGGCAAACGAATGATATTGATGGTAGGTATACAAATCTTCTCGGTGTAAAGCACATGCAATTTGCTCCATTTGAAAATATGATCTTTAAGAGGAATGACGTAGTGATAGCTAAGTCTATTGGAGGTTTTGAGCAATCGCATTTTGTAGATTCTAAAGGTCGTCAGTTTGATCATATAGTTCCATCTGGAGCTGCTAAACAATCTACTGGTCTTGGCTCTACAAATAACTTTTCAGAACAAGATGTTATTCATGAAATTAATGATGAAACTGATGTTAAAATATTACCAAGTGGACTACCAAAAGATGCGAATACAGCTGCTTTCCCAATTAATCTATTTGATATGATACTGAACCCAGATATGGTTGGTAATACTAACTATGATTTATTAATTAAAGAAGTTGTTAAATATTATGGGGACGTTGCTAAAGAATATCTAGATATAATGTTCAAGTTCCGTACTAATCCTAAAGCATTAGTAGACTTTATGATGAGGGACATACATGAAAATGAGCATCCTGTAGAAGTACAACAGTTTATTCAGCTGATCAAGAAAAATGGTAAAGGAGTCCATCATAAAGCTATTTCATCATTTATAGTAAGTACTATTAATAATCGCATGGTTAGGGATGGTATATTTAAAGGTCGTAGTCTGCGTAGAGGTAATTCTACTAATTTATATTTAAAGCCTATGGGAGCCTTGGAGATACAGGAAAACAGTGTTATAGCGTCTGCTAACAATTTAGTTATAACTAACCAAGTAATTAAACAATATAATAAAGCAAATAACATAAAAAATATAAGAGAATTTTGGACGAAATTTGTTAATAAGAAAGAAGCTATTGTCGAGCTTAATGATTATTTAAAAGAGAACCACATAGAAGTGTTACTACATAGACAGCCTATTAATAAATTAGGAGCTGTTAAAATGTGGAAAGTTCAGAGTTTAGAGTACGGTCAACATGGGCAAGTAATATTTATGCGTAAAGATGATGTAAAAAAGGTATTAGATGCTGACTGGGACGGTGATAAAGTACTATTAGAGTTCATACCAGAATCATTAGCAAATGCTATAAATAATTTCCAAAATAGTGAACAAGTAACAGCTCTGGACAAGTCAAATAATATTGATATATTTGGTCCTCGTCATAAAGATTCTGATGTAGTTAAAAACTTTTTGTTTGATGAGGATGTTTATCAAACTATCTCTGACAATGCTAAAAATACTGGTTCAGTTGGCATGGTGAAAGTAGCTGGGGCTGTAATGACTGCTTTAAAAAGTAAAGATTTTTCAATGACGAACCCTGATGGTGTTACATATGAGCCTTACAGTTCATCTGATACAGTAGTAATGGATTATAGAGAGCTAGATTTCAATCAGATAACTAAAAATGATAATGAATATCTTAATGAAATAAAAGAAGAGGGTGGGGCTATTGTTAAAATGGTGACGGATTCTGATGGTGAGATTAGTTGGGAAGAAGTACCAATTGAAGAGATAGGTGACTATGCTCCAAATGTTCAAGATGTAGCTGTTAAAGCTGATGATGTTGTTGTAGTCCATTCTGGGGGAGCTACAGGAGCTGATACAGAGTTTCAAAAACAAGCTGAAGTTCATGGAATTGAAGTCCAAGCTCATTCTTTTAAAGGTCATGTGGAGGATAATGAGGCAAGGATTGAACATACAGATGAAGAATTAGCAGAAGCTGATGAACATTTAATTAAAGCAAATAAAACACTTGGAAGAAAATTCCCATCAAAGAAACTTTTTGTAAATAGATTATTAAGGCGTAATTATTTTCAAGTAAAAGATTCTGATCAGGTAATAGCTATTGCAAATATTGTTAATGGAGAAATTAAAGGTGGGACAGCATGGGCTGTTCAGATGGCTATTGATATGGGTAAGCCAGTGCATATATTTAATATGCAGGATAATTTCTGGTACACATGGAATGGTAAAAGATTCTCATCGCCTATGGAGAGAGGAGGACTAGACAAGTTACCACTTTTAAGTAGAGAGTTTGCTGGTATTGGAGAAAGAAATATAACGGAGGAAGGGAAAGCTGCTATCAAAAGTTTATTTGAACAAGAAACGATTGATGTGAGCTTACCAGTTTATTTGCAAACTACTAAGATGCATGAATGGAATTTATTATTACAGATGGCATTTGATAATCCAAAATATGGTCATCTAAATACTATGAAAATAGAACAAAAATTCTTGTTAGATTTAATATTCAAAGTATCTATTGACGGTAAGTCAGTAGACTCAAGGAATTTTATTAGCTCTGATACATCTGATTCTATACATATTTTAACAGCTATAAAGGAGGTTGAAAATACATCTCCTGATAGACGTGGTGAGCAAAATAATCAGAAGCTTACACTAAGTCAGATAACAGACCTTTCAGAAATGTTATTTGATAGGTACTCAAAGAGTAATAAAGTAGGACAAACAATATCAAAAACTGAGAAGGAGTCTGTTACAAGTTATATAGATGAAATAGGACTAGTAAATAAACTAGCTGCTCAGGACTTATTAAAAGGTAAATTTGAGATTTCATTCCAGAATGATCCGACACCAACAGAGCAATTATTAATGTTATTGTATAAACGATATTTGAAGGAAGTTATTAAGAATGATGACATGGACATGTCTAGGATAATGTCCTCAGATATTATTAACTTCTCGGATGATTTTTTAAAACTTGCTCATGTAATAACTATGAATGATCTTTCAGTTAACTTCATGAAAACAGAGAACTTAGAAGATGTCAGAGCTGCTAGAGCTTTCTTAGATGAGATAAAAGTAACTGTAGATAAAGAAGGTCACAGAGAAACATTGATGGGCTTATGGAAAAAAATACAGAAGAAGATGGCAAAAAAATCTACTTCAGAATTTGAACAACCAGTTTCCACTGATTACAACGAGGAAATGATACAGCTTGTAGATTTGTGGGCTAAAAGTTTTGCAGCTTTGCCAGAACAGGTACAGATAGAAGCCACGAGATTATTTTTATCAGGGGTTGCGCAAAATCATATATTTATGACAAAGTTGCTTCCATTATCATTAATGCATCATGGGTTTCTTTTGAAATATTTGAATACGTTTGAAGATAAGCTCCAAGCATTTAAAGGCACTGAAGAAATTCCAACAACTGGAAAAATAAGAAAGGATTACAAAGGGATACAAGATGTAAGATACTTATATGAAGGAGCATTGGAGATACATAATAAAGAAATAAAGAGTATGGACGAACTATTAAACGTCTGTGGTGGGAAGAAATAATATGGCTGATATTGATCGCTGCGAAACGAATTTAGAAATTGAAAATGAAGATATAATTAATAATATTATGTTATATGAAACACATAGTGAAGCTGCTGTTGGTAACTTGGTTGGTGTACCTGACAGGACTAAGATAGAACAATATCAAGAAGCTCTAAAAAGTACACCAAAAAAAGACAAAAGAAAAATAAAAGTATTTCAAGAAAAGATTAGAATAGAGAAAAGGAAGCACAGTCAACATGAAAAATTGTTTGATTATTTAGTAAACTATTTTATGGAGAGTGGTAGTATATCTAATTATGAGGCTATCCCATCTGACATGGCTGAGGCATGGAGACATTATTTTTCAAAGATGTTGCTTGGGTTAGTTACACCAGAAAGTATAATGCAAGGCTCTCACAGAGTACAGAGTATATTTGGTCAGGTTAAGAAAGTTGTAAAAGCTCGTAAGAAAATGATGAGGAATAAGAAGCTTTCAAATTTTGAAGTAGCAGTATTAACTCCAGATGTTATTATGATGAAAGCTGATAGATTTGGCATAGTAAGCAAAGTTGTGAATAGTATACTGCGAGTATCTGATAATGAAACACAGATGGCTGCTAGATTTACAAACAGGTTTAAAGAGGTTATTGATAAATATAGATACAATTTGGAACAGTTAATAGCTGGTAGGACTTCCGAGGATAGAATAGTTAACATTAATAATGCTGCTATGGGAGGATTAGTTGGTTTTAATATAAGGGATGGTGCAGTCTTTGCTGCTGACGATTATGAAGCTGGTCAGAGTGTCATGATTGTTGGTGAGGTGGAGAAGAGAAATGGTATACCGCAATGGCAGATTCGTGTTAAGCTATCTCCAGATGAGGTACAGAAAAGAAAAGATGCTGGTGAGCTAGAAAGGGCAGATATCACGGAACAGGATTTAGAATATAGTGAGGAGAAATTTTGGCTTCCTAAAACAGAGTTAAACCAACCAGAATTTGATCCATTACATAAGACTGGAGTGTATGATGCCTTGCTTAAAAAATATAAAGAAGAGTTATTGAATGATATATTAAGTGGTCAAGTTAGATACTTTGTACCGAGGGTTATACCACCAAGGACTGAGCAAGGTTGGTGGGATGAGGTTAAAGCAGGGGAAGAAATTTTTGGAGAAGAACAACCCAACGAGTCTAATGGTAAATTTATAGGCAGAAAAAAAGCGGAAATGGCAAGGGATAAACAATACGGTGAAGACAACGACACTCAAAGACTTACTCCTGGAGTTCATACTGTTACTAAACATGGAATGGATTATACCTATATAATGAAAAAATTATCAGAAGGAGACACCGATGCTCTTGAGCAAGGTGAAAGGTATGTAGTTTTTTTATTAAATAAACAGAAAATAGGTGAGCCTGAAACAAGAGTAAATTTTTTAGAAGAGGGTAATGAATATACACAAGCAGAAATAAATGATATATTTACAGAAGGATTCTACAAAGCTACTAAAGAGATGGGTCACGGTAAAATAATAAAAGAAACTACTGGTGATGTTCTTCATGGGGCTGACAGAAGATTTAGAAATTTCAACTATATGGAAGAACAACCTAACAGGCATGCTATCAATGATGTAAAAGGTGGTGTATCTTTTTGGGATACAGTCTATAGATACAGAGGTATTTATGATGACATATTTACTGACGTAGAAAAAAGAGTGCAAAAATTTACAGCTAAAATGACAAAAATGCATAATATGATGCGTAGCGAACTTGCTGCTAAAGGTATGACGGTAGATGAAATAGATGATTTCTTTGAAGAATTCGAAGCTATCGGAGGTATAAGGTCTAAATTGTGGACTTCCCCTGACGGTAGTATGTGGAGTATAAATTCATTTTTACAAAAAAGAAGTCGTAATTACTCTCCAAGTATGTATAGCACTCAAGTTTTAGATGAAATGATTGATGCTAAAATTAGAGAATTAAAACTATCTCGAATAGATATTGAAAGTAAAGAAGGTGTCACAGAAGATGAAATACAGCAGGTGGATGATGCTACATCGCATTTAGAGTTGATACGGGACTCTATCTTAGAGGACCCTGACCCTGAGTCAGTGAATAGGTTAGTCAATGGTGAAAGATTAGTACATATGAAACACTTAACTGACTGGACAGATATGACTAAGAGGCGTAAAGATGGTGATGTTCCATATGACTACTTAAAACATACATATATGATTATTGCTAGAAATGATTTAATGGTTGATGCTATGGAGTCTATGTATAAATTGTCTAAACAAGAAAAGAATGTTCCACGTGGAACTATGGATTATATGATTAATAGATTAAAGATGGGTGTTGGCGATCCAGATACTAGAGCCACTGGACTATTTGGTACAGACAGAGGTCATAGAAAAATTGCAAATCTATTAAATAATAGGGTGCCTAAAAGTTTAAGGTTAGGCATGACATTTACTCCACAGTCAGTAGAGAAATTAGTAAAATGGATTGGGGCTATACCAACCATGCGATTCCTAGGAGCTAGTAGTGCTGTTGGTAATAGAACTCAGATAGTTAATATGATTATAGCTGAAGGGTTTGGCACATGGTCTCAGGCTAGAAAATTATTAGCTGATCCTGACTTTAAGGAGACTGCTGACAAGATTATTGCTAATACTGGTGTATTAAATCTATTAACTATGTTTAAAGATATTATGTTACAAGATGGAGAGCTAGATTTTTGGGACTTTGGTTTTTATCCAGGGACTATTATACCAACTAAAAATATGGCAGATTTTGTAAGACTGTTGTCTAAAGGTAGAGATGCATTTATCAAAGGCAAAGACAACGATATGACAAAGTTTTTACAAACATTATGGAAAAAGTCTCAAGGTAAGACAAGGGACGAGTTAGCATACTTACTTACGCTTGAAGAAAATCGGCATAAGATGAACAAAGATGTTGAGAAAAAGGCTGGAGCCTTCTATGATTTATTGACATCTACTGAAGAAGAGAGTAAAAATAAAGCATTAATGGAAGCAAGATTTAAAAAACTTGTTGGTCAAATATCAGAATCTAAGTTAAAGAAGATGGTATCTTGGAAGTTGAGCTATTGGTGGGAAGGAGCCGGTAAGAAAGTATTTACCTTTACTGCTGGTGAACAACAGTTAAGAGCTGAAACAGCTATGATGGCAATACTTGGAGGCTATAGGAGGGGATTATTAGGAGGAGTTTCGGATGATATCAAAGGTGAAGATGCAGATATATTTATGTCAGATAAAGCTGTAAAGTTAGCTCGTGATGCAGTTTATAATACACAGTTCGGAATGACACCAGTTTACTTAGGTGAGTTATTTAATGGTTTAGGTAGAGCAATATGGCAGTACAAATCATACCCAACACAGCAAATGGCTCACGATTATAAAGTATTCCAAAAATTTAGTTTAGGTAGCAATTCACATAGTGAATCAGTATGGAGAGTAATAAAAGCCATCAGCAAAACTACTTACAATCAAGCTGACAAGTGGACTGGTGGACTTGGCAAAGCAGTGTTAGGTATGGAAAGACCTACATATGATCCTAAAGACGAACAATTAGATCATGAGGCATTAGCAGTAGCTAGATTATTATTTACTAGAGGAGTAGCATCTACTGTTGCATCTGCTGCTTCAGTAGTCCCACTCATACCCATGATTCTACGAGTAGTAGGAGCTCAAGGATTCTCATGGTCATTAATGCGAAGTGCTGAAAATCCAGCATTCGGAATGTTAGCTAGAACTCTAACTTGGGGAACATTGATGGCAATGGGAGCAGACGATGATGATAAGCTCGAAGACTTATTAGGAAGCGCTCAGTATCTGTTACTACCAGTGTGGATTGGTATGTTAATCCGTGATGGTATTACAGCTGTCGAGTACGCAGAGTGGTTTAGCGAACTCTAATTTCTTCTTCGAGGTGATTTATCAAGTTTTCTAAGGACATCTTAATGGATTTAAGAGCCTGTAAAATCTTCTTTAATGCTGGCCTACTCATCACCAGCTCAATCTAAAGCTTACACCAACACTAAATATAAATAATCCTATCGATATAAATGGACAATAATTACGCTCCATAGATATTTTTATAGGATATACTTCCATAAATATTTGTATTGATTCATGTAAATCATCCATTTTCTGAATGTGTATTTTTGTGTACTTGAATGGGAATTTCTCTTTATGGACAACTTCCGCTTCAGGTATTTGATTCATTTTACCTCCTCTTAATTAAAGAGGAGGAGTAAGCAGGAAAAACAGGCAGAGGGGCGAAAGGATAACTCCCCGAAGCTGCCACAAAACCTACTTATCTCCATCCTCTAATTTATATTGTTCTTCAAAATAATATCTTGCTATTAATATAGCATCTGCAGTTTTAAGTGTTACTTTTATATCTGGAAAGTATGAAGAAGCAAGCATTTTGAAATATCTTTTTCTTTCTGCTTTTTCTTTTGGGTATTCACCATATTTTCTCATCCAAATAATAGGTGTAACCTTTCGTACTTTAATTTTATTAGCTGCACATATTCCGAGCCATGTACCAAAGTTAGTACCAAATTTAAATGAACTTGATCTTGAATCAGTTGGGAAAGCATGTACGTTCTCTATGATTGCTATTATTTCACTTATAGGAACCCTATCTATCGCAAAGTTATTTAACATTGTTCTTACGGAATCTGCCATACTTTCAGCATCACTTGGGCATTTCATAACTTTTATAGCATCATCATTACTATAGGCACATATACCGCCAGATTTACCAGGATCGATTCCAATTACAACTTTAGCCATTTTCTTTTATATCAAATATTCTATCATTCGATATGTGCCTTTTATACTTTTTGGTGGATTTACCTTTTGTCCCATAGTATTCCCTAACTCCACAATCTCTACATACTGTTAGTTTAGTACCAGACAATGGGCTAGTATAATAGTACTGTTTTTTATGTAGTACTTCTTTGCCACACATCCTACATTCTCTTGTAATAGCATTGTTTTTCTTTAGTATTACTATAGGGAGCACATAATTACCAGTTAATTCTGCCATCTCGAGCCTCATTAACACTTTCAAAGAATTTACATACATTACCATCGTATCCTACTACAAATCTGCCAATATTACCATACCTTGATTTAGCTACTATAATTCTCGATTCAAATCTATCGTACATTTCAGGGTCAGTACTGAATGGATAAAATACAAATGCTGCCATTTCAGCAGTTTGTTCTATAGCTCCTGACTCTGCAAAATCTGACATCTGTGGAACTGGATCGTCTCTGCGTTCAATTTCTCTATTTAGCTGACTAATAAGTATCGAGCTGCAATTAATCTTTTTACATAACCATTTATATTCATACATAATTCTTTCAACTTCTAATCTTCTTTGATCAGCTACTCCTGCCATATCAATGAGCTGAATATAATCATCTATTACAACGTCAGGTTTATGCCTGTTAACTTCACGTAAGCTCTCAGGCAATGTTCGTATACTATCATACATCATTAAGCTAGTATACTTTTCTTTTGTTCTTTCAGCTACATCTAATAATTCATTTTTATCTTTTTTATTAAGCTCATGCTTTCTTACTTTATTATAATCAAGCTTCTGTGACTCCATACATAAAAGCTTCTTCATCATTTCAGTATTAGACATTTCACGATTAAATAACATTACTTTATATCCGCCATCTATTAAACGACTCACTATATTAATCATAAGTGTAGACTTACCGTGACCTGGCCTACCTCCTATAACTGTAAGCTCTTGTCTTGTCATACCACCAGCTGGTTTATCTAAAAACTCTATGCCAAACGGTATAATATTATCTTTACGCTCTATATGGTCTAATGTATCGTCAATTATATGAGCAACGTCGATGTTAGTAGTAGGCTCTAAGTTTCTTAATTCCTCTGCATATCTTTCATGTTTATATAAAATTTCAGTTATAGTTTTAGTATTATCCTCAGCTGCTTTAGCAAGTAGCCTAGCTGATCTTATTGCTTCACGCTTTATATATCTTTCCCAGACTATTTTAGCATATTCTTCAACTGTTTGAGCTGATGGACATGATTCATATAATCCAGTTATATAGTAAGCAAAATGTTTAGTATTATCATTGGGTTTTAAATATTTTCTAGCTTCATTAGCTATGGTTACAACATCTAATATTTCATGTTGTCTGTACAAATTTTGCATAGATTTCCATATTGTTTTATGATCTCCATGATAGAATGCTTGTATGTTAGTTATCCATGCATTAGCTAGCTCAAAAGTATTAGTGCCTCCTATTAGTACAGCACCTAGCACTGCTTGTTCAGCCTCGAAATTATTTGGCTGTATGCCATCTATATTTCCCATTGGCGTAATTCCCCCGTTAGAAGATTGATTCTTGTTTATATCTTGGTGGTTCATAATTTGTTATTACCAGTTCTGTTCTTTCTTTTTTATCAGCTGCTCCAGCATATATACATTTAATTTCATTAATTACATATTTACTGTATAATGCTCTTACTTCATCTCTATCATCGTAGCTGACCATAAATTTTGCGTCATTTAAATCTATTTTATTGCAAATTGCAAGCAATTCATTATGCATTTCCATTGTAAAATCATGGAAGTAGTAGTCTTTTTTTTCGCCTGCTACCATATATGGTGGGTCCATATACCAAAAATCATCTTTCCTTGGCTCATATCTTTCAACGAGCTCTCTATAGTCAAGATTCTCTATAATAACACCATCAAGATGTCTTCTTGACCATGCAACTTCAGAAGATAGCTCTGTATGCCATAAATGTTGTTTATCAGATTTAGAAAATGGATTATATGGATTTTTATTAAATGAATTTTTAATGACATAATAGTACTTAGCAGCCCTTTTGGGGTCAGGGTATTGTCCTATATCTTTTGTTGCCATTATTTCCTTTCTGAAGTCTTCAAATAAAGTCCTTGAACGAACAAACCAAAAGAGGTGTTCACTAAATTCATCGAACTTTTCCAGTATCGAAATATACAAATTTATTACGTCATTATCATAATCATTTATGATATTCATTCTAACTTTCGGCTTACGAAAGTACATAGACAGTCCACCTGCAAATAATTCTATATACCTATCATGAGGACAAATCATTGGAACTAACTTTTTAGATAATTCCCATTTGCCCCCATAATAAGGTATCACTACAGGGCACCTTTCAAATCCTACGTGAGCCACCGTTATGCTCTGGCAACTTTAGACATTTTTCTTACATAATGGTAAGCTTCTGTCTCCAGTTTATGTGTTGTTTCATGGTTTCTATTTGCTCTGTGTGTGTATATCCATGTAAACATATTAAATAAGTCCCAATATGTTTTTGGTTTATGAGCTAATAGATACATAACAGCATCTTTATTATATTGTGGTGGCAACTTTTCAAGAGCTTCAACAACAACTTTGTCAGTAACTTTCGTATTAAATAATAATGGAAATTCTTTTGTAAATACACTTTCCATATTATCTATGGTGTCTTTCACCATATTACCTATGTAACCGTTGCTTATTTTCGTATTCCATATAGAATGGCGCTCTGAATGTGACTTCATTATTTTACCAATGATTGCACCATTAGAACATACTAATCTATATACACCGCCTAATATGCCTACAGTTGTAGTACCATCATAGCTGTTGCGTATATTGATTTGTGGATACATTTTATCACCATGTACATCCATTGGATATTCTTTAAACTGGAATGTCCAAGATGTCCTGGCTCCATCACCGAATATTTTACATTCAGTAAGTTCTCCACCTTTCTTTTCAATATGCGGAAGAGCTTTATCTATCACCTCTTGATTGCTAACAAGTTTATAATCTTTAGTCATACAACTTATGATTTTACTTGTTTCTGAATTTACAATGAACTTATAATCTTCTGGATTAACAAGTCCTTCATATTCAATTGGAACTTCAACAACTTTAAATGTTGAAGCATCTATTGCACTTTGCATAGTTATTCTCCTTTTTTATTTAGTGCGTTTTTTTCTTGGTCGGCCTCTCAGTTTCATGCCTAATAATTTCTTACTTGACCTTTTCATTCGTTTAGCATCTCCTTTACCCATTAACATCACTGTGAACATTTTTACAGCACTATTCAACTTGCGTAGTCCCATTGTTTTTTATTTTCCTTACTGTTGTTTCTGATGATATTGATGTTTTTCTTTTATAAAAATATGTGTCAAGACCTTCATAATAATCGCCATTATCATTTACTAGCGTTTCTTCATCATAATTCTTTTTAAACCAGTGATTAGGTATAGAATACCAATACACACTTGTTCCCATGTCAGAAATACGTAATACAACGCCTTTAATCTCACTTCCGATAGAAAGTTCAAATTTATCCCCTGGTTTTAGTTTCTTGATTTCTATAGTATTCTTCTTCTTTTTCTTTCCACTGTTTTTCGACATATATTAGGTCCCCTAGCAACTTTTTATATAAATCTAAGTTATCGCTTCTATTCTTAAGTTCCGATATTGTCAGCTGTACAGAATTTAATAATAATTCAAATTCTTTCCTACTGATTTTTAATTTTATCGTTCCTTCAACACTGTACATAACAGTTATTCTTTATTATATAAAGATTTTTGAACTCTTCTGTTTAGTTTGTGAATATACAACCAATCCAAACCTACTTTCTCTGCAAGCCCATCATTACAGTTGCATTTATTTGTCACTAATTCAAGAGTTCTTGCTAAATCTTCAATTAAATCATCATTAATTTCCATGTTAGTTTCTAACCACTCTTCATTGTATTCATCGGCAGTTGTTGGTTCTCTATCAAGGAACGATCTACTTACATCTCTTATCATCTTTACTTTGTTTTCTGCTGTTATTGAATTATCAGTTGCTATTCCCCAACAATCTTCTAACCCTTGTTTAAATCTCTCATAATATAGTTGATAATTAATCATTGGACTCATCCTTATTTCTCCTTTCCCTCCATTACATTTTCTGCACATTTTTCTATCATTATAAAATACCATTTACCATCAGCTTTAAACCAAGTGCTATCACAATTCTCTTCTACTTTTTCAGGATAATTTCCTGTTAAAGTCTCTATAGCACTTTCTATGCTTTCTGCTTTTTCTAATCTTTCCACAAGTTCTTCGTGTGAGAGTTTATTTATACATTCATTGCACATTCTTTCGTCTGTGTCTCCATCTTCATCATTATATTTATGTCCACACTCAATACAAGTGTATCCTTGGTCGTAACTACTCATTTTATTTCTCCTTTCTTATTTCAAATAAAGTTTCTTCAAGAATTTCATAAACATCTTGATTGATTCCATCAAATCCATATCCATCTGTTGCATTAATGACCTTGTTCCATTCTTTATCAGTTACGTTATCATAATTGTTATACAATGTATCAAAATCCCACCACATTACTAACAATTCATCTTCAGGGTCATATTCTTTCATATATTCAATTACATCTTTTGCTTTCATTTTATTTCTCCTTTATTTAAAGCAAATACTTGCTTTGAAATATTTGTTGTTCCAATCATAATTCCACCATAACTTGCCTTAATCATTTTTCCATTAGATAAATCAGCAATATTATCTATATATCTTGGTGTTACTGTTAATTTATTATCTAAAGCATATTCAAGAAATTCTTCTTCATTCATGATTTGAGCATTGTGTTTCACTTTCATTTTTCCTTGTTTAGTAATATCATTTTTATCAAATATTGTTATTCTCATTTTATTTCTCCTCCATTTCTTCCTGTTCTTTGCATTCCCAATACCAGAATTCCATATCACCGAGTCCCGATGTTCCATTTTCTTGGAGATAATATTTTACACTATCTCTATTAGCCATCTTGTCTGAACCAGAACGATGTCCTTCTATTCCGTATCTCTCTGCATCATTTATTTCGACTGTGTATTCGACTTTTACTTTCATTTTATTTCTCCTGTAAATAATCCCAATAGAACCATAAGAAAACTACCGATTAGAATTATTATTTTTGCTGTTTCTGATCCTACCGAAGACAAAAGCATTAGCATCCATATTGCTGTTAGTGTATATCTCATTTTATTTCTCCTAACATAATTACATATTTTCCAAATAATTTATGGCAAATACTGCAAATCTGTCCTTTACTTTTCATTTTATTTTTATAACAGTATCTACATTCATATAGTTTTTTTTCCTTTTTCATTTTTATCTCCTTTAAGTATTTTATTCTCAATCGTAATTAAAGGGGTAATATCTTTTGCCAACCTAAGTTTCAGGTATCTATTCACTGAAAGATAATTAACCTTACCAACCTGGTTTATACTACCCCTTATTCTTCTGTTTATTTATGAATTTGTTATAACTAACATTTGTTATAATAGTATGTTCACCATCATGTATAAATACACCTTCTACTTCATCATTTGATTTAACGATTGAATAACCTAAGCCCATATCTTCTATCTCCCTTTCAGTCATATAATGCCTCTATTTGTTGAAATTTGATAGTTTAAATGAACTTTTATCATTTTATTGATATCATACTTATATTTTAATGGACAGCTCTTTAAATCGAGTATTTTTTAGTGTCTGTTATTTTACTAGACTTATTAAATATCCTATTATCATTCCTATTATTACACCTATTGGAATGCCAGTCTGGAATCCTCTCCAGTACATCTTTTTGGCAAGATAAAAAGCTCTTTGTTTTAGACTATTCATTTATTTTTTGTTAGTTTAGTGTTATATGATGCTTTAGGGTTACAAAAGTAACACTCTGATTTTTCAAGTTTATATTTTGGGAAGTTTGGTAATAGCCTAGAGTTGGCTATTTTAGTGTTGCTACAGTATTCTCTTGCCCATACAAGATTACATTTAGGACATAATTTAGGATCAGCTTTTGCTTTTTGAGCATGTATCCTATTCCTATTATGATATGCTGTTACATTTCCTCGCAGATTGCAATAGTACCACCAACCATTTTCAATAACATAATAGTTACTTATATCTTCTTCTACTAGATATAATTTGTCTTTTTTAGAAGATTTCTTCATAATGTATTGGAACATTATTATTTTCTTTTCGTTACTTATTAGTTTATATGTTTGTTAATAGCATGAACTTAATGATAATTACCATTTCAAGTCACTACTACAATACGCTTTTTTAGAGTTATTTGATAGCCCCACGGAGTTTTCTACTAATCAGTATTAAATATATCATAT
>Ga0208179_1000862_pt1 | contig 17234 bp, 14 predicted proteins | sample Malvired_Geostar_FD_184238 | JGI IMG/M metagenome (GOLD analysis project Ga0208179, IMG submission 184238) | Marine viral communities from the Global Malaspina Expedition - Malaspina viral metaG DeepMed_Geostar (SPAdes) (version 2) | ecosystem: Environmental > Aquatic > Marine > Oceanic | place...
CCCAAAAGGCCGACTAGGTTCCGCGCCCTTGCCGCAAGGCACTGCGCGCCCGTAGCTCAGCTGGATAGAGCATCAGACTACGAATCTGAGGGTCGGACGTTCGAATCGTTCCGGGCGCGCCATTTTCCTCCAACAATGCGATTGCTGGCCCTCCCTCGGGCCGAATTGCGATTCAGCGCCGCCCTATCGCGGTGGTCGTATGCGTGATGGATCGTGGTGCTGAGGGAGGCCGCTTTGGAGCGGAGCGCCGGATCAATGGGCGCTCCCATCAAGGACTTGACGGGGCGGGACGCGGGGGTTGGATACCCGCCGCTCAGGACCTAGTTTGGGGGCGTGGATGACGCCGATTGCGGAGATCGCGCTGGATCTCTCCTATACGGACACAAAGGTCTGGGCGCGGGTCTATGCGCCTTTGCGTGCGGCCTCTGACGAAGAGTGGTCCTGCTCATTTGAGATCAGCGAACCCCTCGCCATCGAGCGGACAATCTATGGCGCGTCCAGCCTGCAGGCTTTGGTGCTCGCCCTGAAGGCCATGTCCTCCCATCTCTACGGATCAGAGGCCTACGAGAACAAGCAACTCAGGATCGGCGGCGAATTCGGCGGAAATCTGTCCATCCCCGCTCCAAGTATTTTCCTCGACGCCGCCCCTTTTCCATTCTGAACAGCCGTCCGCGCCGCGGACGGCTAAAGGAGAACCGGCTTGGGCTTTTCTGCGCTGGCATCCGTCGGCGGCTGCACGCCGCCACTGCTCATCAAGGTTCGCAGCGGTCCCCCCATGGAGTGAGCAGCCTTGGCCTGCATCGCAAGCAGGCTACCGGCGGTGCGGATACTGCCGACGCGGCTCAAAAGCATGGGATTGCCCATCATGCTCTGAAGCAGGGTTGATGACTGTGACGCCAACTGAGAGTTTCGGGCCATACCCAGAGCAAAATTGTAGGCCGCTGTGAGAAGCAACTGTTGCTGCTCAGTGGTGGCGGCGTCGTACTTCGCCTGAGTTGCTTCGGCGTCCTGATAGTTGAGCGCAGCAGCTTCGGTGTTGGCGGCGAAGGACGCCTTTTGGGCGTTGAGCTCCCCGATATCGCTAATGCCCTGGATCGCGGCGATTTCGGCCCGGAGCGCATCTCGATCGCCGTCGGACTCGGCGGCCCTCGCCAGGACCGCAGCGGCGATCATCATATACTTCGTCGTCTCGATGGTCTCTGCGAGGAAGGCGTCAGGGTTCGTGGCGGCGGCGCCCGACGTCTGGGCGCCAGGGATCATGTTGCGCAACCCAAGTTGGGCTGACGCCGCCGACGGCGCAGCCATCCCCATGGCTGCCGAGATTACAACTGCGATCTTGTAGGCTTTAGGTGTCATGTTTCCCCCGAAAATGACGATCCGCTCAAAGTGGCGGATCAAGGTCCCGCGCCGCTTGCCGGGCGAGCTCTGTGACTGCAGTCGCAAGATCGATCTGCAGGGATCTGTCGCGGTACTCTGCCGATGCGTTCGCCGGCGCCGCCGTGGCCGACAAGCGCTGTTGCAGGCCGCCGCCTGAGACGCGCTGATTTTCCTTTTTCAGGACGTAGCCGATGGTCAGGTCGTAGGCGTCGACGGCGTGGCGGCCTTGCGCCTGCTCAGCGCTCGCATCCACCTGGTGAACGGGTTCGAAGCAGATCTCCGGGTTCGGCGCAGAATACGCCCCCAAGGCTCCAATGCCGTCGAACTGGCTCTCCAGCCCCATCCGCCGTAGCTCTTGGTGAAAGGACGCGATCTTGACCGCGCCAGAGAACTCGCGCGCAAAGCTGTTCTCGGCGATGGGCTGAAGAAGGGGTTGGGCGACCGCCCCCCTGACGCTGAGAGCCGGGAGACCATCGGTCAGGCATTGCGCGAAAATTCGTCGGGACCTTGAGCTCGGTCCGGCAGCCTCATAGGCGACCTGGTCGCCGCGTTGAATCCTTGGAGCCTCTAACCCGGCATAGCGGGCGACGGCCTCGGTCCCGTCTATCGCAGTCACCTCAACATCGGTGACCGGAGCCCAAACCTCGCCTTCAATCCCTGAAACCCGGCCGACCCGGCGCACCACGACGGCGTCGGCGCCTGGGGTGAGGACGCCGCCTGGATCACTGATCCTCACTTCGTCTCCGGCCGGATCAATCTCCAAGCGCAGCCTGGAGGGCTTGAACGCTTCGGACAGTTCGGCGGCGGCCCGAATGATGGCGTTCTTGAGCGCCGCGTCGCGTCGCTGCTCGCTTGAAGGGGCCATGTCGCCGACGATTTCGTCGATCCGCTGGTCGACCCCCTGAGAGGCGAAGACCACCCTGCCCTCGGGGTTGATCACTTCCACGAAGGCGCGCGCCTCTTGCACTCGGCGGCGCACGCCGGCCACGTTTGTATCGGCTTCGATCGGGTCGAGCGCCGCCACAGACAGGCGCAGGAAGTAGTCAGGCGTTCGGCGCAGGCGTCCCGCCACCCCAGCGGCTGTCAGGGCCGGTTCTCGGATCTGAGGCAGGCTGGGGTTCACCGGCACCACGGCGAAGCCCTGAGGGCCGCCAAGCGCGTCCTCCATCAGAGTGGTGAGGTATGAGGCGGCCACGCCTTGTGGCGCGTCCGCGGTGACGACCAGCATCGAAGGCCGCTCGAGGTGCTCAACGGGCTGCGCAATCTGCCGCGACAGGGCTTGACCCACAGTGAGGCTCCCAAGAGCCGGCTCGATGATGGCGTAATCTGCGTCGGCAAAGACCACCGAGGCGTCTGCGCCGATGGGATCGCCCTCGCGCAGCCCGCCTCGCCGACCGACATCCAGCACGTAGCGCCGCCCTGTTCGGCCGCGCACGACGCCTTCGATCGCGCTGGGACGGAAATTTGCCGCAGCGGCCTCAACTAGGGTGCTAATGGCCTGGTTGAAGCGCTCAGGGAATTCCGCGACGGCCTGGGCTTCGTAGCCGGCTTGCGGCATCAGGCCCTGAACATTTGTCGAAAGGTTCTGCACCAGCAGGACCTCGCCAGTCAGCACATTGGTCAGCATCAGGCTGAGGGTGATCGGCATATGGACTTCGATCACCGATTGCTTGGGGACCGTCCAAAGGTCGGCGCGCGACAGGTGCAGCGACGCGACCACAGTCTGTGAGACCATTGCTTCGCGGGTCAGGCCGTCAGGCAAAGGACCATCCAGACGATCACGTATGGATGCCCCAAACCGGGCGACCATCATGCTCCTGAACTGCTGCCCCCAGGCTGCCTGCTGTCCGCTTCCAAACTGGCTGCACAGGGCCGGAGCAATGCGCACCGGCGGCGCCGGGCCATCAAGGGCGCAACCCGAGATCTCCGGGCCAAAGAGACCCGCCACGGGGTAGATTTTCAGATCCTCGGCGCGTGCGGTCCCTGTCCATGCGGACAGGAGCGCGACCGCAGCCACAATGGTTGGGCCCCGCCGCAAGACTAACAGCCCGATAGACACAAGGTGACTTGCTGGCGCCCAGCCTGTGTTTCCATCGCCGCGAAGGCGGGATTCCCACGCAGGCGCTGATAGAGCGCCAAGTGCAGAGGGATCTGGCCGCCATAGCGGACTTGCAGATCCATTTGATTGCCGGATTGGCCAAGGAAGGCGTGGCTCTCGACGCCAGGCAATCCGGCGAGCGCGTCCAAGAGATCGGCTTGGGCGGCCATGCTCAGGTTCGCGCCGCGGACGGTCAGCGTATAGTCCGCCGGGCCCGTGGCCACGGCCACCGCCGCGGCGCGGTCGCGGGAGCGGCTACGCCAGTCATTCTGGATCTGAGGACCAAGCGTATCTGCCGCTTGCCGGGCCAGCGAGCTGGACAGGCGACTTGCGCACAGCTCGTAGGTTTGGGCGCTCATGGCGCCGTCCTTGGTGGTCGAGGCGATATTGACCGCAGTCTCGGTGGAGTAGGCCTGCGCCACCAGCTCGCCTGTGCACGTCGCCTCGCCCGTCGCGGCATGGCGCCCGGCGTAGCTGATGCGCATCTGTCCGCCCATGAAGAAAGGCGCAGATTGCGCCTGGGCGTAGGTGAAGAAGCCTGACATTTGGCCGCTGTTCTGCAGATCGGAGAAGAGTGGCGTAGGCCCCGGCGAAAACCTGCCGAGCAGCGGGATGGCGTTGCTGGTCGAGATGTCGTGCCTAATCATTCCTTCCGTCAGCGCGGCCATCGCCGCCTGACCGGTCCGGCTGGTGGACGCCGTCTGGTAGGTGACACGCTGGCGGTAGCGAACGTCATCGTGCTGACTGGCCTGGACGTTGGTGCGATCCACCAGAGAGGTCGCTTCTGAAGAGGCAGAAGCACTGCGACTGCGCGACGCGCTAGAGCCGCTGGCGCTCCCTCTCGCAGCGCCAGAGCCGTAGGCGTCGCTGTAACCGCCAGCCACAGAGGCGCGGCCAGAACTTGCACTTGCGCTGCTCGAACTGGATCCGGATTGGCTCCGGTCCGAATAGGCAAAAATCGATGTGTCGCTGAACGACGCCCCGGTGCTGCGGTCGTACTCTGTGACCACTTCCGCCGGGCGCTCGAAATCTTGCGCTGTGCCGATCGCTTCATCGAGCAGTACGAGGATGAGTTGGGCCTGTCCGCCCCCCCGGTCCGATGACGACCGAATTCCTGCGTCATCAAGCTGCTGTTGGAACCAAGCGCGATCAATGCGGGCCGAAAGAGTGGTTCTAAACTCTTGGCCCACCCTCACACTTGAGCGGTCAACAATCATCTCGGGCCGGATCAAAGTCGCGAGCCGCTGGGTGAGCTCAGGCGAAAGCTCGCTCAGGCGCTCCTCGCCAAGCACCTGGCGAGCCGCGGCGCGCACCAGCTCAGCCTTTGCGGCGTCTTCGGCGTGGGTCCTAACGGCATTTAGATCCCGAGTGACGGGAGCAGAGCCAGACCCTGTCACCAGGCCGTCCTGGGCGGCCAAGGGCGTCGCAAAGGCTGCCGTCGCAAACAGAACGAGCGCCGGGTGAGAAAATCGCATGGGGTCCGTCTCGCTTTAGGGGCGTGTGTCGAGAACGATGTCGCCGGCGCGCACATAGTCACCGGTGGCGTCGGTGGTGATTTCAACATCACCGGCTCGCACGCGTTCGGCTGTGCTTGGTTCAGCCCTGGGCGTAGTCGTCAACCTTGCGGGCGCCATCTCTGCCTGCAGCTGTCGAAACGTCTCGCTGCCACGAACCGGATCGAAGGCAGGCGCGCCAAGCGCCATGATCGGTTCCTCCAGTCCGCTGTCCAGGGCGCGGCGAAAGGCGGCTGCGGAGTTCCCTGCGTTACCGAGCCGGCCTTCAACCTCGGCCGCCAGAAGGTGGATGCGCGGGTTGGCAGGAAACTGCGCCTGGGCCGTCTTGGCCTTGGCCGCCGCATCTCCCAGGTTTTGTTCGCCAATGGCGGCTTGAACCGCAACCATCGCCTCTTCCGGGGTCTTGGCCGCTGACTCCTGGACCGCGACGGGAGCATCCGCAGGGCTGTCGGGTGAGCAGGCAGACAGCAAACCGGTCGCCGCCAGGACGATCGTCACGCCAAATCGTCGGCATGCGTAAGACGCTGATTTAGGCATAGCTCCCCCCGGAGCGGTTCAACGAACCGTGCTGCGCCAACAGTGGTAGGCGAGGCCGCGCTTCGCAAGCATTGATTGAAAAGATGCGACCAGTGTCGCCCCGCGCGCCCCGCGCTTCTGGCGCCCAGCGGTTACGCCGCCATGAACCCCTCACGGTGCCTGCCTACATACTCTGGGTGCGGCCATAGGCGCTCGTCCTTCGGCAGGTGGATGCGGTCCAGCTGACGTTCGAACAGGAGGCGCAGCTCGGTGGGGACCTTGTTGTGGGAGACGAGCAGGCGGTAGTCGTCGGTCAGGGAAATCAGGTGGCGGTCGAAGAGCCAGTGGACCGTGCCGGACAGGGCGATCCCGTTCTGGACGACGTCGGGACCGCCTTGCCCGACACCCCAGATGTGAGCCGCCTGAACCTCTGAGCGGCCGCCGCCATTGATGATCCGCAGGCCGGTGACCGCACAGCGATCATCGTAGGCCTCGCAGATCTGGAGCCGGAAGTTGGCGTCCCGGATCTTGCGATTGACCAGCATCTGTTCGACGCGGCGCATCTGGTCGAGGCCCGGCGCCGCGCTCTCGTGGTGAAAGGGAGAGGCCGCCTCGGCCAGGCCGACCGCGAGGTCATCCAGGCCCAGGCGCTGCGCATTTTCTGGCGCTAGGGTCTCGGCGAGCCCGGCGGCCACGATGGCGGCGAAGTCGGCATCTGCGAGCGGGCGCATGGCCCTGCCCTGGACGGCCGCGCCGATCCGACGGGCGTCGTCAATGGCGCGGAGCGGCGTCTCCCAGTAGCCGCCCTCAGGCGCCCCGGCAAAAGGGACCGGGCGGTCGAAGGGAAGGTAGTCGCCGACAATCGCGTAGGCGTGGTTGGCTCGCACCAGGTCCGGTTCGATGCGAAGAACGCGGGCGACGGCGGTGTAGGCGCGGCGACCACGATTGCGCTGGGGTTCGCGGTAGACGATCCAGTCGCCGACAGCCGCCTGGGCGGCGTCCACGTAGTTGCGCTGCGTGGGGAAATGATAGCGGCGAACGATCTCATCGTCGTAGCCGGAATTCGGCTTGGTATCGAAGACCGCCTTCATCTTTGCAGTGGAGCTTTGTCTGGCGGTCGCGTCAACGGCCGAACGAGCGGCCTTCGGAGCGCCTGAGGGCTCCGCCTAGCGCCGATGACACAAGGGGCCTGGCGCCCGGCGCCGCCCGCCATCGACCCCGCAGCTTGGAGTCCACGGCTGCGCTTGGTTCATCCCAAGAGGCCGAACGGCAGTCTGGCGGCCCCAGGGCCTGGGGGCGAGCCTATCGGGGCGTGATCCGGGCGGCCGCCATGTCCCCGTTCTGGTGCAGGATGGCGCCGTCGACCTGGCCTGCGGCGTCGCGGGCGAAGGTGAGGGCGATCGGCGCGATACGCGCGAAGAAGCTGTCCCGTCCGGAGGGGGTCAGCCGGATCGGCGCCTGTCCTGGCCTCTGAACATAGAGCGCCTCGCCGTGGCGAAAGACCGCCATCTCCGAACCATCGGCCAGGCGGAAGACGCCCGTCACCTCGTCGAGCGCCTCGGGCGGCAGCGTCACCGCCACGAAGGCGGGCAGCAGGGGCGCGTCCGGCGCAAGGGCGGCGAAGCCCAGATCCTCGACCGTCGCCGCGGCGTTGGTGAGGATCACCACCCCTTGCCTGCGGTCGGCCGTGAAGCCGATGAAGGCGGCGTATCCCCCGGTCATGCCCGAGTGCCAGACGATTCCCCGTCGCCCGGTGACCCGCCAGGCCAGTCCGACCTGGTTGGCCTCGTCCATCGCCGCGATGGGCTGCTGGGCGAGGGCCATCGGGCTCCCTGGGGGGGCGGCCATACTGGCCCTGAGGTATCGCATCATGTCGTCGCCAGTGCTGCGGATCCCGCCGGCCGGGGCGAAGGCGTCGAAATCCCAGTTCACGGCTGGCTCGCCCAGTTCGGTCCGTCCCGGCGCCAGCCGTGCGGGCAGGGCGTTCCCGGTCGCCACGTCGCTGTCGTCCATGCCGAGCGGGGCGAAGAGGCGCTGGCGTAGCAGGTCGCGATAGCTGGCGCCGGCCTGCTCGGCGAGGGCGGCGCCCAGCAGCGCATAGCCCAGGTTGGAGTATTCGTAGTCCGCCCCGGGCGGGCGCTTCAGCCCGTGGCCGGCCATGAAGCGTTTCAACCGGTCCTCACCATAGTCGGCGTACGGATCGGCGCCGGCCGCCGGGGCGAAGTCGTCGGGCATGGGCGGCAGGCCCGACCGATGCGTGGCGAGGTCGGACAGGGTGATCCGGCGGCCGCCGCGGGCGGGGATCGTCCAGCCGGGCAGCAGGTCGGCGACGGGCTGGTCCAGGCGAAGCCCATCGTGGACAATCGCCTCGGCCAGAAGGGTCGCGGTGAAGGTCTTGGTCACCGAGCCGATCTCGAAGACCGAATCCCTGGCCGCGGGGGCGCCGTCCGGCCCGCGCCCGAACACGGCGAGTTCGCTTTGGTCGCCATCGACGACGCCGATGACCAGGATCGGATACTGGCCGGCCTCGACCCGCTCGCGGGCGCGCTGCGCCACGCGCGGCGGAATGAGCTCATCGGCCCAGGCGGGCTCCGGGGCGAAAGCGGCGGCCAGCAGCAATGCGCCGGCGACGCGGGTTCCGGTCAGGAGGAAGGCGGCCAGGGCGCGACGCCTCACGAGGCCAGCACCGCGCTCACGGGCCGGCGCAGGGAGAAGGGCAGCTCCGGAGCGTAGCCGAACCTGACCACCAGATCGACGCGTCGGCCGCCGAACCCCACGGCCTCGGCGAAGGACGGGCGCATGGCCGCCACCTCGACGGGCTGGTTGACGAAGGCGTGCCGAATCCCCAGCGCCGTGGCCTGCAGGGCGAAGCGCTGATAGGCGCGGCCCGCCAGCGCCCAGCCCTCGGGATCGGCTCGGACGGCGCTGAACACGGCGACGCCGGCGCTGCTGTCCATCTGCGCCTGGTACTTCCTGGTCTCGGCCTCGACGGTGAACACCAGGGGAAAGGCGGTCCGCCCCACCGGCTCGGGCAGGGCGGGGTTGCCGGAGCAGGGGCCAAAGAGGCCGTCGCCGGTGCGCAGGGCCTCGGCGCGCCCGAATCGGATCCACTGCTTCAGTTCACGGACGAAAGCCTCGTCCTGCATCTGCGTCCGGTTGCCCGCGATCACCGCGTCGCGAATCCGGTCGATCCCGGCGCGGTCGGTGATCAGGCGAACATCGACGCCGTCCACCTGCGCCGCGCCCTGCAGCGCCGTCAGATCGGCGGCGGCCACAGCCTGGCCCGAATAGACGGCGCGGGTGCATTGCCGTCTGGGGATGGCGGCGACCAGGGGGTCGGCGGACCGGCGGGTCGGCGCCAGGTCGATCCGGATCTGCGCGGTCGCCGGATCGAAGGCGTAGGCGGCGCCGAGACCATAGGCGGTGGCCGCCAGCATGAGGTTCTCGGCCGCGCAGCCAAGACTGGCGTAGAGGTGATGGTCGTCGGGGTCCACCACCGGCGTCCGGCGGGCCGCATCGCCGCCCAGGGCGAGGCCGCCGCCGGCGCGGGCGAACCGCCAGGGCTGGGTGTTGTGGCCGCTGGCGGCCAGGGTGGCGAACCGCACCAGTTCGGGGATCGGGTCGGCGACGTCCAGGGCGAGCGGCCGGCGCAGGGCGGCCGCGGCGGCGGTCGTATCGCCGCCCCCGGCGCAGCCGGCGAGCGGGGCGGTGGTCAGGCCCAGCAGGCCCAGGGCGGCGGCGCGGCGGCTGATCCCGCCCCGGTCCGAACCTTCCACCCGCATGGCCTGGTCTCCCCTGCGCTGACAGCCTCTGGCGGCGTCCATGGGGTCGATCATAGGGCGGTGGGTCGGACGCACCTTGATCTGGCTCAGATGTGGCGGGGCCCCTGCTGGAGGTCGGCCGGGATTCGCCGGCGGGATGGCGAAGCCGCCGCTGGGGTCCCGCCTCGCGGCGTCGGCGTCGATGTGGGCCTAGAGGGCCTTCTCGCCCGGAACCTCGGTCTCGTCGCCCAGGGTGTTGCGGATGTAGAGGATCTTCACCATCACAAAGAGCACCACCAGCAGGGGGGCGGCGAAGATCACGCCGAGCGGGCCGAACAGGACGCCGAAGCCCAGGACCGCGAACAGGGTGAGCGCCGGGGGCAAAGCGACGGCCCGCTTCTGGATCAGGGGGTAGGTGAGATTGCTCTCCACCTGCTGGACGATCACATAGACCAGGATCGCCCAGACCACCATCATCGGCCCCTCCTGCAGGGCCAGCATGACGGCGGGAATCACCGAAACCACCGGCCCGACGATGGGCACGAAGGCGGCGATGGCGGCGAACAGGCCGAGCGCCACCGGCGAGGGCAGGCCGATGATCGAGACGCCGATCCAGGTCAGCAGGCCGACGATGGTCATCGACACGAACTGGCCCAGCAGCCAGCGGCGCAGGGCCACGCCGGTGACGTTCATGGCGTGACGCATGGGCTCCCGCGGGCCTGCGGGAATGAGGCTGAGCAGGCCGTCGCGGGACGACCGCGGGCTGATGGCCAGATAGATGCCGGCGAAGATCACCACCACCAGGTTCGTCACCGCGCCGGCCACGGTCATGGCGTAGCCGCCCACCCGGCCCAGGATGCTCTGGATCGGCCCCGCCGCCTGGCGGGCGGAGTCCAGATCGAAGGACTGGACCTGGGCCATGAAGTCGGCCGGCAGGGGCAGTTCAGCCAGCCGGGCCTGCAGTTCCTCAGCCGATTGCGGCAGGCTTTCCAGCAGCTCCTGAACCTGCTCGGCCACGGTGGCGCCGAACAGCCAGCCGGCCCCCGACAACAGGGCGATGATCAGCAGGCCGGCGGCCAGCAGGGACAGTCCCTCGTTCAGGGGCGTCAGCTTGTGGATCGGGTCGCCCAGGGCGCGCAGCAGCACGGCCACCAGGATGGCGCCGAACACCAGCAGCATGACGTCGATGAGCTGCCAGGCCACCACCAGGACCAGCCCGACGCCGATCAGGAACAGCACCCGGCGCACGAAAACCGGGGAAAGCGAGGTCGCCTTGGGCGTCTTGGCCGGGGCGTGCGGATCAGATTCGGCCAAGGCGCGTCTTCCCGTTCGAATTCAAGGGATCAGTAGCCGCCGATGACCGGCAGGATCTCGCCTGTGATGTAGCTCGACATCTGGGGGGACGCCAGGAAGACATAGGCGGGCGCCAGTTCCTCGGGCTGGGCCGGGCGGCCCATGGGAACGCCGGCGCCGAACTTGCTGACATCGGGACGGTCGGCGGGGTTCAGCGGCGTCCAGACCGGGCCGGGCGCCACCACATTGACGCGGATCCCCTTCGGGATCAGCTGGGCCGACAGGGACCGGGCGAAGGCGTGGATGCCGCCCTTGGTCATGCCATAGTCCAGAAGCTCGCCGGCCCCCTGCAGGCCGACCACCGAGCCGGTCATCACGATGGCGGCGCCGGGCTTCATGTGCGGCGCGGCGGCCCGGGCCATGTAGAAATAGCCGTAGAGGTTGGTCTTGATCGTCCGGTCGAAATGGGCGTCGGTGATCTGGGTCAGGTCTCCCGCGTGTTCCTGGAAGGCGGCGTTGTTCACCAGGACGTCGAGGCGGCCGAAGGCCTCCAGGGTCTTGGCCACCGCATGGCGGGCATAGTCGGGGTCGGCGACGTCTCCGGGCAGCAGGATGGCCCGACGGCCTTCCTTCTCCACCGCCGCCTGGGTGGCGGCGGCGTCCTCGTCCTCGTTGAGATAGCCGATGGCCACGTCGCAGCCCTCCCGGGCGTAGAGCACCGCCACGGCCCGGCCGATGCCGGAATCGGCGCCGGTGATCAGGGCCGCGCAGCCCTCCAGCTTGCCTGAACCCCGGTAGAAGGGGGCGTCATACATGGGCGCGAGCTTCAGATCGGCCTCAAGCCCCGGCTTCGTCAGATGCTGCTGGGGCAGGTCAGGGACGGGATAGTCCCGGGCCCCGGCCTGCATGGCCTTGGGGGCGCCGCCCGATCCGCCTGCGGCGGCGTCCTGGCGATCAATGCCGGCCTGGATGTCGCGTTCGTCGCGGGCCGCCCGCTCGGCGCCGGCGCGGAAGGTGTCGGATGTGTCGTCTGTCATGGCGTGTCCCTCTCTGACCGACCCCCAATCCGCGGGCCTGCAAGAGAGTTCCAGACGGCGTCAGCGCCCGCGCCCCTAGCGGTCGAACTTGGTCGACAGCACGATGGAGGAGTTGGTGCGCTCCACCCCGGCCAGGGCGCCGATCTCGTCGATCAGCCCGTCCATGGCCGCCACATCGGCCGCCGACACCATGGCGATCAGGTCGAACGCCCCGCTCACCGACTGCAGGCGCCGCACGCCGGGCATCCTGCGCATGGCCGTGGCGACCAGGCCGGCGGCCTTGGGCTGGACGGTCAGCATGACGAAGGCGTGGATCTGGCTCTGCTCGTGGGCCTGGGAGGTGCGTACGGCGTAGCCGGCGATCACGCCGCGGCGCTCCAGCCGGGCGATCCGGCTCTGCACGGTGGTGCGCGACAGGCCCAGGCTGCGAGCCAGCTCGGCCACGGGGGCTCGGGCGTTTTCCTGCAGGCGCGCCAGCAGGTGCTGATCCAGGTCATCCATGGTCATTACGCCGGAAGAGAGTGGCAGATCGCCGAAAATATGGCGCGATTTCGCCGATACCGCAATTGATGCCGCCGCGCCTGCCGGCGACTCTCGCCCATCACGTCTCGGGCCACAGGATCAGACACCATGCGAAAGATCGCCGTCGTCGGCGCCGGCAAGATCGGCTCGGCCATTGTCGACATGCTGCGCACCTCGGGCGCCTATCAGGTGGCCGTGATCGACCAGGACGAGGCGCGGCTGGCCGCCCTCAAGGTGGGCGAGGGCGTGGAGCGGATCTGCGTCGATGTCCGTGATCCCGTGGCCCTGGCGGCGCGGCTGAGGGAGGTCTTTGCGGTGATCAGCGCCGCGCCCTATCAGCTCACCGTGCCCATCGCCCAGGCGGTGAAGGCGGCCGGCGCCCACTATCTCGACCTGACCGAGGATGTCGCGGCCACCCGCCAGGTGCGCGCCCTGGCGCAGGGCGCCACGGGCGCCTTCATCCCCCAGTGCGGCCTGGCGCCGGGCTTCATCAGCATCGTGGCCACGGACCTGACCCGCCGGTTCGACGAGGTCCATGAGGCGCGCCTGCGGGTCGGCGCCCTGCCGCGCTATCCCACCGGCGGCCTGAACTACAATCTGACCTGGAGCACCGAAGGCGTCATCAACGAGTATTGCGAGCCCTGTGAGGCCATCGTCCAGGGCGAGCGGCGCGAGGTCGCGGCCCTGGAGGGGCTGGAGACCTTCGCCCTCGACGGCGTCGCCTATGAGGCGTTCAACACCTCCGGCGGCCTGGGCAGCCTTTGCGAGACCCTGGCGGGTCGGGTGCGCAACCTCAGCTATCGGACCATCCGCTATCCCGGCCATGGCGCCATCATGCGCACCCTGCTGAACGACCTCGCCCTGCGCGACCGCCGCGACCTGCTGAAGGACATTCTGGAGCATGCGGTGCCAGCGACCCTGCAGGACGTGGTGATCGTCTTCGTCACGGTCAGCGGGCTGAAGGGCGGGGCGCTCATGCAGGAAACCTATGTGAACCGCATCTACGCCCAGCCCGTCGGTGGGCGGCCGATGAGCGCCATCCAGATCACCACGGCGGCGTCAGTCTGCGCGGTGGCCGACATGCTGGCCGACGGCGACCTGCCCCAGAGCGGCTTTGTCCGGCAGGAGGACATCCCCCTCGACCGCTTCCTCGCCAACCGCTTTGGCCGCTGGTACGCCGGCGACGACCAAGCCCTCCGCACGGCCTGAAGGATATCCATGACCCTGTCTCTCCAGCCCGCCCCCGCCCTGGGCGCCGCCGCCGATGTCGCCGCCACCCTTGAACGCCTGGGCGTGGCGCCCGCCCTGTGGACCGGCGGCGATCGCGACGTGGTCTCGCCGGTCACCGGCGAGGTGGTGGCCCAGGTCCGTGACGCCGACCCGCAGGCCATCGACGCCGCCGTCGCCCGCGCGCACGAGGCCTGGCTGGCCTGGCGCCGGGTTCCCGCCCCGCGGCGGGGCGAACTGGTGCGGTGGCTGGGCGAGGAGCTGCGGGCCGCCAAGGACGACCTGGCCCGCCTCGTCACCCTGGAGGCCGGCAAGGTCACGTCCGAGGGCCTGGGCGAGGTCCAGGAGATGATCGACATTTGCGACTACGCCGTGGGCCTGTCGCGCCAGCTGTTCGGCCTGACCATCGCCACCGAGCGGCCCGACCACCGAATGATGGAGACCTGGCATCCGCTCGGCCCGATCGGGGTGATCACCGCCTTCAACTTCCCCGTCGCCGTCTGGTCCTGGAACGCCGCCCTGGCGCTGGTCTGTGGCGATCCGGTGGTGTGGAAGCCCTCGGAGAAGACGCCGCTCACCGCCCTGGCCGTCCAGGCGGCCTTCGAGCGCGCCGCCGCCCGGTTCGGCGAGGCGCCGCCCGGCCTGTCGTCGGTGCTGATCGGCGGCCGCCAGGTGGGCGAGGCCCTGGCCGATGATCCGCGCCTGCCGCTGGTCTCGGCCACCGGCTCGACGGCCATGGGCCGGGCGATCGGGCCGCGGCTGGCCCAGCGCTTCGCCCGCGCCCTGCTGGAGCTGGGCGGCAACAATGCGGCCATTGTCGCCCCCTCGGCCGATCTCGACCTGACCCTGCGGGGCGTGGCCTTTGCGGCCATGGGCACGGCGGGGCAGAGGTGCACCAGCCTGCGCCGCCTGTTCGTCCACGCAGACGTCTACGACGCCTTTCTCCCCCGGCTGAAGGCCGCGTACGCCTCCGTCGCCGTCGGCGATCCCCGGGCCGAGGGCGTCCTGGTGGGGCCGCTGATCGACGAGGCGGCGGCCGACGCCATGGCGCGGGCCCTGGAGGAGGCGAAGGCCGCCGGCGGGGTGGTGCATGGGGGCGAGCGGCTGGACGGTCCCGGCGTCTATGTCCGCCCAGCCCTGGTGGAGGCGCCCGGCCAGGCCGAGGTCATGCTGCGGGAGACCTTTGCGCCGATCCTGCACGTGGTCCGCTATCGCGACCTGGATGATGCCATCGCCGCCCAGAACGCCGCGCCCCAGGGCCTGTCCTCGGCGATCTTCACCCTGGACCTGCGGGAGGCCGAGCGGTTCCTCTCGGCCGAGGGCTCGGACTGCGGCATCGCCAATGTGAACATCGGCCCCTCGGGCGCCGAGATCGGCGGGGCCTTCGGGGGCGAGAAGGAGACCGGCGGCGGCCGCGAGGCCGGCTCGGACGCCTGGAAGGCCTATATGCGCCGGGCGACCAATACGGTGAACTACGGGACGACCCTGCCGCTGGCCCAGGGGGTCCGCTTCGACATCTGAGATCTGCGCCGGCGGCTCTAGCGGCCCTGGGCGGCGCGCATGGCCGCCGCCTTGACTGTGTCGGGCAGGGTGGTGAACCAGGCCTGGGGCGAGAGGCGCTCGGCCACCCGGCGGCGACCGGCCGCCGCCAGGGCCGGCCGGCGTGCGGGATCGGCCCGCAGGGCGGCGAGGGCGCGGGCGGCGTGGTCGGTGTCGGGCTCGGCCCAGCTCTGGCCGGCATAGAGGCCCTGGGGGTCCTCCACCGGGGTGCGGCCCGCCGGGACCATCAGGGCGACCTCGTCGTCCAGGAAGTCGGTGACGCCCGACCAGTCGGTGGCCAGGACCGGGGTCCCCAGGGCCAGGGCCTCGGCCGGGGTCAGGCCGAAGCCCTCCGACCGATGCAAAGAGATCAGCACGTCGGCGCCGGCGATCGCGGACAGCACCTCGGCATAGGGCCAGACCGCGTCGATGATCTCCACATTGGCCGGGGCCCCGGACCGCAGGCGGGCCATGGCGTCGGGATGTTGGCCGCCGTTCTGGGTCTTGATCATCAGCCGCGCGTCGGGGTCCTCGCCGAAGGCCTTGGCGAAGGCCGTGATCGCGCCCTGCGGGTTCTTTCGGGCCTGGGACGAGTTGAAGTCGAACAGGGCCAGCGCCTGAAAGCCCGCCCGCCGCGGCGCCGGGCGGACGCCGTCATAGTCTTCCAGGAACAGGGGATGGGGCACGACCCGCACCGGCGCCCGGGCGCCGGCCAGGCTGGCGGCTACGAACCGGCTGGGCGCCCAGACCTCATCGACCATGGCCGCGTCCTTCAGCCACCGGGGCGGGGCGCTCGGCAGCTCCCAGGCCCAGTAGCCGTAGCGGGGGCCGATCACCCGCCGGGGGCCCATCTGTCCCAGGGCGGCCAGCAGTTCCGGCGGATTGAGATGGAAGATCCAGGCGCCGGCCGGGGTGGGGGGCGGCCCCTGCGGGCTCCAGGTCAGGGCCGCGCCGGCGGCGTCGATCCGCTCCACCGGGACGCCGAGGGACTCGAAGGCCCGGGCGGCCAGCCGGGCCGAGGCGGCGATTCCGTGGGAGCCGGAAAGATAGCCGACGATGCGGATCGGCCCGCCGCCCTGCCCCTTGGCCCCATGGGGTTTGCGGGCCTGGGCGCGGACATGGGCCTCCAGCATCGGGGCCAGCACCGGCTGGGCCATGCGGCGGACCGGCTCCGGCGCCAGGCCGCGCCAGGCGTTGCGGACCTGGCCAAGCAGGCTCACAGGTCGATCAGCCCGGCGATCTGGGCTTGCAGCGGGGTCTGGGCCGACAGGGTCCGGACGGGCCTTGGCCGGTCGTCGACCGCCGGGCGGTCGCTCCAGACCTCGTCGACGAACCCCCAGACTGGATGGTCGTCGGCCAGATCGGCCAGGGCCGCGGTGGTCCAGGCCGCCGCCGCCTGGCGCCAGGTCACCCCCTGGGCCATGAGCGCCACCGCGTCGGCGGCGACGAAGCCCGGCCCGGTGGCGTAGACCACCAGATCGGCCTCGACCGGACCCACCGGCCCGCCGTCGGCCCGGCGCAGCCGTCCTGTGGCCGCCTCCAGAATGACCACGTCATTGGGCCAGTCGGCCATGTCCGGCGTGCGGACCGGCGCGACGACCACGGCGGCGACCCGGGTGGGGCGGTTGCGCACCAGCAGCGGCGCGCCGTTGCGCACGCTGAGCCGCGCCAGGCGATAGACCAGGCTGCGGGTCAGGACGTCCGGCAGGCCGGCCGGATCGATGTCGTACTCGGCGAACCCGCCGCCGATCAGCCAGCGCAGATAGCGGACCCGGCCGAGCGGGCGGTGCAGGGGGAACAGCCTCTGCAGGTCCGGCCGGCTTTCCCAGACGAGCATCAGGATGCGCGGGAAGGGGAAGGGGGTCGACAGGCTGCCCACCAGGCGATCGCCATCGCCGCGGACCGCCTGGGCCAGGACGAAGGGCCACCGGCCGCGCACCGCCAGGCCATAGCCGGCGCAGGCCTGCAGCCGGAAAGCCGCCAGGTCGCCCTGGGCGGCGCGGGCGTAGCGGGCCGCACACAGCAGGGGCTGGAGCTCCTGGCTCAGGTCAAGCTGGGTCGGACCATCCAGCAGGGACGGGGCAAAGCGTCCGCCCTGGGCTTCGGGCCCCAGCAGCCAGGCCAGCAGGTCCTCCGGCGGCCCGCCCTCGAACCGTCGGCGCAGGTCGGCCCGGGCCGACAGCAGGGCGGCGGCGGCCCGGGGCAGGGGACGCTCGCCCGGGGCGGCCAGCCATTCGGCGATCTGGCGCGACTCTCCAGTCCAGGGGGTGTCGGCCTGGGGCCAGGGGGCGGCGATCCGCGCCCCGGCCCGCCAGGCGTCCAGCAGGGCCTGGCCCGCGGCGATGGAGGG
>Ga0208179_1000864_pt1 | contig 17197 bp, 34 predicted proteins | sample Malvired_Geostar_FD_184238 | JGI IMG/M metagenome (GOLD analysis project Ga0208179, IMG submission 184238) | Marine viral communities from the Global Malaspina Expedition - Malaspina viral metaG DeepMed_Geostar (SPAdes) (version 2) | ecosystem: Environmental > Aquatic > Marine > Oceanic | place...
AATAACGACGGTGCCACGAATACTGGAGGATGTAGTGCGCATCCGCGTTAAGGAAAAGCTACTTCCTACCCCGTGGTCGCGGCAGACAACAAAAAACCCAGCAGTTGCTGGGTTATGATGTTCTAGGGAGTCTATCTCTATTTATGTTGAGTCGATTACTTTAACATTTTTCGAATTATCCATCCCCGTCTGAATATCCTTTAGGCGGATAATATCTTTAATTCGTTTTGGTATTATCGCCAGCTTACCAGCGATTTTAATGGTGTTTTTTGTGGTGGGCATATTCAATTCTCCTAACTACTTAATTATCTTGTGGAAACTCTCTGACTGTCGCCAGTACCGTTTGTACTAATACCGTTTGTAATGCTTTTTCCGCATCCGCTTCTGTATTTTGTGGATAGTGAGTTTCTAACAAATCTGTTAGACAATCGTCCATCTGATTTGTTTCTGGATTATATTGGAAACGTTGTGAGCCTTCAGTTAACCACATATTTGCCATGTGCCATACCATGCCTAGTGCGTCGTGGTTTGTCATATTCTCTCTCTTAATTTCCATACTACTAGTATACCACAAAACAATACTCTAAGTAAAGTAGTAAATGAAAGTTAATTCACGCCTAAAATATGCAGAATCGGGCTGAGAGCCACGTACAGCGATATTTTTCTGAAAGAGGGAGTGGAAGTCGGAACTAAATGTAGAATATGACAAAAAATGAGCGGAGGACCAACACACCCCACGCAATCCCATCCCCGCAATGAAATTACTGATCCTCCGCTTGCTAATAGTTTAACACATCCCTGAAGAGCCGGTCTATTGCGGAATTGCTAAGGAAAAGCTGGCACGGGGATCATCCTCCGGTTTTCCACAAAAAAGTACGACTTGATAATTCCAAGCCGTACTTTGTACTTTTGCTGTATGTTAGAAATTAGTTAACTCATTTTATTCACCCCACTTATATTCGTAATCGTAATATTCACGATAATCATTTTCAGGATTGTTTAAGTCTGTCAATTTACCTCGGCGAAGGATTCCATTATAGCCACAATTATCACAATATATCTCATAGTGAGATAATCGCACATCCTTTTTTCCGACAGTGTATTGTGGCTCAACATCTAAGTCGGGGCAACCGTTAGGGCATATTCCGTTTAATACGTTCGTATTCAATGTTATTCTATCTCCCATTCGTTTTCTAATTCTAGTTCGTTGAGTTCACCTTGTGTGGGTTCTGGAATATCATCCAAGTTTACTTGGTCAAAGTGTATCTCAATTTCCGCTAATTCTGGACTGATATGCCGTGCGTCCAATGTTTCCATTATTGTGCGCATTGCTGGTCGAGCATCTGGCTTGCCATTTTTCTTGAGTGGCAGATGGGTTATCGCATTCCGAATGGCTTCAACGTCATAGTTTACATCCTCTGGTGTCATAATCCAGTCAAGCGTTCCCTCGTCGGATAATGCGTCGTGTCCCAAGTCGTCTATCGATGCGAGGATTATCGCATTGATTAGACTGTGATACCCAAACCTGGTTACGCTGGTGTCGGTATTAATGTTATTCAAATTATGCCTCACTTTTATTTACTCTATATATAGTCTATCATACTAATATATAGTTGTCAATAGTTATTTTATCCAATTTTCAATCAATTTATCGTGGTTATGTATATCGTGGTTATTACGACGTATATGAGGACCGGTAGCCTTAAGGAAAAGCTATAAACCGGGCGTGCCGTCGTAAGACACAAAAAAAATACGTGCCGTAAGTGGCACGTATTAAATCCAGTGGAACTTATTTCGCTTATTACGCTTATTTCGCACCCTGAGGCAGGAATCACAGAATCAGATTATTTCACCAAAATGCTGAAGATAAGTCTGAGGTACTAGAGTCTTACTGCGAAATAAGCGAATTATGCGAAAAATGTTCACACAAATATATAACATAGTTATGTGAACATTTTTCAGATATGTGGTAGTTTGATTTATTGACCTGGCACTAGCCACCCTTGCTGTGGAAACCACAGGTGGGAATATCTGGCTACCACAATACCCCCAACCCTACCATTCCCGTCCTGAAATGGATGGATTGTTTCAAAATCTGTGTACCAATCCGTTAATGATTCTTCGGATACTTTTAATGGATTGTGCACGAGATACAATTCGTCCATCATTGATGCTACTTCGATAAATCGAGGAGCAATATGATTTCCTACTCTGACATCTATATTACGAAATTGGCCCCCATGTGAGGTATCACCAAAAACAATCTTATGTGTCTCAAGTAACATTGTAGGTTCAATTGAACCTACTTGTATTTCTAACGCTTTAATTGTATTAGGTATCCTTGTTGGATAATCCTCATGAGGCCGATTGATTACATCAGCCGCTTCAGCGATTGAATCTACCCATCTGAACTTAGGAATCCAAGGAATTACTCGTAGATGTCGAAAATATTGTCCCATTTTTATCAATCCGTCTGTTAGTTCTTACTATATTTATTATACTACTATTATTTGTTATTGTCAATAGTAAATAGAACTAATTTGGGTATTATTGGATATTAGTGTGTACAATTAACATGTCAGTGGAGACCATGATGGAAGAGGTCCTGGGAGACCTAAGGAAAAGCTATATTATGCATCAATTTAGGATCTGAATATAGTGATGCAGTAATATGTACTCAACACATTGTACGGAGTGTCACAACACCCAGGCACATCCGAAGGAGTTGAAAGGAATATGGAGCAACTATTTTTGACTATCCCACAAGTCTGTGATGTATTGCAGATAAGTAGATCAACTGTATATCAACTGATGGACCAACCTGATGGACTTGCTAGAACCAAAATCGGCAGGTCAGCACGAATTCATGTTGAGGAAGTGCGACGGTGGGTTGAACAACAACAGTCATCCCAACAGTCCCCAGCAATTCGTCGTAACGATTAATATTAACAAGGTTCCACGTGAGTTCTTGTTAATATTGATGCGTCACCAACATAGTAGGCAATACTATGTTGATAGATCCTCACGAGACCTAAGGAAAAGCTAGTTTTGGGGATGTGAGGGGGTTTGAGTCAATAAAAATAGCCCTAGCAGTGGTGGGCAACTACTAGGGCTATCCTCCATCTTTTCCTTATTGTCATCTTCGGTGTAATTAGAATGGTGGATAGTATTGCCGATGATAATCATCATATTGTTTGCAATAATATGCTGGAAGTTTACCATTCGTAGGATGTGCTATTAATTTAATTATTCCCCCGCCAAATGATATTGCGGCTATTATGCCGACTACTGTAATAAAAGTTTCCATAATCTCCGTCTCATAAAATATATTTACGAAACATTAACTGCAACAGGCTGACTTAACCTCATCACGTTCCATTTACCAAAATTCCTGCAACTGACACTACAGTACATGAATTTGTATCCACGCTTTTTTTGTCCCCTGTAAACAGACTGAAGAACTTCTTTAGTCTTTCCACAATAGTCACACCTAAAGGATATTCTGCAATCTACGGATCGGCAGGCTGTGGAGCAGTATATTTTTCTGCCAGCCCCTAAGTTCTCCCCACATATTTTACAGTCCCCGTAATACGGTTTAACTTTGGTGGGAAGTCCTTCTGCTACAAGTATCTGTCTTACTCGTTCTCGACTTACCGATAGAAATTCGGCTATTCGTGCAGCGGGTAGATTAGGATTATTTGCTCGTAATGTTTTGATTCGTTCCCTGGTTGTAGCCATTAAACAGACTCCTGAACAGCCCGTGGGGGCTTTATTGGTCTGCCTCGGCCTCTCGTCCTTCTGGGTCGCTTCACATCACTAAGTTTAGGTAGATGTCGTGATTCGAATTTTTCTGCGCCTAACTTATCAGTTAATGCTTCAAATAGTGCCTCATAGACTGCGTAGACTGGGTTAGTATAAACCTGCTTATCCATCTTTGTTGGAATATCCCCATCTAGTGTTATTTCAGCACACCAGCCTATCATATCATTTCGTAATACTATTGTCAAAGGATATTTAATATTCGTGATAACTCTATTCAAATCTAATGTGGGAGTCCATCCTCTAACATCACAGCACTTACAAACTTTATAAATATTAGATTGACCTAAACATGTAATACATGGGGTTTGTAGTTCAGTAATAACGGCTGCAACAGACTTACAGATATCGCTGATAGTAGTCAAGTTCTATTCTCCCATCCATGTTCTGTAGAGCTTTATAGATGGCTCGGCACCCAGCTAATAGGTGTGTGCTGCCAGTAGCACTATATATCTCACCCCAGTACGTCACAACCTCACAACGTATCTCACCTCGTAGTCTACGACTAAATGTAATTGTTAAGTAATCAAAGGCTTCTAAGAGTGTATCAATGGTGTTATCTAAGTAGTAATTGAGATAGTGCGGGTTAGTAGACGCCAGTGTAGCCTGTAGTGCGCTCAGGGTTAATAAGTTTATATTGTCAGTGTTATCCATGTAGTCACACATATTGTACATACTATATATCTATGTATCTATAATACATCATGTGGTCGGCAATGTCAACTACTATATTCTTACTTTCTTTATTTAGTACCTATAGCACATATGGTGGATAAATGTAGTGTATACATGTAGTAGATGTGTGTAGTGAGTATTAATGATGATGGAATCTACGACCTAGTAGTTTGTGTAGCAATGCCCCCATCACTAGCCATGACATAGCTAAACCTATGGCATACATGACTAGCAATGGGACGGGGGCGAATCTACCTATACTCATGAGAATTATATCCTCAAGCATATGAATACTAACAAACCCTAACATAGCCCCACTGAAGAGTGTAGCTATATATGATTTAATGCCGCTCATTGGTCGATTCTACCATATTCAGAATTATGCTAATACTGATAAATAAGAGCAATCAGGAATCCAGATTTCGGTAACTCCACCCACATATGGCCTATGCTCTATTTTATAGGGACTCATATAGAGACTCCTTTTTGGCTCTAAACCCCTACTCATAAAAAATGCTTTTTTCTTAGAGACTCCTTTTTTCCACTAAACCCCTACTCATAGAGACTCCTTTTTTCCTAGAGACTCCTTTTTTACCCTAAACCCCTTTTTATATAAACTTCTTTTTTTTTAATAGAGACTCCTTTTTAGGGGTAAAGGGGTAAAATATACATACTGTGTATGTATATATATATAGTTGTTTAGGAGTCCCATAAAGAGACTCCTTTTTTTTGGGAGTAAAGGAGTCTAAAAAAGATATTTATTTTATTAAGTAGAAAATTAACACCATAGCGGCGGGGCTATACTCATTCAAAATCTTCATCCTTAATATGTCCGTTTGGACTCTCTTGCTCTAATTTATGTATAGTTTCAGGGTATGATTTAGACTCCATCTTAGGTTCTTTAAGAGGAGTAACATGATGAAAAGTTTCTAGATGTAAGTCCCAGGCGTCATGCATGGCTTCCGTAGTATTGTAGAAACTCCAATCAGTGGTTACTTCCAGCAATTTCTGACATGTTGGTCGCCCATCCAACCATGAAAATAATTGAACTAGAACGAGCCGAGGTGGTAGATAATCTAAGACATGGCCCTGGTACTGGATATCGCCATCTTCTTTATAGGTGTGAAACCATTTATCTCTTACCATTGTTCCTTGTTCTACCTTTTGCATTCTATACCTTCCTTTATTTAATTAACCCTTAAATTTTTGGGTTCCCATAAGGTTTATTTATTAATACTATTAGCATAGTATTAATACCCGCCGGATTTATTCGTTAGAGATGGTACTCTACCACGTCTTGATTCATTCTACCAACTTGGCACACTTCACCGTAGTGATTTATTTATAAGAATTTTCGATATCTAGGTAGGTGGCTAAGGCTCAGGGACACAACGAATCTCCTGAATATGATAATCTATCAAGCGTTTGCCAACGAACTTTCTGTGAGAAAGCCACCGACCGAGCCATTTGGGAATTGTGTGGCCGTTGAGAGTGAACGTAAATAAAACTGCTTGGTATTTAGGGCGACCGCCACGTTTACGATATTTACGGGGAGTGCGGCGATTGTAGTGGTCTAGGTAACGAATGTGACCACTATGACTTTGAGACGGACAATCACATGGGTCTAGGACGGTTCGTGTTGTACCTACTAACTTAAGACTTAGAGGCATATACTACCGCCAAGATAGCTGACTCCAAGGCTTCCATGAGCGTGTCTCCTAAAAATTCATCGGTGCTGTCGTCGTAGCGCATGCCTTTTAAGTGAACGGCCCAGCCTAGATACAACTTAAATAGCTCCACACTAACTCCGTCTTTAGCACAAACAATTTCCAGTAGCTTCTCCACGGTCACGGCAAGGATGCGGCCAGAGCCGTTACAGGCATCGTTACCTTCTCGACAAAAGATTTGTTTTGCCTGAAGTGCTGCTAATGTTAACCCTGAATCCTGTTGGAAGTGAGATACTGCATTGTAACCAGGACACGGCTCCGTCAACTGGGGAAAGTGCAATCCTGTACCTTGGCAATCTTGGCAAGCAGCATTAACAAAAACCTCCTCATCTTCCAAGTCAATGCCGTCTAAACACTGGCACGGCAACCAGGCTAGTTCACTCATGGTTGGCCTCGACTCTCGCTATTTTTGCGTCAATAGTCCACAGCGTTCCTAAGTTATTAACGACAAGTTTGGTATTTCCAAGCCAATCGGAGTGGGTACTAACAAGTTCTCCACTCATCTTGATTGCTGGAGGTGGTTCGTCTCCAGAGAAGTTATCCATCGGTGGAAATAATGTCCACCACACTTTAGTTGTCATTCCCGCCTCCCGCAGCCCAAGTGTCGTATTTGGTTACTTCCGACATAAGGTTGCAGATTAAGCATTTACGAGGACAAGCTCGGTGCTCTCCGCTGCCGTAGATAGCGTTAATAGCCATACGTAACCTCTTTGTCGCTTCCACCGCTTCCCGGTGTGCGTCGGAGTAGCTTCGGCGATACCCTTCGCCAAAACCCATCCACCATTGATACCCGTAAGTTTCAGTCAGTCCTTGTTGTTTAAGGTCTTCGAGAATCTTCTCGTGGTTTGGTGTGGTCATTCGTGCGCCTCCAATTCATCCGCCAATATGTCGGCACTATATAGAGTTAACTGACCATTACTTCGATGGGTCGTTTTGGCCTTTTCTCGCAACCACGCCACGACCGTATATAAGGCTTTGTCGGTGGCGGCGTCAAAACGTGGTCGCCAGATGGCTAAAGTCCCATCCGAATACTTCTTGTTGTTATTCGGGCCGAAGATTGATTCAAACATGGCTAAGATTTCTGCATCGGTCAACCTAGCAGACTCTGCCAGCCTCGTTAATCCCCGATTGTATTCCACTTGGTCTTTACCTGTTGGCATCTTGGCTCTCCTTAATATTGTTCGTGGCTGACGTTAAGTACACCATGCACTGAGCAACGCCAGTAAACCTTACGACACCGATAGGCGCACCGCTCTACGTGTCCCGTTCTAATCCAATGACACATCGTTCACCCCTTATCAAAAGCTCTTGTCGGCGTGAATGGTTCCATCTTAAATATCTTCCACTGGTGTTGTAATTTAGCTTCAAGCATTATTCATCCCCCTCTATCGGCCAAGAAGCCCATTCTTCCTGCTGTTTTTCCCACGTATCACGACATGAGCTTGAGCAAAATCCTGCCGTAACAGCCTCTGAATCCAGGCGGATTAAGGGTTCATCGCCAATAGGTATCCCGCAAATGAAACAATCCATTACTTAGTTTCCTCTATTCCTAGTCATTATCGTTCCACGGCAAGTACCAAGTTGATATACTCCGACTTATACTCTTTCCGTGATTCATTCTTCGGATTCCCTCTCACATTCTTCGCAGTCCTCCGCACATTCTTCGGATTCTCCCTCACATTCTTCGCAATTTTTCGGAATAACTAATTTATAATGGATATTCTCTACGGCCACTTCTGGACTCTTTGTATATATGCTTACCCAATCGGAGGCACACTGGGGACACACATCACCTAATTCAATCTCTATCATAATCTTTCCATCCTTGCGAAAAAATTCATTTCCAGCACTTGGTACTCTTCCCTGGTCTGATTCATTTAATTTGCTTGATACTGTTGGAAATCATGATTTATTCCTGCCGTAAGGTACTCTCTCTTGAGATGATTTATTCATATTGATTGGTACTCACATGCCATATGGTTTAATACTGTTGAATGATGCATTCCAATCCAGTGGTACCCTTGCGTGGCATGATTTATTCCCAGGGTATCTTAATAGTTGAAATCTAAGAGAATCAAAAATAGTAATCAATACTGGTTATTTTTTGGTATTCTCATTTGGTATAGGGTGCTTTATTTTTAGATGTTGTTTAACACTACTTTCAGACATATACGGTACCTTACATATAGGACACTGATACGCTATAGTTCGCTCAGTCATATCTACCTACCTATTTTTTTGGATTCTTATAAGATTCACTCATTGTGTGTCAGTTAGCTTTCGCTAATTGTTGGCTGGAGTGTTCTTGGTGCCACTGGTGTATCCGCTTTTCAGCAAGGCTGACATAATCTTGGTCGATGTCATAGCCGATATATCGTCTGCCCGATTCAAGACAAGCAATCGCTGTTGCTCCAGCCCCACAGAACGGATCCAGAACTACCTCATCCTTGTATGTATAGAATTGGATGCAGCGTCTGGGTAATTCCACAGGGAATGGGGCGGGATGACCTATCCTTCTCGCCGATTCCGCTGGAAAACGCCAGATGCTCTTAGTGAATTCTAAGAAATCCTGTTTTGTGATTGTGGACTCTCGGTCAGCCAACTTAGGGCGAGAGTACATGTTTTTAGAGAAGACTAGGATATATTCGTGTATATCTCGAAGAGTTGGATTGGCTGCTGAACACCAGCTACCCCAAGCGGTAGACCCACTTGCGCTCGACGCCTTATCCCAGATTACCTGCCCCCGCATATACAAACCAATCGAAATTAAGTCTTCAGTGATGAAAGCGTCTAGTGGTAAGTACGGTTTCCTACCCAGATTCGCCACGTTAATACAAATGCGACCACCAGGTACCAAAACTCTGTAAACTTCTAACATAACTCGCTTAATGAATTCCCTGTATTCGTCAAGCGACAAGTTTTCGTCGTAGATTTTACCGACATTGTAGGGGGGCGAAGTCACCATAAGATGAACAGAATTATCGGGTAATTCTTCCATCGTTTCACTTGATGCGTGGAATATACTATCGGCAACATTTGGTGGTAGGGAAGTCTCGTGGTATTGAATCACGGATTCTTTGGGTAAGTCCTCGTATAATCTTCCTTCATAGAACTTAGTCGAGTCGTGTCCTTGACGACCAGGTGATCCAAAAGTGCTTGTCTGTGTTCCATTTCTACGTTTTGCTGCCATTGATTAGTCTCTTAAACTCCCTCTACCATTCTAGCTTTGTCGGTGATAACCGTCATACGTCCATTGTGCCAGTAGGAGATGCGGTGTAATAGTTTTTCCACATTCTCCCAATCAAGAGTGATACCAAATTCGTCCCAACATGGCCCTTGTAATCCGAGCAAGTCGTATAATTTAGTAACCATTTCTAATTCACAGGTTCGGCAGACCTTGGTATTCCGCCCACCATGTCCTTCACCCTCAGTATACTTACCACATTTAATACAGTCCCATTTATCCATCGAAAACCTCATTGGAGGAGGTGACAAAAGTGCCAAAAGGACTTCTGTCACTTTTGTCACCTTCATATCTGGACACTTGGCGAAAAAATACTGGCGGGGAGCAGACCCTCAGAGTTTGTCCGTCTCACCCGGATTTAAAATTCTAATTAGCAATTTTGTCCAACGTCCTGTCCACTGCCACGTAGATGGCAAGTGTGCTACGTAAGCCCAATCGTGACTCACACGCAACAATCAACTCGCTACCCTTAACAATAGAGTCATTGATTCGAACCCAGTCTCCGTTATGCTCACCATTACTTTGATGATTAACTACCCATCCCTTCGCCCGTACCGCTTCCTCAATGGTGTCCCGGTCGGTGATGGGAGTCCAGTCACGTCCCTTGCAAACCTGACACTCTGAATGGTCGGCTAAACGGTTATAGGTGTATGAATTATGCCGTTCGTTACCGCACTCAGCTATATTGATGCCCACTTGTTCGATAGCTGGACACTTTCGTCTCAGCGGCCAGACCTTGCCGGTGCCTTCGCACTCCCCTTGGCAGTCTTGCTCACAGGTTATCTCCTCTTCACGCCCTGGTCTTGGTACACTCTTAGGACACGACACCCATAGTCTCTCTGCTACCCTTAAAGCGACGGTTTTTAATTCATTCAGTAGTAAATTCATTTGAGTCCCATTCTCGCAGCTTAATTCTTCCATAAAAGATGTCAGCATTTGGCCCATATATATTACTGATGTGCCAATCTTTAGCACATATAACGGCCTCACCAATAATAATAGATGCGGCTTCGCCATTGATATCGGGAGGAATAAGATGTACTTGTTGAGTCATACATTGTCGTGATTCGTCTGTTGAGTCTATTATCAACCAGATAGCTAATGTTCCCATTATGCCGATGATTAATCCTACAATCAATCTAATCATATTTATGATTCATTCTATTGACTTGTTACGTTCTCGGTATGTGATTCATTCTACGGACTATTATATCAAAAATGCTATTTTAAGTCAATAGAAATAACCGTCGCCAGAAACTTTGTTGACTATGTTTTTGTCGCTTAAAGTCTTGGTCACGTTTTTTCCAATTACAGTTCGCACACAATAATTGATATCGTTTCGGTTCTTTCACCACCTTAGCATATAGTTGTGAACGAGATAGATGACGTTCTCGGTATCCATCACTATTAACGTGGTCTATCTGTAAAACTTTAGAATCTCTTATCTTACATTTCTTACACTTATTGCCTAGAAGTTTATAAATGTATTGTTTACGTCTATGAATGTAAGGAATTTTTTTCTTAAATAGATTAAATATCATTTATGTTCTCGGTATCCAATAATAGGAGTATTTTGTGGCTTTGGTGTATTAGTACGTGGAGCTAATCCTTTTCTAACTTGTACAGTTTCATCTAATAAAACTTTACTGACTATTAATAGTTCTTCGGAAACTCGTAAGATTCGCCAGTTTATCCATGTAATAAAACATGTAAATAGCAATAATAGTATTCCAGCAAGTGTATAAATAATGTCCATAATCAGCCTGATAAATATTCCCAAACCCTTTCAATCCGTTTAATTGGAGAAGCTCATGGCTGACAATCCCACTCCTCATCATTTACTTGCATTGGTATATCAACAATAATATGTGCTTGTTCTAAAATGTCTTTCACTTCCATTTGTGGATACCATACTGGTGCGACAATGCGGGTAATATTACTATTCGCTAATACTTTTGCACAATCAAAACATGGTGTAACGGTTAAATAGGCCGTCAGTTCATCGGTTGATTGTAGTTGTAGGAGTGCATTCATTTCAGCATGTACAGCATTACATTCATTTAAACGTGTACCAGAGGGAGCATCTGCACCTTTACATGGATAATCAATGCAATGCTTAAATCCTTTAGGTACCCCATTATATCCAGTAGCAACTACATGATTTTTTTTATTTACTAATACACAGCCTACGGCTCTTCGTTTACACGTACTGCGTAATGCTACTAATTCCGTCATCTTAAGAAAATAGTCATCTACTTCTAATCGCACAATATCTCTCATAATCGCACAATAGCTCTCAAAAAAGAATCCCTGCTATACAGGGATTCTATGTTTTTGGTACTGAGGGTGGGACTTGAACCCACACACTTGTTACAGTAGCGGATTTTAAATGTAGTTCCTTTATCAATTTAGACATTTTGGCATATCATAATTATAGACTGTGACTGTACAAACCTGAGCATCTCTTAGAGCAAAATGGGCCTTTTTTTCCACGCTTCTTGTTACTTCTAGAGTATTCTTGTTGCTTTCTATCTAGTATTATAATTAAATCACAACGTATACATTTCGCTTTCATTGTATCTTTATATATTATTGTTGACTTTCTAATATTATCTGCTAATGATAATATTTGTAAATTACTTAAATTATCGTTAGTCAAATTTCCATCGATATGATCGACTGTTTCATTGTATTCTAAATATCTATTTAACTTCTTTTCTAATAAATATTTTGGATATGATATAGTTTTCCTTTCTTGTTTAGTAGAATTATAAGCTATTACATGTTTCCTGCCGTCTTGTCTAAGGTATGGCCCATATATCTTATAATTTTCATACAACATAAGTGCGTCTGCCATTCCGCCACCTCAGTCTGATTCATTCCCTTTTCCTGGTACTCTACACTGCTGTGATTCATTCTTAATAACTGATACTCTTTTACTTCCTGATTTATTCTTCCTATTTGTTACATTCTTGTCCAATAATTCATTCCCATAACGTGTTACTTTCTTCGCTTATGATTCATTCGCCAAGCTTGTTACGGTCTTACTATATGATTCATTCGTCTTATATGTAATTATCTTCATAATTGATTCATTCAGTTACATTAGTACTCTCGTTATATATGATTCATTCACTTCTGATGTTACTAACTGGGGGCCATGATTCATTTCTTTTTGGTACGCTTCTCAATATTGATTCATTCGATTATCTTGGTACTCTTCCCTGGTTTGATTCACTTATATATTAGTTAATGTTTTTAGGGGTAATTTCAATGGGCCTGAAGTGGGTAAACCTTGATAACTTTTTAATAATATCGGAGATGGGTTTCTAAGACCCTTCTCTACAGCTTGAATCTGAGTACGAGAATATCCTGAATACTTGCCCATTTCTATTTGCGACAGATGGGATTGTTTTCTAAGAATACTTAAGTATTTTCCTAGATTTATAATTGTTCCATCACCATTACAATATGGACAAATTACATAATTTTGAGGTGATTTCTCGTTATATAAAGCCATGTTTCATTCGGTATATGGTAATACTCACGTCTTCTGATTTACTCTTACACAGTGGTACTCTCACGGATTTGGGTTTACGTTAAAATCATACAGTTACTCCATATATGTTAATAATTGTTTGCCTATTACCTTCCCTAATACGATTGGTACAGCATTGCCTATTTGACGATACTTTGCTGCGGTAGTACCCATAAATTTCCAATTATCTGGAAATCCTTGTATACGAGCGTATTCACGTACACTAAGAGGGCGAATTTCATCAGGATGGCACAATCCGGTTGCCTTTTGGACGGGACTAGTCGTTAATGTAGGTGACCATTTATCCCACGATAATCTTCGCCAATATCCAACACGACCACCAGTAGAATTATATGCTCCCCCTAATACTTCTTGAACATATTCGGAAGTGTATTTAGGAGAGTCTCTAAAGTAACGCCAGTTTTCACCTGGAGGTACTTCACTGTATATCTTAGCTCGTGCTTCGCTATAAGACATACATTCTGTTTTTTCCGTCGGTAAATCTGTTAATACTTCACATAAGACTTTATATGGATTAATAGTTTCTGCCCCATGTGTAGGTGGCAGTAAATGTAGAATAGGCATATGGTCAGGCCAACTACCAAATTCATGGTCACGACTACCGATAATCAAAAAACGTTTTCTATCCTGAGCTATACCGTAATCTAAAGAACTAACTAAGCCTGTAGCTAATTCATACCCTAACGCTGTAAATCTAGGATAGACTTCGTCTTGAAGAATACTACCCCTAGATTTACCTGGTAAATTAGCAGATTCTAATCCACGGACATTTTCCATGACAAAGAAACGTGGCATAGTTTCACTAATAATTCTAATAAAATCAAATATTAAATTGCCTCGCGGATCGTCTAATGCTTCACGTTTTCCAGCGGTACTAAAAGACTGACACGGAGGGCCACCAGATACTAAATCAAATGTCCCTTTTTGACCTTTATATGTTTTTACATCGTTAAAAAGGAGGGGATTATGTAGATTAATACGTAGTGTATCTCTACATGTTTCATCAGCTTCTACGTACTGGGTAGTGGTAAAACCTGCTCGTTCTAGCCCAATATCAAACCCCCCTGCCCCACTGAATAATGATAGATTATTTGGCATTTGGTTTCTGTAGTGAGGCATGGCTGGCTAGGGGTAGTCCCCAATGATCACGCATAACCATTAAAGCGATGACACCTGCATAGTTTGCTAAATCTTTCCAAGCGTCTTCTCGCTCTTCATCGGGCAATTCACGTAGAGTGCAGTTATTTAAGAACGAACAATTCTTATGGTCTTCTTTGATTCTAGCTAATTTATCGTTGATACGAACAATTAAGCCATGAACTCCCATACTCCTAATGTTGTCAGGCCCATATTTATATTGCCGATCAATCATTAGTTCTCGCATTTCTGCGAATATAAGATCCATGGCTTCTTCGAAAGTTTGTGGTTGTTTCATGACTTCTCCTCTACGTACAGTATACCTATAGTATACTTTATTTAGGTGGATGAAGTCAAGGGATAATCGTATGTATGTGTTTCGGCTAATTTAGTAGCTATATATTTAACTTGGTCTATAACATACCCACAATGTATAATCTTATCGGTTATTTCATGTAAGGTGTGAATCATCTGTTGTTGTAAAAGGTGATGAATTATCTCATCCAATTTTTCAGGAAAATGAGTAGTTTCGGCATAATCTTGAATAGCTGACATTGCTTTTATACGGTCAGCCACCCCAAGTATGCTAAATTGGGACTCCATGATAACACCTCGTTTAAAAAATATTACCTCATCTCGACACGCCTAATTCATGTTTAAGATTCACAAGACTTATTAGATAAATAGGACAGTCTGGATAGTCTTGCATCGCTGCCTGATAATTCGTATAGATAGGTAGGTATGCTGTCATATTGATAGTTTCGATAGTGACGGCTCCTGATTGTCCGATTTGTCCATTACCTGATTTAGTTTGCATAGGTTTCATTACAATGCAAACTTGGTCAGGCCACTCAGATGCATCCATTTCCATATGGCTTTTATCATAGACTGGCATGTATTACCCCTTAATAGCCACGTTAGTTAACCTGTGACTGGCGTCTCACCTGTTTCATGCTCTTCGAATAAGATGGCACGTAATGCATTTCTTCGCTTCGCATCTCTACGTTCCATAGCCGCATGATAGTCATCTGTATCATCATACAAGAATTGTAATTCTTGATGCTCAAAGAATTCATATAATCGATCTGGATGAGTAGAGAAATTCATCCATGTTTGTACGTCTAGTCCAAACCCTAATTGAGTAACAGTTACTCGGCTTGTAAGCCCTAATAGATGCCCTGTATCTCCGTGGAATAATCCACCCCCGCTATTATGGACAACCACCCCATCTGCCATGAAGTTATGGGCATCCTTAATCTTTAGGTCAAATGTCGCTTCTTCGCCATCGGGAATAATTTTAGAGATACGTTCATATACTAATTGGTCGGTGAGTAGCGAAGTATCTCCCTGTATATACGTGCTCCTGTTCTTAGAAAACGCGGGATATACCTGGAAACTAAAGGAAGCACTTGTAGGCGCAGTATCTCTTTCCATAATTGAGAGAGGTTCCCGCATTCGTTCAAAGATGTTGGATATATTGAACCCCAGATGAATGCACAGCATACGTAATTTACGGATTAAATCCGCATTATTGGCTTCAAAGATCCAACTTCCATTCTTATCGACGTGTCCGTCGGCTTCCAAATATCCATTAATAAAAGCTAGTTGCAAATCATAGGGTTGGGTCATTACCCAGTCTGGTATGCTTCGTTCTGTTGACGTACCTGTAACTCCAAGGGCAATAAAGGTATCTACCAATTCCTTAGAGTAAACTTTAATACTATCCGTTTCATTTCCAAAATTCTGGACATCAAACAGGCTGGTAAGCAAGGATTTATACTTTTCAGTTAGAGCGTCATCATAAGTAGCCAGCCCAACTTCATAGCTTTGTCCTTCTCTGTACCTAATCCATCCATCACCCACATAGAAACCAAGTAAGGTCATTAAATCTTGTGGATTATTATCTTGTCCAATATAATCCGCAAACCTAATGCCTTCTCCTTTCTCTCTGCCTGGAAGCCCAGGCAAAACGGCAATGACATCACCCTCGTTTAGGTCTTCTAGCTTAACCCAGTCCAACCAGTTTACGTTTTTACCACCCCATCTCTGTGTAGTTCTGAGGGCCAAGAATGGGTGGTTCCCCGAAGCTCTAACAGTACGAGTCCTAGTCTTTACCTTAAAGATGGGTTTGACGCCAGCATTTATTTGTTCCTCTACGGTACATTGCTGAAGTCCTGCTTCGGGACTTATGGCCCACACTCGTTCCCCAGCTTCAACATCGGAAATCTTCTTTACCGATCCATTGGATAATGAAACTAATGTATCTTTCGGTAAGCAGTTTCCAAAGATACTAGGAGCATTAGCCATGATATAAGACTTTTGCTCAATCATTTCACGTAGATACGTTAAAGTTCCATTATTAGGAAATGGATCATGTAATAGGCTACAACCACATGTAACCACTGGCGCAGCAATGCGTATATTTTGAATATCATCTTTAGGAATCACTGACGCAGCATAGAGCATTTGGCGTGGATTATTTAATTTTACGGCTGCTAAATCATGGTGCTTATCGTATGCAATAATTTCAGCATTAGTTGCATTACTAGAGATTAATTTAGACCCCTGGTAATCAAAAACTTCAATTATTACTTCTTCAAAGTAATCTGTTTTTCGTTGTTGCTTTAATACAGGATCAAATTCTTCCCTGATTTTAATCGCAGTGTCAACAACATGTTGGCAGGTTAATGCGATATTTATATAACGTGATGGATCTTGGGGATCAGGTTCACTATAAATCAAGACTCCACTACCACCAGCGTTTCCACTCCGTACTCGAACTACTGGATATAAAACTTTATCGTGTACTTCTTGTACTGATAACATAATTCACTCCCCTACCCGATTAAATGTTCTAATTCTTCCTTTTCTTTCTTCTCTTTTTCTTCGTTGTCGTATTCGCGTTGAAGTCGCCAACCCCATGGCACTGAGTTTACAGAGTTCGTAAACTGCTTTTGTTCATGACAGTTTTGACAATATCCGTTACTGAGGTGCCCCTTGGCCGATTCTATTATCCAATGATGTGGAGGACATGGT
>Ga0208179_1000870_pt1 | contig 17113 bp, 17 predicted proteins | sample Malvired_Geostar_FD_184238 | JGI IMG/M metagenome (GOLD analysis project Ga0208179, IMG submission 184238) | Marine viral communities from the Global Malaspina Expedition - Malaspina viral metaG DeepMed_Geostar (SPAdes) (version 2) | ecosystem: Environmental > Aquatic > Marine > Oceanic | place...
CTGCGCCACCGGCAGGCGCCGGTTGCTGGCGACGACCCAGGCCATGTCCGGATACCGCTTGGCCGCCGCCAGCACCGCCCACTTCGAGATATCGACGCCGACCGGGACGACCTGCAGATCCCGGCGTCCGTCGCGGAGTTGATGGGTGATCCGGGCGGTGTAGTCGCCCTCGCCGCAACCGGCGTCCACCAGCAGCAGATGATCCACGCCGACCAGGGCCTGGTGGGCGGCCTCAGCGGTCAGATCGGCGACCGGAGAGAATAACCCGGCCTCCAGGACACGGCGGCGGGCGCTGACCATGGCCTTGCTGTCGCCGGGCTCGCGGGACGCCTTGTGCTGGGCCGGCAGCAGATTCACGTAGCCTGCCGCCGAAAGATCGAAGGCGTGATGGGCGGCGCATCGCAGGCAGCCGGCCTCGGGCCTCAGGGCCAGGCCGTCGAGGGGACAGATGAGCGGGACGGCGGCGAGGGGACTGGACGACATTTTGAACTTGGCGTTCCACGCGCATCTTGCCCGGGGGCGCTCCCGGTCCGCCACGAGGGCCCTGGCCTTATAGGGATGACCCGGTCGGACGGCTATGCGCCGGGATTTGAGCCGGCTTCCGCCTTCATTAAGAAAGCTGGTTCAGGCTTGCCGGGTTCAGGCCGAAGGAGCCCGCCCTTGACCCTGCCAATCGACCCTCTCCGGAAGATCGCGCGCCTTCGTCGCGTGCGGCCGCGGACGCATGAGGCGCAGGGCGGGGCTGAGGAAGAGCATCCGAACCTGCCGGTCCCGGTTTCCCAGACCTTGCCCGCGGCCCCGCCGCCGCCGATCACCAGCGGCGGCCCGGCCACCTTCACCGCTCATGTCATGGGGGCGAACGAACAGCGGCGGGGCCTGCGTGGGGGACCGCCGACCCTGAACGCCGCCCGCAACGCCTATAACCAGACCGAGTTTTCCGGCCAGGCCGACCGACGGGCCCGCAAGGGCGGCCTGACCCGCACCGACATCTAGGGCGACACCCCGACCCGCGGGCGCTAGCCCTGCCCGTTCCTGCCGAGCAGCCGGGCAAGATCGGCCTCCAGGGCGGCGACCTTGCGCTCCAGGGCGGCGATCCGCGCCTCCGGCCCCGCACCTGGAAGCGGCGTGGAGACCCCGGCCTGTCGGGCGATTTCGGCGGCGCTCACCCCCAGAACCTCTGCGAAGACGCCCACCTCGTCGGGGGACAGCTCGCGCTGATCCTTGTAGGCCAGCGCCAGGTCGGCCTCGCTCATGCCGGCGGCGGCCGCCAGCACCCGCCGGCTGAGGCCCCGCTCGGCCAGGCGGGCGTCGAACCACTGGGCGTCGAAAAACAAAGCCAAGGCGTATCTCCGAACTGGCGCCGGTCTTGCTTAACCGAAGATGACCCTATGTGCGTCTTCCACGGTGCGTCCCATGCTGGCCCTGGCCACCCGCGTTTTCGACATCACCCTCGTGGCCCTGATCTTCACGGCCCTGACCTGAGCGCAGCCTTCGGCTTCAGGCGTCGCCGCCGGAGAAGTCGATGTCCCGGCGCGCCGCGACGATGGTCACGATGAAGCCCGCCAGCACGTCCAGCAGCACCATCACCGTGATCAGGAAATAGGTCGAGGTGGCGAAGGCCGGGGCCAGCAGGAACTGGATCAGGCAGATGATGAACAGGATCATCGACAGGGCGTGATTGATGATCGCCACCCGGCGGCTGGTGGTGGACTTCAGAAGCTCGATAAACAGCACCACCAGGGCGGCGGCCAACAGCAGGTCCCCCAGGCTGACCGACCAGTCGATGTTGGACGCCATGCGGATGGTGAACAGGGCCTCGGCCATCCGCGCGTGAGCGTCGACCGCCGAAAAGCCGCCAGTCAGCGTCAGCGCCACGAGGTTGTAGACCAGCACCGGCAGGGCCAGCAGCGGAAACGCGGCGAACATGCGCATTGGATCTCCCCCTCAGGCCAAGGTCGCCCAGGGCCGAACCAACCTTAACCCTAGCCGCCGAGGCGCGGGAAGCTCTGGCCCCTTCTGCGGGAAGCCTTAGCCTAGACTTCGTCCACCCCTTGCGGTCGACGCGATCGCGCCTGCAGCCACATGACGCCGAGCAGGTCCCAGGCCGAGGCCCAGAGCCGGCCGAGATTGGTGTATTTCGACGCCCCCGTCTGGCGATGGCGATGCCCCACCGGGCGGAAGGTCACCTCATAGCCTTCCCGCAGCATCAGGGCCGGGATGTAGCGATGGAGATGGTCGAAATAGGGGAGCCGCAGGAAGGCTTCCCGCCGGAAGGCCTTCAGGCCGCAGCCGGTGTCATTGGCCGTATCCCCCAGCAGGCGCTTGCGCACCCCATTGCCGAGCCGGGAGGCGAGCTTCTTGGCGCGGCTGTCCTGGCGCCTGACCCGCTCGCCTCCGACCAGGGCAAGGTCTGGCCCGCCGGCGTTCAGGGCGTCCACCAGCGCCGGGCCGTCGGCGGGGTCGTTCTGGCCGTCTCCGTCAAGGGTGACGATCACCGGCGCGCGCGCCGCCAGGACCCCGGAACGGATGGCGCGGCTCTGGCCGGAATTGCTCCGGTGACTGAGCACGCGCAGCTGCGGCAGCTCGGCCTTCAGCGCCTGCAGGCTGGCGCGGGTGCCGTCGCGGCTGGCGTCATCGACGAAGATGATCTCGACATTGCGGCCCTCGAAGGCGACGGCGATCTCGCGGGCCAGGGCGGGTGCTGCGCCCTCTTCGTCAAAGACCGGGACGACCACGGAAATGTCAGGACTGAGGGTCATGCTTCTCCATAGCCGAAAAGATGGCGAGCGAAAGGATCGTGCTATCACCGGCGCCATGACATTCCAGTCCAGTCTCCAATGGGCGAGCCAAGGTTGGCGAGGCCCCCTGTTTGCGGCCCTGCTGGCCCTGGCGGCCGGATTGCCGGGCGTGTTCGCCATGCCGCCCCTGGACCGGGACGAGGCGCGATTCGCCCAGGCGACGGCGCAAATGCTGGAGACCGGCGACCTGGTGGTGATCCGTTTCCAGGATGAGCCACGGTTCAAGAAGCCGGTGGGCATCCACTGGCTGCAGGCCGCCAGCGTCTCCATGGTCTCGGCCGTAGAGGACCGGGAGATCTGGGCCTATCGCCTGCCCTCGCTGCTGGGGGCCATGCTGGCGGCGGCGGCCTGCGCCTGGGGGGCGGCGGCCTTTTTCGGGGCGCCCGCGGGCCTGATGGCCGGGGCCATGCTGGGCTCGACCCTGCTGCTCTCCACCGAGGCCTTCATCGCCAAGACCGACGCGGTGCTCTGCGGCGCTGTCGTCCTGATGATGGCGGCCCTGGCCCGGATCTATGGCGCGGCGCGCGGCGGGCCGCCGGTCAGTTGGCGCACGCGGCTGCTCTTCTGGCTCGGTCTGTCGGGCGCCCTGCTGGTCAAGGGGCCGGTGGGGCTGATGGTGGTGACCCTGACCAGCCTCGCCCTGATCGCCTGGGATCGCAGGATCGACTGGCTGAAGGGCCTGGGCCTCAGCTGGGGACCGATTCTGCTGGTGGGTCTGGTGGGCCCCTGGGCCTGGGCGGTCACCGTGGCCACCGACGGCGGCTTCTGGACCACCGCCCTGATGAGCGACATGGCGCCCAAGCTGGCCGGCAGCCACGAAAGCCACGGCGCCCCGCCCGGCTATCACCTGCTGGGCCTGAGCTTCCTCGCCTTTCCCATGACCTTGTTGATCCCCGCCGCCCTGGTCCTGGCCTGGGTCAAGCGCCGGGAGCCCGGGGTGCGGTTCGCGCTCTGCTGGCTGATCCCCACCTGGCTGGTCTTCGAGCTCGCCCCCACCAAGCTGGTTCACTACACCCTGCCGACCTATGGCGCCCTGGCCTGGCTGGCGGCTGCGGCCCTGCGCGAGGGCGTCGGCCCGTTCGCCCGCTGGGCCGGAGCCGGCCTGGCCGCCGTGTCGGGCCTGATCCTGGCGGGCGTCTGCTTCTATCTGGTCTCCGAGTTCGGCGGGACGGCTGACGTCACCGCCGCCGCAGCCGCCGGCGGCCTGCTCGCCGCGGCAGGTCTTATCGGCGGCTTCATGCTGGTCAACCAGGCCCCGAAGGGGGCCGTGGTGGCGGCCATGGGGCTGGCCATCCTGGGGCACGCGGCCCTGGCCGCCGGCCTGATCCCCGGCCTCGCCCCGCTCTGGAGCTCGGCCCGGGTGGCGAAGATCATGGAATCCGAACGCCTCCTGCCCCGTCAGGGCATGGCCGCGGCCCCGGTCGCCGTGGCCGGCTATGCCGAGCCCAGCCTGGTCTTCGCCCTGGGCACGCCCACCATTCTTGAGGACGGCGCCCAGGCCGCCCAGGCCATCGGCGCCTTCCGCCCGGCCGTGGTCGACGCCTCGGAAGAGGCCGCCTTCCGCGCCGAGCTCGACGCGCGGGGACTGCAGGTCCGTCAGGTCCGCGAGGTCCGCGGCCTCAACTATTCCAATGGGGACCGCACCCATCTGCGCATCTATATGAACGCCGAGCCCCGGCCTGCGCCCGCGGCCGGCCGTGTCATCGGGGGCCGCCCATGAGCCGGAAGATCCAGATCGTCGAGGTCGGACCTCGCGATGGCCTGCAGAACGAAAAGGTCCTGCTGGAGGTCCCGCAGAAGATCGAGTTCATCGAACGGCTGCGCAGCGCCGGCGCCCAACGGATTGAGACCGTGTCCTTCGTCAATCCGCGCCGCGTGCCCCAGATGGCCGGCGCCGAAGAGATCATGGCCGCCGCACCGCAGGCGGACGACTTCTCGCCCATCGGTCTGGTTCTGAACGCCCGCGGCTGGGACCGGGCCGTGGCGGCCGGCTGCGCCGAGGCCAATGTGGTGGTCTGCGCCACCGACGGCTTCGGGGTGCGCAACCAGGGGGCCACGACCGCCGAGCAGATGGCCGCCCTGGCCGCCATCGTCGAGCGCCGCAAGACCGAGGGGGGACCGGCGCTTTCGATGACCCTGTCGGTGGCCTTCGGCTGCCCGTTCGATGGCGAGGTCAGCCTCGATCAGGTGACGGCCCTGGCCAGCGAAGCCGCGCGGCTGGGCGTGGCCGAGATCGCCCTGGCCGACACCATCGGCGTCGCCGACCCCTGGACCGTGCGCGAGCGGATCGCCGCGGTCCGCAAGGCCGCGCCCGACGCGACCTTGCGGATGCATTTCCACGACACCCGCAATACGGGGCTGGCCAACGCCTTCGCGGCGGTCGAGGCGGGCGTCGACGTACTGGACGCCAGTTGCGGGGGGCTCGGCGGCTGTCCGTTCGCCCCCGACGCCACCGGCAATATCGGGACCGAGGACCTGGTCTACATGCTGGAGCGAGCCGGCTTCGAAACCGGATATGACCTGGACGCCCTGATCGCAACCGCCCGATGGATGGCGGGCCTGCTGGGCAAGCCGCCGGCGGCCTCGGTCAGCCGCGCCGGCGGGTTTCCGAAGGTCTAGTTAGATCGCCCGGCCGGTCAGCCGCCAGAGCAGCGGCCGGGCCACGGCGGCGCCGACCACCAGGGGCCAGAGCAGCCAGGCGACCACGGCCTCGCCCAGGCCATGGGCGCGTTTACGGAAATAGCGGGCTAGGCCCAGGCCTTTATAGAGCTCGACCCGCAGGGGACTGGCCCGGCTGGTGTGGCCCAGATGGATCACCTCGGCCTTGGGGTGGAACATGACCTCCCCGCCGGCTTCCCGCACCCGCCAGCAGAGGTCGATGTCCTCGACGTGCAGGAAATAGCCCTCGTCGAAGCCGCCCACACGGACGTAGTCGGCCCGCCGCATGGCGAAGAAGGCGCCGGAAATGGTCGGCACAGGGCAGAGGCCGGCCGGCGCCGCCTCATTCTCCCAATGGACCTCATAGCGACGCAGCGAGGCCCGGCGGGTGAGGCCGCTGAGGGACAACAGCGCCGCCATCGGCGTGATCTCGCCCCGGCGGGCGCCGCGCTGTTCGGTGCGGTCGGCGTTCAGCACCCGGCCGCCCACCAGGCGCATCGCCTTGCCGTCAAGCACAGCCTTGGCCAGCGCCCGGGACCCGCCCGGCTGCAGGAAGGCGTCGGGATTGAGGAAGATCAGCACCTCGCCGGCCGCCCGCGCCGCGCCCAGATTGGCGCCGCGGGCGAAGCCCACATTGCCCTGGCCGCGCACCAGTCGCATCCGTGGGTAGCGTTCGGCGTAGGCGTCCAGGATCGCCGCCTCCCGGGCGTCCGAGCCGTTGTCCACGACGATGAATTCATCCACCTGCCGATCGTCGAGCACGCAGGCGAGGCTCTGCTCGAGAGCCTCGCCTGTCATGTACACGACCATGATCACCGAGATGCGAGCACCTTCGGCGATCCCATGCGGCGTCGGGGCGGTCTCGACCGCCACAAACGATGCGCCGATATCGTTCATCCAGCCTCCATGGCCTCGGCGGACCCCCAGGTATCCGCCTCGCCCCGACGCCGCATGGGATCATCAGGCGGAAGCGCCTCGGAGGCAAGCCGCAAGACGGCCTCCTCCAGCGTGAGGATCTCCTGGCCCTGCGATCCGAGGCGCCGCAGGGCTACCTTGCCCTCCTCGGCCTCACGCCGTCCGACCACGGCGATCACCGGCGCCTTAGCCAGGCTGTGCTCGCGGATCTTGTAGTTGATCTTCTCGTTGCGCAGGTCGGTTTCGACACGCAGGCCCGCGGCCTTCAGCTTGGCCGCGGCCGTCCGGGCGAAGTCGTCGGCGTCGGAGGTGATCGTCGCCACCACCACCTGGGTGGGCGCCAGCCAGAGCGGGAAGGCGCCGGCATAGTTTTCGATCAGCATGCCGATGAAGCGTTCCATCGAGCCGGCGATCGCCCGGTGCAGCATCACCGGCCGCTGCTTGGAGCCGTCCTCAGCCACGTACTCAGCGTCGAGCCGGTCGGGCAGAACGAAGTCCAGCTGCAACGTGCCGCACTGCCAGGTGCGGCCGATGGCGTCGCGCAGGTGGAATTCGAGCTTGGGGCCATAGAAAGCGCCTTCGCCAGGCAGGTGCTCGACGCCCATGTTCACCGCCTGGCGCGCGGCGCGCTCGAGCTTCTGCTCGGCGATGTCCCAGATCTCGTCGGTGCCGGCCCGAAGATCCGGGCGCAGGGCCAGCTTCACCGAATGCAGCTCCACCCCGAAGTCGGCATAGGCCGAGTTCAGCAGGCGGACGAAGCGCTTCGTCTCCTCCTCGACCTGATCCTCGCGGCAGAAGATGTGGGCGTCGTCCTGGGTGAAGCCGCGCACCCGCATGATGCCGTGCAGGGCGCCCGAGGGCTCATAGCGATGGCAGGCGCCGAACTCGGCCATGCGCAGCGGCAGGTCGCGATAGGACTTCTGGCCGACGTTGAAGATCTGGACATGGCCGGGACAGTTCATCGGTTTGACGGCCAGGCTCTCGCCCTCCTCCGTCTCGCAGACGAACATGTTGGCGCCGAACTTCTCCCAGTGGCCTGAGGCCTCCCAGAGGGAGCGATCCAGGATCTGGGGCGTCTTGACCTCTTCGTAGCCGTCCTTGGTCAGGCGGCGGCGGATATAGGCCTCGACTTCGCGATAGAGGGTCCATCCCTTGGCGTGCCAGAAGACCATGCCCTTGCCTTCTTCCTGGATGTGGAAGAGGTCCATGGCCTTGCCGATCTTGCGGTGGTCGCGCTTCTCGGCCTCCTCGACGCGCTGGATGTAGGCCTCCAGGTCGGCCTCGGTGGCCCAGGCCGTACCATATATCCGCTGCAGCTGGGCGTTGCGATGATCGCCGCGCCAATAGGCGCCGGCCAGCTTGGTCAGCTTGAAGGCCTTGCCCACATGGCGCGTGGACGGCAGGTGCGGACCCAGGCACAGGTCCTTCCAGCCGCCCTGCCAATAGACGCTGATCTCCTCGGATTCCGGCAGGTCTTCGATGATCTCGGCCTTGTAGGCCTCGCCGATGCCGCGGAAGTGTTCCAGCGCCTGGTTGCGGTCCCAGACCTCCCGGCGGATCGGCTCGTCGCGCTCGACGATCTCGCGCATCTTGGCTTCGATCTTTTCGAAGTCGTCCAGGCTGAAGGGCTCGTCGCGGGCGAAGTCGTAATAGAAGCCGTCCTCGATGGACGGGCCGATGGTCACCTGGGTGCCGGGGAACAGCTCCTGCACCGCCTCGGCCAGCACGTGGGCGGCGTCGTGGCGGATGGTCTCCAGGACCTCGGGGTCCTCCCGCGTGAGGATCTGGAAGGCGCCGCCGTGGCTCAGGGGCCGGTCAAGGTCCAGCAGCTTGCCGTCCAGCTTCACCAGCACGGCCTTCTTTTCCAGGGACTTGGCGATCCCCGCGGCGATCTGGCGGCCGGTCACGCCGGCCTCGTAGGGCCGCTTGGAACCGTCGGGAAATACGAGCTCGATCATGTGTCACACGTCCATTTGCGCGCCGGCGGCTCATCGGAGCGGCCCGGCGGCGGAGGCGGCGGATCATAGCCCGAACCGCCCCAGGGGTTGCATCGGCACAGCCGCCGCGCCGCAAGCCATGAGCCGCGCCAGGGGCCGTGATCGACCAGGGCCTGAGCCGCATAATCCGAACAGGTCGGAAGGAAGCGACACTGGCGTCCGATCAGAGGGGAAAGCGTCAGCTTGTAGGCGCGATGGGCGCCTCTGACGCAGGATTCGTAGGGGGTCATGCCGGCCGCAGGCTTGCGAATACTCGCAGCGATTACGTTGCGGGGGCGGTCAAATCAAGCCGCGCCGGCGGGGCTAGTTCGCGCCATGGCCTGGCGGACAGCATCCACCGTCGCCTCGAACGCCAGGAGCGTGGAGGCGTGGCGGGCGGGATAGTCCTTCACCGGCGCAAGCATGGAGAGATCCGAAAAACGTCCGACCGGCGCATCTGCGCCGTCCTTCAACATAGCACGGAAGGCGTCCCGGGCCATCTCGATCTCGGTCAGGCTGGCGCCGACCACATGGGTTCCCAGTACGGCGGCCGCCGCCTGGCCGAGCGCGCAGGCCTTCACGTCCTGGGCGAAGTCGGCGACGCGATCGCCCTCAAGGATCACGTCAACCACGATCCGGCTGCCACAGAGCTTGGCCACCTTTTCCGAGGTGCCGTCCGGCGCGGCCAGTCGGCCGGCCCGGGGCATGTTGGCCGCCAGCTTCAGAAGCCTGGCCGAATAGAGATCATCGATCATGGGCTTGATCTAGGGAGTCAGCGGCCCTGGCGCCATGCGGCTTCGGCCTTGGCCTTCAGCGCATCGCCCATGGCGGCGAAGCCCTTCTTCAGCGGACGCTGCACGCGCTTGGCCGAGGCCGGCCCCAACAGGCCCTGGAAGAGTTCGCCGTTGGAGACGATGCAGGCGTTCTCATCCACCTGGTCGATCTCGATATAGCGGATCGCCGCGCCGAAGCCGCCGGCGACGCTGGTGCGCCAGTGGAGCTGTTCCAGCGGCACCCAGTCGATGACCACCGGCTCGATATGCCGCGGCGGCTGGTCCGGCAGGGCGAGCGTCAGCTCCAGCGGCGCGCCGATGGACAGGACACCCTCGGCGCGGGTGTAGAGCGGATTCCATTCCGGCCAGGCGCGGATGTCGGCGATCAGGTCCCAGATCGCCTGCGGCGGCGCCTGGACCCCAATCCGGTGTTCGAGCTTCAGGCCTTTGACGCCATCACCCCCGCCGCCCTTGCGCTTGCCGAACCCGAAGCCCGGCATGAAGGACGGCGACAGCTGGGTGGCGGCCAAGGGGTTGGTGTTGCGGTTCATGCCCATCATGGCTCAATCCTCCGAAGAGCTCGGCTCCCTGAGCCGCCAGGTGGCGCCCTCTGCGGAGTCCATAACAACCACATTGAGGGCGTTGAGTTCATCGCGGATAGCATCGGCCCGCGGCCAATCCTTGGCGGTGCGCGCCGCGATCCGCTCAGCGATCAGGGCCTCGACCCGGGCCTTGAGCGCCGGATCGGCCCCGCCCTGGAACCAGGCCTCGGGATCGGCCTGCAGGAAGCCCATCAGGGCGCCGGACGCCAGCAGCTCGCCCTTGGCCTGGGCGCGGGCATCGTCGGTTCCGGTCTCGATGGTCGAGGCGAGCGCAAACAGTTCGGCCATGGCCTGGGCGGTGTTGAGATCATCCTCCAGCGCCGTCAGGAACCTGGGCGACGGCGCATCGGTGCTGGCGGTCACGTCGGCGCAGCGGCGCAGGGCGCCGTAGAGCCGGTCCAGGGATTTGCGCGCCTGCTCCAGCAGTTCGCCCGACCATTCCTGGGGCGCGCGGTAGTGGCCGACCAGCAGGGCCCAGCGGACCGCCTCGCCCGGCGTCTGCGCCACCAGATCGTGGACCAGGACCACATTGCCCAGGCTCTTGGACATCTTCTCCGACCCGAAGTTCAGGAAGCCGTTGTGCATCCAGTAGCGGGCATAGTCGGCTCCGTGGCCGGACTCGCAGCCGTGGGCGGCGCAGACCCCTTGGGCCAGCTCGTTCTCATGGTGGGGGAAGATCAGGTCGTTGCCGCCGCCGTGGATGTCGATGGGCAGGCCCAGCGCCTGCTCGATCATGGCCGAGCACTCGATATGCCAGCCCGGACGCCCCGGCCCCCAGGGGCTGTCCCACACCGGCTCGCCGGGCTTGGAGGGCTTCCAGAGGACGAAGTCGGCGGCGTTGCGCTTATAGGGCGCCACATCGACCCGGGCGCCGGCGATCATGTCGTCCAGGCTGCGCCCCGACAGCTGGCCATAGTCCGGATAGGCCTCCGTGCTGAACAGCACATGGCCCTCGGCGGCATAGGCCGCGCCCTTTTGCACCAGGCGGCCGATCATCGCGATGATCGCGTCCATGGTCTGGGTGGCGCGGGGCTGGAAGCTGGGAGCCAGGGCCCCCAGGGTCGCCATGTCGCGGTTGTAGATGTCCAGATAGCGCTGGGTGATGACGTCGATCTCGACGCCCTCGGCCTGGGCCTTGGCGTTGATCTTGTCGTCCACGTCGGTGACGTTGGCGGCGTAGAGCACGGCGTCGGCGCCATAGGTGTGGCGCAGCAGGCGGAACAGCACGTCGAACACCACCACCGGCCGCGCATTGCCGATATGGGCGTAGTTGTAGACCGTCGGCCCGCAGACATACATCGTCACCCGCTTGGGATCGACGGGGACGAAGGGCCGCTTTTCGCGGGCCATGGTGTCATAGAGATTCAGGGACATCGACCATACTGACGCTGCGGAACGGTTGCCCGCTCGGTTGAGGGAACCATATACAGATCGCCCGGGCGGGAAGACAGGGGGCGCATCCGCTCAAGCTTCCCGGCCGTACCTCGGTGGCACGCGTCATTTCCGGAGCCCTCGCTCCGGCGCAACTCAGCACCAGAAAGACCTGCATCAAGCCCATGGACGCCATTACGCCTGAACGGACCATCGCCGGTTCCGACCTGGAGCCCGTCGCCCGCCCGACCCGCGAAGAGGCCATGGCCGCCGTTCGCACCCTGATCGCCTGGGCCGGCGATGACCCGCGCCGGGAAGGCGTGATCGACACCCCCAAGCGGGTGGTGGACGCCTATGCCGAATGGTTCGAGGGCTATGGCGCCGATCCGGCCAAGGAACTCTCGCGGACCTTCGAGGACGTGCAGGGCTATGACGACATCGTCATGCTGCGCGGGATCGAGGTGGAAAGCCACTGCGAGCACCACATGGCGCCCTTCCTGGGCAAGGCCTTCGTGGCCTACATGCCCACCAACCGGGTGGTTGGCATCTCCAAGCTCGCCCGGGTGGTGGAGATCTTCGCCAAGCGTCTCCAGACCCAGGAGACCATGACCCAGCAGATCGCCGACGCCATCACCGACAGCCTGCGCCCGGCCGGCGTGGCCGTGCTGATCGACGCCCAGCACCAGTGCATGACCACCCGCGGCGTGCACCACCGCCATGTGGGCACCATCACCACCCAGTTCACCGGCGTGTTCAAGAGCGACGCCAGCCTGCGCCAGCGCTTCCTCGACTTCGTCAACAAGAGCTGAGCCTTCAGGCCAGGACGGCGCCCCGGGCGGGCGCCGTCTTCGCCGCCGGCCGCGGCGGATGGACCAGGGTGACCAGGACGAAGCTCAGCATCATCAGCAGGTACCAGGACCCCATCTTGGCCAGGGAGACCGGGGTCCAGCCGGGCTGCTGGTCGGGATAGACCCAGGCCGAGGCGTAGGTGCCGAGGTTCTCGGCGATCCAGATGAAGAAGGCCACCAGCACCGCCCCCAGCAGCATGGGCATCCGCCGGACGACGAGATCGGGCGTGAACTGGAACCAGGTGCGGCCGAAGATCGCCGCCGAAAAGACGAACAGGCCCCAGCGGATATCGACCACATAGTGGTGGGTGAAGAAGTTGGCGTAGGCCAGCCCCGCCAGCAGCCAGGGCGCCCAGGCCGGCGGATAGGCTTCGAACCGGATGTCGAACAGCCGGATGATCCGGGCCATGTAGCTGCCGACGCAGGCGTACATGAAGCCCGAAAACAGGGGCACGTCGCCGAGCCTCAGCAGGCTGGCTTCGGGATAGGTCCAGGAGCCTTGGGCGGTCTTGAACAGCTCCATGCCGGTGCCGACCCCATGGAAGATGGCGATGACCAGGGCTTCGCGCGGACGCTCCAGCCCGGTGGCCAGCAGGAAGACCTGCAGGGCGATGGCGGCGATCACCAGGAAATCGTAGCGCGCCAGAGCCGCATCCTCGGGCCACAGCAGATGGGTGCCCACCAGCAGGGCCAGCATGGCCCCGCCATAGAGACAGGCCCAGGCCTGTTTCAGCCCGAACAGCAGGAATTCATAGGCGGCCGCCCGCCAGGGCGCGCCCAGCGTCCAGGGCCTGGCCCAGCCGTCGAAGGCCTCGACCTGGCCCTTGATTCGATCCTTGAGGCTCAGCGCCGCAGATCCATCAGCAGGAGGTTGGCAGTCGCTTCGGGCGAGCCCTCCCCGGTCAGGGCCACGGCGACGAAGGCCCTGGTCTGCATGGAATAGGCGACCACCGCCTTGGCGCCCGGCAGGCCTCCGGAATGGCCGAGCCAGACGTCCTCAGCAGACGGATCAGCGGCCGAAAGGTCGCTGACCATCACCCCCAGCCCGTAGTGCCCCGGCCCCACCCCGCTCATCGGATAGAGGCGGTAGAAGCGGCGCCGGGTGGCCTCAGGCCCGCTGAGCCGGTCGGCCAGCAGGTCTCGCCAGAAGCGCACCAGGTCCAGGGCGGAGGCGGCCACCGCGCCGGCGGCGTAGGGGGTGGAGATGTCATCGGCGGTCCCTGGCGCGACGTCCGATGGCGCCGGCTGCGCCAGGCCGTCTACGCGACCCTGAGGGGGAATGAACACGGTGTCGTCCAGGTCGCGGCGTGCGGCGATCCGCTCGGTCAGGGCCGTATGCCAGGGCTTGCCGTCCACCGCCTCGATGATCTGGCCGAGCAGAACATAGTTGGTGTTGGAGTAGGACCAGTTGGCCCCCGGCGGAAACAGCGGCGGCTGGCTGGCGGCGACGGCGAGCAGCTGTTCAGGCGTCTTGTAGCCGGGGGTCGCCCGCAAGGTCTCATCGGCCTGGAAACTGTAGAGCCCGCTCGTGTGGGCCAGCAGATCCTCCAGGGTGATCCACGGGGCGTTGGGCATGGCCGGCGCCCAGCGCTCAAGGGTGTCGGTCAGGGCGAGTTGGCCAGCCTCCACCATCTGCATGATGGCCGTGGCGGTGTAGGCCTTGCCCACGCTGGCCCAGTGAAACCGGGTGGGGAGCGGTCCGGGATCGGCGCGCCAGGCCTGGGTCCAGACGCTGCCATCGGGCTCGGCCACCGCGGCGGTAATCGCCCGGACGCCGGGCATCTTCCCAATCGCCTCGTGGAGGCGGGCCTCGTAGGAGTCGCGGATCACCGGTTGCAGCCGCGTGGAGGCGGCGGCCTTGGCGATCTCGAACTGCCAGTCGCCGAACTGCTGGCGAAGGGGCGGCCCGGCATAGTTGGCGCGGCCCTCGGTCGGCGCCGGCGCGGCGCGGCGTCCCAAACCGAAGGGCCAGGCGGCGAAGGCGGGCGCGGGCACGGCCAGGGCGGCGGCGGACAGCAGGGCGCGGCGGCTGAGGCTCATGGGCGGGTCAACTCCCTCAACAATGGGCGCAAGCTGCGCCAGACGCCTCCCCTTGGGTCAGGAGGAGGGCTATAGTTTGCCCATGACCGCCCGATTTCCCACAGCTTCCGACAAACACGCCCTGGAACGCGGCGACGTGATCGCCCCGCGCTTCGATTCGAACGGCCTGATCGCCGCCGTGGCCACCCATGCGGAGACTGGTGAGGTGCTGATGTTCGCCTGGATGAACGCCCAGGCCCTGGCCCTGACCCTCTCCACCGGCCAGGCCCACTATTTCAGCCGCTCGCGCAATGAGCTCTGGCTCAAGGGCGAGACCAGCGGGCAGGTGCAGCAGGTGGTCGAGACCCGCATCGACTGCGATCAGGACTGCGTCTGGATCAAGGTCCTGCCCCAGGGCGACGGCGGCGCCTGCCATGTGGGCTTCCGGTCCTGCTTCTACCGGGTGGTGGAGGACGGCAAGCTGGTCGAGCGGCCCGACTGAGCCGGGCCGCCCTCCCCTGATCCTCAGCCCTCGATGGGCTTGAGCGGCGAGACGCCCGAACCCTGCGGCGTCACCGTGAAGGCCTTGCGCACCGCCGTCTCATAGTCCTTGGAGACGATGGAGGAGACGGTCATCAGCTCGCCCTTCACCGCCTCGGGCGTCAGGGTGAGCAGGACGAAGCCCTTGGCGTCGTGGTCGCTGAACACCACTTCCTTCGTGCCCTTCATGTAGAGCTCGCCGACCGGCAGGCCCTTCACATAGTCGCCGGCCCCGGGGCTGGTGATCCCGGTCGTGCCGAACTCCACGGCCCGCAGCGCGCCTGCGTCGTCATAGAGCTCGTTGGCCCAGAAGGCGTGGCTGTCGCCGGAGACGACGATGGCCCGGGCCTGGGCCGCCTCGACGGCGTCATAGAGGCGTTCGCGGGCCGCGGCGTAACCGTCCCACATGTCCAGGCCATAGGGCAGGCCCATGGCCGCCAGCCGCTCCATCTGCTCGATCCGCTTGCTGATGTCCTCGGGCTGGGTGGCGATGGCCGCGGCGATGGCCTCTTCGCCGAGGGTGGCGCGGGGGCTGGGGACATCCATCCGCGCCATGACCACCTGATTGCCCAGCACCTGCCAGGGGCGGCCGGCCTGAACGGAGTCGGCCAGCTCCTTGGCGAGCCAGGCCTCCTGGGCCTCGCTCATCATCCGGCGGGCCGGATCGTTGATCTTGGCGCGGAAGCCGGCCACGTCGGGCTGGCCGTCCACCACCTCGAGATCGCGCCCATAGTCGAGCTGGTCGTCCCGGGCCGTCAGCCGGGTCTCCAGCATGATCAGGCTGGCCAGGTCGCCGAACTGGAAGCTGCGGTTCATGGCCTCGAAGCTGCCGCCCGGCGCCGGATCGCGGATCGGCATCCATTCGAAATAGGCCTTGAGCGCATTGGCCTTGCGGGCGTTCCAGTCGCCCTCGGTCTCGGGGCTGTGGTTCTCGGCGCCGCCCATCCAGCTGTTGTTGGCCGTCTCGTGGTCGTCCCAGGACACGATCCAGGGGGCCCGGGCATGGGCGGCCTGCAGCTGGGGGTCGGACTTGTACTGGGCGTGGCGCTGACGGTAGTCGGTCAGGCTGACGATTTCGTGCGGCGGGTCGTGCGGGCGCTCACCGGCCACGGCCGAGGTCATGCCGTAGGAGCCGGGCCCGCCATATTCATAGATGTAGTCGCCCAGATGGATCACCGCATCCAGCTTGGGTAGGTCGGCGATGGCCTGGTAGGCGTTGAAGTAGCCGTTGGGATAGAGCGAGCACGAGGCCACGGCCAGGATCAGCTCGCGGGTCTCGCCCACCGGCAGGGTGCGGGTGCGGCCCATGGGCGAGGTGACGCCGTTGGCCTCGAATTCGAAGGTGTAGGCCCGGGACGGATCGAGTCCGGTGACATCGACCTTCACCGTGAAGTCCCGGTCCGGACCGGTGAAGCCCTGGCCCGACTTGGCGCCCCCGGCCCGGCGGTCCACCGGGTTCAGCCGCCAGGCATAGGCGATCTGACCTGCGCCCTCATCCTTCGGCGTGATCCGGGTCCAGAGCACCACGGCGTCGGCCAGCGGATCGCCCGAGGCCACGCCGTGCTCGAAGGCGACCGGACCGGCATAGGCGCCCTGGGCGCGGGCGGTGAGCGGCGCAGCGGCGCCAAATCCGAGGAGGGCCAAGGCCCGGCGTCGATCGATCTTCATTCTGACTGTCCCCAACTCGCGCCATGATCGCACGCGTGCAATAGAAGGCCTTTGCGACAGGAGCATGATGCCTATGGCCAGTGAGACCCTTCACGTCCCCCGGGAAAAGCTTAGCCCCAAGACGCTCCAGCTCCACTACGCGATCTCCTCGCTGATGGAGGAGCTGGAGGCGGTGGACTGGTACCGCCAGCGGGCCGACGATTGCGACGACCCGGAGCTCAAGAAGATCCTCCTGCACAACGCCAAGGAGGAAATGGAGCACGCCGCCATGGTCCTGGAATGGATCCGCCGCAATGACGAGCAGTTCGACGGCCAGCTGCGGGAATACCTGTTCAAGGATGGCTCCATCACCGGACAGGAAGAGGGCGCGGCCGGCAAGCATGGTCTCTGACCCGGCTCAAGGTCCGCCGGTGGGCGTCGAGGACGACGAGGGCGATCTGCTGATCGTTCAGGTCGCCCCCGAGGCGGCCGGCGGGCGGCTGGACAAGACCCTGGCCGACCTGGTTCCGGAGCTTTCCCGGGCGCGCATCCAGGCCCTGCTGGCCGAGGGCGCCGTCACCCGCGAGGGCGCGCCGGTCCGCGACGGGTCGGCCAAGGCCCAGGCCGGCGCCTACGAGATCCTGGTCCCGGCGGTGGTTTCCGCCGAGCCCGCCCCGCAGGACCTGCCGCTCACCGTATTGTTCGAAGACAGCCACCTGATCGTCATCGACAAGGCCGCCGGCATGGCGGTGCACCCGGCGCCCGGAACCCCGGACGGAACCGTGGTCAACGCCCTGCTGCATCACTGCGGCGCCAGCCTCTCCGGGATTGGCGGCGTGGCCCGGCCGGGCATCGTCCACCGGCTCGACAAGGACACCTCCGGCGTCATGGTCTGCGCCAAGACCGACGCCGCCCACCAGGGCCTGTCGGCCCTGTTCGCCGCCCACGACATCGATCGGGCCTATG
>Ga0208179_1000872_pt1 | contig 17082 bp, 12 predicted proteins | sample Malvired_Geostar_FD_184238 | JGI IMG/M metagenome (GOLD analysis project Ga0208179, IMG submission 184238) | Marine viral communities from the Global Malaspina Expedition - Malaspina viral metaG DeepMed_Geostar (SPAdes) (version 2) | ecosystem: Environmental > Aquatic > Marine > Oceanic | place...
CTGGTCTTCCGAAAGGTCGAACCAGACAAACGGGTCTTCGCCATAGGGCACCCACGGACGGACCCAGGCGAAGGCTTCGCCCGGACGGTCCTCACGCAGGCGTCTGCCGCCTCGACGGCCACGACGCCGGCGGCGGCCGCCATTCTCGTCTTCGAGACGCGAATCGGACGCGTCGGCGGCCTCCGGCGAGGCGGGCGCGCGATCTTCCTCGTCGCGACGACCGCCGCGACGGCGACGGCGGCGGCCACGACCGCGGGTGCGGCCATCGGCGTCGTCCTCGGCGGTGGAGTCTTCACGTTCACGGGGACGTTCGGCGCGGACGTCGTCCTCGTCGTCGTCATCATCGGCGACGCGCGCGGTGCGGACCTCGTCCTCAGCCTCGTCCTCGTCTTCGTCGTCCTCATCCTCGTCGACGTCATCGAAATCGGCGTCGTCATAGACCGGGTCGATCCGCGGCGCGGTGCGGGCGACAATGGCGTGGTCGGGACGGGTTTCGCTGGCCGTGCGCTCGATTTCGTAATCGGCGTGCGGCATGGCGTCATCGACCACCACGGTGACGAAGAGGCCGAAGGTCTCGTGAATGCGGGCCAGATGGGCGCGCTTTTCGTTCAGAATATAGAGGGCCACGGCCCGCGGCGCCTTCAGCGTCGCCTCGCCGCCGCCCTTCAGGGCCTCGATCTCCAGGGCGCGGAGGGTGGCCAGCGCGCTGGACTCCACCGAACGAACCCGGCCGGTGCCGTTGCAATGCTCGCAGACATGGGTGGTGCCTTCCAGCACGCCGGTGCGGCGCCGCTGGCGGCTGATCTCCATCAGGCCAAAGGAGCTGATCTTGCCCATCTGGATGCGGGCGCGGTCGTCCTTCAGGGCGTCCTTGAGCTTCTTCTCGACGGCGCGGTTGTTCTTCGACTCATCCATGTCGATGAAGTCGATGACGATCAGGCCGGCCAGGTCGCGCAGGCGCAACTGCCGGGCGGTCTCCTCGGCGGCCTCCAGGTTGGTCTTGAGCGCGGTGGCTTCGATATTGCGCTCACGGGTCGACTTGCCGGAGTTCACATCGACGGCCACCAGGGCCTCGGTCTGGTTGATCACCAGATAGCCGCCGGACCGCAGGGGGACCACGGGGCTGTAGATCTGCGACAGGTGGTCCTCGACCTTGTAGCGCACGAACAGCGGTTCGGGATCGCGATAGGCCTGAACCTTCTTGGCCTGGGACGGCATCAGCATGCGCATGAAGTCGCGCGCTTCCTTGAAGCCGGCCTCGCCCTCGACGAACACCCCTTCGATGTCCTTGTCATAGAGGTCGCGGATCGCCCGCTTCACCAGGTCCTCCTCCTCGTAGATCAGCGCGGGCGCGATCGAGTGGAGGGTGTTTTCGCGGATATTCTCCCACAGGCGCAGGAGGTATTCGTAGTCGCGCTTGATCTCGGCCTTGGTCCGCTTGGCGCCGGCGGTGCGCACGATCAGGCCCATGCCCTGCGGCACGTCCAGGCCCTGGACCACGCCCTTCAGGCGCTTGCGGTCGGTGGCCGTGGTGATCTTGCGGCTGATGCCGCCGCCCCGGGCGGTGTTGGGCATGAGCACGCCATAGCGGCCTGCGAGCGAGAGATAGGTGGTGAGCGCCGCGCCCTTGTTGCCGCGTTCTTCCTTGACCACCTGAACCAGCATGATCTGCCGGCGGCGGATCACTTCCTGGATCTTGTACTTGCGCATGAGGCGGCGCCGGCGACGGGCTACCTCTTCTTCCATGACATCGTCTTCGTCGACGACGGCCTCGGAATCTTCATCGTCCGGATCGGACGCCGCGGCGCGGCCGGGCTCGAAGGCGTCGTCTTCCTCGGCCTCTTCGCGCAGCAGGGCTTCGCGGTCGGCGACCGGAATCTGATAATAGTCAGGATGGATTTCGTTGAAGGCGAGGAAGCCGTGGCGGTTTCCGCCGTACTCGATGAAGGCCGCCTGGAGGCTGGGCTCCACCCGGGTCACCTTGGCGAGGTAGATATTCCCTCTGAGCTGCTTCCGGTTCTTGCTCTCGAAATCGAAATCTTCAACACGCGTTCCGTCGATGAGCACCACGCGCGTCTCTTCGGCGTGGGCTGCATCGATAAGCATCTTCTTCGACATTTAGTGAATCTCCACGGCGCGCCACGAACGTCGAGTTCGGGCGCTGCCGGCTAATTATGAGGGCGCGCGCAGGGTCTCTGTTCACAGCAACGGAGGCGGCCGCGAGGCCGGCCGGTCGCCGGAATGGGGCTGGGGCGACGCTGCCCATGGGTGTGTCCTAGTCACGCCTGCAAGGCGAGGATCGGTGAAGCGTCGTCTCCGAACCTCGTGGCCGGGCCGACGCAAGTGTTTCGCGCGGGTGGGGGGCAGAGTGAGTCACGCCCCTCCGTGCGCGGCGCGACTTTGCAACAGTGGATGGAAAAAGGAAAGCCGTCGTCGCAGCGCCCGCCCCGACGCTCAACCCATTGGGGTCCCTTAACCCTTTTTCCACGGCGATCTGATCTACTGGGCGTTGAACTCAAAAAACGTGTTGGTGGGTGTGTAGGCGTATGCTCGCAAGGCTGGGCAAGGTTTTCCGAAAGGCGCGAATGCTGAGCGCCGGTGTCGTTGCGGCGACCATCGGCGGCCTGGCGGCGGTCGCTGTGTCGCATGCGGCGGCGCCCGACGCCGGCGTCCTGGGCGTGCGCCTGGGCGGCGATGCGACCGAAACGCGCCTGGTCATCGACCTGGATCGCGGCGCGACCGGCAAGGTGTCTCAGGACGGCTCCGGCGGGCGCGTGGTCCTGTCATTGCCGGGCGTCGACGCCAAGGCCAGCCTTCAGGGGTCTGGCCGCGGTCTGATCCGCGCCTGGATGATCGACCAGTCTCAGGGCGCCGCCCGTCTTCAGATCGACCTGGCCGGCCAGGGCGTGATCAAGCGTCGCTTCCTGCTGCCGCCGGCCGATGGCGTCGGCCACTACCGTTATGTGATCGATGTGGCCGCCGTCGGGGCGCCCACGGCGAGCTTCATCGCGCGCCCCGCCCGTCGTCCGGCCGCGCCGGCGCCCAAGCCCCTGGCGCTCAAGAAGGTGATCGTCATCGATGCCGGCCATGGGGGCAAGGATCCCGGCGCCCGCGGCGCGCGCTCCTACGAGAAGGACGTCAACCTGGCCGCCGCCCTGGCCCTGCAGTCGCGCCTGGAGCGCGGCGGCAAGTACAAGGTGGTGATGACTCGCAAGAGCGACGTCTATGTGCCCCTGGAAAGCCGGGTGCAGATCGCCCGCCGGGCCGGGGCCGATCTCTTCATCTCCCTGCACGCCGACGCCGGCGCCGACGCCAAGACCCGGGGAACCTCGGTCTACACCCTGTCGGAGCAGGCCTCCGGCCGCGCCGCCCAGTTCGTCTCCAAGGACGACTGGTTCATGAACAGCAGCCACAACGGCGGCGACAACGGGGTGCGCGACATCCTGTTCGACCTGACCCAGCGGGCCACGAAGAACCGCTCGGCCAACTTCGCCGAACTGGTGCTGGCCCGGGCCGACAACCACATGCCCCTGTTGCGGCGGAGCCATCGGGACGCCGGCTTCGTGGTGCTGCTGGCGCCCGACGTACCGGCCATCCTGCTGGAGATGGGCTTTGTCACCAACGCCGAGGACGAGGCCGCCCTGCTCGACGGGAACCGCCTGAACAAGTTCATGAGCGGCGTCGGCGACGCCATCGACGACTATTTCGTCCAGCAGACCCAGGTCGCGGCGCGCTGATCCCGCCATCGGGGCGTTCGGCTCTATAGAGAGGGGACTGCGGCGTCCCGGCCGTTGGCGCCCGGCGCGATGCACGCTAGAGCCTGATGCGATCAGACCGAACCGTCTGATCGTTGAATCAGGCTCTAGACCCTAAGTCTTGAACGCGTTTCGTCCGATAACCGGTTCCCACTTGTCGGAACGCGCTCTAGATGACGACGCACGGGGTGAGGGCGCCCGCGGAGGTCAGCACAGTTGCATCCCCCTGAGAGATGGGTCGCGATCGTCGGCGTGACGATCCTGAGCGTTGTCGCCTTGGCGGGCTTCGCCGTGGCGATCTATGCGGCCTGGCTTTTTCACGACATGCCCGATGCTGGCGACCTGGTGGATTACCGGCCGCCGACCTCGACTCGCGCCTATGCCTGGGATGGCACGCTGATCGGCGAGTTCTCCCGCGAGCGGCGCATCTATGTGCCCTATGACCAGATGCCGCCCCACATGGTCCAGGCCTTCATGGCGGCCGAGGATCGGAACTTCTTCCAGCACGGCGGCGTCGACGCCATGGGGCTCACCCGGGCCATGATGAAGAACGTCCTCAACGCCGTTCAGGGGCGTCGTCTTGAGGGCGGCTCCACCATCACCCAGCAGGTGGCCAAGAACGTCCTGCTGACCAGCGACGCCACGATCGGCCGCAAGTTCAAGGAAGCCGTGCTCGCCCAGCGGCTGGAAAAGACCCTGGGCAAGGAGCAGATCCTCGAACTCTATCTGAATGAAATCTGGCTCGGCTACCGCTCCTATGGGGTGGGGGCGGCGGCCTACAACTATTTCGGCAAGTCGATCACCGACCTGACCCTGGCCGAGGCCGCCTATCTCGCCGCCCTCCCCAAGGGGCCGCAGAACTACCATCCGCAGCGCCGCAAAGAGGCGGCGATCATCCGGCGTAACTGGGTGATCGGCGAAATGGCCGACCTCGGCTGGGTGACCCGCGAAGAGGCCGATGCGGCCATGGCCGAGGACCTGGTGGTCCAGGAGGCGCCCACCCGCGCCAAGTACCGCGACGCCGACTATTTCGTCGAGGAGGTCCGCCGCCGGGGGCTGAACACCCTGGGCGCCCGCCTCAATGAGGGCGGCTACTATATGCGCACCACCCTCGATCCGCGGCTGCAGACCGCGGCCCGGGTGGCGCTGATGAACGGCCTGGAGCAGTACGACCGCCGCCATGGCTGGCGCGGGGCCTGGGGCCGGGTCGAGATCGCTCCGGGCTGGCAGGCGGTGGCGCTCAAGCAGGCTGCGCCGGCCGAGCGTCGCCAGTGGCGCGCCGCCGTCGTCACCCGCGCCAGCGGTGGCGATGTCCGCATTGAGGTCGCCGAGAGCGGCGCCGAAGGCCCCCTGGCGGGCGAAGACGTCACCTGGGCGCGGGCCGGCAAGGGCCTGGCCGTGGGCGACCTGATCTTCGTCGAGCCCCCGGCCCAGGCCGGCGGCGCCTATCGGTTGCGTCAGGTGCCACAGGTCAATGGGGCGCTCGTGGCCATCGAGCCCTATTCGGGCCGGGTGCTGGCCATGGTGGGGGGCTATTCCTTCTCGCTGTCGAGCTTCAACCGGGCGACCCAGGCCATGCGTCAGCCGGGCTCGGCCTTCAAGCCCATCGTCTACGCCGCGGCGCTCGAGAACGGCTACACGCCGGCCAGCCGGGTGATGGACTCCATGATCACCCTGCAGGGCGCCACCGAAGGCGAGACCTGGACGCCGGAGAACTACAACCGCCGCTACTATGGGTCTCTGACCCTGCGTCGGGGCCTGGAGCTGTCGCGCAACGCCATGACCGTCCGGCTGGCCCAGGGGGTCGGCATGCGCAAGATCAGCGATCTGGCCGTCAGGATGGGCGTGGTCGACGAGATGGCGCCGGTGCTGGCCATGTCCCTGGGGTCGGGGGAGACGACGCCCTATCGGCTGACGGCGGCCTATGCGGCCTTCGTCAATGGCGGGCGCAAGATCGATCCCCACCTGATCGAGCTCGTGCAGGACCGCGAGGGCAAGGTCATCTATCGGGCCGATCGCCGCGACTGTCCCCGCTGCGATATCGGCTTCAATGGGGACGAGAGCCCCCGGGTGCCCCTGAGCGGCGAGCAGGTGATGGATCCGATCACCGCCTACCAGATCAATTCGATGCTGCAGGGCGTGGTTCAGCGGGGCACGGCGACGTCCGTCTCCGTCCTGGGGCGCCCGGTCGGCGGCAAGACGGGCACCACCAACGAGTATCGCAGCGCCTGGTTCGTCGGCTTCACGCCGCAGATCGTCGCCGGGGTGTTCATCGGCTTCGACGACAACCGGCCCCTCGGCTATGGGGAGACCGGCACGACGGCGGCGGCGCCGGTCTTCACCGCCTTCATGCAGGAGGCGATCAAGGGGGTCCCGGCGGCCGAGTTCAAGGCGCCGGAGAACGCCAAGTACGCCACCGTGCGCGGCATCCGCGAAGCCTTCCGCCCGGGCACCGAGCCGCGGGCGCCGACGCCCACCGTGACGCCGGGCGCCGGCGGCCCCATGCCGTACAACAAGGTCTGGCCCGATGGCCGGGTGTCGGGCGCCGGCAATGCCGGGGAAGCCGCCAGCCCTGCCGATGACATGAGCGGATTGTATTAGCCCGACGGTCGCGTTATCCCGCGGCCCCTTGAATCGCCTGCCGCCGCAAGGGGGTGGGGGATCACCACCGATTGCCAGGAGCGATCCATGAGAGCGGATGTCGAGGCCATGGCGGCCGACATCGAGCAGTCCATCGGACTGCTCAGGAGGCGTCTTTGACTGGGAACCAGCCCTTCGACACCTCGATGAACTGAACGCCCGGGTTGAAGATCCGACCCTGTGGGACGATGCGGCCCAGGCTCAGGCCCTGATGCGCGAACGCCAGCGCCTGGCCGGCCAGGTCGATGCGGTGCGCAGCCTCGAACGCGGTCTGGAAGACGCCGTCGCCCTGGCCGAGATGGCGGACGAAGAGGGCGACGAGGACAGCCTGGAGGAAGCCCGCGCCGAGATGCGGGCCATCAAGGAGCGCGCCGCCCGCGCTGAACTGGAAGCCCTGCTGTCAGGCGAGGCCGACGGCAACGACGCCTATGTGGAAATCAACTCCGGCGCCGGCGGCACCGAGTCCAACGACTGGGCCGGCATGCTGCTGCGCATGTACAGCCGCTGGGCCCAGCAGCACGGCATGAGCGTCGAGCTGATCGAAGAAACCTCGGGCGAACAGGCCGGCATCAAGTCGGCCACCCTGCAGGTCAAGGGGCCCAACGCCTATGGCTGGCTGAAGACCGAGGCCGGGGTCCACCGCCTGGTGCGCATCTCGCCCTTCGACGCCAACGCCAAACGGCATACGAGCTTCGCCTCCGTCTGGGTCTTCCCGGTGGTGGACGACACCATCGAGATCGAGATCAACCCGGCCGACGTGCGAACCGACACCTACCGGGCCTCAGGGGCCGGCGGCCAGCACATCAACAAGACCGACTCCGCCGTGCGACTGACCCACGTGCCCACCGGCGTGGTGGTCGCCTGTCAGGCGGGCCGCTCACAGCACGCCAACCGGGAAGAGGCCTGGAAGATGCTGCGGGCCAGGCTCTATGAGCGAGAGTTGCAGCGGCGCGAGGCCGAGCAGCAGGCCCTGGAAGACCAGAAGACCGACATTGGCTGGGGCCACCAGATCCGCTCCTACGTCCTGCAGCCCTACCAGATGGTCAAGGATCTGCGGACCGATGTGGAGACGTCGGACACCGACGGGGTGCTGGACGGCGACCTGGACGCCTTCATGGGCGCTTCCTTGGCCCAGCGGGTCGGCGTCACCCGCGAGCCCTGAATCGAAACGAGGCGCAGGTGATCCTGCGCCTCGTGAGGCTTGAAACCTAAAAAACCGGCTTGGGTTGTGGCGCGCCGCTGGAGGGCGCGGCCGGAACATCGAGGCTGGACTTGGGCGGCGCCTGATCCGTCGGCTTGGCGGGGGCGGCGGTCGCCGAGGAGGAAGACGGCGCGGCGGCGGCCGGCTGGGGCGCCGGCGGCCTCTGGAATTTCAGGCTGCGGCCCTGGAAGAAGGCTCCGGTCTCCATGGCCAGCTGTTCGTGGGTGATGTCGCCATCCACATAGGAGGTGCCATAGAGGCGCACCTGCTTGGCGGTGATGGAGCCGATGACCCGGCCGCGGGCCTCGACCACATCGGCATAGATCGCCCCTTCGACATGGCCTGTGTCGCCGATGGTCAGCTTGGCGATGCGAACATCACCGCGGACGACGCCGTCGATGTGAAGTTCGCCTTCGCCGCTGACCGAACCCTCAAGGGTGATGTTCTCGGCCACCAGGGAGGCGACCTTGGGGGCGCTCTTGCGGGACGCGCCGCCATCGGGGGCCGACAGGGCCGGCGGATCGAACTTCGCCGGCGACTTGGCGGGGTCCGATTTAGTCTGCTGCTTGCTGAACATACTCGCCCGCCTTCACAAAACGGCTGGGGTTTTGCGCCCGGCCGTTGACCCAGACTTCATAATGCAGATGCACGCCGGTGGAGCGGCCGGTGGAGCCCATGCCGCCGACCCGCTGCCCCACCGCCACGCGCTGGCCGGGCTTGACCGCGATGGCCTGCATGTGGGCGTAGCGGGTCTTGAAGCCCTGGCCGTGGTCGATCTCGACCGTGTTGCCATAGCCCGAGCGGACGCCGGCGAACGACACCACGCCCGGCCCGGTGGCCAGGATGGGCGTCATGAAGCCGCCGCCAAAATCCAGGCCGGAATGGAAGGCCGGACGCTTGGTGAAGGGGTCGAACCGGACGCCAAAGCCGCTGGATTGCCGGCCAGCCGTGGTGGGCCGCGCCAGGGGCAGCTTTTCGGCCGCCGCGCCCAGGGTGCGGGCCTCGGAAAGATTGGTGGCCGCGTGCTGAATGCGTTCGGCGAAGTCCTCGTCCACATCCAGGACGGCGGCGAGGGCGCTGGGGTCCTTGGCCTCGATCAGCGGGCCGCCCAGTTCACCGGACTTGGGCGCATAGCCGTTGGGGCTGAGGCCGGCCAGGCGGAAGGCCATGCGCAGGCGCTCGGCGCGGCCCTTGGCGAAGGAGTCGGCGGAGTCCAGCAGGCGCTCCTGGCCCGCGCGGACGAGTTCGATGCGACGGACCGGATCGGTGACGCTGAGATCGGTCGAGGCCTTCAGGATTTCCGGCGCCAGGGCGTCGGCGGCGCCGGGCGTCGACTTGTAGTCGCTGAGCAGCATGGCGAGCGCCGCGTGGCGCTTTTCCACCGACAGGGCCAGATCGTCGATCGAACCATTGGTGGCGTTCAGCTGGGCCACGGCGCTGTTCAGGCGGGCCTGCCGGTCAGCGATCCAGCGTTCGTACTTGGCCTGGGTGCGGGCGATTTCCTGGTCGCTCGCCGACATCTGCATGCCGTTGACCATCATGGCCGCGGTGCAGATCCCCATCCAGAGCGCCGCGGCGCCGACGCCGGTGGCGGCCACCAGCTGCTTGGAGGTGGTGAGGACGTAGGCGCGCATCTCGCCGCCAGAGCGGACATAGAGGTGGCGTTCGGGGAACAGCTCTTCGAGCGAACGGCGGAGGCGCGTTATGCGTGTCATGCTCATCGCTGCAGTGATCAGGAGCAGTGAGCACGATATGCAATGAGACGCACGCTGCGCGCAAGACCCTTCCCGCCACAAGAGAGCGCAGGGCCGCAGATCGCCAGCATACCAAACATCTCGTTAAACGAGACTGAATCGCCGCGCTACACGGATCAGAGGCGCCCGAGGGCAGGCTTCGACATTCCGGCGTTGCGCGACAATTCTACAACACCGGGCGCCGGCGAAAGGTTCCGTCGCCCGGTGTTGTTGCTGTTGGCGGGCTCAGGCCTGGTGCGCCTGCGCCGCCTTGAGCACTGCGGCGGCATGCCCGGGAACCTTCACCTTACGCCAGATACCAGCGATCTTTCCGGTGCCGTCGATCAGGAAGGTTGATCGATCAATTCCCATGTATTTGCGGCCATACATGCTCTTTTCGACCCAGGCCCCATAGGTCTCGACCACCGTCCCGCTGGGATCTGAGCCGAGGGCGACCTTCAAATCGTGCTTGGCGGCGAACTTCCCGTGGGAGGCGACGGAGTCCTTGGAGACGCCCAGGATCTTGGCGCCGGCCGCCTCGAATGCGTCCAACATTTCTGAAAAACCGATCGCCTCCTTGGTGCAGCCCGAGGTGTCGTCCTTGGGATAGAAGTAGAGCACCAGGGTCTGGCCGGCGTAGTCGGCCAGGCGGATCGGACCGTCAGGCCCCTCCAGTTCGAACGCCGGCGCCTCGGCGCCCACCTCAAGTTCAGCCATGTTCGTTCCTCGAAAAAGGGATCCGGCTCAGACGGGCCGGACCAGGACGATCTTCTTCTTGCCCGCCGCCAGTTTGATGACGCCGTCGACCAGGTCGGCGGCGCCCAGGGTGCGGTTGGCGTCGGTTTCAGCCGCGTCGTTGACCCGCAGGCCGCCGCCCTGGGCCAGGCGCCGGGCCTCGCCGCGGGAGGCTGCAAGCCCGGCGTCGGCGGCCAGGGCGGCGAGCACGACGCCTGCCTCGAGATCGGCGCGGGCGATCTTGAAGCTCGGCAGGTCCGCAGACAGCTGGCCCTGCTCGAAGGCGGCGACGGCGGCGGCCTCGGCCGCCTGGGCGGCGTCCTCGCCGTGCAGCAGGGTTGTGGCCGCGTTGGCCAGAACCTTCTTGGCCTCGTTGATCTGCGCGCCTTCGAGGTTTTCCAGCCGGGCGATCTCGTCCAGGGGCAGGTCGGTGAACAGCCGCATGAAGCGGCCGACATCGGCGTCCTCGGTGTTCCGCCAGAACTGCCAGTAGTCGTAGGGACTGCGCATGTCGGCGTTCAGCCAGACGGCCCCGCCCACGGTCTTACCCATCTTCTGGCCGGACGCGGTGGAGAGCAGGGGGGTGGTCAGGCCAAAGGCCGGCTTCTGGTCGACGCGGCGGATCAGCTCCACCCCGTTGACGATATTGCCCCACTGGTCGGAGCCGCCCATCTGCAGGACGCAGCCGTGACGACGCTCAAGCTCCAGGAAGTCCACTGACTGCATCAGCATGTAGTTGAACTCGAGGAAGGTCATCGGCTGTTCGCGTTCGAGCCGGGTCTTGACGCTGTCGAAGGCCAACATCCGGTTGATCGTGAAGTGGACGCCGAACTCGCGCAGGAACTCCACATAGCCGTACTTCGAAAGCCAGGAGTCATTATCGACCATCATGGCGTCGGTCGGCCCATCCCCAAAGGTCAGGAACTTGGCGAACACGGTCTTGATCGAGGCGATGTTGGCCTGGATCTGCGCTTCCGTGAGCAGGGGGCGCGACTGGTCCTTGTCCGTGGGGTCGCCGATCTTGGTCGTGCCGCCGCCCATCAGGACGATGGGCCTGTGACCGCTCTGCTGGAGGCGGCGCAGGATCATGATCTGGATCAGCGAGCCCACATGCAGGGACGGCGCGGTGGCGTCAAAGCCGATGTAGGCGGTGACCACACCCTTGGAGGCGGCCTCATCCAGCTCCGCCGGATGGGTGATCTGGTGGATGTAGCCGCGCGTCTGCATCAGACGCAGGAATTCGGATTTGAACGCGGGTTCGCTGGTCATTGAGCCGGGCTTCGAGTGGGAAGGCCCGGGCTCTAGCACGCTGGGATCGGATAGTTCGAGAGTCATCTGAGCAGTCTCCGGTGGCGCAGGGCCGGAAACGCTGGGTTCGAGGAAGTCGAAGGGCGCGCCGACCAAGCTGGTGGGCGCAGGGGATCGAGCCGCGCCGTCTCTAAGGGGCGCGGTAATAGAGGCCGGTGGTGGCGCGGGCGTCGATCATGGCGGCTAGCTAGCGGCTCCAAGCCATGGCAGTCAATGGGCATGCGTGTACTGGGATTCATGACCGGAACCTCCCTGGACGCCGTCGACATGGCGGTGCTGGAGACCGACGGCGAGACGATTGAGGCCTTTGGCCCGGCAGGCGAGCGGAAGCTTTCCGAGGCCGTGCGCAAGGTGGTGCTGGCGGCGACCGACGCCGCCCGGGACTGGCCGCGGGGAACGCCGGAGCCCGAGGTGTTCGCCCAGGCCTCTGCCGCCATCGCCAAGGAGCATTTCGCGGCGGCGCAAGCCTTCCTCGCCGAAAACGACCTGACCTGGGCCGATATCGACCTGATCGGCATGCACGGCCAGACCGTGCTGCACGAGCGCCCCAAGGACGGACAGATCGGCCGCACGGTGCAGCTGGGCGACGCCGCCTGGCTGGCCGAGGAAACCGGCGTGCCGGTGGCCTTCGATTTCCGCAGCGCCGACGTGGCCGCCGGCGGGGAGGGGGCGCCGCTGGCGCCAATCTATCACCTGGCGCGGGCCCGGGCCTCGGAGATGACCCCGCCGCTTGCGGTGCTGAACATCGGCGGGGTGGCCAATGTCACCCTCTGGTCGGGGGTGGGCGAGCTGACCGCCTTCGACACCGGCCCCGGGAACGGCATGATCGACCTGCTGGTCCAGGCCCGCGGCGCTGGCCGTTATGACGACAAGGGCAACTATGCCAGCGTCGGCCTGGTGGACGAGGGGCTGTTGCGCGCGTTGATGGCCCATCCCTATTTCGACGCCCCGCCGCCCAAGTCCCTGGACCGCTACGACTTCTCCCTCGACCCGCTGGAAGACCTCAAGCTGGAGGATGCGGCCGCCACCCTGGTCGCCTTCACCGCCGAGGCGGTCCGCATGGGGTTCGAGAAGCTGGGAACCGCTCCGGCCAGGGTGGTCGTCTGTGGCGGCGGCCGGCACAATCCTGAGATCATGAAGGCCCTTCGCGCGCGGCTGAAGGCCGAGGTGGTCACGGCGGAAGAGGTTGGCTGGCGCGGCGATTCCATCGAGGCCGAGGCCTTCGCCTATCTGGCGGCCCGCACGGCGCGGGAGCTGCCGATCTCGTTTCCGGCCACGACCGGGGCGCCGGAGCCCATGAAGGGCGGCCGCATCGTCACGCCGACCAACCCAGCCAAGCAGGAGGGCTGACCATGACCCGCAGCATCATCAAGGGCGCCCTTGCGGGCGTGGCGTTGGCGGCCCTGGCCTGGGCCGCGCCGGCCCTCGCCCAGGAAAGCCCGCACAAGGCAGCGGTGTTCGCCGCCGCCGAAGCCCTTCAGCCCAAGGTCGTGGCCTGGCGCCGCGACATCCATCAGCATCCGGAACTGGGCAACCGCGAGGTGCGCACCTCGGGCCTGGTGGCCGAGCATCTCCGCGCCCTGGGCTATGAGGTCCGGACCGGCGTGGCCCATACGGGCGTGGTGGCGACCCTGAAGGGCGGCAAGCCCGGCGGCGTGGTCGCCCTGCGGGCCGACATGGACGCCCTGCCGGTGGAGGAGAAGACCGGCCTGCCCTTCGCCTCCGAGGTGGTGGGGGAATATAACGGCCAGCCGACGCCGGTCATGCACGCCTGCGGCCACGACGCCCATGTGGCGATCTTGATGGGCGCGGCCGAGGTGCTGGCCGGCATGCGCGAGGAGATCGCCGGCACGGTGGTGCTGGTCTTCCAGCCGGCCGAGGAAGGCCCGCCGCCTGGCGAGGAGGGCGGCGCGGCGATGATGATCGCGCAGGGCGCCCTGGAAAATCCGAAGCCGGGGGCGATCTTCGGCCTGCATGTGAGCCCCGGCGACGTGGGGGCCATCGTCTATCGCAGCGGGCCGATGATGGCGGCGGCCGATTCCTACGAAATCCGCATCAAGGGCAAACAGACCCACGGCGCCCGGCCCTGGGACGGCGTCGATCTGGCCTCCCTGAGCGCCGAGATCGTCCAGGCCTTCAACCAGATCGCCTCGCGCCAGCTCGACGTGGCCCGCTCGCCCACCGTCATCACCGTGGCGGTGATCCAGAGCGGCGTGCGCCACAACATCATCCCCGAAGACATGATGATGGCCGGCACCCTGCGGACCTTCGACCCGGACATGCGCAAGGCGACCATCGAGAAGATGCAGGCCGCGGTGGACAGCATCGTGGCCCGCTATGGCGCCAAGGGCGAACTGACCATGGGCGGCGCCACGCCGGTGGTGAGCAATGATCCCGACCTGGCCCGCGCCATGGCGCCGACCCTGGCGACCGCCGCGGTGGGCCAGCCCGAGACTGAGACCGCCCTGATCACCGGGGCCGAGGACTTTGCGGAGTTCCAGGCCGTGGTCCCGGGCCTCTTCTACCGGCTGGGCGTCGGCTATCCGGCGGGCACGAACCATTCGCCCTTCTTCACCATCGACGAGGCGGCGCTGGAGGTCGGCGTGCGGGCGCAGGTGCTGACGGCGCTGGACTATCTCGACCGGGTGGCGACCCGCCCGGCCGACTGAGGTGGTAGACGGCGCGGAGTCTCGGAGGCTTCAGGCCTCCGAGGCCGCCATGCGCTTGTCGAGATAGGCCCCGACGCGGGTCTCGACCTCGACAAGCTGCTCGGTCCAGAAGTGGTTGGCTTGGTCGACCAGATCGTAGTCGATCACGATGCCCTTCTGGGTCCGCAGCTTGGAGACGACGCGCTCCACCTCCACCGGCGGGGTCACCGTGTCGGCCGAGCCCTGCAGGATCAGGCCCGAGGCCGGGCAGGGGGCCAGGAAGCTGAAATCATACATGTTGGTCGGCGGCGACACCGAGATGAAGCCGTCGGTTTCAGGCCGGCGCATCAGGAGCTGCATGCCGACCCAGGCCCCGAAGTCGTAGCCGGCGACCCAGCATTGCGACGCGGCGGGGTTGGTGGACTGCAGCCAGTCCAGCGCCGTGGCCGCATCGGCCAGTTCGCCGATGCCGGAATCGAACTCGCCCTGACTGCGGCCGACGCCGCGGAAATTGAAGCGCAGGACCGAGAAGCCCCGCTTCATGAACAGGTGATAGAGCTGGACGGCCACCGGATTGTTCATCTGGCCGCCGGCCTTGGGATGAGGGTGGAGGATCAGCGCGACGGGCGCGTTTTCCGTCTTTCCCTGGGCGTAGCGCCCTTCAATCCGTCCAGCCGCGCCGGTCAGAACAACCTCTGGCATGCCATCCTCTCGTGCCGCCGAATACTTGACTACGGAGCTTGGTCTTCCTAGATCGCACCCATGCGTTCAATCGGAAAAACCGCCGCTGCGAAGCCGGGGCTTGTAACACAGGCTCAATCCGATGCGCGGGAAAACTGCAGGACGGGCCTGACCCCATGCGCTTGAGCACCAAAGGGCGTTACGCCGTGATGGCCATGGCCGATCTGGCCCGGCGCGAGGGCGACAAGGCCGTCTCCCTGGCTGAAATCGCCCAACGCCAGGAAATCTCGCTCTCCTATCTGGAGCAGCTTTTCGCCCGCCTGCGCCGTGAGGGCCTGGTGGTCAGCGCCCGCGGTCCCGGCGGCGGCTATCGGCTGGCCCGCATGGCCAGCGAAACCAATATCGCCCAGATCGTGCTGGCCGTGGACGAGCCCCTGCGCGCCACCCGCTGTGGCCAGGACGCCCGCCAGGGCTGCATGCTGAGCGGCGAGAAGTGTCTCACCCACGACCTGTGGGAAGAGATGGGCCGCCAGATTCATACCTATCTGGAATCGGTCTCCCTGGCCGATGTGGTCCAGGGGCGGCTGGCCGACCGCGGGACGGTGGCCGCATGAGCGCCGTCTATCTCGACCATAACGCCACCGCGCCGATCCGCCCCGAAGCCCTGGCCGCCGCCAGCGAGGCGATGATCGCCGGCGGCAACCCCTCCTCGGTCCATGCGGCGGGACGGGCGTCTCGCGCACGGATGGAGCAGGCGCGGACAGAGGTGGCCGAGCTGATCGCCGCCCCGGCCTCCACCGTCGTCTTCACCTCCGGCGGCACAGAGGCCAACGCCCTGGCGATCGAGAGCGCCGTGGCCACCGGCTCGCGGCGGCTGATTCTCAGCGCCATCGAGCATGACGCCGTCCTCGAAACCGCCCGGGCCTCGGGCGCGCAGGTCGAACTGATGCCGGTGGACGGCTCAGGCCAGGCCGACCTCGCCTCGCTGACCGCTCGCCTTGCCGCGTGGGACGCCGCCGATGGCCGGCCCTTCGTCGCCCTGATGCTGGCCAATAACGAAACCGGCGTGATCCAGCCGGTGGCCGAAGCCGCCGTCCTGGTGCGCCAGGCCGAGGGCTGGCTGCATGTGGACGCCGTCCAGGCCGCCGGCCGGATCGCCATCGACAGCCGCGCCCTGGGCGCCGACACCCTGGCCATCTCCAGCCACAAGATCGGCGGGCCGCCGGGCGCCGGCGCGCTGACCTTCGGCCCCCGCGCCACCCTGGTGCGCCGCCTGCACGGCGGCGGGCAGGAGCGGGGCCGGCGGGCGGGCACCGAGAATGTGCCGGCCATCGCCGGCTTCGGCGCCGCGGCGGCTCAGGCGCGGGCTGAGCTGGCTTCCGCCGCCCACCAGGCCGCCTGGCGTGACGCCGCGGAACGGACCCTCATCGCCGCCGGGGCGGTCGTCATGGGCCAGGGCGCCCCGCGCCTACCCAACACCCTGTGCTTCGCCGGTCCCGGCTTTCCGGCCGAGCTGCAGGTCATGACGCTGGACCTCGCCGGGGTGATGGTCAGCGCCGGATCGGCCTGCTCGTCGGGCAAGGTCAAGGCCAGCCGGGTGCTGGAGGCCATGGGCCAGACCGAGCTCGCCGGTGCGGCGATCCGCGTCAGCGGCGGCTGGTCCACCAAGCCCGAAGACTGGAAACAGATGGTCGAAGCCTGGATCACGGCCTACGACCGCCACGCCGCGCGCCGTCGCGCGCCTGCGGCCTGAAGGAAATCACGATGCCTGCTGTCAAACAGACCGTCGAACATGTGGAAGCCCTGGAGCGATACCAGCACGGCTTCATCACCTCGATCGACCAGGAGTTCGCGCCCAAGGGCCTGAGCGCCGACATCGTGCGCTTCATCTCCGCCAAGAAGGAGGAGCCCGACTGGATGCTCGCCTGGCGGCTGGAGGCCTATGAGCGCTGGTTGGCCATGGAGGAGCCCGACTGGGCCAAGGTCAGCTTCCCGAGGATCGACTACCAGGACTCCTACTACTACGCCGCGCCCAAGGCTAAGGAGGGGCCTAAGAGCCTGGACGAGGTCGATCCCGAACTGCTGGCCACCTACGCCAAGCTGGGCATTCCCCTGCGCGAGCAGGAGGTTCTGGCCGGCGTCCAGGGCGCGCCGCGCTATGCGGTCGACGCCGTGTTCGACAGCGTCTCGGTGGTGACCACCTTCAAGAAGGAGCTGGCCGAGGTCGGGGTGATCTTCTGCTCGTTCAGCGAGGCGGTGCGCGAGCACCCCGAACTGGTGAAGAAGTATCTGGGCTCGGTGGTGCCGGCCTCGGACAACTATTTCGCCTGCCTGAACAGCGCGGTCTTCTCCGACGGCAGCTTCGTCTATGTGCCGCCCGG
>Ga0208179_1000876_pt1 | contig 16963 bp, 21 predicted proteins | sample Malvired_Geostar_FD_184238 | JGI IMG/M metagenome (GOLD analysis project Ga0208179, IMG submission 184238) | Marine viral communities from the Global Malaspina Expedition - Malaspina viral metaG DeepMed_Geostar (SPAdes) (version 2) | ecosystem: Environmental > Aquatic > Marine > Oceanic | place...
ACTATATTCAGTTGTGCCTTAAAGATACTAAGATTAAAGTCGATGATGAATATATCCGAAGTGTGGCAAGAGCACTAAAAGTAGTTGGTGCAAATGATTTTGATGCAGGAGAGTTTTATAACACTGCAAAAGAAGCATATAAAGAGGACTACGCCAACCGCAGTTCATACCATAACTTATTGGGTATTAGTTATCCTGAATACAGAATTGGGTTAACCTTTTTAATTGCACAACTCAAAAAAGCAGGAGTTCAAGTACCACGTTATAGTAAAGAACTCGTTGAGTGGAAAATTACAAACAGAGATCTATATTAATGTTTCGAAATCCTGATAAAGATAAGCGTAAGAATAGAGATCAAATACAAAAACAGGTTAACAAAGAATCAACCTGTACGGCTCCGGGCTGTAATGCTCCAATAAGCACATACCGGGGACCAAATGCAGATAAACTATGTCGTTTGTGTATGCTTACACAACGAGAATATGGTGGCATGGGTCGAGGTGATCGTCCACATACTATGGGAAAAGGTATCTATTGTGAAATATGTGGATATGCACCGGGTGACGATCCAAAAATTATCGAAGCGGCGGCTGGCGATCCAGTTAAACTTAATCGTCACATTAGATCTCAGTTAGAGCGTCATCACATAGACGGTAACCATTTAAACAATGATCCAGAAAACCTACAAACAGTATGTTTAAAAGATCACAGAATTATTACTATTAAAGAAGAGCATTACGTAAAAACGGTTAACTGTTAACCATCTAATTTTGAGACGTTCAACTAAAACAGTTGACATATACACTATCTGTGTTACTATAAGTATAGGAGAAATTCTTGTGAAACTCAACTTCGTGAATGATATCCACCTAGAATTTGGCGCATTACCAGAGAATCCCTCTGGCAGTGATATTCTCATTCTGGCTGGTGATGTTACCATTAAAAATCGCGTTGACTGGATCAATGAAGTTGCTAACGACTTCAAGCACATTGTATATGTCTTAGGCAATCACGAGTATTATCACCAAAATCTTGATAATACATATCGCAAAACTAAAGAACAACTTGCTGATAATGTGTATCTTCTACAAAATGAAAGCGTTACGTTGGACGGTACTACTTTCCATGGCACCACACTTTGGTCCGATTTTGAAAAAGGAAATCCATTGTCTTATATGGCGTGTAATGATCTCATGAACGATTTTCGTATTATTCGAGCGGATAACGGAAAAAGCCGGTTTACGCCACAACGAGCACACAAAGAACACAACGTTGCTATGATTTTCCTGCGTGAGAACGTGAAAAAAGGCGATGTTGTTGTTACACACTTTGGTTCTACTTATGAGAGCGTGGGCGAAGAGTTTCGCGGAAATAAAATAAATGGTGCATATGTGTCAGATTTGTCAACATTTATAATAGAATCAGAACCCGCATTGTGGTTTCACGGTCACTTACACAACACAAGTGATTACATGGTAGGTAACACTCGCGTTCTCTGCAATCCGAGAGGATATGTAGGGCACGGAACAAATCCTAACTTTGATGTTCACAAATTTGTGGAAATTTAGAACATACTACATGTAGTGTGCTTTTTCTGTCAAAAATAGTTGACATATACGTTATTCGTGCTACTATACAAGTAGGATACAGGAGCAAATTTTTATGACAACCACCACCGCTAACAAAAAGGACATTCAGATTCCGGTGGGATTTGAGACAGATCCCATCGAAGATGAGGATGCTCGCGAAGCGTTAACTACTGCCAGAGTTGGGCTTTTGCTCAAAGCAGCCTGGTTTGGTAGCATGGCGACCCGGTTGCCGCTTGTTAATGCTGATGCGTGGTTGCCAACAGCGGCCACTGATGGCCGGTATTTTTATTATAACAGTAAGTTTATTAATATGCTTCGCGGTAAAGAGCTTGAATTTCTCTTTGGCCACGAAGTGCTTCATAATGTTTATGAGCACCTAGGTCGTAGCAAGGACAACAGCCACAATCATCAGCTTAGTAACATTGCCGCTGATTTTGCTGTAAACCGTGATTTAATTGAAGCTCGCATCGGTGAGATGATTACCACTGTTCCTTGCTTGTATGATCGCAAATACAACGGCAAAAGCTACGAAGAAATTTACGATGATCTTTATGAAAATGTAGAAAAGATTGACATCGATTCTCTTATTGATATGATGTTAGATGAGCACCTCGACGGTGATGATGGTAACGGTGGTGATGCGGATGGAGACAGTAAGCCAGAAAAAGACGAAAACGGTAACCTTGTTAGCAAGAGCAAGCCTAAGTATAGCGAAGCAGAAAAGAAAAAAATCCGTGATGAAATTAAGGATTCACTAATTAACAGTGCTCAGCAGGGCACTGGAGCTGGTAACATTCCGGCTGGTGTTGAAAGAATGATTAAGGATCTTACAGAACCCAAAATGGACTGGAGAGAACTAATTGATCAAACAATTGAAAGCACTGTTAAGAGCGACTTTAGTTGGATGCGGATGAGCCGCAAAGGCTGGCATACAGATGTTGTTTTGCCTGGAATGGTTCCTGAGACAACTATTGATATTTCTATCGGAATTGACATGAGTGGAAGTATTAGCAACGAACAGGCTCGAGACTTTTTCTCAGAAGTTAAGGGCATTATGGAAATGTTTACCGACTTTAAAATTCGGTTATGGTGTTTTGATACCCAGGTATATGGTTATGCTGAATTCGATGCGAACAATCTAGACGATATTATGAATTACACGCCCAACGGGGGCGGCGGCACTGATTTTATGTGCAACTGGACTTACATGAAAGAAAACGAGATTCTTCCGGAGCGGTTCATTATGTTTACGGATGGTTATCCTTGCGGTGATTGGGGCGACGAAAATTACTGCGATACAGTGTTTATTATTCACGGGCCAGATTCAATCAAGCCGCCCTTTGGTAATTACGCTTATTACGATCAGAAGCGTTAAGGCACATCCTGGGGAGCTGGCGGCTCCGGCGGGGTAATAAGCCCTCCTTCAAAGTCTAACACCGATTCTAGCTTATCAATCGTGCTATTGCAACCGTTGATGAGAATTAGACTATTTAAAACAACAGATTTTGCGCTAATGTTATCTATTATTTGAGTTAGAAGCTGTCTTTGGTGTGTTACGTATGTTATACTTTCGAACTGTTGAGCATTAAAGCGATGGGCATGTAACCAAATCTTTAAATCTTTTGCTGTGAGTTCGATGTTCTCCCAGTCTTTTATTAGTTTCGCCCTCATGTCAACTGCTTGCTTATTTTCCGGACTTTTTTCTAGGTCGGTTTTATAAACCTGATAAATATCCGTATAATATACTACTATTTTAATTAAGGCCTGGCATTTTAAAGCTTGATCAAGTGCTGCAACTACTTCTAAAAGCACTGGTTTTGTTGCGTTAGGATGCTCTGCATATGCCGTAAGTGGCATAAAAAGTGCAGCGATAAGTAAAAAAGTTTTTGCTTTCATGACTAAAATACCTTATAATTATACTTATAACATTTTGTTACAGGAGATTGAATATGAACAAAGAAAATACTGAAAAGGTGAATGAGGTGAATGAGTTGCCTGAACAACCAGAACCTGCAGAGGATAATCCTAATGCGTTAGGCGTTAATGATTTAAATCTAATGGTTAGCATCCTCGATGCTGTAGCTCAACGTGGTGGTATTAGAGCAAACGAAATGGAAGTAGTTGGTAATCTATACACTAAATTAATGGAATTTCTTGTCGCAAGCGGTGTTCGGCAAGGTCCAGAAAACGAAATGACTACACCGCCGGCAGAAACCGACACAAACGAAAGGGGTACAAATGATTAATCATGTAGGTACACACAATAACAAAAAGGTAGTAGTGGTGTTTCGCGAAGTTCCAGGGGAAGACCATATGGCACTGGTGCTTTATCCTGATACACTACCGAGTGTAGTTCACGACGATATTATGAAATGCATAGAAAGCGATATCGGCCAACAGGCTAAGCACCTCGGTGACGCTATGCACCGCGTAGTGGGCAGTAACGGACAAAATCTGCTTCAAATGATTCACAACGAAAGATGGATGAAAAAAGTTCGTACACAGGACGTTGTTTTAGTTCCTGTTCCCGGACAAGAAGGCGCTAGGTTGGATGAAATTAACAAAATAATTAACGCTCAACTAGAAGGTGCTGAAGCTGCTGCTCGCATGGCAGAGATTGATGCTACTGCTGGGTTTGCTGATCCAGATAAAACTGCTGCTGCTAAAGAGGCTGTTGAAGCAATTACTGGCTCAAACAGTGATGTATTAAACGACGTAGACTTGGCCGCAGGATTAATGGATCAAGCTGCAAAAATGCAAGCAGAAATTGAAACATTAACATCAGAAGTTGCTAGACTAAAGAAAGAGGCTTCTTCTCTCGACCCAAGTTTAAAGCTAACACCCAAGAAACGTGGACGCCCAAAAAAAGTAAAAACTGTGGCATAAAAAGCTACGGTAATGAAAATTCGGCTAGTCAGTTATAGCACTCCCACTGAAGATTTTCGTGTGGAGGGCTTAGAAAATGTGCAGGACCTTATCGCTTATTGTGCAAGGGTAAGTAACCCAACTGGACAAGCAAATTCCGAAACAAGTGCAAAATTAATTAAGTATTTGATAAAGTGGCAACACTGGTCACCACTAGAGATGGTTAGTGCTTGTTTAGAAATTCAAACAACACGTGATATTGCACATCAAATCGTTAGACACCGTAGTTTTAGTTTTCAAGAATTTAGTCAAAGATATGCTAATCCAGAAGAACAAGGCGATATGTTTGAATATAGTGAAGCACGTTTGCAAGATAAAAAGAATAGACAGAATTCAATTGTCGTCGACGATGAAAAATTACAAAGAGAATGGGGCTGGGCTCAAAAAAGAATTGCTGTATTAGCAAAGAAGGAATACGACTGGGCTATCAAAAAAGGAATTGCTAAAGAACAAGCCCGTAAAGTATTGCCAGAAGGTATTACTAAAACAACATTGTATATGAATGGCACCTTGCGTAGCTGGGTTCACTACATTGAATTGCGGGGCGGTCACGGTACTCAAAAAGAACATATGTTAATAGCTCATGAGTGTGCAAAAGTTATAGCAAAAGTATTTCCACTCGCAAATGAATTATTTGAATGGTAATTGATGATATGCCTGTAAACTCAAATACTTACGTGCGCTGCCACAACAGCACTTATGAAGAAAATTGTGGATATAATAAAAGGTTTAAATATAATATCCCAATAAGCACCACTGGAATACCATATCCATGGATTGTTTGGTGTGCAGAAAATTGTAAATATCGATGGGGCTGGTGGTTTAGTAAAAAAACTAAAGAAGCTCGTATGAGTTTTGAAGATAGAAATGAATCTATATTCTGGTGTTTAAAATGGGCAGGTACAAATAAATGATTAAACGCTCACATCGAGCGCATAGCAGACCGCACGTTCGTGACATCATGAAAAAGTTAAACTTTTATGATGAATTTAAGTTAACTCTTTTTGCGATAAACATAGCGAGGGTTCGTGGAATTTCTCCTGTAAAAGCCCTACAACTTATTGAAAGTGGAGAAATAGACATTAAAGATGTAGAAGAATTTATTATTAAAAGCATGCAAAAAGTTCAGCCCGCGGAAGACGAAAATGAGTAATATACTTGTTGTTGGTGGTTTGGGTTTTGTAGGACATAACTTAGTAAGAATATTAGAACAAAACAATCACCAAATTAGCATTATTGACAATTTAACAAATTATTACGATGAGCTAAAACCCATAATTCGCGAGCGTATAATTCGCGAGCGTATGAAAATAATTAAATCAGAAGGAACTCTTGCTGATATAGACGATCGGAATACTATTTTTAATTTATTTGAAGAGTATAAGCCAGATACTGTTGTGCATTTAGCTAGTTTCCCAAGCCAAAAAATAGTGCAACACAACCCTAACCTTGCCGCAAGAACTATGATTGAAGGATTAATAAATGTTCTGGACGCAAGTGTAACTAATAATGTTAAGCGTTTTGTATATATTAGTAGTAGTATGGTATACGGCGATTTTAACAGGAGTGTAATCGAAAAAACAGAATGCAAACCAAGAGGACAGTATGGAGTTTTAAAACTATGTGGGGAGTTGCTTGTAAAGGATTATAGCTATAGAACAGGCATGGAATATGTTATTGCGCGACCAAGTGCCGTATACGGTCCGCGCGATCTAGACGAAGAACGTGTTGTTAATAAATTTATAAAAGCTGCTTTCCAGAACAAAACGTTATATGTTAATGGTGCTGACGAAAAATTAGACTTTACATACGTGGAAGACACAGCCCATGGCATATACTGTTGCGCTACATCCGATAAAGCAAAAAACAAAACATTTAATATAGCCAGAGGCAAGGGCATTAAAATACACAATGCAGCATTATTAATAACAGAATTGATAGGCAAAGGATCTGTTGTAATTAAAGAAAAAGACAAAAATCAGCCCAGCAGAGGCGAATTAAGTGTAGGCGAGGCAATATATAATATCGGGTATCACCCCACAGTTAACTTAGATAAAGGGTTAAAAGAAACAATTGCCTGGTACAATACATTTATATTATCTGAATGAAAGATAAATTCATACAAGCGCACATGAAAGCTGCTAAAGTATATGCAGATCTTAGTTATGCGAAGCGTAAAAAAGTAGGTGCGGTTATTGTAAGAGATCACCGAATTCTTTCCATCGGGTATAATGGAACACCAGCGGGCTGGGATAACTGTTGTGAGGAGCCAAGTTCCTCGTCGACAACCGGTACCAGTCTTGTAACAAAGCCAGAAGTTCTTCATGCGGAAACTAATGCAATCGCCAAGCTTGCGTCCTCTACAGAATCAGGAAAAGACGCCGCTTTATTCATATATCCCTGCTCGCCGTGCATGGAGTGCGCTAAGCTAATATATCAATCCGGTATTAATGAAGTATATTTTACAGAACAATATCGAAATAAAGATGGAGTAGATTTTTTAAAGAAGGCTGGAGTAAAAGTGCATCAGATCGCTATAAAGGATTAAAAGAAACAATTGCCTAACACAATACGTTTACACTATCTGGATAGATTATACGATAGCAGCTTTGACTTACGGACAGCGGCCGATATAGTTTTAAAAAGTGGCCGCTTATTGCTTGGTAAGTTTACAGAAAAATTCGAAGAAAGTATAGCACAAATCTGCAATGCAAAATATGCTGTCACAGTGGGTAGTGGCAGCGATGCATTATACTATGGGTTGGTGGCTCTTAATATAAAAGGCACTGTAGCTATTCCGGCACAAACATATATTGCCACAGCCAACAGTGTTATTCGTGCTGGATGTGTTCCTATTTGTGTTGACGTTAAACCAAACGGTTTATTAAACTGGAACAAAATTCCTAAAGATGTTAATAATGTAATTTGGGTTGGATTGTTCGGTAATACAGAAGAATTTTCCTCCAACAAGTTTGTAATTGAAGATGGAACACAGAATTTTGGTATTCCATTACGCGGTAAACTTGCCAGCTATAGTTTCGACCCCACTAAAAATCTCCCAAATTTCGGTACTGGTGGTGCAGTTGTTACAAATGATAAAGATGTTGCAGAAAATGTAAAAGCCTTACGCAGACACGGCACCGTTAATAACCATGCCGGCGGCAACAGTTGCATGAGTGAACGAGAATGTGCTGAACTGTTAATCAAGTTAAACTACTTTTCCAATTGGCAGAAACGTAGACAAGAAATTGCACAAAAATATATAGATGAATTTGGAAAACTTGTAAAAGTAATTACGTCTCCAAAAGGACAATGCTCAAAATTTGTGATAAGTTGCTCTGGCAGAAACGAGCTAGAACGTTGGTTACAAGAAAAACAGATAGAAACTAAAAGAGTATATAACCAACCACTTAGTAAATTATTTTTATGTGCAGATTTTTGTTCACAAGCCAGCCTAAATTGCGAAAATTTTTTAAGTCTTCCAATTGATCCTTACTTAACGAACGAAGAGATACTCACTGTAATAACGGCTATAAAAGAATTCTTTAAGCCAAGCCCACTCAAAACTAAGTTGTAAGTTTTCTCCACTTTTCACATAATTAATAGCATCACTTGCGCCCCGTAAACTCCACTTTGCATGGTTTCCTTGAGCTACTGTGCGCCATATTTTAAGTCGCTGGCGGCTTTCTATATCATCTTGTTGCGTAAGTTTAACACATTCTCTAAACGCCGTTCGCCATGTGCTAAAAGGATCGGTATTAAATTCTGCTATACTCCCTACCACTGGAATCACACCGTGCCTTGCGCTAAGTGTAAAATCTAGCCCCCATTCTTCAGCATCTAATACTAGTTGCTTGTGGTACATAATAATACCCATATGTCCATACTCTAATCCATTAACAGGATTATGGCTATGAAATATCCAATGCTTCGGACCCTGTAGCCAATCCGGCTGGAGGTTAAAGTCAAAGTCCTCTTTAACCACACACTTAGCAAACACATTAAAAAACCATGGAGTATCGCTAGCTTCGGCGCAGGCTTTATATGCTTGCGCTCTGCCAGTTATATTGTCAATTCTCTTCGCTCTTGGGCATAAATTTTTGAGTAGGAACCAGTTTTTTTCGGCGTTTTTTTCACCGTTCGACAAATATACTACATCTAGTGGTTTTTCTTCTACGTTATAGTCGGTATGACGCAATATGTATGGGTAATCATAAAACTGCCCTTTAAAATGCGTTTTACAGTCTCTAGGCACCAGTAGCACGCTTCCGCTCTGTGTAAAGACGTGTAAATCGCGTTTTTTCCATAAACACGGATCATAGTCTATATTTGCAGATGTTTTCTTTATCCAGGCATATAGTGTGGTTATCTCATCTAGATTATCAATTGTGGGCCACTCAAAACGAGGTATATAGGGCTCACTATGCCAATTTATATGCTCGTACCACTCTAGTAACTTTAACTTCGCTTGTTGACGCTTAAAAGCTGCTACCGGCACCAAAAACGTATCGCCAAACTGTTGGTTGCCACTAGCCCAACAATGTATTTGATCTGCTTCCCAGGGCATTGGTTGCCATCTAAAGTCAAAGTTACTGTAGTCGCATAGGTCGCTAACTATCCAAACATGCTCAGTTTCAGCATGATTTACACACCTACGTATTGTGTCTAGGTGTGTGCCGTTCCAACGAGTATATTGTGTATGGGCTGGTAAACTTGTTTTACCTCCCATTTCCATACAAAATATATCAAACACCGAGCGGCTCAATTATGTAGATTTTTAAAAAAGGAAATTAAATCATCACGTGAGGATTTCTTTTTTATTCCCCGAAATGACATTTTTGTTCTTTTAATAAACTTGCGTGGCTTAATTAAGAACTTATCCAGTGATTCCTCATCCCAAACAACGTCGGAATTTTTCATTGCTTTGGAATACTTATATCCCTCTACCGAACCTGCTTTACGGCCCATTAAATTATATAAGGACGGTCCTATTTTATTCTTACCTTCCTGGAGAGAATGGCACGCTACACACTTCTTAAAAACCTTCTTACCAGTTACTGGATCACCCCGAGAACCTGTACCGTCAGTAGTAAGAATAGACATTGCATAATCTTTTTCTGCATCAGCAGCGTTTGCAACAGAGAATATTAAAATGATTGTTATTATTCCTACAACCACAAGGAGGTGTTTTATAAAATTATTCATTTTCTTTTCCATATATTATTTTTACAAGTTTTTTAGCACAATCTTTTATACCATTTGTGTGCCATACAATGTTCTTTCTAGGTATAGCTGTATATAGTTCTATTTTTTTTAATTCCGAATTGTGAAGTTCTTTATCGCTATCTAAACATAATGCATCTGGACGAATGCCCAACCTCATTGCTTCTTTGGTTACATGTTGCACAGGTTTGGTTTTTAATTCTCCAGCTTTTTCTAAATATTGTATTGGTGCATACAAAATAATTTTAGTATTTTCCTTCATTTTCATTTCACGCACTGATTCCAAACATACCATGTTTTCCATATCTCCTACATTACCACCTACAACAGTAATTGTTTTATCTGCATTAGTATTAACCATCCATTGTTTTAGTGCTTCAGTTACATGTGGTGTAACTTGTACTGTAGCACCTAAATAATCACCTTTACGTTCTCTGAGAATAATGTCGTTCATTATTTGTCCAATAGTTGTGTAATTGTTTGTTTCAGGTTTCAGAACATTTAAACAAGGATCAAGATATTTATAGGTCGAACTTCCCTCTATATTTTTTTGAATTTCTTTAGCCAGACCAACTTTGTCTATTGCTGAGTGTACACCGCTTATAATTATGCAATGTATTTTATCCTTTACTTTCCTTTTCATTTAAGTCTTAAGTCAGTAACTGGTATATAAGGGCACTTAAGATCGCGCTACAGGCAATAATCCCAAATAATTTAATCAACATGTTCTCTCTCCTTTTCTTATTATTCATTAGAACCAACCCATTATCATTTTTGTTTCATCGGATACACTGTCCATAGTAAATGGTGGATCAAATGTTGTTACAACTTCAACGTTGAGAACGTCAGGTACATATCCTGCTTTCGTTATATCAGCAACAATTTGATCAGCAAACGGACAGAAAGCACTAGTCAATGTATGAGTAATTTCTACCCAGTGTTCATCATCATCAATTTTAATATCATAAATTAATCCAAGATCATAAACATTTATACTAATCTCAGGGTCATACACTTCTTTTAAATTTTCAATAATTTTTTCTTTATCTATGAGCATACTTTTACTCCATATTTTTTCTCAAACCTATCAGCATCTGCTCTATCATTAACTATAGGTTCACCCCTAATATTTAAACTTGTGTTTAGCAACATTGGACAATTTGTTAAAGTGTACCACATTTCAAGTAATTTTCTTGCTCCAGTTTTATCATTCTTACTTACAGTTTGAACACGGCTCGAATTGTCAACATGAACAATTGCTGGAAATAAATCGGGCTGTTTACACTCGAAGACATATTGCATAAACGAACTTTCACCTAATTTGCTTGGTATTAATTTTCCTGGCAATTTTATTAAAGGCGCCGGCTGCCTTTCTGAAACCATTGGTAAAGCTATATGCTGCGCCTCAAAATGCCTATCTAAAAACTCTATAAGTATCATAGGGGCAAATGGTCGAAAATTTTGTCTACGTTTAATAGCATTAACTTTATCCTTTATATCGAGTTCGCGTGGGTCCGCTAATAAACTACGATTACCTAATGCTCTCGGCCCAAATTCCGCCCTGCCGCTTGCTACACCTACTATTTTATTATTAAGAAGCTCGCTTATTATTTCCTCGCAAGGGTATTCGCCTGGAATATCCGTGCCGAGATATGGCCCTTGCCAATTTAAACGTTTACCATAAGAGAGAGCGGCTGCGCCCAGGCTGCTACCACAATCCCCAGGGTTAGGCATTATCCATACGTTGTCCCACAATTGTCTTAGGTGGCTATTAGCTACACAATTAAGAGCAACGCCACCCATAAACACACAATTTTTAATACCAGAATAAGTTTCATGTAATTGCGTCATCATGATTGCTAAACAATGTTCTGTTATTGATTGAGTAGCGGTTGCAATATCTTCGTTAAGTGCGCCGTTCAGCCAATGTTTATCTACGCCAATATGTAGATTTTTTCTCCAAGTTTGTTTGATGTCTTTATCCACAAACTCGTTATACATTTTTTTATACCATATATTCTTGCCATACGCTGCCATACCCATTAAAATATACTCTTCTTCTAAAGGCTTTAGACCAGCACGTTTAGTCATTGCGCTGTAAAATAATCCTAAACTATGAGGATAATGCTGTCGCATAATACGCTTGTATCTAGCATAACCATTCTTATCATAATCAGCAAGCCAGGCAGTATAAGTATCCCACTCTCCAATGGCATCTACTACTACTACAATAGCCTCATCAAATAGCGATGTTTGAAACCCAGCAGCGGCATGGCTAAGATGGTGCTTATGACATTTTATTGGCCCAGTAAATTTATAACCTAAGGAAGCTAGTTGCTGTTTGGGTAAATCTCTTAGGCTAAAGGCTCTAGAATATTCACCACTATATAATTGTCTAGTTTTCTTTAGCCATGGCTTTTCATACCAGGCAATTTGTTTAAGACTACCGTAGCTTAATGCTTCATTAATAATAGCGGTGTTAAGCATTGGGTCGTTTTTCTTTTTACTATAGCGTTCAGCATGAGCAGCAAACAAAATGTCTCCATTGGAATTAACTACACTTACACCGGCGTCATGAAACCCAGCACTTATACCTAAATAATTACTCATCAATAAATAAAAGGGTCACGTTTACGCAATTCTTTAAGCCTTTTTCGATATTGTATTTCTAATTTAATACGATTATACAACATTTTTACCCAATTTACTATAATCATTTTAGCTCCTCTATTTGTTTTTCAATATACTTCGGGTCATCCCAACGGTAATCATATGTGCAACTATATTTTCCGCATTCAATCTTATATATGTCTAAGTAATTTCCTAATATTTTCCAAATTTCTTGTGCATTGGTTGTTCCAAAACTCTTTTTTAAATTTACCTGACCAATTTTTAAATAACCCAAGCTGAGTTTTGGATCGCGAGAATTTAAATTATTTTGTTTTAGCCATTTAACAAACTGGTCCATGAATTCGGCGTGAAAACTTCTAGTGTCTTTTGTAACAGTATTTCCCCATTCTATATCAAATTCTCCGCTGTAGTATTGTAGATGCGTAATAGCTTCACATATACTATTCGTTAACACTGGGGCACCTTCATCTCTCCATACTTCAAATAGTGTTTTTCCAATTTGGCACCAATGCATGTATACACCACCAAATTCTCTATCATAACCGTTTTCTCGAAATCCTTTTCTATGCTTATCTTTAAGATTAAATCTAGTGGCTTTAAAAAAGGTAGTAATTTGACTTGGACGAACCCAAAATGGCTCAGTTTCTAGTTTTCTTTCGCTAAGACAAAGAGTTTCTATTTCGTGGCACAAATTATTTAATTGTCTAATAGCGTATCTTATCTCAGATGTTGCTATTACAAAGTATTTACTTGGGTTTTCAACTGTACCTTGTAACTGTTCAAAATGATTATGCAGTCTGTTCATTATATTATGTTTAACTTGTAGTCCAAGAAATTTAACCTTACCTTGCGGATCTTTTATTCGTCCAATTGGATAGTTATGGGGAAATCTTACTGCCTCAGGATAGAAATGTTCTTCTAAGATGTACGGTTTTAATCCAGCGTCTTGCCATGCGCCAGTACTGTTAAAACGATTGATGTTATATATATGGATGTTTAATTGGCCACAAAGATAATACAAATTACGTTTACTATACGGAAAACCGTGAAAACAATAATTTTTTTCTAAGTGCTTAGAATTTTGTAATATGTCTGTTTGTAAAGCATAAATCCAGTCACGCCCGAGCTCATTATCTGCTGGGCGAATATCATAGTCGATAAGGTTGTTAGTATTATTAGTACCTATAGAACTATAGTCTCTCAATATAACCTTAACTGATTTCATTCCACCACCTCTGAAGTTCGTTGTCTGTGCAAACGTCTAACCATTTTGTCCCGCTGCGTATTTGATCCAGGCGCTCTATTCTACGCTTACCTTTAACTCGCGCTCTTTCAAATTTGTTAGGATATTCTTCTTCAAAAGTTGGCCTAGTTAGCAAATTTTCCAATACATCTTTTAAACTTTTTTGTGTAATATAGGGTAATTGCTCATGTATTATGCGATGTAAAATATGCTTAGGCAAAAATAAAGGGCTCATTGCAATGTCCGGTGTAAAAGCAAATGTTACTTTACTTAACATGTTTACCCCCAATTCATCTGCAAGTTCACACATATTTTGCATTTCAAATAATCCAGGCGTAGTAAGAGTAAAGTCGAGCCGCATCATTCTTGGGTTTTGGCTATAAATAAGCCCTTGTTTAAAATTTTTAAGCCACTCGCTGTATTTTAACCCAGTGCGTATATATTCTCCTGCAGCGCCTATGCCATCAATGCTAGCACAAATTTGCCAATCTCTAATCTTAGCTAAGATATCACTGTATAAATTAACGCCTTGATATTCTACTCTACTTAGGTTAGTGTTATATCGAGCATACAAATTTGGGCCGTCACCAAGTTCTATTATTCGTTGCATGTAACGCCAGTGTTGTTCATACATAAGCGGTTCGCCGCCAACCCAATATATTTCCTCTATGCTATGATTTTCTACTGCGCTACTAAATTCTTCTTCCACCACAGTACGCTGAAAGTGTTCGATCTCCTGTTTAACAGATTTTTTCATCCATGGTTCTATTTGGCCTTCGCTGCGAGCTTCTGTTTCCCATTGGCTACTTAACATTGGTCCACACATTCTACATTTAAAATTGCATAAGTTACTAAAGCGGTAATCCCAACTGATTGGCTTCATAGCTGTGTAACCCGTTCGGGCTGTTTTACGCATAGCTTCATCATACTTGTGCTGAAACAAATGCCAGAAGTAATCTCTATATACATCGGTATTCAGCAACTTTTTTTCACAAACTTCACACTCCGAGGGGGCTTTTCCTGCCATCATTTGTCTACGAATACGGCGCATATGATCTCCATTCCACCATTTTTCGAGCGTTTGTGGTTTATACTTGTTTGTACCGTCCTTTGTATCTATATATTGGCGAAAATTTTGTGCTGGTTCTCGGCTAGCACAACATAATCGACGCTCAGTTTGGGGGCTAAGATAAGTATGAGCCCATGGTGCCATGCATAAACTTTTTGGTTTATTTTTCATAGTGAATTAGTTTTGCTATTTTACTATGTGTTTCTGCAAAATTTTGATTACGATACAAATCAGTTACTCTTATTTTCTTAATTAAATCAACACTGTCTTCTTGCCTACTGAAAACTACAATTTCTTTAAGGCTGTGTATATCTGCTGCATACTTACTCCATACAACTTGTTGTTTTTGCAAATACGATATTACTGAGGCTTTTGCACCACGTGGTATTTTTGTTAAACTGTACTCCCATGGATCATGCATAAGGTTAAAATGTATATTATTAAAATTCTTTGTTTCCGCCCAAGTTAATACGTCATTTAAATAGTAAATATTTTGAATATTCCAAGTGCAGCACAATTGAGTTGTTATTGGATATTGTTCTCTTAAGTTATTAATCTTATCAATGTTTGTATTTGCTGTGCGCCACTTAGCACCGTCTCGCTCATATTCAAATCGTTTGCCAGTGTTATCTATACTAAAAGCAATTTGAACATGTTTAAAATGCTGCCACAGTTCATGTTGTTTGGGAAATCGTGTAGCATTGGTATTATAGTGAATATCTATATCTTTAGCTAATCCCCTGTCAACTGCACGTTGTAATAAGTCGAAATGCTGTTTTATTAAAAAGGGTTCGCCGCCTGTAAATTCAAAATACTTAATGTCGGGAAGTATAGTATCAATGTGTTTCCAAAATTTACGACTCTTACGTGGCCATTGCCCCTGCTTAAACCAATGGTTTGCTATATGTTTTTTACCATGCTGTGCTATTTCTTCTTGTGCCCATTTACTACTCGACCAACTGCCACATATGCGACATTTGAGATTACAAATATTACCAAGTTTAAGATCTAAGAATTGCAACTTACTTCCTAGATTAGTACTATAATCTTCTTTAACGTGCTTGAATTTTTTCAACATATGTTGTCTTTTGCTTTTTTTGCCTGCGTTTTCTTCTAACCAACAACGTTTACACCCGACGGGTTTTTCGCCTCTACGAAAGCTTCTTCTTAAGTCACGCATACCTTTACTGTTAAAAGCGTCTTCCAATGTATCTGTTGTAAGATCAACGCCGGATATTTCTTCTGTGTGCAAACAACACGGCCTGACACCACCAATTGGTGTTGTTTCCAAACTAATCCATGGAAGTATACATTTATGCATAGTCTTGTAATTTTTCTAATTCTGGGAATACTGTAAAGAAGTTTTCTTTACGCAACTGGTCTAGCTTATCTAAATTTTTTAAAAGCTTGGGTATTAATTTGCTGTTGTCTGTGCTAGTCATATAGTTCATTGCGCTTTTAAAACCATTGATAGCACGTTTAAATTTATCTTTGTCACTCAAATATTCAATATGATCATTATATATAGCGAGTACTTCTTGTTTCATAACTTCCGGCAGTACATCAATACGATAGTACTCTGGGCCTTGCAATATATTAATATTCCAATCCATGGGTTCTAATAGGTCCAATTCAATCCATTCTTTATGAAACTCTGGAATATGATAACTATTCATAATGCTCAGGGTACTTGAAATATAAAAGTCTACATCTGGGCAGACCGTTAACATACGTTCTCGGTTACTAACTATTTGGCTCCACTTAGTGCCTTTACGCATTAGTTCACCCCTTGCATAACTAGCATCTAGACTAGCACCTATACTTACTTCATCAAATTCTTTCCATATATCAAATACATCTCTACCTTTAAATATTGTTTCACTGAAGTTTGTATTATAAACAAGTTTAACATCTGTGCGACCTTGTTTAATTAATTCATCTAATAGGTTCCAATGCTCTTGCATCATAAGTGGCTCACCACCAGCAAAGTATACTTCCTGAAAATACGGCACATGCGGTAATGTTTGTTCCCATATGTCGGTTTTATAACGCCCAGCATATGTTACGTTTGGTGCATCCATTGGAAGCCATCCATATTTTTTATATTCTTTTACCCAATTACTACTAAAGATATCTCCACAACTGCGACAACTAAAATTACATAAGTTACTAAAACGAATATCGTAATAGCGAATTTTAAATTCATCACTGCGTAGCGTTTCTTTTATGTGATGCCCAAACGTCTGATTGCTTGAGTTTCTCATGCTAAAGAAACCTGTTCTC
>Ga0208179_1000878_pt1 | contig 16948 bp, 20 predicted proteins | sample Malvired_Geostar_FD_184238 | JGI IMG/M metagenome (GOLD analysis project Ga0208179, IMG submission 184238) | Marine viral communities from the Global Malaspina Expedition - Malaspina viral metaG DeepMed_Geostar (SPAdes) (version 2) | ecosystem: Environmental > Aquatic > Marine > Oceanic | place...
GTATTAATATTATTGGTGAGTTTAATAAAACAGGACGTATGTGGAAAGTTAAAGAAATCAAGTCTTGAAGTACAGTATAGGAAAGAGTAGCGGCGTCTTTATTGGGGAAGATAGTGTTGTTAAAATATTTAATATCAGAGGCAAACCAATTAAAGCAGCAAGGGGCAGTTACAAACTTTGCTGGTTGCGTGAAAAAACTTGTTTAGAAAGACTAGCAGGTAAACTACACTTTCCACAACTGTTAGAAGCATATGAAGAGCATTTGGGTTTGCGTATCACGGCCTGCGGCGAAAGTTTGTTTGATACTTGGCAAGAGCATAAGTTAAACAACTATATGGATCAAGCACACGCTATTGCTGATGCACTAGAAGAAGCACAAATACAATACTTTTATCCCGGTATGGATCCAAATAGTAAAAACAAACAGTATATAAAGTTTCCGCTTAGTAACTTTTGTATTGATGATGGAGAACTTAGCCTAATAGACTTTGAATTAGCTAATCCAGTGGACAGTAGTGCAGAGAAACAAATGTCAGAAAGGCTTAGGTTTTTATATGATAACTACAACACTGAGCATTTTAGACAATCATTGATAAATGCGCTCATTAATCCTCGGGAGTGCTATGAAGCAGAACTAATGGCAAAACTTATTGATAAAGACAAGTTCGATAAATTTAAAAAGCGTAACCCAAGAGAGGTATGGAAGTCAATGACCGCATTTACAAAACCCCACAAAAAAATCATTAACGAATGGAAAAAATATCAAAAGCGTTACGGAATGGATGATGCTATTGATAGAGTAGAACGTATGCGTCTTAAAGAAGTGTGCAAGCCAAAACATACACTAGTTGACATTGGATGTAACGATGGATATATTACACAGTTAGTAGCACCAATGGTAACACATGCCACAGGTGTTGAACCATATATAGAACTGCCAGAAAAGAAGCCCGCAAATGTTACTTGGGTTAAGCAAACATTCAATGAGTTTTTAGATAGCAATCCTGGCACGTTTGATGTGCTACTTAGTTTAGCAGTTAGTATTCAGTTAAGAGATTTTGGTGGACTTACTGAACAAGAAATTGTAAACTGTTATTATAGTTTGCTTCCTATGGGGGGTGTTGTTGTACACGAAACACAAAAACTACAAAATCGTCCAAACAACCAAGCACACACCGCGGCAATAGTCGAAGCATTTAAAACAAAGTTTACAGAAACAGCTCACGGGCAGGCTCGTTCTAGCGGCAGACGCGTATACTATCATTTCCGCAAAGAAGTGTAATATGGCTTTTAACAACATAATGCAGCTAGCAACAGCTCATATAATAAAATACTTGTCACCAAATCCAACAGTTATTGAGTGGGGCAACCAGCGTTTCCGTTATAATATGTTTTGGATAGAAAAGTGTGCTGAAGTTTCGGGTAAAACTATTAGAAAACCAGTTGAGCATGTTTGGGATTATTTTGAGGATCTTGGGTTTAGTGATTATGCTGCTATAGATATTAACGATCAACTCAAAGCAATACCAATGGATTTAAATTACATTCTTAAAGACAAATATAACTATACCACACAGCACGACCTTGTCACTAATAACGGAACGGGCGAGCATATCTTTGACCAGCGCACAGTTTTTGAAAATATGCATAACCTAACTAAGACTAACGGTGTTATGCTAAATGTGTTGCCTTTCTTTCCATGGATTAATCATGCTTTTTATAATTATCATCCAATACTATTTCGTGATATTGCAGCCGCAAATAATTATCAATGGTGTTTTCTCTGGATAGCACAAAATACAGGTAATTACATTGATTGTAACTTACAAGATTGGGCATGGTTCGAACAAAAGAAAATTAAAAATCCTGTAAGTAAACTTGAAGAAGTGTATTATAACCTAGGAGATACTGCTAATATTAGTATTGTTGCGGCGTACAAAAAAATTGAGGACAAGCCGTTTGTTGTACCAATGCAAGGTCGTTATGTAAACGATATTAGTGGCAAAGGAATAGCAAAAGAATACCACAATCCAGATGTAAGACAAAGCGATCATACGTATGAGCATTTAAAATAGTATGACCAAATTATATAATATAGGGTGCAGTTTTAGTTACGGCAATCAAATAAGTGAATATGAAACCTTTGCGGATCGTCACATCAGTCCGGGTACACTACTTGCAGAACATTTAGACTGTGAAGAATACAACATTGCTAGTCCTGGATTAAGTTTAGACGGCGTTCTACGAAGATTGTACACTTTTGAATATCATGACGATGATGTTTATTTTGTTGGATTGCCTCCTAACTTACGTTTTCAGATGGTAAGTGTTGCGCCCAGAAATCAGAATAAAGTAAGAATGAGCAATCCTAGCGGTGACGGGACTAGCGAGTATAGAAGCCATGCTTTCAATCAAGGTCCTAAAATACCCGAAGATTGGTTTAAAACAATGAGATGGGATATAGATCTTGATAGTAAAAAGATGGATCTTCTAGAAACAACCACCTATCACAGTTTTTTCTATATTATGCTAATTCAACAACGTCTTGCAAACTGTCGCTACTGGATGTACAATAGTGTGCATGGCCATATGCAACAGGAAACAAAAAAGCTAGAAATTCAACGTCTCAAAGATCAAATTGATTTGACACACTATTATGAACCAACACAAGGCTTATTGGATTTCTCATCAACAAAACGTGAATATCAAGTTGCTAGTGATGACACTCACCCTAATCATAGTTGTTATCGCGAATGGATCAACGGTTTTATCGGATGGATGAATTCTTAACAGTTAAATACGTGCATGAAACCAAAACTATTATTGGTATATCCTAATTTACCTCTCATGATGAGCCCTGCAATGAGCATGGCCATATTAAATGCTATTGGCAAACGAGAAGAATGTGAAGTAGAAATATTCGAAACTACACAGTACAGTAGTGAATTCAGCAACAAGCATATTAGACAAAGTGAAATAGGCGCAGTAAGAGCAAACAAAGACGATGAGGTCAAGGACATGTTTTATGTTGCTGACCCTGATCAGATCTTACCAGACTTCCTAGCGCATATAGAACGTTTCCAACCAGACATTATAATGATGAGTGTGCAAGAGGACGTTTATCGTATTGCACTACAACTGCTAGACAGTATCAAACATCTTAATATTCCAAACATACTAGGCGGCGCACTAGTAATGAGTGACCCCACATTGGTTATCAACAACTCGTTGGTTGACCAGGTGTGTGTATACGAGGGTGAGCGTGTAGCAGTTGACATGATTAACTGTCTTAAACAAGGTGAGACTACCAAGTATGTTAAGGGCACTTGGTACAGTGATGCTGATAGTGTACACAAAAACCCAGCACAGCCATTATGTGATATAACACAAGTCGTTCCTGATTACACCTGCTTTGAAGTTAAACGTTGGAATCGTCCAATGGGTGGTAGAATATTTAATGCCGCAGTTAGCTTAGAAACATACAGAGGTTGTCCTTACAACTGTACCTATTGTAACAGTCCAAACACTAGAGATATTGCTAAGATATTTAACCTTGGCAACTACATAAGACGTAAGAGTGCTGACGTAGTAGAGCGTGAACTCAAAGAATTTAAAGAACTGTACAACCCAGATTTAATTATGATACAGGATGACAGTTTCCTTGCTCGCCCTGCAAAGGAAATATACGAATTTTGTGAGATGTGGAGCAAGTATAAAATACCTTTTTGGATGAATACACGTATTGAAAACTGTAGACCAGAGTACCTTGCGGTACTTAAAGAAGCGGGTATATACAGAATTAGTTTGGGTATTGAAAGTGGCAATGCAGAGTACAGAGAGAAGGTACTCATGCGTAAAGTTAAAAGCGAGAAGTATGAACAATTCCTAGGATACATTAATGACAGTAATATTCCATATGGATTAAATGTTATTGTGGGCATGCCATACGAAACCAGAGACATGATAATGGAAACGGCTCGTATGGTCAGAGATGCTAGAGGTTATGATGGTATTAACATCAGTATATTCCAACCTTACAGAGGAACTAAACTGAGACAAACAACAGTGGACGCTGGCTTTATGGATCCAAATCATATTAATGGTTGGGAAAGCGGAGCAATAGGCGGCGGCTTTATGGACAAGTGGGCATTAACTATGCCAGAGCCTTACATACAAGAAGCAGATTTAAAAGGTATTATCAAAACATTTGCACTATATGCTTTCTATGGTGATGAACGTTGGGATGAGATAAGACGTGCAGAAACAGATGATCTATTACGCGAAAAACTAATGCAAGAATACACAAAGGCGTTTTTTGAACCGTACCAACAGGGCGGTGCTGAACGTATTAAAAAGTTCTGTGCAATGCACGATCATACCAGCACATATCAATGGGAAGTAGCGTGAAAGTACTAGCGTTTAAGCATCATTTCAAAGGCAGCGGCCTTGCAAAGATAACGTTTAGCCATCCGGAACTAGAAATAGTTGATTGGTGGGACAACCCTTATCCAGAGGCAGATCATTATATTATAGTTAACATTATTAGTAAAAAGTTTGCGGAAGACCCAGTTTATAAATTTGTTATAGATAGTGGCAAGCCATATATGGTTTTTGAAACAGCGGTCTTTAAACGTAATGCACGGCGTGGATCATGGGAAACCTGGCACTGGCGTCTAGGCTGGTGGCATTTACTAGGCCCTGGTAAGTTTAACAATGAGAACAGCCCACCAGACAGATGGTTAGCAATTAAAAAACAACAGGACTTGGAAGTATTGCCTTGGCGCAAGAAAGGTAAACACATACTCATACCACTACAAAAAAACAATGACAGTGTAGTAGAGAGTATGATGGATCGGTACGGTAGTATGCGCGAGTGGCTTAATCTGACTATAGGAGAAATCCGCAAGTACACAGATCGTCCTGTACTAATACGTCCAACCATAAAAACAAATAAACTCAGTTACCTTGAGGCTGCTAAACAACCAGGTGTAAGCATTAGCGAAACATATACAGATAACCCTAGCACAGACGGAACAAAGTTTACAAGAAACATAGAAGGCGGTCCTGGATTGTTAACAGAACTTGCAGACGCATGGGCAGTAGTGGGATACAACACAAGCACACTGTTTGAAAGTATTACAGATGGAATACCTACAGTTAGTTTAGATCCGGACGCACTAACTGTTCCTTGCAGTATAGATTTAAAAGATATAGAAAATCCCCCATTAGATATAAACAGGACACAATGGCTTCAAGATATGGCATATATAAGTTGGACAATGGATGAGATACAACGAGGTGTTGCATGGGAACACCTTAAGGGAAAATACTAATGCATGAGATAGACAGGGCGGTTATAGAAATAAACGGTGGATGTAACTATACATGTGCAATGTGTCCACAAACAAATCCGGATGGCTCAACAGGTGCTAGAGGTAAATCGTGGCTCAAAAAAATGCCACTGGATATGTTTGAACGTGCAGTAGCAGAGTGTGCGGAAGCGGGATTGAATGTAGTTAATCTGGAAGGCAGTGGAGAAGCAACGCTGAATCCAGATCTACCTTTGTACATTGAAATAGTAAAAAAGTATGGAGCAAAAGCATATATCTTTAGTAACGGTTTTAAAATGAAGGGTAAGTTCATGGAAGACTGTGTTGGTGCAGGACTTGACTTTTATAGATTTAGTATAATAGGTTACAATAAAGACTTGTATAAACAGTGGATGAACAGCGCGAACTTTGATATTGTACTAGACAATTTACATAAAATGCAAGAATATGTTGTTGACACAGAAGCAAACACAGAAGTCGCGACCTATCATTTAATACTGGATAACGATAACATAGACCATGAAGTGAAACAGTATCGCAAGATAGTGGACAGTGCAGGCGTACACACAGAAATATGGAAAATGCACAACTGGAGTGGTATATACGATCCTGAATATCATCGTGCAGGTAAAACAAAAACATGTGGTCGTCCATTTAGTCCAGACATTGTTATACGTGCGGGTGGCATTGATGGTAAAACCGGTGGAGTACATCCTTGTTGTCAAGTACTAGGCAGAGATGACGAAGCAGTACTAGGTCACTTTGGCGAGATGACTGTTCAAGAAATCATGGCCGGCGAGCTTTACGAACAATTACGAGAACAACATAGAACTGGTAACTATCCTGATTTTTGCAAAGACTGTGATTTCCTTATTGATGATCCCGAAACTTTAGTGTATACTAATAGTGGTAGAACTGAAATGCATATGAATGGCACAAAGTTTAGTCTTAATGATTATAGATAATGAATCTTTATTACAATACAGATAAAACTACTAGCAAATGTAATTGGGTAATGGATAGCTTGCTAAAGGGCTGGCCCGATGCACAACTTGCAACAGAAAGAAAGTACCTAGGAGAACCAGCCGCATTTTGGGGGTTTATTCAGAATAACTGGCACATAATAAAACAACACCAGGAGGAAGAGGTTGACTGGTACTTTTGGGATATGCCGTACTATGGCCGTTGGAGCGGGTTAGCAGAGGCGTTAAATCCCACTAAGGATTTTTATTGGCGTGCGGCACGTAATGGCATACACGAAACAAAAATTGTTGCAAGACCAGACGATAGGTTTGCAGCATGGAACTTAAAAATAGAGCCATGGCGTAAAAATGGTGAAAGTATTTTAGTTGCGAGTAGCAGTGATACAATGACATGGTGGGCAACGGGAATGAGCGTAGATGATTGGGAACAACACACAGTTTCTTATTTAAAAAAATATACAAAACGGCCTATTGTAATACGGCGCAAACCCAGGGCAGAAGGAACAAGTGGCCCAGATGCTGCAAAATTAGCTAAAATTAAAGACTTTAAATATATTCTAGATGATGTATTTGCGGTTGTTACTACTGTTAGTATGTGCATGGTTGAATCGTTAATTAAGGGTGTACCTTCGTTTTGCAGCCCATATAGTGCGGCAAAACAGGTAAGTAGAACAGATTTAAGTTTAATAGAAACGCCACTATACCCTGACAGGGAGCCGTGGTTTAACCATATAGCCTATTGTCAATTTACACATAAGGAAATAGAGTCAGGAGTGGCTTACAAATGTTTGAACAAAAAGAAATAAACACACGTTACGGCAACATGTGAAAGATTAAGTCGCAGAAAAAATATATGAAAGATATGATATATAAAAGAATTGTAGTTTACGATACAGGCAGAAAGAGAACTTCTAATATTACTAGACAATTTGCTCAAGGAATCAACGAGAGCGGAACCAGGTGGACCGCCGAGTCTAGACCAATAGCCAACTATCATGAAGAGGGCTTACACGGCGATATAGCAGCGGTTGCTACCTTAGGCATCCTCAGAGGTACTGGTCTAATGCTACAAGACGCTGCAAGTAAAAATATTAGTAGGTATTATATAGATCATGCGTACTTTAATCCGGGCTACGGCGGCAAGTGTTGGTTGCGTATATGTCATAATAGACATACTATGAACTGGACTATGGAAACAGGCGATGATCCAGTTTTAACAGAACGATTAAGAAGACGGTGGAAAGAGAATTTTAAGCGTGGTAACCAAGTCACGCTATGGCGTTCTAGAAACGAACGAGGCGAAAATATTTTAATATGCCCGCCTACAAACGCAATTGAGTGGTACTTTAAAGAGGACAACTGGGTTAACACAATAATTGCACAACTAAAAGAAATACTTAATGAAAACGATTGGAGACTAATCCGTGTTAGAAATAAACCACAGGAACCTGTTGTTGACAAGCTTGGTAATTTAATTCGGTTGCAAAAAAATAAAGGAGATATTTCACTGGAGGAAGACTTAGAAAATGCAAATGTGGTTATATCTTATAATAGTATGGTTTCTCTCACCGCGCTTAAGAAAGGCATTCCAGTTATAACATCAAAACATAATTGTTGTTACCCGGTCTCATTTAAACTTGCAGATCTATTAGAACCAGAACGTTTCGAAATAGAGCCTAATAGGGCAGCGTTGTTTCGTTGGTTAAGTGGTTGTCAATATAATTTAAGTGAAATTAGGGATGGCCTCGCATGGAAAGATATATTGGAGCAGCAGAAAAATGCCTCTCATAACTAAAAAATTTATTATTAGGGATAAACTTCGCGAGGACTCGGACTTAGAGCCTTTCGAAACCGTTTACGATGTTCCTGGTGTAAAAGAACTTATAAAGAAAAACACCATCGGTCAATTTAATAAAGTATTAGAATTTATCGAAAGTAATTTGGATGATCCTCGAATTGCAACACAAGCAGTGGACATGAAGCGCGAAGGCAGGTTACTTTTTATAGAAGACGGCCCCTGGGGGCTGTCTAGCAAGAAATACATAGATGCAGGTTTTGGTTTTAAGTCACAACGATCTCTCGGGCAGGGCAAGGATGGGTGGACTACTTTAAGCACTCGTTATTTAGATACTACAAATATCCAGGGTACCCAGAAATATATCGTAAAATATTTTAGCACTTATGCTAAAAATTACTTAGACCACACAAGAGCTGTTATACATTTCATATCCGAAACTATCAAGGATGGTAAAAAATGTCCTAAGATTTTAGATCCATGGACAATTAAAGCTAATCATATGTTTAGAGCATTAAGCAACAATAACGAGGTTTACAAAGATTCGAGTGTCGATCCACAAATGCTCGTCAATTATACAGCGGAAATTTGTCGTGCTAACTCCTGGATGCTAAAAAACTGGGGTATTTGTTTTTGGGATTTTGGTTTTGAAAGCGGTAAAAATTATATGGTTGACCACAAAAACCGCGTAAAATGGGTAGATTATGGCGGCGCAGGCATAGTAAGATTGCCGTCGGAGGGACCTACGTTCGGGCCTGTAGCTGAACTAAAGTTTGCAAGAAACTACGGTTACGAATTGAGCCCAATCCTCCATAAAGAAAACTTAGTTATTGCAGAGAGTAAATTCCTCATGCTACAATTAGTGTTACATTTAGAATTTTGGTATAACAAATTTTCCAATACTCGTACTAATGCGGGATATTATAGTAGTATGACCCAGATTAACATGGAGATGATAGATGAGCTCGAGAAATATGTTATACCACACATATTAACTTGGGATCTAACAAAAGATTTATACAATAATTTTAAAAATCAAAATTGGTTAGATGATTTAGTTTGGAAACAAATAGGGAAATTTTTAGATAGATATGAAGGCCTTGGAAAGAAATGAAATCTCTCTGTATAGCAATATCAATGTTATGCGGCATCTTTGATGATGTATATAGCAAGTTTAATTATGTATCCGACATAGAGCAATATGGTATGGAGTACATGGTATCCTCCGCAAAGGCTGTGAAAAGTGGTCAAGATTTTCGCGGCGATTGTGATGACTTTGTATATACCATGCGTGATCTACTACATGAACAGGGATATTATACAGAGACACATCTTGTAAGAACATATGTGCTATCAGGAAGTGATCTTCATGTGGTATTGAAAGTAAGAAAAAATGATGAATACTACATGGTGGATAACCGATATCCGGCCATACGCACATGGGAAGATGGTATGAGTGGAAGCCGGTATACTTTTGAACGGGAATAGATATGAAAGCATTAGAAAAAGCTGATATAGAAAGTGTGTTCTTTGGTGGGCACGATGGTCTTGTAACTCAAATTAGGGGTTACCAAAATTATGACATATCTGACCATGAAATAACTGCTATTAACAATCCATCCAAAAAACGACCATGGACAGACACAAAAGTTAAGAGCGAGTTTTGGAAAAAAATATTTAATGATTTACAGCCAAAAAGTTATGCAGACTTTGGTTGTAATTTAGGCTATTATGTTTTTGCGAGTGCATTCTCTAACGTGCCGAGTGTAGGAATAGATTATAACTCAGAATATATACATGTTTGTGGTGCTATTAAAGATAGGCACGGCATACAATGTGCAGAATTTATTGACACTACATTAGCCAGCTGGCAGCTAAGTGGCCGCAAATATGATTTACTAACGGTGTTTAATGTTATACATCATTTGTATAACAGAACAGAAAAATATTTAGAAATGGAACCATTAATAACAGATTTTGCTAACAAAACAAGTAAAGCAATATTATTTGAAGTGCCTACCGAAAAAGATAAAAAAGGGCATAAATGGACAATGGATACGGGTTACAGCGAGCAGTTATTTGTTGATACCGTTGAACGTATTTTTTCTAAACACGTAAGAATAGAAGGACAAACTAAAGAACGGCCGTACTACTTATGTACGTTGTGAGCTTGCGCTTTGTGATGCCATCCATTCCTTAGCGGAAGGATTATTTGGAAGTTGTTTGCTCCAAGCATTAATAGGTTGCCAAACATCTTTGGTTAGCCATGCTTCTTTTGCTGGCGTCCATTTGTCACTATTATCCACCAGATAAAAGTTTTCTTTGCCAAACAAGCTTTGAAATCTCCCTATATTACGTTGAACACTGTCCCAACTTTTTTGAACAATGTCCGTTGCTATTGTTCTCTCTCTCGTTTTATTGCGTTCTAATGCAGTATTAATATCTGTATTAACAAATACCATCTTCATTTCGTAGCCTAAGGCAAACAAGTTTCCATACAATTTCTGTGCTTTTTCAAAGTCTCTACCGGTCCCATCGATAATTAAGCCCAATCTTCCGTGTAGATAGCGCCATTGTTTCTTTTTAGTAAGTTTCTTTGCTTTGTCTCTTTCAACGTCGCGCCTTGTAATCTCATCCGGTGTCATCTTATCCATTTGTAGACTAAGGTTGTTTTTGAGCATAATATATTCAAAAATATCGTCACTGTTAACTACCCTAAACCCGTGACCGTGTAATGCTTTTTTTGCGATAAAACTTTTACCGCTGCCTGGCCCGCCAACAATAAAAACTGCCTTAAAAATGCCAGGATCATTAACACCTTCAGCTACTGTGCTTTCTTGTAACTCGCTAGCGTCAATAAACCAAACGGTTGCCTTGCTATATTTTTCTAGGATACCTGTTAACCGTGTATTGCCCGCGATTAGCTCAAGTTTACCGTCTGGGCGTTTCATAACAATTGGCATCTCAATGCTACCGGACTCTATCGCTGTATTAAATCTGTCTCGTTTTTCTTTTTCTAATTCTTCCCAAGCATTGTAGTCGGCAGCATCAGTGTTACCGATTCGAGAAATATCCCGTCTTGTAACATGTACCTCACGCCCTGTATTTGCAAGGTCAATCCAGCCTTGCTCGCCTAGTTTTGCTAGGTAAGGATAACGGTTTGCTTCCTCCCATTCAACATCAAATTGTGGAGAAGTAAAGGTAAGAGGCGGCTGACCTAGCCTAGGCAGTTGTTTTTCTTTGAATTCATTGAATCTCATAGCGATATTTATCGCCAACGAGGACCTCTGCACCATCCTACCAGGCTATAGCGAGTGCCTGCAAGAATTGGTCTTACTCGGTGCCATATATAACCAGGAAAGAATACACAGTGACCTTTGTTACCTTTTTCTGTTTTAATATAATTAGATGCTACGAGTTGCGAAGTTTTTGGTGTATTCACCCAAAAGTCCATCTCACCGGCTGTATATTCACTAGGATCATTTAGCCAAATGCTAAAACTTAGTTTTCGTACCAATCCATCTTCAGGAATACTTATAGATGTATCTGTATGCCATCCATAATACCCACCTGGTTTGTATCTAGTAAGTTGTAGCGTTTCCATTTCAGTAATCTCAAAATCCCAGCCAGCATCTTTTTGTACTTTTAACGTAAGTTCTATAAGGCTTTCCATTAAGTCAGCATCATCTATCCAATGCACATCACTGTCGCGAGGCACTTCTGTATTTTCTGGCAGATCTAATACAGTTCCGGGTTCCCATTCCTTAGGCATAAATTCTTTAAGATAATTACAATCTAGTATCTGTGTAGTTGAGTATATAGTATTATAGATCATATTGTTTTAGCCCATTTTGCAAAAGCATCCAGGTTGTTAATATACCATGGTGAGTTATAATTTTTTAACCCTTGTTTCTCATCCACAAATAATACTTTACCATGATATGTGTTTATTATAGCACGGCTATACGGTCTTTGTGTACAAATATGCCTTGAATGATTATTTCCTGGAAAAGGAAATCCCGCCGAATGAATGCCTCCCACATGTACATCTTGATTTCTTACCCAAAGTATGTTGGTTACACCCGCGCCAGCACTGCTAATATACTTGCTCATTCCGCCAAATAAAACAATCTTTTCCGCTAGAGTATAATTTTCACCAAACACTTCTGTATACCCTAATTTAGACAATATTTCAACAACTTCGTCCTCGTTGATAAGCCCACGCTTTTGCGTATTATCCTCGCCGATAAGGTCTTTGGTGTAAAGAGGATTAGCACGAGTGCGCCTGCTGAGATATATTTTTTCGTACTGAGGAATATCATGCACACTGGAATGTGCTCTGCGTATAATTCTTTCTAGTAGTTCGTACTGCTCCGCCCTGGGCTTCTGTCTTTTTCCTTGTTTATCCTGGCAAAGTGTGTCGCCAAAATATAAACTCTCATACTGATGTGTATCGTCTGTTAGTTCATAGTCAATATCAAGCAGGTTAAGTAGCTCAAACACAAACGGTGGATACTTGTTAATACCGGATCTGGGTGTTTGATTAAGCAACAACTTAATATTTGGTATAGTTTTGTGTAGCTCAAAATAGTGCCAAAGACAGCCCACGCCATCAAGCATAAGGTGATAATAGTTAATTAATGGTTTGCTCCACCAATAGAAGTATGCGCCCTCGCGTAGTTGCTTTATTGGAATATCAGGTGCTGTAATAGTGGATGCATATAAACGGCTTGCATTCTTTCCGAGGTCTAACGGAATTAAATCTTGCCCAACTCTCATGAGCTCAACTTTACTTGTATTTGTGTGTTGATATATCTGTGCATTACTAAATTTAGCAATACCGTTAGTCATGTATTGTCTAATCATGAGGTATATAAATTAATAAGTTCTTGTTTCCAAACTAAATCATATTCACAATTTCGTGTCTGTTCAAACCACGGACCGCCTTCTGTGTAATGTAATACTTTGGGTGCTCCGTCTTCTGGTTCTTTATACCATCCAACGAGCCAGTTCCATGTATGATCTAGCTCGCCAATATCGTTGTCATCTAACCATTCGAAACGGTGTAAAAATTTTGGCTTTGCACTATTAACTGTTTCTAAGTTAAGTGCTTTGTTTTTAGGATGCCCGCAATTATAAAGTATTACGCTACTCCAGTTTTTTCTTGGGTATGGCAATTGTAGTTGGTCATCCATTTTTGTGCTTTCTTTCGGCGTGTAGTTGTGCTTAACAACAAGTAGTGCCTTAGTGTCATCTGCTTGGTCAAATAATTCTTGCGGGTTAACACGCCAGACCATATCGCAGTCGCAAAAAACCGCCCAACCCTTATACTCGTTTAAGTAAGGAACGAGAAATCTTGTTATTGTAAACTCAGTGCTACTAAGTTTGTCTCTATCACGCCAGTACAGTTTGGATTCTCTTAATTCGTTTTGTTTTAATGGAATTACTTTTGTATCTGCTGCACGGCGTTTTATACTATGCTCGCATACTTGGTAAGCAATATCTTCCCTACTATCCCAACCTACATAAATATTATTGTTCATATAAACTACTCATATAATAACGCTATCAGTAGTATTTATAATCAAGGAATATTGTTAATGAAAATCGTTTTAGTTACTGGCGGATTTGATCCTTTACATTCCGGCCATATTGAATATTTTAAAGCAGCTAAAGAGCTGGCCGACGAATTATGGGTTGGACTTAATTCGGATGAATGGTTAACTGACAAAAAGGGTTGCCAGTTTATGCCTATGTCAGAGCGTGGTACAATAATAGAAAGCTTAGAAGTGGTTGACCGGGTTCTTGCATTTAATGATTTTGATGGCAGCGCGAACGGTGCAATAATTAAGGCCTTTAATGTTGGTGCAAAAGAGATTATATTTGCTAACGGCGGGGATAGAACGAAGGACAATATTCCAGAAATGTGGGTGTGGGATGATAATCCAAACGTAGAATTTGTGTTTGGAGTAGGCGGCAAGAATAAAAAAAATAGTTCTAGTGGGATATTAGAAGAATGGAAAACCCCAAAAACAAAACGTGCATGGGGCTGGTATAGAGTTCTTGACGACAAGCCCGGTGTAAAAGTTAAAGAATTAGTTATCACACCTGGAAAGTCGCTAAGTAATCAGCGGCATTTTAAACGTGCTGAACATTGGTATGTGCTTAAAGGTAAAGTTAATATTAAAACCGAAGATGATCGCGGACTAACTACTATATGTAAGGACACAACTCTCGCGGAACATAATACATACGTAATAGAAGAGAACGTTTGGCATAAAGCAACTAATTTAACAAAAGAATATTGTCACATACTGGAAGTTCAGTATGGAGACGAGTGTACTGAAGAAGATATTGAAAGGAAACCATAACATGTCATGTACTATACATCACAGTATCGTAGAAGAATTTGAGAATTACCTTAAGGAACACGAAGCCTGGGAAGGAAAGAGTGTTAAGGCCGCGGCCACTAGGGCTCGTAAAGCTTTAGGTGAGCTTGGAAAACTTTCCAAAGCACGGCGTAAAGAAATACAAGAAAAGAAAAACAGTATGTAGGAATGCTAATATGAAAGCGGGTAAAGTTTGGGGTGTTACCAAGCTGATACATGCCAACGGCGTTTTAGAATTTCACAGAATTGAAACAAAAAAAGGCGGCGTGTGCAGTAAACATAAGCACAAATACAAGTGGAATGGTTTTTTTGTTGAAAGCGGAAAACTGCTAGTCCGAGTGTGGAAAACCGACTATGATTTAGTCGACGAAACCGTGCTCGAGACAGGTGAGTTTACACAAGTTCAACCAGGGGAATACCATCAGTTCGAAGCTCTTGAGGATAGTGTTGCATTCGAGTTATACTGGGCTGAATTTGACCATAGTGATATTGAACGCGATACTGTAGGATTTGATAAAACTCAAAAAGAATTATTAATGGAAACATGATAGACATAGCTTGTGTTTGTGTTGGAACCAAGTATGACCCAGCTCTCTACGTTGATCAACTTTATAAGGGGTTATGTGAACAGTTAAACGAAGATTTTAACTTAACAGTTTTAACAGATACCCCCAATAATTCTTTTTACAACACTATACCTTGCAGAACAGTTCAAGTACCAGACTGGAAAGGTTTGTATGGACCCAGGGCAGCTTGGTGGTTTAAAATGTACCTTTACAGCCCAAATGCTGGCTTTACTGGAACAGTTTTATATTTTGATCTTGATGTAATTCTTTTAAAAAACATTGACAAATTCTTAATACATGAACCAGACAAGTTTGTTCTTTGTCATGATTTTAACCGAAAATGGATTCCTTCGTATAATGTTAGTAACTCAAGCGTTATGCGTTGGTTTGCGCCGAACTACTTTCATATATGGGAAGAATTTAACAAAATCAGAGATGAATTTATAGCAAAGTTTCATGGTGACCAGGATTTCATGACACACTACTTTAAAGATAGAGACGATAAAACATGGTGGCCTCGCGATTGGGCAATGAGTTGGAAATGGGAAATTTACAAAGGTGGGCTTATACAAAGTGGAACAGGGTTAAATGATGATGGAACCTGGCCAGCCCCACCCGAAAAATATCATCAGCCTGAGCAACCATGGATTATCCCGCACGATTGCAGTGTGGTAGTCTTCCATGGCGAGCCAAAACCCTGGGATACTGCACTGGGAAAACAAAACTTACTCTAGTGCCACGCATTTAACAGTTGCGCCCTAAACCACGCCAATTGTGTTGGGCCAAATTCTTCGAAGAAAAAGTTTCTATTATATTCAATTCTATCGCGAAGATATTCAACGCAATTAATCATATCCATAGTTCTCATTTTGTGTTTAATATACGGTGCATTTGATTCTATTAAGGTATCAATTCTATCATTATTATTAATAATATCGTACCCTTCTTCAAACATGTTGTCGTAAGTTTTAAATCCAAGCTGTTGTATTTGTTGTAAGATGCCCTGGTGACCTATTATTAAAAACGGATGACCGGCTACTATAGCATTAAATGTCTTTTCTGTTATAATGCCAAACTGCTCGTAATACTGGCTTTCCGTTACTATGCTGAGTAAAGCAGTGTTAAAATTTTCTTGTAACGATAATAGATTTTTTAAATTACTATATTGATCTTCATATTCTTGAAAACCCAAGTTTGGATATGCAAGAGTTTTATCTTCACTTTGTAAGCTACAGTTGCCCGCTTTGTATAATTTAAGTTTATTGTATGCAATTTTTCTGTGTGGCTTTGCAATGCGATTCATACACATAAAGTTAAATTTAAAGTTTTTATGCTTATCGGCAAATACCTCTCGTATTGTATTTTCTTTCTTTTTATATTGTAACCAGGTTTCGTATTGGTGTGTGCTAAATTCTATAATGTGGAAACTTGTGCTTGGCCACTCAGCTATTATTCCGGTTGGCCAAATTACAACAATTATGCGATTTAAATCGGCCCAGCTTTCATAGAATTTATGTATTTGTATGAGCTCTGCTGGTATTTCCCCGGGATTAGCTGTAAGCATATCTTGTAGATTGAGTATAAGCCAAAAGTCTGGCTCATTAAATCTGCAAAAATGTGGCCCGGGCATATAAATTGACCAGCCATTAGGAGTAATCGGGTGCTTTAATGCCGCATCCAGTGTAATACTATTCGGAAAAAACTGTTTAATAATTTCTGTAAACATGAAAACTTTATATTTACTTAGTAGAAAGCTGGGGCTATAGCCCCAGCTTTCAATTGCTTAATATGTAGTTCGAAATTTACGTTGACTAATTAGTTATTAATATTCCTATAATAACAAAAGTAATACAAGCAAAGAATATCCACGCTAGAACATTTAACA
>Ga0208179_1000879_pt1 | contig 16922 bp, 18 predicted proteins | sample Malvired_Geostar_FD_184238 | JGI IMG/M metagenome (GOLD analysis project Ga0208179, IMG submission 184238) | Marine viral communities from the Global Malaspina Expedition - Malaspina viral metaG DeepMed_Geostar (SPAdes) (version 2) | ecosystem: Environmental > Aquatic > Marine > Oceanic | place...
GTTGTAAACTGTTTTACTACTGTCATTGTTGACTCCTTTACATTATGTTAATGACCAAGTTACTACAAATATTTAATATATGATAGAGAAATATAGCAGGTTATAGTGCTACTGACTACTCCCATTTATGGGTGCTGCGACAACCCTTTATAGTCGCCAAGACCTACGACTGTGCCTGCTATACTTCCCGTTGTTACCGTAAGTGTGTATGGTATGCTCACTATGTCCTGTATTCCCTACAGGTTTAATTCTTAATTGATCTGAAGCCCCCTCTCGTGCTGAAAGGGGGCTCATAGTACTACGAGTGTTAGTCTTCGATGAGACCGATGAGACCTAACTCTTCGTCGGTGAACTCAAACTGTTCATCTTTAGAGTAGGTTGACATTGATACAAGAGCCATCTCTTGTTGGGCAGCTAGGGACTTAGCCCTGAGGGTTGCCTCACTCATGCGCAGTGAGAATCCTTTTTCAAGGTTCCACGTGATTGAGTAGGTGCCGTCGCCAAGGTCGGCTACAAATACATCATAGCGTGATGGGTTAGGGTTACCACTGGGGTCGCCAAAGTCATGGATGATAATCATAATTAGATTCCTTTGTTGTTGGTTTTTAACTAAAAAGCGAATTTCCATAATCCGTCTTTGTGTTATTAAGGGTAAATATAGCCGCATTTCAAAATCCTGCAATTTTTCCAAGTGTCACTTGGTCATACTTGATATTATAGTCATTTTCTCTACGCGCGTGCGTATTATATATAAATATATAGTTAGTGTTAATGATTGATGTACACTATGGGTGGTATGGGTGGTGTTAAGAGGAGGGAAAGGAGGGTATATATTCAGATAAGTCTTGATTCGAAAGTGGTTTTCATAGTAAGCTTTAGTACTATGCAAAAAGATATCGAAATCCTTGGCAAGTTAACTGCCGACGAGCAAGTATCTGTATTAGAGATTATATCTAGGAGCACTTCCGACTTAAGCCCAATAGAGATAGATGATGTAGTGTACCAGATACCAGATACTGTGCATGACTTGATTGACAATCTAGCGTTACAAATTAAAGAATTATCTACTTTAGATGGCGATATAAGCAAGCCGAACTAAATGGAGTATCGTAAGATAAAAGGAGTTAAACATTATGTATTCGATGATGTACAAGACTTCAATAACTTCTTCACCGACAAAGACAATAGACCAAATATAAGTTTTGATTGGAGAGCATCGAATGAAGGTGACTGGGTGTTAGCTGACGATGGTGGAGTCATACAGTTACTAAAGAAGTCAAATATTAAGCATCCAAATGACAGAAGAAACTATAAATATTGTGAAAATTATGTTCGCACTGTTGTTGGCGCTTTCTTATGCTTACCTAAAACGTATATGGACACTGATTTCTCACAGCACAAAAACAGGTACACGTTCTCAAAGTCTATTAAGTCATCTAACACTAATTTTTACAAGAGAGATAAAACTACTAAAAAAGAAAAAGTATTTGCAACGAATGTTGCAGTTGGTATGGGTGCCGTTAAAAGTTACATGGATGCGTTTAGTGAGTTGGATTCGTATAAAGCTGGGAAGAAAGCAGCGATATTATTAAGGCAGGAGAGAGTTATGAAAGAAGTTGAAAAGTCAGTAGTAGACGTAGCAAAATCAATGGGTGTCGACCATGAGTATGTATTAACTAAATTAAAGTGTCTAGTAGATAGTTCTATGGAAGATAACATCGTATTGAATGCTGTAAAAGAATTAGGTAAAGCAATTGGCACTATAGGAGGTACTACTATCAAGCAGAAAGAAACTGGTATAATAGGACTGTTTCAAGGTTTTGAACCTGGCCAATTAGAGTCAGCTAAAAGACCAGAGCTGGTTGAATCAACTGAAGAAGGAGAATAATATGTTATGTCCACATTGTGAATCAATGCATACTAAGATACATGGGTATCGTCGAAATACAGATAACGACTTGATGCAGCGTCACTTATGTCGTAAATGTAATCACACTTTCACAATACCATATGAAACACAAGTACAGGATAAGGATACTGAAGAATCTGTGCGTGTAAAGTCAGGCGGTTTGTTAACGTTTGAGTATAATGGTAAAATAAGGATACATGGATTAACTGATGTGCATGTAGGAGCTAACGAGCATGACCATGAGAAACTGAAAGAGGCTATAAGCGTAATCAAGAAAGATAAGTTTGCCAGGTGGTTTGGTAATGGTGACTTAATAGAATGCATACCTCCAAACTATCACATCCCTCAGCGTGGTCAGAGTATGTCTCCAGATGATCAGTATGAAGAGTTCATAAAATTGTTTAGACCTATAGCGGATAAGTGCTTATTTGTTCGTGGTGGTAATCATGATTATTTAAGAAGCGTAAGAGTTCTTGATTTTGATATATCAAGAGGAATAGCTAATGCTTTACAAGTACCTTATTATGAATTGCCTGGGTATACATCAATTATAACATCTGGTAGGACTTGGAATCTTGTTAGTGGTCATGGTACAAGTGGAGCAAAGAATGGAGATTTAGAATTAGACAGGTTAGCTGCTGTCTATAGTGATGGCGATGTATTCTTTTTAGGTCATAATCACCAGCTATATACTAAGCCTATAGACTCTATATCTATACATGATAATGAGGAAACTTTACATAGAAGGTGGTACATAAGAGGCGGTAGCTTCTTACGTTACGCGGACTACGCTCGATATTCCATGTATCAGATTGTTAGGACAGGATGGGTGACAATGGAGTTCGATGATAATGGGATTGAGTGTTGGGTAAACTAATGGCGAAGCGTAAACAAACAGTTTCAAAGCATGATATTATAAGAACTCTCCGAGTGTTAAGTGGAAGAGTTAATTATTTAGATAATATTATGATGTCATTAAGTGAGATGTTAAAAGGATATGTAGATTTTATGGGTAATGAAGACGAGTATATGAAATTCATGGAAGAAAGAAGCACTGAGGAAGATGGCGGAAAAGATTAATAAAGATAAAGATTAGTGAATATAAATAGTCAGAATATAATCGAAGCTGAAGAGGCTTTAAAGTTAGCTAGCAAAGACTTAATATCATTCGGAAAGTTATTTTTACCTGAAGACTTCATGCGTAGTGAGACTCCTCCATTTCACTATGAAATATCTGATTGTATTGATAATAAAGAAATAAAGCAGTCTGCTATTATTGTTCCTCGTGGTCATGGCAAGACTATATTGACAAAAGCTTCTATTCTAAAAGACTTCCTTTTTTGCCCGAGTGATGACTTTTATTTCTATGCTTGGGTGTCTGCAACACAGAAACTTTCAGTAGGCAATATGGATTATATAAAACATCACCTTGATTATAATGATAGGATACGTTATTATTTCGGTGATACAAGAGGTGGAAAATGGACAGAAGAAGATATAGAATTAAAAAATGGCTGTAAATTAATAAGTAAATCAAATGTAGCTGGTATTCGTGGTGGAGCTAAATTACATAAAAGATATGATTTAATTGTATTAGATGATTTTGAACATGAAGCAAATACGATTACAAGGGACGCAAGGGATAAGAATGCGAATCTTGTTACTGCCGTTGTTTATCCCGCACTTGAGCCTCATACTGGTAGGTTGCGTGTTAATGGCACTCCCGTACATTATGATTCCTTTATTAATAACCTTCTTACACAGCATGCAAAAGCTAAAAAAGATGGGGATGACTTTGCTTGGGAGGTAATTACGTATAAAGCATTGCAGGTAGACGGAACTCCACTTTGGGCATCGTTTTTCCCTGCTTCTAAATTAGAAGAGAAAAAGAAGTTTTACATGGACTCTGGACAGCCTCATAAGTTCTTTCAAGAATATATGATGGAAGTGATGAGTGAGGAAGATGCTGTATGGACAAGAAATCATTTAAAGTATTATGATGGTTATTATAAGCATGAGGACGGTGTTAATTATATAGTAAAAGACGGTAATCTCGCTCCAATTAATGTATTTATTGGATGTGACCCTGCTACTGATATAGATACTAAACATTCTGACTTTAGTGTTATCATGGCTATTGCTATTGATATAAACAATGAGTTATATGTATTAGAGTATGAAAGGCATAGGAGTATTCCTACAGTTGGTTCAAAAGATTCTGATGGTAATATTTTAGGACGTACTGGGGTTGTTGATTATATCATATCTATGTACAATAAATATAACTGTTCTTCAGCTACTGTAGAAGATGTAGCTATGAATCGTAGTATATTCCAATCATTGAATGAAGAAAGGCGTAGATTAAATAGGTTTGATATAGCTGTAATCCCACAGAAACCAGGAGGCCAACACAAAAGAAATAGGATTTATAGTGGTTTAAGTGGTAGATTTAGTATGGGTACTGTACATATTAGAAAAAATATGTTTGATTTAATTAATGAAATTGTTACATTCGGACCTAAAATGGCTCATGATGATACCATTGAGACCTTATATTATGCACAATTGCACGCTTTTCCTCCCAGTATGAGGGAGAATAAAGATAAAAAGGGATGGTATAAGCCTAAAAGAAAAGCAAAAAGCTGGATTGTTGCTTAGCATATGAACGGACCTTTAAATAATACAAGCGCTGTTACAAGTCCTAGTTTAAGTTTAAGGACTATGAGCAAATTAAATGCTCTTGACGGAAGTTATCAGCCGAAGTCTACAATGTGGAGTGGTGTTACGAAGAGTATATATCCTCAAGGTAAAATGAAATTGAATGCCCTATCGGTTGCAAAGTCTATGTATAATTTACTTGGAGTTCATTATAATCCAAAACAAAATGTAATAGAACCTTTTGGTAGAGGTAGTTTTCGTATACCATTAAAAGGTGATACATCTTTTTATGGAAGTTATAAGAAAAGACGTAGAAACGGTGGTTATGATTGGAAACTTGGAGTTAGTGTACCTATTGGTAAATAAATGCCTTTTCACCCAAAATTAAGAGCAAGAGTAGGCGGAGAGGAAATTATGAATGCTATGGTTGCATCTGATGATCCTCTTAAAGAAAGAGCTCACCCTATTTTTGGTGATGTAAAGATTAGAAGCGATATAGAGGGGTCTGGAGTATTTGAGGCATCACGTATAAGGGAGGGTAAATCTGTCAAAGGAGCGCATAGAGGTGTAGATATTTCAGTTCCATTTGGAGAGCAAGTTAGTTCACCTTTTGATGGTACTGTTACAAAGATTAATACATTTTATAAAGGCGATAGTGAAACAAAATATGTACAAGTTACAACTGCTAATCATGTTATGAGATTTGCATATGTAGACCCATCAGTTAAAGAGGGGGATATAATTAAAGCTGGAGATATTCTTGGTACAATGAGAAAGCCTGAAAGATGGGGCGATGATATAACAGGTCACGTGCATGTTGAAGCTGTGAAAGGTAATGAGTGGAAAAGGAAGGATAGATTTGATCCGTCTAAATTATTAGGAGTAGTAAAATAATGCCAAGAAAAAGTAATAAAAAGAAGGCTGATGCAGTTAGGGATTTATGGAATAAGGCATCTACAGGTGATAGAGGTAGATGGCGCAGGATAAATCAGCGTGGTTATGATTTTTATTTAAATGATCAGTTAACGTCTAGAGAGCGTGACGATTTACAAGAAGCTGGTATGCCTGATTTTATAATTAATAGAATTACACCTGCTATAGAGATAATGAAGTTTTTTGTTACTGCTAATAATCCTAGATGGCAGGCTGTTGGAAGTGAAGGTTCCGATATAGATATTGCAGCTGTTCATGCTGATGTAGCTTCATATTGTTGGTATATATCAAATGGTAAGTCGTTGTTTTCACAAGTAGTTCAAGATGCATTCACAAAGGGTATCGGATATATGATGGTTGATGTAGATGCTGATAAAGATAGGGGAATGGGTGAAGTAGTATTTAAAAGAATAGAGCCGTTTGATGTTTATGTAGACCCAATGAGTCGTGACTTTTTATTTAGAGACGCTGCTTATATAATTGTTAAAAAGGATTTACCTAAGCATCATCTTCTTAGTATACTTCCTGAATATAAAAATAAGATAAGAAATGCTAGTGGTTCTGTAAATACAGTTGGTTCATATACTAAAAGAGATATTGATGAATCTGATAGTATACAAGCGGACGATGTTCTTTCAGTCGCATACAAGCCGTCAGGTGAAGATGATGATGTGATTGATTTCTATGAGATGTACTCTAAAGAAAAATTACCATATTATAATTTATTTATTAAAGTTCCTCCATCACCAGAAGAGATGGAAATGATAAATGGTAAAGTACAAGAAAGAATGGATACAATATCTAAAGAGATGATGGTTGCAGCTGAGGAGAAAGAATTATCAATTACTATGGCTTTACAGCGTGGTGAAATTATTGAATCAAGAGCTCAATTAGAAATTGAGAAACTTGGAAAAGAAACACAGTCATCTATTGAATCAGAAAGAGCTGCTATTGAAGCTCAGGTTACAGAAGAAGTTTCCAAAGTAGAAAATAAAGTAGTAAATGAAGATGAATATAAACTACTTATTAAGAATAAAGAGTTTTTATCTACTCTTGTTGATTCTGTGCAGTATTATGATACTAGAGTAAAGGTTACTTGTATTGCTGGTGATACATTGTTATATGAATATTATTTATCTAATACTGAGTATCCTATAATACCATTTCCGTATACATATACAGGTACCCCATATCCAATGAGTGCAGTTACTCCTCTCGTAGGTAAACAACAAGAAATTAATAAATCTCATCAGATTATGTTACATAATGCTAACTTAAGTTCTAACTTGAGATGGTTATATGAAGAAGGATCTGTACCTGAGGAAGAATGGGAAAAGTATTCTTCAGCTCCAGGAGCTTTATTAAAATACAGACCAGGGTTTACACCTCCAGTTCCTATACAGCCATTAGGTCTTAATCAAGCATTTTTTACTATTACACAACAAGGTAAACAAGATATTGAATATATTTCAGGTGTTCCTGGTACACTGCAAGGAGTAGAGGCTGAGAAGACTGAAACTTATCGAGGAATGCTTGCTATGGATGAGTATGGTACTCGTAGAATTAAAGCTTGGATGCAGACTATAATGGAACCAGCTTTAGAACATTTAGGTAAAGTATTTACAGAAACAGCTCAAAGCACGTATACAGCTCATAAAGTATTTAGAATAGTGCAGCCTGAGGCTGGTGGATTTGAAGATAGGTCAGTTGAGATTAATGTTCCAGTTTATAATGATTATGGTGATGTTATAAGTAGATGGAATGATTATGCATCTAGTAAGTTTGATGTGAGGTATGTAGGTGGTTCTACTATGCCTATTAATAGGTGGGCATTAATGGAAGAGTATTTTAGATGGTTCCAGTCTGGGCTGATTGATGATATAGCAATGTTAGCAGAAACTGATATTAGAAATAAAGAACAGATTATAAAAAGAAAAAGTATATACGCTCAGTTGAAACAACAAGTCGAACAGTTAGCTGAAGAGTTGAAAGATAGAGATGGTACTATTGATACTTTGTCAAGACAAGTTGTGCAAGCTGGTATTAAAGATAAAGTAGGAACTGCTGGTAATGAAGTGCGGAAAAATGTATTAGAGACTGAAGCGCAACAAAAATATTTACGATCTTTAATGAAAGAAGAAAGTAAAAGAAATAGAGAAAAACCTGTTGAAAGATAACAATAAACGCAGTAAATTAATGGAGGTTTATTATGGCACTGCACAATGAGCAAAATGACAACCTATTTGAAGGTGAAGATTCACCTGATAGTAGCCTCGAGACTCAAAACTCTGACAACTTTTTTGAAGAGTTAGATAATCAGGTTAATAGTGTCATACTTGAAAAAGAAGCTGGGGAGCCCGTCCAGCAAAACATCGCAACGGCTGAAAACAGCCCCCGAAGAGAGATAGCGCAAGAACAGCAAGAACAAGGGCATGATTACGAGAAGAGGTACGCAGATTCAAGTAGAGAAGCTAAGAAGTTGAAAGGTAGGCTTAACGAACTTGAACCTTACGCACCTATTTTGGATGATATGAGAGAAGACCCTAATTTAATATCACATATTAAGGGATATTATGAGGGTGGTGGTTCAACACCAGGCAATCTCAAGGAGCGATTAGGATTAGGCGAAGAGTTCGTCTTTGACTATGACGAAGCTATTGATGATCCATCTTCCGATTCAAGCAAACTATTGAACGCTACTATTGATGGAGTTGTTCAAAAAAGGCTTGGAGAGTTCGCTAATGAATCAAAAGAAGAAAACCAACGTGTAACAGCGGAACAGAGTTTTCGTGCTAAGCATAGTATGAGTGATGATGAGTTTAAAGAAGTTGTGGATTTTGCACAATCTAGACCTCTCACTTATGATGATATTTACTTTTTGATGAATAGAGGCAAAAAAGATGATAGAATAGCTCAGAATACTAAAGGTGAGATGATGCAGCAAATGAAGAAAGTTCGTGAAAAACCTTCTTCCGCAGCTGCAACAGGCTCACGTAATAGTGGTTCCGAAAGGTCGAGTGAGGATGTGGTGTTTGATACTCTTCTTGGATTTGATTCTGAATTAGAAAAAGCTTTTAGTATTTAACTAAAAGCATAAACATTTAACTAAAAGGTGATCAAATGGCTGATGTATTTAGTTTAGGTACTGTTTCAGATGTGGCAACATGGTCTGACGGTACTTCAAAAGATACTGGTGATCTTAGACGAAGATACAATTTTGGGGATAGAGTCTCTGAGTTAGCAATATCTCAAGACCCTTTTTTCAGATTTGTATCTAAGGTTGCCAAAAAGCCAACGGATGACCCTGAATTTAAATTCACTGAGCGCCGTCCGTCATACCATAAAAGGTATGCATATGTAACTGGATGGATTGAAAATGACAATACACAAGTTGTTGGTGGAACTGACGGAGATGCGGATTTAGTCGCATACAACGATGGAGCTGCCCCAACTTCAATGTCTACTGGAGATACTATCAAGTTATACATGGCGACAGATTATAAATCTTCTGGAAATCTTCAGAACGTTTATGGTCAATCAAATAATGCAATCGCAGTTGGAGCTTCTGGAACAAGACCTGCTTTTTTCCTTCCGGGGCAATTAGTAAAAGTTCCTTTATCAACAACTGATGGTGGTGGCTCTGTAGCTGACCACTTGATTGCTAAAGTTGATGCAGTTACAGATAGTTTAACTAAGGATAGTAGGGAGTGCGTACAAATTGATTGTACTGTTACTCGTGTTCCTACTGTTTCTGGTGCAAACTACATAGCTGGATGGGCTAGCGATGAAGTTGATACTCAAGTCTATGACGAAGCAATTCATTCTTCTTTAGAAGGAGAAAGAACTTATGTCATAGGTAGTGCTCATTCTCAAGGATCTGGTTATCCAGAGACTTGGAAAGATCAACCTTTCTCAACTGGATTTGGACTTACTCAGATTTGGAAAACTTCGATGGCAATGGATAACACAACTCGTGCTACCGTGCTGAAGTATGAACCAAATGAGTTTGCACGAATTTGGCGTGAAAAGTTGATTGAGCATAAGTGGGATATTGAAACATCATTGTTATTTGGTGCTCAAGCATCTGTTGATAGTGTTCAGTATACTCAAGGTGCTGTTGATTTCGCTCTAAGTTATGGAAACATTTTCTCATGGAGTACATCTAAATCACAAGATGATTTTCTTGATGACATGAGTAATTTTCTTGACCCTCGTTATAACAATGCTAATGCTACTCTGTTTATGTGTTCAACCGCAGTTTATAATTGGTTGCATAAGCTAGATGGGTATTTTCTAGCTAATATGAAGCAAACAGACTTAGGCTCCTCAAACCGTTTTTACGGACGGTCTGAGATGAGTATTGGTAACAAGAAGAGCGTCTTTGGTGTTGATATTACACAGATTTATACTCCTTACGGAGTTATGAATGTGGCTCGTAATGTCCATCTTGATGGGACTCACGTTGATATGCTTGCAGTAAACATGAGACATGTTAAATATCGACCATTGGTCGGTAATGGATTGAATCGTGATACAGCAATATATGTTGGTGTTCAGACACTAGAGAATAGTGGTGTTGACCGTAGAGTCGACTTAATTCAAACCGAAGCAGGAATGCAATTCGAAATGCCCGAAGCGCATGCTGTGTGGAAATAGGGGGGATGGTTAATGGCTAAAAATATACCACCTCTTTACGGTTCGATTAAGTCAGGCAAACAGCAATCAAGGGCTCATGGCAGAGTCATTGAAAATGATGGAGCTACAGCATTGAGCTTAGCTCCTCAGGATAGTGGAATCACTGTTTTAATCTCTGGTGGGGTAAACGGAGCTGCAGCTTGCAGTCTTCCGAGCCTCGCATCCTCTGACAGCGATGGATTGGAATATACATTCCTTCTAACAGCTGCCAACGGGACTGGTGATTATGACATTGATGCGGAAGATGGTAAGGACTTTTTTATTGGAAGTATGGATTCATTGGAAGGTACCAATGATGTCGGTATTGACTTTAATGGAAGTTCGCATGACCAACTTACTTTAGTAGCTTCTAGGGGAGCGGCTGGAGACCAAGTCCACATATTTGCAGCTGGCGGAAGATGGTATGTTCGTGGAATTACGAATGACCAAGATGGATGGGCAGTAGGTACAGCCTCTGCAAACACATCTCCACCAACTGACTCTAACACTCCGTTGTAATCCAAAATTCGAGAGGTAATAGCTCGATATAAGGATTAAAGTATAGGGAGGCTCGATGCTTCCCTATACTACTAAAATATGAAGATGAGGTTCTTTTGTTATTTTACCTCCTTTTTTTAACATTTGAACCTTATCTTTATAAAGTAAAAATGAATAAATAATTATGGCAACAACAAACATAGCAGCTGATATACAAAATATAACAGGGGTAACAACTGCAAATGCTCAGTTTCTTGTCTCTGCCCAGAAGTTTGTAGCCGCTAGTGTACCAAAAAATTTATTGAAGTGGGCAGCTACTCTTACAACTGCATCTAGTCATGGTGGAAATACTTCACAAGGGGTTAATATAGTTATGCCCACTGCGACTGATAGCATATTAGATGTATCAAGAAATGGATTTAGCGCAACTGAAGTTCCATATAGTATGAAAGGGTTTATAGCAAATTCTTCAAGTTTGCATTTAGCAACAAATACATATCCAAAGTATTATCTTGATAATGCAGTTACTGACAAAGGTACAATAGTTATAGTTAAACCTGTTCCAACTGATTCTGCAACTGCAAGGGTTTTATATGTAGATTCTACTAAAATAGATGATGATTGTGATTTAAGAAATGCAGTTGTATTCCATGCATCTTCAAGTGAATTTACAAAGTTGTCTACGTCAGAGATGCCTACTATTAGTATATCTGCAATATCTATATCATTACCATTGGTTCCTTCAATATCGTCACCTGGAGTTGACACAAAAACTGTGTCTATCGTAGGCACTCCACCCACTTATACAGCTCCGGCAATTACTACTACTGGTTCTGATAGTGCTACTGTAGATTTGACCAAGCTTGACACTGCTTCATGGACTGCATTAGATTATGATTTTGATGATGAAAATATTGATCCTTTAAAGTGGTTTCAAGTAGTTGGTGATTATATACAAAACCAAGAAGATATAGAATTAGCTCAAGCTCAATTGCAAAAGATTGCTGCTTATGTACAGGCATATGGTCAAGCTATGCAGAATCAGCTTAATAAGTTTAATGACGCAAATGTTGAGTATCAAGCTGCTATACAAAAAGCTATACAAGATGCACAAATAGCTGCTCAAGAAGCGCAAAAAGAAGGAGATATGACTTTACAAGCTGCAGTACAAGATTATACATTAGAGTTGCAAAGATTTTCTGCTGATGTGCAGAAATATAGCGCTGATGTTCAAAAGGAAGTTTCAGAGTATCAGTCTAAGTTGCAAAAATCTAGTGTATATACAGGAATGGCGACTACATATTATCAGTGGGCGAAGACGGAAGTGCAGCAATATATTCAGAATAATAGTAAAATGATTGATAGAACAATAGCAGCACAGATGGCACCACAAAGATAATATAGGAGATAAAATATGGCATCAACAAGAATGAGAGTTAGTAATAATGCCCTTGTTTATCATAGAGTAGCAGCAGCTGGGGATATGGCAGAACATGATGTAGCAACTACTGATACTGTTGTTTCATCATTAGGTGGGTCTGCTGATTTTCAATTAGAAGGCGACGAAACTGTTGTTCATGTAGACGCTTCTAAAGTACAAGATACTACTGAAGCTGCTATAGGATCAGCGGCAATAGCTGATTACATATACATAAAAAATACAGGGTTCCAAGACGCAGCTAAGACAACGACAACAACAACAAATATAACAGTTGGAGTTGGTGGTACTTTTGCTAATGGTGGTTTTACATTATTTCCCGGTGGCTCTATTACTTTATATGGATTAGGTGCAGGGTCTAATAATCTAAGTGAATTTCAACTTGATTCTAACAGTGGCGATGTATATGTAGAGATAGTGTATTTATAATGACTGTTCAAGAAATAATGGAAAGAACTGGGTCTAAAGAAACAACGCTTGTTTTAGCTTGGTTGAAAGATGCAGTACATCTTGTACAATCAAATTCAAAAGAAAGATTGAAAGTCGAAAAGTATAATATCATTGATGGTGAAAGAGATTACTTATTACCACAAGATTTAATAGCGATAAAATCTGTTGCAGTTAAAGATACTACTGATGATAAGTATAAAAAGATTCGCAGATTAGTAGGCGAACCTACAGTAACAGAAGATACAGACCCAGAATAATATGAGTTACATATTGTTAAATAGAACAAAAGATATATCTGGTAATAAATATGGGGATTTAGTAGTTATAGATTTTGCTGGATATTTATCAAGAGGAAAACAAAATACTGCATTTTGGAATTGTCAATGTTTATGTGGTAATAATAAGACCATAAGAGCAGATTTATTAATATCTAAAATGCTATCTGCATGTGGATGTAAAAGGGGTAAAAAGTATCTTGAAATTGGTATGTCTAATATGGGCAATGTATGGAATAGTTATCTTCAAAGTTCAAGAAAAAGAGGTTTAGATTTTGAATTAAAAAAAGAAGATGCTATAATATTGTTTAAATCTAATTGTTTTTATTGTGGATGTGAACCATCTCAAATTAAAAAAGAGTTTGGTTGTTATGGTGAATTTATATATAATGGAATAGATAGGGTTGATAATAATAAGGGGTATGTATTAAATAATTGTGTTCCATGTTGCAAACAATGTAATCAGGCAAAAAGTACTTATTCGCTTACAGAATTTAAAGAGTGGATATGTAAATTATATAAAAGTATGGATAGGGGGTAAGTTATTTCTTTCGATACAAATAAAACATGGCTTTATAGACTAGAAGGTAGAGATATACATCTGTACCAATATGTAGATGGAGTTGCAGTAGATACACTTGGCAGTTATAAAATAGCTTTACCTAATGAGTATTATGGTAGTCGGTTAATATATCCTAATGAAGATATTACTAATGGATTAAGAATTGAGTATACAGCTCTTGATGAACCATTTATAGCTGAAGCATTAGAAACTACAACTGCAAAAATATCAGGTATTACAATAGCATTTGTTGATGGAGGTGGTAGTTCTGATACAATTACTGATTCAGGTAATGGTTTTGTTACTGCTGGTTTTGAAGCTACAGATAAAATAAGAATTATTGGGTCTGCTAGTAATGATGGTGATTATCAATTAACAGCAGCAGTAGCTGGTACATTAACTATGGCTACTGGATCACTTACAGCAGAGACAGCCAGTGAAAGTGTAACAATATATCAGATACCTAAAGAAGATAGTTCTCCTAGTGAGTCTTCACATGTTAACCTTAATAGGATGTTATCGTTAGCTTCTGTTGATTATGTAAAATCTATGATAGCTGATTTGACAGGAGATATACAGAGAAAAGAATATTATATGAGGGAGTTCTGGAAGAAGGTTGGAGATAATGAAAGCAATAAGCGTAAAGTGTCTATAACTTTTCCAGTCGCTCCATTCGCAGTTAGATAATATAATGGCACAAACTTGTTGAAAAGTAAATGAAAGTGCTGTAAATTGAGAATTAATAATAGGTCTGTATAAGGAGCATTCTCGCCTCGCAAGACAGACCACAACAATAGGAGAATAAAATGGCAAACTTACAAAAACACAGAGCACACGAATCTTTAAATACAGATACTGCTGCTGATTGGCAAATTCAAGCTGTAAATTCAATAACAAATGCGGAATCTTATGATGTATCTAGTTATCATACAGTCCACTTAATGAGTACTGAAGATATATATTTTGAGTTTACAGATTCAAGTACAGATGCATTAACGCCAGGTAAAACTTTATACTTAATGGGTGGCGATACAATATATTCATTAAAAGTTCCTAGAGCATTAGGTGACACTATTTATCTTTGGATAGAAGATAAAAGTGGTTCTGGTACTTCTGTCAGGGTGGTATTATCATGAAAAGTCCAATTATAACAACAACAGCAAATTCTATATCTTCAGGCGGCACAATATCAGGCGATTTAACTATATCAGGTGACTTAACTATAGAAGGTGATGGAGCTGGAGCATATAGTGAAATTATTACTGATGGATTACAAGTTACTAAAGATACAGATGGTGAATTTGTCTCTTTAATTTTAGTGAATGAGAGCGATGCTGCCAGTACGGCTGGTATTGTTTCACAAAGATTCGATTTAGAAGATACTGGTGGTACTGCTGTTGATTCAGGTAAGATACTCGTAGGTAAGGAAGCATCATTTACTGCTACAGCTTCTACTCAAGATTCTTATATGGCTCTCCATACGAGTTTAAATGGTACATTAGCTGAAAAAGTCCGTATCACTTCAGCAGGTGTATTGGACGTTGGGCATGGGGCGATTGCAGACCCGAAAATATTAATTGACTCAGCGGCTGGTGGAGACCCTTCACTTGTTTTCGATACAGGAGCATCTAATAGGACGGGCGTAATACAATTTAACGATGAGGGAACACCAATTGGTGCTATTAAATATGTACATCAATATGATAAGTTTGAATTTTATGCTGGTACTACAGGTTCTACACAATTTGTTCTCGACAACAACTCCCGAATCAGCCTCTCGAATAATGATGATGGTGATGAGAATACAGTGTTTGGTTTTTTAGCTGGTGCGGCATTGGCAAGTGGTTGTAATCAAAATGTACTATTTGGGGACGAAGCTGGCAACGACTTGTCTTCTGGTGCTCTTCGAAATGTAGCAATAGGTTATTCGGCTTTAGATGTTGGAGTAGGTTGTGATGATGTTGTGGCTATTGGAGCTAATGCAATTGGTAGTGGAATACATAATGAGATTGGCACGGTTGCAATAGGTTCGTCTGCACTCTTCGCCCTCACATCGGGTGCTGGAAATACTGCTGTTGGTTATCAAGCGGCTGATGCAATTACAACGGGGGCAAATAATATAGCCGTAGGATACTCGGCATTAGGTGCGGCGGCTGACGATGAATCGGGCAATGTTGCAATAGCTCGGGGAGCATTAGAGGTAGCAAAACAAAATGGAACAGTATCAGCAACTAATAGAGAAGTAAAAAATAATGTTGCTATTGGATTAAATGCTCTCTATGGCGGAACACTAACAGGAACAAATCACCTTGAAGGATGTGTGGCTATTGGGAAAGATGCGATGGATGCTACTGGAGCTAACAATCAAGTAGGCACAATAGCTATCGGACAATCTGCTTTAGGAGCCCTCACATCTGGTGCTGGGAATACGGCTATGGGTTTTGGTACTGGCTCAGGCATTTTAGCTGGAGCACAGAATACACTTGTGGGGTATAACGCATTAGCTACCGCAGACGGGACTGAATCTGATAATACTGCGATTGGCTATAGGTCAATGGAAGTTATGACAAATGAAGGCAGTCTAAAGAATACAGCTGTTGGTTCATATTCTATGGCTGGAATTACTACTTCTTCTGTTGGAGAGTGCGTAGCAATAGGTTATGAAGCATTAAAGGGTGTATCAGGAACAACAGAAAATGGTACGGTTGCGATTGGTAATCAGGCACTTAAAGCTCTTACAAATGGTGGTGGGAATACGGCGATTGGATGGGGAGCAGGAACGGCACTTACCACTTCAACTAACAATGTTGTAGTTGGATATAATGCTTATTCTACAGCAGATGCGGGGCAAAGCGGTAGTGTAGTTATTGGTTCCGAAGCGGCTGTATCTATGGATGGTTCTCAATGTGATGACAATGTGATTATAGGTTATCTGGCTGGAACTGGAGGAGCGGCTAATGTAAAAAATTGTATTGTAATTGGCTCAGATGCTATGAACTCAACACTCACTAATGCACAGGATGGAACTATTGCGATTGGAAAATCTGCACTCACAGCCCTCACATCTGGTGCTGGGAATATCGCTATTGGGTATACGGCAATGGATGCGAATCAGCAAGGTGCTTATAATCTGGCTATTGGTGAAGCCGCTCTTGGTTCAATAAATGATGATGGTTCAGGTTCAAATATTGCAATCGGAAGTTATGCAATGGACGGTGTAACTACTCTTGCTGACTGTCAGCACAATATTATGATTGGTGTTCATGCAGGTGGTGGTTCATGGGCAACAACTGCATCATCTCATAATGTAGCTCTTGGTAACTCTGCTCTTGCTGGTGCTTTAGTTGGTTCAGTAGGTACGGTCGCAATTGGACACTCTGCTCTCACAGCCCTCACAACTGGTGCTGGGAATGTGGCTGTTGGGTATAATGCTTTACTGGGACATACAACTGGTGCTAACAATATTGCCATTGGACATGGAGCTATGGACGAAACTGATGGTTCTTCATCGTCTACATCTGGAGG
>Ga0208179_1000880_pt1 | contig 16885 bp, 7 predicted proteins | sample Malvired_Geostar_FD_184238 | JGI IMG/M metagenome (GOLD analysis project Ga0208179, IMG submission 184238) | Marine viral communities from the Global Malaspina Expedition - Malaspina viral metaG DeepMed_Geostar (SPAdes) (version 2) | ecosystem: Environmental > Aquatic > Marine > Oceanic | place...
CACCTACACCGTGGTCGCCACAACCGACGCCGACTCCGACGCCGACTCCGACGCCGACTCCGACGCCTACACCGATACCGACGCCGATACCGACGCCGATACCGACGCCGACTCCAACGCCGACTCCGACGCCGGTTGCTCCAATACCTACCCAACCTATTGCTCCGGGGCAGTGGCCGGGATATGTGCCAACTCCGTTTGCGCCCATCCCACCAATAAGTCCAGCGGCAACTCTTAGTCCTGCTACTCCGATTGGTGATGTAACCGTCAGTGTTACGGAGAAGATGAATGTTGATTATCATCTGAGACAATTTACGCAGGAAGAGAGCGCGCTAAAAGACCAGATAATGGCTGACGCCATGAAGTGGGCTGGTAATAGAGGCTTGGTTAACTCAACAATCGCTGAGACGGTAGGGTTTGGTCGTCTTTTGGCCACGTTCCTACCAATGGCCACACATGCGGCTGATATGCATGCAAAGGTGGCTCATCAGAATGCGGCAAATGCTCAACAGTCCGCTGTTCAGGAGTACCTGACAGAATCTCAATTTGACCTCACTGAGTACACCACAGAGATGGCTCAGAGGAATACTGAAATTCAGTTAGCGCATAGCGTAGAAATGGCAAATTACGCAAGAGAGATACAAGAGAAACTTGCCCTACTTGAAGTAAAGGCGGAATCTAAACTATCTGGAGACCAGTGTCGCACCAGAGCAATAGAATGGTTCGGAGATGCACTAGCCGCTATGGATAAGGAACGTCCAGACCTGTCTACTTCAGAATATGAAAGAAGATTTGCTAATTTAGGTGGGCAGAAAGATACAATGATGAATGCTTGTGGGCAATACCAAATAGCATAATGTCAAGGGTTGCGACCCACACAGACCTACACCCACTAATTGATTTCCTGATCCCCTTTCACGACGAAGGGGGATACAAGGATATATCGATTAACCGCAAGACTGCCCATGCGAACCTGACCCACATGTTGTCTTCACCCATGCATAAGATATGGGTGGTGGAAAAGGACGGAGAGATATGTGGTGCGCTTGGTGTTGTAAGCCAAGAACTTTGGTTTTCAAAGCGGCACTACGCAACCAATCTTTTTCTCTGCACAAACAACAAGGGTAAAGGCTCGGCAGGATTCCTTCTTCGTAAATTCAAGAAGTGGGTAAATTCTAGGCCGTTGATAAGAGATGTAACTTTGGCTGTAACCAGTGAACTAGGAAACACAGATAGAGTTGAACAATTGTACCGGGCTGTTGGATTCAAACGGCTCGGAGGAATCTATCGTTTAGAGGCATAACATGAGTGGAATATTCAAATCGATAAAAAAGATGTTCAAGAGTATTGGGAAGATGGTTAAGAAGATACTCCCAATTCTAGCCATAGCCGCTGGCGTGTACTTCGGCGGTGCATACCTGATGAGCGCGGCTGGAGGTGCCAATTCACTTGCCGCAAGGTCGGTGTTGACATCGTTCCAGAAAGCGGGTGGCGTATGGAAAGGATTTTTCAACGGACTGATGAGCGGAAAGCCTTTGATGAGTGCCGCCGCTTTTGCGGAAGGTTCTTTCAAGGCCAGCCTAGTTGAAGGTTCAACTCTTGCTACGCAGATCGCCGCAGGTCAGCATGGCGTATCACTGGTAGGTCAGGGTCTCGATCTTGCCGCGATAGGAACACAAACTTCTAAATACACTGGCGACTTGATGTCTGCTTTGAATGGCGGAATGGATTTATCACAAGCCAAACAACATGCTTTTACTCAGAGTAGTTCGGCAGTTTCTGAGTTGCTTCAAACTCAAGGTGCAGAAGCGACAACGATTGTTCCCACTATTGCTACTGGAGACACGCCAACGATTGATCCAGTGGCTACTACTACGCAAGCCGCAACATCAGCACCATCTACTGGAACGACGCCCGGAATATTGAAAACGCCATTGGTTCCAAGCGGACAAGACGCTGAACTTGTTTCGCCATATGGAACAACGACAACTCCAACTGCGCCACAGTCATTCAAGAATCCGATTGGAGACATTTTTGATGAAACTACTAAGAACATGACAGCAGATCGGACAGAGGCAAAATCGGCTGATCAACAGTACTTGGATATCTTGTCCAAGAATCTGGAAAGTAGCAGGAAACTCGGATGGCTTAAATTGGGCACCAGTTTTCTTGGCGGATTACTTAAAAAAGACCCAGAAGAGGAACGTCGGGAATACTTACGAGAATGGGAGGAAGACGCATTGGGTTCTGATGATCCTAACAAGCGTCCCATTGTATGGACTGACAAAATGACAGGGATGGCAACTCGCTACTCTTAACAGGTAATAATCATGGCAGAGCAACTACCAGCAGAACAAATACCAGAAGGAATACCAGAAGGAATAATAGACGGTGGACAACCTGTTCCACCTATGGTTGATGATCCATCCGGTACATTCAATCCTGTATACGCAAGCCAATCTCTTGAGCAAGACGATGAACTAAATAACGAACTTGCCAACCGCATGATCATAAGTGCTAGAGAACAGATGTACGGGGAAAACTTTGATCAGGCAATGGAGATGTTTCAGCAGTCTGAAAACTTCGTAGTCGATGCAGGGATGTTTGCCATCAATCTTATACAGACTGATCTTTCAGCACTGTCTGGGAATGGAAAATCCCCACCCTATGATTTCTTAATGGATGTTGCGGCTGAAGTTGTTGCAGAAGTCTATCAAATGGCAATGCAGACGGGCGTCTACGCCCCCAATAGCGAAGAAGAACTACAAAGAAACCAGAACATCACCTTGACTATGGTTGCTGGAGAACTTGGCAAAGACATGGGAAACCAAGGGATGCTGGATGGAAAGGAAACCCAGATCGGTGATTTTATGAATCAGGTCGCAGACGGCGGTTACGATAACTTTGAAGAGGAATCTCTGGCGGAACAGATGGGTCAAATGGGACCGCAGATGGGCCAGCCTGAGATGCCGCCTCAAATGCCCCCAATGCAGGGAGTCTAAACATGGGTATAGCCGAAGGATTATTAGGCGTTAGCGAAAGTCTAGGCCAGATTGCAGAAACGCAATCTAGTCAAGCCCTTCAATTGTATGCGGCCAGAGCCGATCAGCGCGAACGGGACCGCATGTATGATTGGCGTAAGTTCGAAAACTCACAAGCCCAAGGACGCTGGGATAAGTCATTCGGTTTGCAGAAGGAAGAGTTTGCGTTCAAACAGGCAAAAGAGGCCAAACCTAATTGGACGATGAAAACTCAACTTGTTCCACAATACGGCTATGTGTGGGGGGAGGCGGGTGCGCCACCAGTGGGTGAAGACCCAGCAGGATACCCAAGAGAGTGGAAACAAACAGGATCAGTAACAGAACTTATTCTGTTTAATGCAAATTCAGAAAATCCAACTGATACATTTAAGAGATGGGATGGGAAAACTTGGTCTGACTATAGCGGTAGCGGTGTAAATTATGTAAAAAGTAGGGAAGATGTATATGAATTAGTTAGAGAGCATTTTTTGCGAACCCAAGGTGTATCTCTGACGAACGAGCAGATTGATGCTGGTGACTATATACGGAAATTAGAAGAAATAACAGGACAATCCTTCTCAACGCAATCATCCGTGCCCGGTTCAAAAGGTAAAGTTGACGGAGTAGGTGCTGAACTTGTTACATCAGCAGAACAGCCTCAAGTTCTTATTCCAGAAGGTCAGACAATCGCTGAACTAAAAGGTAAAGAACAGGCTGTAATTGCAGACCCAGATGCCGAAGAAGATTGGGAGCCTTGGTATGAGCATCAGTATATAGGGGCAGAAAAAATAGTAGCCGGTGCCAAAACGGTAGCGGAGTGGTCAGACAAAACTGGTCTTCCGTGGACTATAAATTCGTTATCAAAAATAATTGGTCTTCCATTCGATAGTACTGCGTTTATTATTAACCAGTTAATGCCAGAAGGGAAAACAATAGGCGATCCTGTATTAGGCTCAAAATGGTTGGCTGAGAATTTCTTTGGCGGTCCAGACAAGTTAATAGAGGCAATAAAGAAATATAAAGAAGAACACCTCGAAGAATTACGACAACAGGCTGAAGTTACAACTGATGAACAAGTCACTACATTCTCTGAAAGCGATATACCAGAGGCACCTGTTTATGATCCATTAAGCGTCCAAGGTGGAATTATTAAAGATGCACCTACGGGCGGTGTTGGAGATTTTGCTGATGTTCATCTTAGCGCACTGTCTATTAAAGAACTGCAAGCACTAAAACAGAAAGTAACTGAGAGTCTTGGAACAATCGACGGAAGGGATAAGAATGCTGGGAGAACAGCATCCCTTATAAAGCAAAGAATAAGCGAAATTGACGAAGAGATTACATCTCGACCAGCAGATACCTCAGTAGAACCTCAAGGCGACTACTATGGTGGCGAGTTTCCAGCAGATCGTTTCCAAGGTATGGAATTTGAAGTTTCCATTGATGACATTATAAGCGGCGCAAAGAGTGATCTTGCTAGTCAGTTACCAGCAGGTGCGGCGGAACAAGCAATCGCGCTATTAAACCAAGGCGTTAGCGATTACGACGCTGGGGCAACTCAAAGACCGGCAACATTCGATGAAGGACATCCATTGATAAGCGATATGTCTGAGTATGTTGCGGCAAAAGATGCGCCAGTATCAACGGAGACGGCTGATACATGGCCAAGTATAACTAAGGGACAACCACTAACTGACGCAGAAATTCTTATTTCAGCATCTGAAGGTGGAACTGTCTGGGGTCAGAAGATTAGAGAGATCGCAGGTAAGCATGGCATCGATCCTAAAGACCTGTTATCCATTATGCGATTCGAAACTGGCGGCTCTTTCAGCGCATCTGTTGCAAATCCAGAAAGCGGTGCTACCGGACTAATTCAGTTCACTGCTCCAGTTGCTAAGGAACTTGGTACAACTTTAGCGGAACTTGCACAGATGTCGAGAGAAGAGCAACTGGTTTATGTTGATCGTTATCTGGACATGCGTAAAAAGCCACCATTTAATCTACCAGAACGTGGCGCAAGTCTTGATGACCTCTATATGGCTGTCCTACATCCTGCCGCTATTGGCGAGGACAGCAGTTATGTTCTATTCCGATCTGGAACAGGGTCTGAAGTAGAACAAAAAAGATACGATCAAAACAAGGGGCTTGATTCCAATAACGATGGGACTATCACGAAGGGTGAGGCCGTTGCTAAAGTTAGAAGTTACAAATCAAAACAAGAGCCTACAGCAATAACCGCAGAAACGAATGCCAGAGGTGATCCAAGGCAATACGAATTTCCACCACCGGATGAACCTGCCCCAATAAACGCAGAACTTCCGTTAGTAGATAAGATGTCTGAATATGTTGCGGCAAAGGATGCTACAGAACCCGCTTCAGTTGTTACCGGAAAAGAGCCTACGTCTGAAAAGGCGGTATTGGAAATTTTAGATCGACCATCATTAGCACCCGGAGTTAACTACGATCCCACCAAGGATTGGGTAATGCCGGGAGATGAGATTCCATCTGGCAACTTCATGGGTATTAACGAAGATATTGTTCTGACAAAGATAGCAGGTGCAAAAGCAGTAGTAGACCAGATGGAGGCAGAAGGCACCACTACAGAAGAGTGGATAAGAACTCAACGAAAACTAAAAAGCGCAGAGTGGCAGACAAATACAGAAAACGAGTTGCGTAATAAACTCATACTGAACGATGTTCCAGAGGGACGTGGAGTGGGTATGAGAAAGTCTCTTACTGCGGTGGTTAATGCTTATCGTGAGTTGGAACTAAGAAAGGCAAGGGGTGACGACGTTGAAAAGTCCATCATGGCCCTGTCAATTACTGCGTTACCAAATATATATATACATACAGCCCCAGAAGGCATGTCTCAAGAAGAGTTCTTGAACATAGTTGAAAAAGCATTCGAGCGTATGCCAAACCTGTGGAGTGTGTTTGGAAAAGGAAAAACTGGTTTCAGAGTGGGAGTGTTGGCACTTAGAGGCGCGCAAGCATTAGAGTTACATAAGTCAGACACCATTGGTGGGCATTTCACAGACCTTGGGTTAAAGGGCGACAGGATTTCTCCATCCGATAAAGACAAACAGGCTCTAGCAAATCAATACGGGATAATCTATAACGAAGCGGTTTCAGATTTTCCTGCAAACAGAGGCTTGGGAACAGGCACCAATTTTGGAAATCAACGGGGGAATAATAACGCGGGCATTATTAAACAACACATACCTAAATTCAGAAATAAATAATGGCCGCTCCAAACACCGCTAATGCACTGAGTCAACTGACTCTAATACCAGAACACAAAAACTTAATTGGTAGACAGCAGGACGACGTTCAACCGTACTCTTCAGTTAGTCAAAGTTCTAATCCTTTAGATCAACTAACACTAACACCTGAACATCGGAGAGGCTTTGGCTTGTCTGATGAAGATATGGAAGGCCCGTGGGATAGGGGCTTAGATCAGGCCAATGTCATGCTACAGACAGCATTTTATTTTGCTGGCAAAGGTGACACGGCATCTATATCCCAGAAACTTGCTGATCATCACACCAACATGTCTGCGTATCCTGATTACATGCAGGAATACCTTGCCAAGATGCACGAAGCGTCACAGAGATTCAAGGATGCCGATGGATTCTGGGAAACTCTAGGAGCCGTAGGGCACCAAGCAAAAGATATTGTCTCTGATCCAAAGGCGTGGGGTTACAGAATTATAGAAACCCTACCCGCTTCCTTAGTTCCGATTGGATCAATGTTTGCTGGTGGCGCAGTAGGCAGTGTGGTTCCCGGCTTTGGCACTGTGCCTATGGGGATTCTTGGTTTCGTTGCTGGTTCAGAAGCAGTTCATATCGGGGAACAGGCGATACAACTTCTCCAAGAACGCGGCGCAGATATGACTGATCCGGCCAGTATTGCCCAAGTTATTGAGTCAGAAGGATATAAAGCGGAAGCGTTAAAGCGTGGCTTTATAAAGGGTTCGGTTATTTCAGCGGTTGATCTGATTACCATGCGTATGGCTGGTACTCTACTGAAGACTGGAAGATTGTCCGCGTCAGCACCTGCAAGACAATTCGAAAAGAGTTTTAATGCGGAAGTAAAAAAACTAGGTATAGACCCAGCAAATAAAGCGGCGGCAAAGTCGGCATGGTTCGATCCAACGAATACGGCATTGCGCGCCAATGTAAAACCACACCTAGATAAATATATTGCACAAGTACGCGGTGTTGGATTCAAAAGAATAGTCGCCCGTGCCGCTGGAGCAACCGCCATAGAGATGGGCGGTGAAGGTGTGGGTGAATTCGCTGGTGAGTGGGGTGCAACTGGTGAAGCAAAACCAGCAGATGCTGTAGAGGAAGCGTTTGTTGGGCTTGGTGCATCTGCGGCCCATATCGCAATTGGCTATGGCTATTCAGCGGGGAAGGTAAATACCAAGAAACTTCTCAACATGGCCAGAAGGGCGCAGGTAAAAAGTGTTGCGGAAGGTAAAGACAGCGGAATACAACCGGGAGATATCAATGAGGCCAGACGTAGATTTGTAGAAGGATCAAACGCGGCTGTTAACCCTGCCCTCACTCCAGAACTCAGGGGCATTGAATCCTCACTGGGTGACGTGGACTCAACCACTGATCTTACTTCCACTGTCGAACAACTCGCTGAGTACGAAGGTTATCAATTCTACGTTAATGCTCTTCGAGGTCATCTTGGTGAAGTATTTGGGGACACCATAAGTATGTGGACCCCAATGACGAATGAAGAAGAAGCCCTATTAAAAACTGGTGGTCAACTGGACAGGGTTATTCGTGGAAGCGTAGACATAGATGGCGTTACGGCTGGAACAAACCAGAACATCGTCAGGATAACGGTTCCAATAGATAGCATTGCTATTCGGGGCAATGTAAGTCTTGGTCAACTTATATCCAGACCTCACGGAATGGAACTGGCCCCGGTTATATCAGAAGTAGAAAAAGCCGAAGCGGAACGATTCGATGAAGTAGCCCTAGAGGTTGCCCTTGGTAAAGAGGCAACTCTTGTTACTAGAGAAGGTGAAGATCGGGCACTTGCCATTGAAAGAGAACTCGGAGAGATGGAGGGGCGCGCCGCGCGTATCGCAGAATTAAAACCCGAACCCCTGATCAAGGCCACAGTAAAGAAGGTAGCCAAGAAACTCTCACGCATTCCAAGTATCCAAAGGCTGACAGGAAAGAGACTTGCCGAGGGAGAAAAAGAACTTACTAAAACGGAACTTAGAACCCTTATAGAGAAGCAAGGTGTTCCTCTTCGTGTTGGCCAACTAAGTCGGGATGATCTTGGAAATATAGTTAGAGACTATCGTATCGCGCTTGCAAATCCTGATGTGATGACGAGCGTTAATAAGATACTCCAAAACACTGGATACAGACTTACTCGCGACAAAACAACCAAGGCACTGCGCCTTGTTCCTGTAAAAGTTTCTGATGCTACTCCTGAGTTCAATGTGCCCGATGTTGGCTCTACAGTTATTGGCGAAAGAAGTATTGATGAGTATATTCAACTTGTTGAGGATAAAGGCAAAACTGTAGAGGAGCGAGCGGCGGCTGAAAAAGTTCGCGCTAAAAAGGCGGCGTCTGTTGAAAAAGAACTCATTGCAGAAGAAGAACGCGAACCATCAGCACAACCTAATGTTGTTTCCGCAATTGAACATATAGAAAGATCATTTGTTACTCGGACAGATGGAGTCATTTCCGACGTAGATCAAGAAAGTATCAAAGCATATGTAACAGAAGTATCAAAAGAGTGGGGCAAGAAGAATCGTGCCGCTCTGAAATCATATGTGCGGCGTCTGACTAGAGAGCAAGAACTCGCGGCCAGACCCACGCCAAAGGCTCCACTCAAGGGACGCAGAACCATTATTCATGGAACTAATCCCACGTCGTTTCTTGGGTCTCTACTACCTTCATTACTCAAGGTATTCAAGTTCCCGCAGTCAAAAGAGGCAATGAGTTTTGCCGTCTCCTCTAAGTTACTCCTTCAGACACAGGGAGGAACTAATTCCCTCCTTGGAGAAATTGCCAATAGTTACTTAAAGGGCAAGACTGGTGTTATCTCCGTAGCAGGTAAAAAGAACCCTGCATCCATCCTTACTTTATCCCCAGCCGCTGATCAAGCACAGATTGCAAGAGCGTATGCCCTCGCTACGATGTACATATATATGCAGGACACATCCGCTATTGTTGTTCCAGACAATACGTTGTCTGTGGATGATGAAGGAACAAGCGTTGGTGTCCATTTGAAACTAGACAAACAACTTAATGATGTAAGAGAAGTTCGTTTGATCAGTGATCTACGCAAAGCATTCGGGAATGAAGTTGAATACATAAGGTTGAATAACACGGGTCCAGCAGAGATTGTCGTATTCAACAACAGTCTGGAGAAGTTACAATTTGCCCGTAGGTTCGGGCGTTTCTATGCAAAGGGAAGAACTCAATATGGCATCAAAACAGCAAACCTCTACACCTCAAGATCAGAAACAGTCCAACACGACTGGTCTAGCGACATTGCTGGAGAAAGCATCAGGAGTGAAATTCGCGAACTCGGATTCGGCAATATACTCCAGTTCATTGATAACAGGAGGTCGGCCTATCTTGACCTTGCCGAAAGGCATGGCGCGACGGAAGTCCAAAGCCTAAGAGAAAGAACAGCACCAACTCCAGAACCTACAGCAGAAGCCACCGAAGAGGTGGCTTTTTCTTTGGCACCCGGAGTGCTTCCACAGAAGTATCCATCGGCTGGAACAGACATAAAACAGGCGGCGGCAGTACTGAAGAAAGGTTCTCTATATGAAAAAGGCTCTCGCAACCTAGACATCGGTGGTGGTGTATCTGAACTTGGCACACGATCTGTTAAGCAGTTTGGTGTTGAGTCAAGAGTATACGATCCTCAACGATCAGATGAACATAATCAATCTGTTGAAGATTGGGTTAATGAAAATCCTGTAGATACTGTAACAATTGCCAACACCCTTAATGCTATAAAAGAAAAGGCAAAAAGGGTAGAGATTCTTAGACAAGCCTTTGGGGCTGTTAAGTCTGGTGGTCAAGTTTATATACAGATACATCCCGGTAATAGGTCTGGAGTTGGTGGCCAACCAACAGGGAGACCAGAAGATTGGCAGAATAACAAACCTCTGAAAGATTATCTGTCGGAAGTTCAATCTGTTTTCAGTGACGCACAAGTTAAAACTGTAGAAGGGTTGCAACTAATCATAGCAACCAAGCGTCACAGGGAAAACGAACTAAAAGCACTTAACGTCAATACTGTTTGGATTGGACATGATGTTGGAAAATTGATGGGGTCCAAAGTGTACGTTCATCGTTCTGCCGAGGATGCTATTGAGAAAGAAGTTGGGAAAAAGTCTTTTAATAAAGCAAAATCAGCCCTCCCAGAAGATTTTAATTATGATCTTATTATCTACAATACAAAGGAAGGGTCGATAGATTTTGTTTCATCCCCTGATTTTGATACTGCAACAGAGCCTACCCGTGATGAGGCTTATAAGGCTTCTTTGGATGGGAAAATAATTGGCCACACAAACCGTAGAAAAGACCCACAGATTTATCATCATAAATGGCAGATGGTGCGTCAGGATTATCGTGGGTTTGATGTTACTACAAGCATTGATCGCTCTGTGTCCATCGGAAAGGTATACCAAGAGTTAAGGGCAACAGACCCAAACATTGCAAGCCGCATAGGTAACCGCAGTTTTTGGGAAGAAACATTTGTTCCTCTACTTCCGGGTAAGAGGCGTCCTGAACCTATCTATTCTCCCTCTAGGGATATCATACCGCCCATCGATGAGATGGGGGAAATTGATCAAACAGATATCAGGGAACGCATTGTCAAGCCTCGTACAGAGAAGGAACAGGCAAAGGAGAACAAGTATTTAGACCCGAATGACGAAGAGCATATAAAGAATAAGTATGCGCCAATCGCTCGCATCTGGCAGTACCTTACTGGTAGCGAGAGACAAAAAGTTGTCAGGGCTAAAGAAGATTGGATAGGGAGAATGGTTACTGTTTTTGATCATATCCCAACAGATGAGGAATATGCCGCAGTTGCCTTTGCTGGCCGTGCCAAAAAGGGATGGTACACGAATAGCGCAAGGTCATTGATTGAAATATTTGGCGTTAGGGACGCACCCCGTTTCGCCGCATTATTAGCGGCTTTATCTCCCCAGAACTCGGTAGAACAGAATGCTGAAAATGCTCTCAAGGTGTGGACAGATTGGGTTAGGCTGGGTCGCCCCTCAGATAAAGAAACCATTATCGATATTATGGGCAGAAATGTTCGTATCGCTAATGTTCGACCAGAAATAATACATGGCAGGAAAGAACCCGGATTACCAAGGGATCGTTTGGCCACTGCTCTTGGTAGAGCATCTACAGAGTTCGGTGTATTAACTGGTGTAAGAACAAAGAAAGTACCAACGGGCGTTGGCAAACAAACAAAGTGGGTAACTGCCAGCGATATTTCCATAGACAGGATGAGGAATGCGGTAGAAAGATTACCGGACGATGTTCGTAGGAGATTGTCTGTTCTTCCGGCTTGGATAAACAATACTGTTATGACTTTGAATATGGAGACCAAGGTTTCAGATATTATGCTTTCTGGACCCAAGGTAGATTCATTTATGTGGAATCTTCGTGGGTTCGTTAATGAAATAACATCCGACACACACATGGCTAACTTTGCCTTCATAAGGCAAGCACTTTTTGGTTCAGGTAAGACAAAAGTCGATCCGGGCAAAACACCAGCGTACACCGCAGTTAATTCGACTATGCGTAGTGCGGCTAAAATACTTACAAAGCAAACGGGTATAGAATGGACCCCGGCAGAAATACAAGAGACTGTTTGGTCTTGGGTTAAAGTTCTGTCAGAGTTGAGGGATACTGCTGGGGAGACACGGAGTATAGTTAAAATAGCACAGGAACTAACTGACAAAGAGATAGATACTGCAAGTGATTTTGCAGAGTTATTTGGTCAAGAAGTTTACAGAGTAATACTAGAGAGGTCACCACAATACCGTGAAAGTATCAAACGAATTACAAAAGGCGATAGAGAATATGGCGGACGCCGCCTTGGCGGAGCAAAACCGGCTGATTACAAAGGATCAGGCTTTACTGAACGAACTTACAAAATCTTTCTCAATAGATCGGCAAAGCGACTTGAAGAGGTCTACCAACTCAAACAACGACACGAAAAAATCCCCACCCTATGGAGCCTAATTCTTCCAGACAGCGCAGTACTAGAAGAACCCGCTTATGGCGGTTTAACTGTAGCAGAGGTACGGAAACATCTTACCGACATCTGGGGAGCAAGTGGAATTGCTAGGCTCGAACTTCAGGGTATCCTGAAGATCGTAGGAAGTGTAGAGGATATCCCGCCGGGGATTATTGCTGATGAGGATGCTCGTAACCGTGCGCGCGCTCTATATCATAAGGGCAATAGCACTGCGTACCTGATTGCTAACCGTCTTAATAAGAATACTGCACCACGAGTTCTACTACATGAAGTTGGAACCCACTACGGATTGCGCCGTATGTTGGGCAATGTTGAATACCAGAGAATTATTTCTGAAGTAGAGCAAGGGAAGGATGGTGTATTCAAGCCTTACTATGAGAAAGTACGAAGGGCATACGCAGGTCGTATAGCCGAAGATACCGAAACATTCACAGAAGAAGTCATAGCCCACATCGCTGAAGATGCAAGGGCATTACAACTTCCATTGATGCAACGGATTATTAGACTGATTACTGAGTGGTTTAATACTGTTATTGGTAAACCTACTAAGTTAACCGATATAGAAGTTGCTTCTCTTGTGCGTGGCTCACTGCAAGAATCTATGAGAGGCGGTTTGCCCAAACATATGCTCATGGATACTGGTGATACAGTCTATGGCCAGATTGTCGTGGCTTTCCCCGAATGGGGTCGTGGTCCGGTACGATCATTAACGCGACGACACTTCCAATACTTCATTGCTTCTTTGAGGGGTAAGGTATTGCCATCAGAGGAAGAGCGTCGCCTTAGAAGCAATATGGATGGCATGATGCGGGTAGCCCAAAATGTAGGAAAGAAGGGTTACAAGAATATAGATGTTCATCTCCCTGTAGTATCAGAAGAAACAAATGTTACGTCCAGATATGCAGTATTCAAGAATATAGAAACCGGAACAGAACTGGTCGTTCGTGTAAGTAATCATCCAAAGACGATGTACGAGGCGGTAAGTTCATACCCATTTATATCTTGGAATGAGGCTCATAAGAATGAGTCACTGGATTTCAGTGAAATCGACACTGCTGTCAAGTTGTTGTCACAAGGCAAGATGGAAGGTATGAATGCCGCTGAAGCATTTCTGACTCACAGGCTGGGTGATCCATTTGGCGGTATTACTCCAGCATTTGGACGGAAGGGAACATATCAAGACCTTAAACGCGGGATCAAAGATAAAGCCAAACTGCAACGCATAGAATTCCTTGAGACTCAAGAACGCAATAGCAGTGCTGTAATCAACGATGATTCTGCGATGTATTCCATTGCCCCGGAAGAAGAACTTCCAGATGGGGGAGAGTTTCTACGCAGAACATCTGGCGGCAGAAGGAGATCGGTAGCGGACTCAGTACAAGAATTTACCCTTGCGTCCAGATTGAAAACACGTTGGGCACAATGGGTGCAGGGTGCTGTTGATGCGTATCGGCCAATCAAGAATAGATTGGGAGATGATGGAGAGCGCGCATGGCAGATGATGCAACTATCAGAAAACTCGCATGGTTTATTAAATGCAGTACTCAACTTTGGGAGACCAAAGGAGGTATACACAGAGGCGGGTGAGTTTGATTGGTATTCTGTAGATGTTCAAGGAGAGGGATTCCTAGACATCCTGAGAGATTTGAATGGCGAGTCAGATCGCTTCTTTTCGTGGCTGATTGCAAACCGATCCCAAGATATAACTAGAAAGTGGCAAGCCGCTGAGAGAACATATCAGAAGGCTATTGCTGACAGAAGCGCAGGTACGATAAGCAAGGAAGACCTCGCTACAGCCAAGAAGATATTTGAAGACACACCAAAAGAAAGAAACTTCACTGAAGAAGAAGTAGCCTCTGGCCTTAAATACAACGAAGGCAAAATGGCAGATGGACGTATGCGCTCCAAGGTCTATCTACAGTCAATGCTCAAGGTATCTGCATTCCAGAAATCTATGCTCGACATAGCAGAAAGTGCCGGGATCATAAATAAGGAAACACGCGAACTTCTGGCAACAGACTTTTACATCCCGATGTACAGGCAGTTTGAGTTCGATGGAGAGGCGGCTGTTAAAGGCCCAACCCCACAACATGATTTTGTAAACATCAAGGATGTTATCCACAAGATGCGTGGTAGCGAACTTGATATGAACGACGCCCTAGATAATCTTTTGATGAACTGGGTTGCCCTTATGCGTGGCTCCATGAAGAACAGGGCTGGCATAGAGGCCATGAAGGCCGCAGTTAGTGCGGGAGTTGCTAGACGATTAGATTCTAAAGAAGCCGCTCAAGTAAGGTTTGCCAAGAAGTCCGGGGATAAGAAAGCAACGGAGGAATACGTTTACGTCCTTGAGAACGGTGAGCGTGTTGTTTATGAAATAACAGATGCTCTTGTTATGAATTCATTTATCCATCTAGGATGGGGTGGCATAGACAGCAAGGCTATACGAGCCATGTCTAATGTTAAGAGAATATTCACTCTAGGTGTTACTGCATCACCAGCCTTCAAGATTCGCAACCTTCTTAGAGATACAGTCCATTCCATTGCTGTTGGTCAGATGAACTACAACATGTTCGGTAATGTAAAAAAGGGAATGGCCGCGATGGCAGAGGGTAGCGTAATCCGGGCAGAGATGATGGCAGGTGGTGGTGCCTTTTCTTTTGGTTTCTTGAATGAAGACCCCGGAGCCATACGACGATTGATCAATACAGGACTCGCGGGTAAGGAAGGTAGTCGTATATTAACCACGCCGCGTATGGCTAGAGATTTTATGCGCGATAAGGTGTGGGGCAGTTATCAAGAACTTGGTAACAAGTTGGAGAATGCTAACCGTGCCGCACTGTATATGAAACGAAGAGATGAAGTGGGACACCTACAGGCAAGTTTCGAGGCCCGTGATCTTCTAAACTTCTCCTCACATGGTAAACACTGGGCCGCTCAAGCATTGATTGCGTTTAGTCCGTTCCTGAATGCCAGACTTCAAGGTTTGGACAAGATGGGAAGATCAACACTTGATCGTAGAACATCAGCAAGGATGCTTGCAGTTACAGGTCTTGTGGTGTTTGCCAGTGTTGCTTACATGTTGTCTATGGAAGACGACGATGAGTACCAAAACCTAGAAGAGTGGATCAGGGACACATATTGGCCTATAAAGGTTGGGAACAAATGGTACTTCCTACCGAAGCCCTTTGAGATTGGTGCAGTAGCCAGCGTTGTCGAAAGAATTACTAAGAACTTCATAGATGACAGCGTAGATGCTAAGTACACGGCGGAAAGAATTAAGGACATCATACAAGAGCAGTTGGCGTTTGATCTTAGGCCGCAAGCACTTCGTCCTTGGATGGAAGTTGGAAATAATAAGGATTCATTTTTGAATCGCCATATAGAAAGCCCATTCGATAGGCGTCCAAAAGCCGAACGTAAACGAGCATTCACTTCAGAGTTTTCTGTTGTTATGTCTGAGGCACTTGGTGCCACGCTTAGACCTATAGGCGGGGAGGACAAGGATTACCACTTGTCACCTATTCAGATCGATCACCTTATTCGTGGATATTTTGGCTGGGCTGGAACCACCATTGTTGCCGCGTTTGACAAACTTGTTACAGAAAACATCAGGGACATGCCTGAGAAACCAACTAAACGTATGGATGAGATTGACTGGATTGGACCTATTCCATTCCCGATCAAATCATTTATCAGGGAATCTCCCATAAAGAACACCAAGCAGGTTGATCTGTTCTATAGGCAGATGCAGGAGATAGACAAGTACCGCGCCGCTTATGTCCATTACCGTGATCTTGGCATGACAGAAAAAGCAATAGAGATAATGCAAGAACATATGGATGTTCTAAAGTATAGAAAAACGTATAACAAGATACAGCGAAGGATCAGTGCGATTGGTAAACAGATCAGAAGGATACAGGCCAGCAGGGTGCTTACCCCCGATCAAAAGAGAAGCCAAATTGATTCACTGACTCAAAGAAAACTAGCGATTATCGGAGTGGCAGTAAAGTTGAGAGGACAAGTCGATGATCAAAATGAGCCAGTAAATTGGAACCTGTTTCAGAATGTTCCAATACCTGACTTCCTAAAGAGGAAATAAAAATGCCCAACGGAAACCAACTTGGTAAGAGCCTATCCGTAGGCCACATAGTCGCTACCATAGGTTTAATCATAGGTGGTTTCACGTTTATATATGATCTAAGGGAGAGCGTAGCCATACAGGCTTTTCAATTGGAAAATGTTGAAAATAGGCTAGGTCGTGTTGTCCAGAGAAATGACGAAAACTTTGAAAGCATAATCGCGCATTTGATCAGGCTTGAAGAGAAAATCGACGCTGTGATGTTCGAAAATCAGACGTTTCAACAGAAGGGTGGATAATGAACTTTAACCACTTGCTGGAAACAAATGAAACTTATTTTGTCCACGCCATTTTTGCACTAAAATTGTGCATTACCCTACTATTATTGTGTGTTGTAGCGTTTATACATGCACTGATCCCATTCATATTAACCAAAACAGTATCTCAACAAGTTGATAAATTAAGAGAACAAATGAAGGCCCGTGGGCTATGAACATAGATGCTAAATTCT
>Ga0208179_1000884_pt1 | contig 16867 bp, 18 predicted proteins | sample Malvired_Geostar_FD_184238 | JGI IMG/M metagenome (GOLD analysis project Ga0208179, IMG submission 184238) | Marine viral communities from the Global Malaspina Expedition - Malaspina viral metaG DeepMed_Geostar (SPAdes) (version 2) | ecosystem: Environmental > Aquatic > Marine > Oceanic | place...
GGATGCGGGCTTCAACGGCCATAGGTACGCCTCCTTCAAGGGTTTTTCGACACGACAACTGAACACCCCTTCGCGGGGGTGTCAGATCAAATATGATTGCGCAGGGTTTAGTTCGGATTAGGGCCGGTTTTTTCGGCGTGTGGGTGAGGCGGTATGTCGCAAATCGAGCCATCGGGTCCTGAGCGCGCCGAGCGGGGGCCCAGGCTGGTGATCGGTGTCGCCGGCGCCAGCGGCGTCGCCTATGGCCTGCGCGCCCTGGCCGCCTGCCGCGACCTAGGCGTCGAGAGCCACCTGGTGATGAGCCGGGCGGCGGCGCTGACGCTTGCCCAGGAGACCGAACTGTCGGTGGCCGATGTGCAGGCCATGGCCGATGTGGCCTATCGCCCCGGCGATGTGGGCGCGGCCATTGCGTCTGGCTCCTTCCCGACGCTGGGCATGCTGATCGCCCCCTGTTCGGTGCGCACCATGAGCGAGGTCGCCACCGGCGTGACCTCGTCCCTGATGACCCGGGCGGCCGACGTGACCCTGAAGGAGCGCCGCCCCCTGGTGCTGATGGTCCGCGAGACCCCCCTGCACCTGGGCCATCTGCGCACCATGGTGAAGCTGGCCGAGATGGGGGCGGTGATCGCTCCGCCCCTGCCGGCCTTCTACGCCAAGCCCATCAGCCTGGAGGAGATGGTCGACCAGTCAGTGGGCCGGGCGCTCGACCTGTTTGGCCTCTCCTGGGCCAGGGTGAAGCGCTGGGGCCAGGACATGGCCATGCCGCCGGTCCAGGACTGAGGGCCATGGGCCTGTGGAACTGGGCGGTGGACACCTATGGACGCTCGGGCGTGGCCGAGGCGGCCTTGGCGCTGCAGGATGATCACGGCCAGAACGTCCCCCTGTTGCTGTGGGCGGCCTTTGCGCGCACCACCGATCCAGAGGCCCTGGCCGCCGCCGCGGCCCTGGCGCGAACCTGGGAGACGAGCGCCATTCTTCCCCTGCGCGGGGTTCGCCGGGCCTTGAAGGCGCCGCTGCCCCCGACGCCGGACGCCGCCCGAGAAGCCCTGAGGGCGCAGGTGAAGGCCGCCGAGCTGGCGGCCGAGCGCCGTCTGCTGGAAGCGTTGGAGACGATCGATCCCGGCCGGGCGTCCCTGGCGTCCCTGAGCGACGCCCTGGCGGCGGCGGGCCGCGCCTGGGATCCCAGCCTCGATCCGGACCAGCTTGCGAGCCTGGCCCGAGCCCTGGCTTGAAGCCGAGGACGGGGCGAGGGCATAAGGCCGCCTTTACCCCAGGCGCGCAAAATCTGATGATGTCGAGACGCTGGCGGGCGTCGCGGGTGCAAGGGGGCGGTAGCCGCATGAACGATCTGGGACCCGATCCCGAGACTCAGTTGCGCGACCGGCTGGCCGCGGCCCGGCAGGAACATGCCGACCTGGATGTCGCCGTCCAGGCGATCAGCGCCATGCCGACGCCGAGCCTGGGGGTTCTGGGGCGTTTCAAACGTCGCAAGCTCGCCCTGAAGGACGAAATCGCCGCCCTGGAAGACCAGCTGACCCCCGACATCATCGCCTGATCGCCGATGGTTCCTGGGGTCAGTCGATAACCTTGAACCGCCCCTTGTCGAACAGCCGCAGGACCTGATCCAGCTCATGGCCGCGCCGCAGGATCATGCCGCCCTGGCCTATGACCGCCCAGGCGCCCTGTCGCCTGGCCAGGGCCGGGCGTTTTTCGATGCGATAGAGGGGGGCCTCGGAGGCCCGGCGAAACACCGAGAAGGCGCAGGCTTCAGGGCCAGGCTCGATGGAATAGTCCCGCCACTCGCCCGCGGCCACCATTCGCCCATAGAGGGCGAGCAGCCGCTGAAACTCCTGGCGCTGGAAAAAGATCGGCGCGCCCTTACGGCCGGGCTGAGCGGGATCGTTGGCGGACAGATCAATGGCCATCGCCCGTGAGCCTGACTCAATCCTGCGCTGAAATCGAGAGGCCTTGTGGACCTGCGGCCCATTCCTGCGCGCCGTGAAAAGACCTTATTTCGGTCCTGCGCCCGCCTGTTTGGGCTCCGATATTGAGAGCGTCGGTTGATCGGGACTTCGCGGTTCCGGATCCTGAACAGCCCCCCCAGCCCCCCTGGGATCACGGGCCTCGGTCAGCCGGCGTCATATCCTCTTCCCCTGAGAAGACCCGCGCGGAGTCAGCCCCACTCCTCTGCGCGGGTCTTTTTCGTTCGGGGGACCCAGCCGGGCCCACCTCAGGGTTGGGCGAGCTGGGTCTGCCGGGGCATGGCGGCGAGGATCTTGCCGCCCTTGGGCGCCTGGACGATCAGCAGAGTCGCCAGTCCCTCTTCCTCAGCCGCCGGCACCGCATAGGCGGTGGGCCGACCGCGCCAGACGCCCAGGCGGGCGATCTGGCGGACGACGTTGCGCTGGGTCAGGGTCTGGCCGCGGTTCTCGCCCTTGCGCACCACCACCTCCCGCGGCTTGGGATCATAGCGCACCAACCACACCTCGGCGCCGCCACGGGGCGCAGGTCCGGAGCCCACGTCCACCCGGCGCGGGCCGATGAACTGGATGTCCGGGGTCGGCAGACGCGTCACGGCCGCCTGGTCCAGCAGCGCCTCGACCCTGTCGGCCTCGACGGCCGAAGCCTCCATGGCGCCGTTGATCACCAGCTGCGGCGTATAGGGCTCGCGCAGGGAAAGCGGCGTCAGATAGGAGCGCTGGCGCTCGGCGAACTCCGGCAGGGCGAAGGTGTCCTCCCAGCCCAGATAGTCCCAGTAGTCCACCGCGAAGGTCAGGGCGACGACGCCCGGCCGGTCGGCCAGGTCGTTGACGAAGGTGTTGGCCTCGGCGCAGGCCGCGCAGCCCTGGGCGGTATAGAATTCCACCACCACCGGCGGTTTGCCGGCGACGGCGACGGCCGGGGCCGCCAGGAGACATAGGCTTGCGAGCAGGGCTCTGATCATGGTTCGGCAATTAAGCCGACTTGTCGCCTCGGCGCGTTTCAACAAGGTGTGAGCGGAAGTCGACATAGGGTTCGACGTCTCAAAAAAGCAGTCCCTCATAAAACGGAAAAAGGGGGCCGCGGCGACCGCGACCCCCTCCTCCTATTCGTGCGTGTCGCGACGGTCAGGCGTCTTGCGAGGCCAGGTTGCGCAGCACGTAGTTCAGCACGCCGCCGTTCTTGAAATACTCAAGCTCGGTCGGCGTATCGATCCGGCAGCGGACCGGGAAGCGGGCCACCCGGCCGTCGCCGGCGCGGTACAGTTCGACGGTCAGCTGCTTGCGGGGCGACAGGTCCTGCAGGCCGCGGATCGAGACGATCTCCTCGCCGGTCAGGCCGAGCTTCTGCCAGCCTTCCTGGGTGAACTGCAGGGGCAGAACGCCCATGCCCACCAGGTTGGAGCGGTGAATACGCTCGAAGCTCTCGGCGATCACCGCGCGCACGCCCAGGAGCTTGGTGCCCTTGGCCGCCCAGTCGCGGGAGGAGCCGGTGCCGTATTCCTTGCCGGCGAAGACCACCAGCGGGCGGCCCTCGGCCTGGTAGCGCATGGCCGCGTCATAGATCGACATCACTTCGCCGGTGGGGAAGTGCTTGGTCACGCCGCCCTCGATCTCCGGGGTCAGCTTGTTGCGGATCCGGATGTTGGCGAAGGTGCCGCGCATCATGACCTCATGGTTCCCGCGGCGGGCGCCGTAGGAGTTGAAGTCGGTCTGCGGCACCTGGCGTTCACGCAGGTACTCGCCGGCCGGCGAGGTCAGCTTGATCGAGCCGGCCGGGCTGATGTGGTCGGTGGTGATCGAGTCGCCGAACACGCCGAGGACACGGGCCTCGATGATGTCGGTGATCGCCTCCGGCTCCATGCTCATGCCCTCGAAATAGGGCGGGTTCTGAACATAGGTGGAGCTGATGTCCCAGGCGTAGGTCTGGCCGCCGGCCACCTTGATGCCCTGCCAGGCCTTGTCGCCCTTGAACACGTCGGCGTAGCGGGTGGCGAACATCTTGTCCGTCACGTGCTTGCGCTGGAGGGTGGCGATCTCTTCGTTGGTCGGCCAGATGTCCTTCAGATAGACGGGCTGGCCGTCCTTGCCTTCGCCGAGCGGCTCGGTGGTCAGATCGATCTGCATCGAGCCGGCCAGGGCGTAGGCGACCACCAGGGGCGGCGAGGCCAGATAGTTGGCCCGCACGTCGGGGTTCACCCGGCCTTCGAAGTTGCGGTTGCCCGACAGCACCGAGCAGGCCACCAGGTCGCCCTGCTGGACGGCCTCGGAAATGGCTTCCGGCAGCGGCCCGGAATTGCCGATGCAGGTGGTGCAGCCATAGCCCACCAAGTTGAAGCCGAGCGCGTCCAGCGACTTGGTCAGGCCCGCGCTCTTCAGATAGTCGGTGACCACCTGCGAGCCAGGCGCCAGCGAGGTCTTCACCCACGGCTTGACCTTCAGGCCCTTCTCGACGGCCTTCTTGGCCACCAGGCCGGCGGCGATCAGCACGCTGGGGTTTGAGGTGTTGGTGCAGGACGTGATGGCGGCGATGACCACGTCGCCATGGCCCACATCGAACTTCTCGCCGGCCACGGGGACCCGCTGGGAAATCGAATCCGCCTTGCCGAAGTCCTTGGCCAGGGCTTCGTTGAAGTCCGAGGCAGCGCTGGTCAGCAGCACCCGGTCCTGGGGCCGCTTGGGGCCGGCCAGGGACGGCACGACGCTGGAGAGGTCGAGCTCGAGGGTGTCGGTGAAGACCGGATCGGGCTCATCGCCCTCGCGCCACATGCCCTGGACCTTGGCGTAGGCTTCCACCAGGGCGACGCGGTCGGCGTCGCGGCCGGTGGCGGCCAGATAGTCGATGGTCGCCCGGGTGATCGGGAAGAAGCCGCAGGTGGCGCCGTATTCCGGAGCCATGTTGGCGATGGTCGCCTGATCTTCCAGGGTCATCTTGGCCAGGCCAGGACCGAAGAATTCGACGAACTTGCCGACGACGCCCTTCTTGCGGAGCATCTGGGTGACGGTCAGCACCAGGTCGGTGGCGGTCGCGCCCTCCGGCATGGCGCCGGTCAGCTTGAAGCCGATGACCTCGGGGATCAGCATGGGGATCGGCTGGCCGAGCATGGCGGCCTCGGCCTCGATGCCGCCCACGCCCCAGCCCAGGACCGAAAGGCCGTTGATCATGGTGGTGTGGGAGTCGGTGCCGACGACGGTGTCGGGATAGGCCACCGTTCCGCCGTCCACATCGTTGGTCCAGACGGTCTGGGCCAGATATTCCAGGTTCACCTGGTGGCAGATGCCGGTGCCAGGGGGCACCACGCGGAAGTTGTTGAAGGCCGACGAGCCCCAGCGCAGGAAGCGATAGCGCTCGATATTGCGCTCATATTCCCGCTCGACGTTCTCGCCGAAGGCCTTGGCGTTGCCGAAATAGTCCACCATCACCGAATGGTCGATGACCAGGTCGACGGGGTTCAGCGGATTGATCTTTTCCGGATTGGCGCCGAGCTTGGTCATGGCGTCGCGCATGGCGGCCAGGTCGACCACGGCGGGCACGCCGGTGAAGTCCTGCATCAGCACCCGGGCGGGGCGGAAGCTGATCTCGTGCTCCTTGGCGCCCTTGTTGTCGAGCCAGGCGGCGACGGCCTTCAGGTCGTCCTCGCCCACCGACATGCCGTCCTCGTTGCGCAGCAGGTTCTCCAGCAGAACCTTCATCGAAACGGGCAGGTTGGAAATTCCGTTCAGGCCGGCGTCTTCCGCAGCGGCCAGGCTGTAGTAGACGTAAGTCTTGTCGCCCACCGTCAATTCGCGGCGGGTCTTCAGGGTGTCGATCGACGCCATCCTAAAGGATCCTCTCTCTGTTCACGGCCGTTCATCAACCGCCCCCGGGATCGCGCGCTCAAAGGGAAGGACACACAGCGTCCGACCCCGCGCCGCGTACGCCCCCTCGGGTGGCGACGGCCGCGGCTGTCATAGACCCGGCCGCGAGACTCGTCCATGCGAGGCGTGAGGACATTTTGCGTCCTCTTCTAGTGTTGGCAGGCTCGCCCACGTGATCCCAGAGGTTTCGATCCAGTCCCTGGCCCTGTCGAGGGGTGGTCGCCAGTTGTTTTCGCGACTTATTCTCAACTTGGCGCCGGGAGAGGCCGTGGCCCTGGTGGGCCGCAACGGGGCGGGAAAGACCAGTCTTTTGCGGGCCATAGCCGGGCTGATCGCCCCGGACGAGGGCGCGATCGCCTTTGGCGACACTGATCCTGCCGAGGCCCGCGAACACATTCATCTGCTCGGTCACCTGGATGGACTGAAGTCGTCCCGCACCGCCCGGGACGAACTCAGCTTCTGGACCCGCTTCGCCGGCGGGGCGCCGGACGCGGTCGAGGCCGCCGCCGCACGGCTGGAGCTGACGCCTCTGCTCGACCTGGAGGTCCGGCGCCTGTCGGCCGGCCAACGCCGGCGCCTGGCGCTCGCCCGCCTGCTGGCCGCGCCCAGGCCCCTGTGGCTGCTGGACGAGCCCCTGAGCCCGCTGGACGCCGAGTGGCGCGGCCGGTTCGGGGAGATCATGGACGAGCATCTTTCCACCGGCGGCATGATCCTGGCCGCCGTGCATGATCCCCTGCCGCTGGCGACCCGCACGGTGGAGATCGGCCGATGAGCGCGGTCTCTACATTGTTGGCGCGGGAGACGGCGCTGGCCTGGGGCAAGGGCGGCGGGCCGATGGTGGCCGTCGGCTTCTATGCCGGGGTCGCCACCCTGCTGCCCCTGGCGGTGGGGTCCGAGCCCGAGCGGCTGGCGGGCATCGCGCCCGGGGCGGCCTGGGTGGCTCTGGCGCTCGCGGCCCTGCTGTCCCTCGATCGGCTGTTTGAGCGGGACTATGAGGACGGGGCGCTGGACCTGCTGACCCTGTCGCCGGTCCCGCTGGAGATCGTCTGTGCGGTCAAGTGTCTGGCCCAGTGGCTGGCCACGGGGCTGCCGCTCGCCCTGGCCGCCCCGGTGGCGGCCATCGCGCTGGGCGCCTCGCCGCAGCTGAGCGGCCTGGTGGTGGCCTGCGCGCTGCTGGGCGGCCTGGCCTTTTCCTTCATGGGCGGGATAGGGGCCGCGCTCAGCCTCGGCGCCCGCCGGGGCGGGCTGCTGACGGCGGTGATCGTCCTGCCGCTGTTCGTGCCGCCGGTGATCTTCGGGGGCGGCGCCCTGGCCAGCCTGGACGCGGGCCTGCCCTGGCGGGCGGGGTTCGCCCTCTTGGGCGCCTATGCGGCGGGCGCCGTCGCACTCGGTCCCATCGCCATGGCCGCAGCCTGTCGCAACGCCCTGTCCTGACGCCCTCGCCAGGATCTCCAAAAGAATCTGCGACGGAACGGCGGCCGCCTGGCGTGGAAGTCTTCAGAGGGGCACGACTGGAGACCAACTATGAAATCGATCAAGACCATCACCGTCGCCGGCGCCCTCACTGGCGCCTTGGCCAGCCTGGCCTTCGCCACGTCCAGCTACGCCCAGCAGCCGCCGGGCCCGCGCCCGGCCATGGAAGGTCGCGAACGCCCGAGCCCCGAACAGATGCGCGTCCACATGGCCGAGCGCCTCCGCACCACCCTGCAGCTGACCAGCCAGCAGGACGCCGCGCTCAACGCCTATGTCAGCGCCATCAGCCCGCAGCCCGGCGCGCGCCCCGAGCGCGGCGACCGCCAGTCGATGCGCGAGATGACCACGCCCCAGCGGCTGGACGCCATGGCCGCCCACATGGCGCAGCGCCAGCAGGCCTTCACCGCCCGCGCCGAGGCCACCAAGCGCTTCTACGCCCAGCTGACGCCCAGCCAGCAGAAGGCCTTCGACGCCCTGCGTCCTGCTGGCCGCGGCATGGGTCATGGGGGCAAGGGCTGGGGCGGCAAGGGCATGGACGGCCACCGTGGCGGTCCGCATGGCGGCATGGGCCACGGCGGTCCCGGCGGCCGCTAAGGCTCAAAACGCGACGTAAGATAAGGACAGGGCGGCGGCCTCGCCGTCCTGTCCTTCGTGTGTCTGGACCCTGTCAGTCCAGGTCCAACCAGCCGGCCGAGCCGATCGGCATGCCGGGCGGGGTTTCGGGGCGGACCTCCTTGGCGGCGGCCAGGCGGCGCAGTTCGGCCGGGTTCTCGATCAGGGCCACCAGCCGCGTCCGGTGAGCCCGGGTCGCCTCATCGCCGCCGCGGGCGCTTCCCAGGCGCGTTGCGATGGACGCCAGGGCGGCGCTGGCCTGGGCCGCCACACCGGGCGAGGCGCCCGGATCCTGCGCCAGACGTCCAAGATCGAGCACGGCGCGGGCCTGCACCCGCTGGGCGATCGGCGCCAGGGCGGTGTTGGCGGGTTCGGCGAACAGCTTGGCCACCAGGGCCTCCATCACCTCGCCAGCCCCGGGCAGGGACGGATCATGGCGGTGCTGCTCGATCAGCCGGGCCAGCCGCTGGTCGTTCAACAGCACGTCCAGGGGCAGGCCGGCGGCGACTTCGGCGGCGGCCAGGGGGTCGAAGACCGGCCCGGCCAGGGTGGGGAAGAGCTCGATCTCCGTCTGGCGGTCGTACCGCCCGGTCAGGCCCGCCGACATCAGGGGGGTGAGGCCCGGCGGCGTCTCCAGGGCGGCGGGGTCGAGGGCCGCCAGCAGGGCGTCAAGCGCCGCGCGCTGGCTGCTGGCCGGAACCGGCGCGGAGGTTTCCCGCCCGTCCCCGATCACCGAATAGGCGAAGTCCACCCCGCCCAGCAGCTTGCCCGCCGCCTCCACCTGGTAGCGGTGCATCAGATAGATGGGCACGTACTTGCGGCGCAGCGCCGCCACCGGCTCGCCCGGATAGAGGGCGCCGAGGCCGAAGCTCGAGAGGGCGGCTTCGCGCACCGCCATCATCCGGGTCGGCTCGGCGGCCGGATCGGGCCCGTCATCCCACAGGCTGCCCCAGGGCTGGCCGACGCTTAAGCCCCGGGAATCGGCGTCGGTGATGTAGCGCAGGCCATCGGTGGCCGTGGCGTTCTGGTGCAGCAGGGCCTGGGCCTGATCCTCCGGCCCATAGACGGCCGCGACGGTGACCTTGTCCCAGTCGCCGATGCCGACGGCATAGGCCTCCGACAGGTCTGGTCGCCCGTCCTTCAGCAGGATGCGCGGGGCTGGATAGTCCATCACCGAGGTCCGCCCTTGCGTGGAGCCGGCGAAGTTGTGCGCAAAGCCGATGGAGTGGCCGACCTCGTGGGCGCCCAGCTGGCGCAGGCGGGCCAGGGCCACCTCCGCCGGATCATTGGGGCCGCCCTTGCCGGTCATGTGCGCCCCCACCAGGCCCTCGAAGATCAGCATGTCCTGGCGCACCCGAAGCGCGCCGAGCACCACTGAACCTTTGAGGATCTCGCCGGTGCGCGGGTCGATGATGGTCTGGCCGTAGGACCAGCCCCGGGTCGCCCGGTCGGCCCAGTTGATCATGCTGTAGCGCACGTCCAGGGGATCAGCGTCCGGCGGCAACAGCTCGACCCGGTAGGCGTCCTGGAAGCCTGCCGCCTCGAAGGCGTCGGCCCACCAGGCCGCGCCTTCCATCAAGGCGTTGCGGATCGCCTCCGGGGCTGCGGGGTCCATATAGAAGATGATCGGCTTCTTCACCGGCGAGACCGCGGCGGTGGGGTCGGTCTTCTCCAGGCGGAAGCGCAGGGCGTATTGCTGGACGATAGGCTGGCCGAGCGGCGCGGCGAAGTCCAGGAACTGCAGGGCGTTGCCGCCGCTGCGGGGGTCGAAGGCCCGCGGCTGGTAGCCGGGCTCGGGCAGCTTGACGAAGGAGTGGCGCACCCGGAGCGTCATCCGCTTGTCGTCCGGGGTGATGTTGGAGACCTCATCGCCCGGCGTCTCGGAGACGAAGGTCTGGATCGCCTCCAGCTCGACATTCTCCGGGAAGGCCTTGGCCTGCGCAGGGTCCGCCAGGCTCAGATCCTTCGACAGGCTCCAGCCGGTTTCGCCGGAGAACTTCAGGGCGTCGGCGACGCCCAGGCCGTCCTGGGTCAGGAAGCTGGAGATGTCGATCAGGATGCGGCCCTGGGCGTCGGTCGACAGCACCTCGCCGGCCCAGACCATGGAGGGCGCGAAGGCTTCGCGGGCCGAGGCCTGCTCGGCGGCCGGCGCCCCGACCGCGCGGAAGCGGGGGTTTTCGTACTCGGCCACCACCTTGGCGCCGACCCGGCGGAAGGCCAGCAGCCGCGAGGGGCCGAGCCTCGCCTTGTCCAGGCCGATGGGGGCCGAACCCAGGCCCGTGCGCAGGCTGGCCACATGGATGTAGCGGCCGCTGATCCCCTCGGCGTCCGGCGCCGGCAGCAGCATCAACACCCGACCCCGTTCGGCGTCGGCATAGATCGGGATCAGGCCCTCGGTGCGGGACAGGCCGGCGGTGGCCGTGGCCATGGGTTGCGGCGCGGCCTGGACGGCCAGCGGACAGACCAACAGCGCAGCGACCGCGGTCGCCGCCAGCAGAGTTCTACGGATCATGGATGACGCCCCTGGAATGAATGGCGCAAGCCTAGGGCGGGCGGGCCGCGGAGGTCTATGAAAGAGGTCGCCAAATCCCCCAGGAACGCCCCGGCGCCTGCGGTTCGCGCAGGGGCCTCATCTTGACGTTAACGTAAGATGCCGCTTACGCTGTCAGCCAGAAACAAGCCGCCAAAAACCAGGCTCAACCGGAGACGCCCCAATGCCCACCGACCTGCGCCGCCCCCAACGCACCTATACGATCCGCCAGCTCTGCCTGGAGTTCAAATGCACCCCGCGCGCCCTGCGCTTCTATGAGGACAAGGGCCTGCTGACGCCGGCCCGCGACGGCATGAACCGGGTCTATTCCTACAAGGACCGCGCCCGGCTGAAGCTGATCCTGCAGGGCAAGCGGGTCGGCCTGTCCCTGGCCGAGATCGGGGAAATCCTCGACCTCTACGACCTGGACGACGGCGGCGCGGCCCAGATGGCCAAGTCCCTGCGCAAGTTCAAGGAGCGCATCGTCGCCCTGGAGAGCCAGCGGGAGGACATCGACCGCGCCATCCAGGAGCTGAAGAACGGCTGCGACAATCTCGAACGCAAGCTGATCGCCACGCGCCCCGACCTGCTGCCCCGGGCGGCCGACTATGATCAGATGCTGCGCCAGCGCCTCGACGGCCTGGAGCATGTGGGCGCCAAATAGGGCGCCTGCGACCTCGACCACAACACCTTGACCGGGCCGGGCGACCGGCCCGGCCGACACCGGAGTCCCCATGCCCTACCAGCCCCCTGTCCGCGACCATCTCTTCCTGCTGCGCGACGTCCTGCAGATCGAGCGCTACGGGGACCTGCCGGGCTTTTCCGAAGCCTCGATGGACGTGGTCGCCCAGATCGTCGAAGAGGCCGGCCGCTTTACGGGTGAGGTCCTGGCGCCCCTGAACAGCGTCGGCGACAAGCAGGGCTGCACCTGGCATGCCGACCATTCGGTCACCACGCCGGACGGCTTCAAGGCCGCCTACAAGGCCCTGGTCGAAGGCGGCTGGCCGGCGCTGGGCGCCGACAAGGCCTATGGCGGCCAGGGCATGGCCCATGTGGTCAACCTGGCCTTCTCCGAGATGTCGTCCTCGGCCAACATGGCGTTCTCCATGTATCCGGGCCTGACGCACGGGGCCTATTCGGCGATCCACACCGGCGGTTCGCAGGACCAGAAGGACCTCTACCTGCCCAGGCTCGCCTCGGGCGAATGGGGCGGGACCATGAACCTGACCGAGCCCCACTGCGGCACGGACCTGGGCCTGCTGCGCACCAAGGCGGTCCCGCAGGCCGACGGCTCCTATCGCATCACCGGCCAGAAGATCTGGATCTCCGGCGGCGAGCACGACATGGCCGACAACATCGTCCATCTGGTCCTGGCCCGCATCGAAGGCGCGCCGGCCGGCACCCGCGGCATCAGCCTGTTCATCGTGCCGAAGTTCATCCCGGACGCCGAGGGCAAGCCGGGCGCGCGCAACACCGTCTTCTGCGCCGGCCTGGAAGAGAAGATGGGCATCCACGGCAACGCCACCTGCGTCATCCAGCACGAGGAGTCCGTCGGCTGGCTGGTGGGTGAGGAGAACCAGGGCCTGCGCCTGATGTTCGTGATGATGAACGAGGCCCGCATCGGGGTCGGCCTGCAAGGGGTCGCCCAGGCCGAGGCCGCCTATCAGGCCGCAGCTAGCTTCGCCAAGGACCGCCTGCAGGGCCGCTCGCTGACCGGACCGAAGAACCCCGACGGCCCGGCCGACCCGATCATCGTCCATCCCGACGTGCGCCGCATGCTGATGGACTCCAAGGCCGTCATCGAGGCCGGACGCGCCTTCCTGTTCTGGACCGCCCTGCATGGCGACCTGGCCCATGGCAGCCCCGACGAGGCCGTGCGCCAGAAGGGGTCCGACTACATGGCCCTGATGACCCCGGTGGTGAAGGGCTTCCTCACCGACCGCGGCTTCAAGGTCTGTTCCGACGCCGTCCAGGTGCACGGCGGCTCGGGCTTCACCGAGCACTTCCCGGTCAGCCAGTACATGCGCGATTGCCGCATCGCCCTGATCTATGAGGGCACCAATGGCGTCCAGGCGCTCGACCTGGTGGGCCGCAAGCTGGCCGCCGAGGGCGGGCGCGGGGTCATGGGCTTCTTCGCCGAGATCGACGCCTATGTGGCCGCCCACGAGAACGACAAGGCGCTCGCCCCGATCATCGAGGGCCTGTCCCACGCCAAGGAAGAGCTGCAGGACGCCACCATGTGGCTGATGGCCAATGGCCTGGCCAATCCCGACAATGCGGGAGCCGCCTCCACCGACTACATGCACCTCTTCGGTCTCACGGCGCTGGCCTATATGTGGGCGATGATGGCCCAGGCGGCGCAAGCCAAGATCGCGGCCGGCGACACCGATCCCTTCTATGCGACCAAGCTGACGCTCGCCCGCTACTATGTGGAGCGCATCCTGCCGGAAACCTCGGCCCATCTGGCCAAGCTGAAGACCGGGTCTGAGACCCTGATGAGCCTGCCGGCCGAGGCCTTCTGATGGCGACCTACCGGGCCACGGTCACCTGGCGGCTGTCGGCGGGGGAGGACTTTCCCGCCGGCCGCTACAGCCGCGGTCATGAGCTCGGCTTCGACCGGGGCACGACGGTGCCCGGCACCGCCTCGCGCCATGTGGTAGGCAACAAGTGGTCGGTGGAAGGCGCCGTCGACCCCGAACAGATGCTGGTCTCGGCCCTGTCGTCCTGCCACATGCTGACCTTCCTGCACCGGGCGCGGCTGGCGGGCTTTTCCGTCGCCGCCTATGCCGACGAGGCCGAGGGCGTGATGGCCGAGATCGCCCCGGGCCGTCAGGCGGTGACCAAGGTCACGCTCAATCCGGTCATCGAATGGGCCGGCCCGGCCCCCGACGCCGAGACCCTGGCCCGCCTGCACCACGAGGCGCACGAGGAATGCTTCATCGCCAACTCGGTGAAGACCGAGGTTGTGGTGGGCTGAGGCGGCGGCCCCCAATCTCCCCCCGACCCCGTCATCCTGGGCCCCGTGCCGAGCATCCCTCGTCGAGGCGGGCGCGAGCGTCACGAGGGATCCCGGGCACAGGGCTCAGGATGACGCCCGTGGGGTGGCGCGGCCGCGCCCAAGCGTCCGCCTCCGCGTCTCTCCATCCTCGTCACCCTCGGGCTCGACCCGAGGGTCCATGCACACCGCGTCTGGCCCCGGTGTGCATGGATGGTCGGATCAAGTCCGACCATGACGGCATGTGGGTGACTTAAGCCGACAGGCGCCCAACCACCCCCAACCCCGTCATGCTCGGCCCTGTGCCGAGCATCCCTCGTCGGGGCTAAGCGCAAGCGTCACGAGGGATCCCGGGCACAAGGCCCAGGATGACGCCGTGGGGGTGGAGGCGCACGCGCACGAGGACCCGCCCCCTAACCCCGGTGGGGATTCTCGAACACCGCCTCGACCTCCGTCTCGAACAGGACGGCGATGCGGTAGGCCAGGTCCAGGGAGGGGTCGTGGCGGTCGCTCTCCAGGGCGATGACCGCCTGCCGCGACACCCCCAGCTGCTGGCCAAGCTCGGCCTGGGTCCAGCCGCGGGCGGTGCGCAGCTCGCGCAGGCGGTTCTTCACGCCCGGCTGTTCCGCACCAGGGGGGTGACCAGGCCGAACGCCGCCCAGAACAGGGGATAGATCAGCCAGCCCGGCGCGTGCGCCGCGCCCGCATAGGTCTCCAGGAACCCCCAGGCGGAGAACAGGGCCATGGCCGCGCCGGCCGCGATGACGAACCGCTTGGCCGCCAGCGCCCGGACGAACTCGTCGCTGTCACGCATCCAGACCAGCACCGCCCAGATCTGCCCGGCCACCGGCGCGGCCACCGCCAGGGCCAGCACCCATGCCGCCGTCTTTCCGATATCGTCGAACGCCCCGGTGATGGCGGCGAGGTTGATCGCGGCGTAGCCAGCCATGAAGGCGGCGGTGCGCCGGATATAGCGCCGGTCGGCAGGGGTGGCGGACATGGGACGGGCCTCCGTGAATGTCAGGTCAACCCGACATGGAGGTGGTGGAAGGTCAACCTTACACTGGGCGGCTGATGGATGGGCTAACGCCTACCCCCAACCCGGACCGTCTTGGTCGGGCTTGACCCGACCATCCATGAACACTGGGCTGGCCACAGAGGGATTGGACCCTCGGGTCAAGCCCGAGGGTGACGGGGGTGGAGGGTTGGAGACGTCGCCGGAGTCTGGACAGCCCCTACTCCCGCATCGCCCACAGCGCCGCCGCGTCTTCCGCGCTCAACGGTCCCGCGTGCTTGGCGAGGATGGTTCCGTCGGCGCCGACCAGGTAGGTCTCGGGCACGCCGGTGACGCCGAACTCGACGCCGGCGCGGCCGTCGCGGTCCACCAGGTGGGTGGCGAAGGGGTCGCCCAGGCGGGCCAGGAAGGCTTCGGTATTTGGCGGGGCGTCCTTGTAGGCGACGCCGATGATCGGGACGCCTGAGGCCTCCAGCTCCATCAGCACCGGATGCTCCACCTCGCACGGGGGGCACCAGGAGGCGAAGAAGTTGACCAGGGCGGGCTGGCCGCCCAGCGCCTCGGCCAGCGCCACCGGGCGGCCATCGGCCAGGGCCGGCAGGGCGAGCACCGGGACCGGCTTTCCGACCATGGCGTCGGGCTGCACCTGGGGGTCGCGGTTCAGGGAATAGAGGCCAAACAGCAGGCCCAGCGCCACCAGGGCCACCAGCGGCAGGATGGCCAGCCAACGGCTCATGGAGCGGGGGCTTCCGTGGGGGTGGGCGCAGGCGCCGGGCGCCGTGCGGCCTCGGCGGCTTCTGCGGTCTGGCGCAGGGTCTCGGTGCGGGCGCGCCAGCGGCGGGCGTGGGCCAGGGAGGCCGCGATCATACCGGCGAAGACGAGCGCGGTAATGGCGAAGGCCGGCCACACATAGGCGCCGTAGGGGCTGGCGTCGAAGTCGAGCATCATGGTCAGGCCCTCGCTGCGCGCAGCGCCAGCGCCTCGGCCCGGCGGCGCCACACCTCGCCACGGATGCGCACCAGCCAGAGCGACCCGAAGGCCGACATATAGGCCAGGCCCATCAGCAGCAGGGGATAGAGGAAGACGTCAGCCACGGTGGGGCCGTCGGCGCGGAACACCGAGGCGCCCTGGTGCAGGCTGTTCCACCAGTCCACCGAGAACTTGACGATGGGCAGGTTGACCACGCCCACCAGGGCCAGGATCGCCCCGGCCCGGGCGGCCTTGGCCTCGTCGTCGAGGGCCGCGCGCAGGGCCATATAGGCGACGTAGAACAGGAACAGCACCAGGACCGAGGTCATCCGCGCATCCCACACCCACCAGGCGCCCCACATGGGCCGGCCCCACAGGGACCCGGTGACCAGGGCCAGCGCGGTGAAGGCCGCGCCCAGCGGGGCTGCGGCCTGGGCTGCGGCGTCGGCCAGGGCATGGCGGAAGACCAGCGACAGGAAGCTGGCGGTCCCTAAGCAGGCATAGACGAACAGGCTCATCCAGGCGGCGGGCACATGGATGAACATGATCCGCACCGTGTCGCCCTGCTGGTAGTCCTCCGGCGCGGCGAAGCCGAGATAGAGGCCGGCCAGGGCCAGGGCGGCGGCGATGACGCCGAACATCGGCGCGGCCCAGCGGGAGAACGCCATGAACCGTTCGGGATTGGACAGGAAGGCCGGCGCTGGGATCATGGCGTGGGCAATTAGCCCTTTGAGCCCCAGCCCCGCAAGGCGCCGCTAGGTCGCGGGGACATGGTCGGCCGCCACCAGATCGCCGGCCAGGGCCTTGTCGATCAGCTCCAGGGTGCGCTCGACCCCGAAGATGGCCACGAAGGAGCCGAAGCGCGGCCCCTGGCTCTGGCCGAGCAGCACTTCGTACAGGGCCGTGAACCAGGCCCGCAGGGGCTCGAACCCGCCCGCCTTGCCGGCCTCGAACACCTCGTTCTGGATCGCCTCGGCGTCGGCGTCCGCGGGCAGGGCGCGCAGGCGGGCGGCCAGGTCCCCAATCGCCGCGCGCTCCTGGTCGGTGGGGGCGCGGAAGGTCTTCGCGGGCTTCACGAAGTCCTCGTAGTAGTTGATCGCATAGCCGGCCAGGCGGTCGAGCAGCGGGTGGTCGGAGGGCGTCGCGCCGGGGATGTAGCGGCTGATGAAGCCCCAGAGGATCTCCTTGGTCGAGGCGTTGGCCGCCGAGACCAGGTTCAGCATCAAAGCAAACGAGATCGGCGCGCCCTCGGCCGGCGGGTCGCCCCGGTGGACGTGCCAGACGGGGTTGTCGATCTGCGGCTCGTTGGCGCCCTCGGCCTTCTTGCGGTTGAAGGAGTCCAGCTGCTGCAGGTACTCGTCGGTCGCCTTGGGGGCCACGTCGAAGTGCAGCCGCTTGGCCGACTTGGGCGACTGGAACATGTAGTAGGCCAGGCT
>Ga0208179_1000887_pt1 | contig 16851 bp, 26 predicted proteins | sample Malvired_Geostar_FD_184238 | JGI IMG/M metagenome (GOLD analysis project Ga0208179, IMG submission 184238) | Marine viral communities from the Global Malaspina Expedition - Malaspina viral metaG DeepMed_Geostar (SPAdes) (version 2) | ecosystem: Environmental > Aquatic > Marine > Oceanic | place...
GATCTTGAAGACGCGATGTCCATCAATCAGATCAACCGGGGATTTGATCTGGCATATGGGATGGATGTTAATTCCCATTCTTCCAACACGTTCGTGCCGACATGCGCTGGCGATACGATGGCGTCATTCGATTGCAAGGACATTTTCCGGCTGACGTTGTCGCTGTTTGACGAGAACTCGGCGCTTCAGCATAAGTTCGAGCATGAGGTCGAATTGGACTTCTCGGGTCTCCGGAATTACAGCTACTCACAGACCATCCCCGAAAATAGTTACATCAGCCTGACCGCGAATTTCGATCTGTTCGGAATCGATGCAGGATATCCATACGGCTACTACGGACCGCAGTTCAGCAACCCCGCCCTTACGGCGACTTACGACCTGGTGACCTTCATCGAGACGGAGATAATAAATATCATTCAGAATACCGATGTGATATTGGATAATCCAGTTCAGACCGTGGAAGTCGATCTGGCCCCGCCACCTCCGGATCAGGAGATGGAGGACATGGAAGCCCAGATCGAACAGGAGATGGCCCCGCCTCCGATGGAAACCATGGCCAGCGGACCGGCTTCTTCGGAACAGGCAAATCTTCAACCGCCCGCGCAAGAGGAACAAGAACAGCAGGAAGCTCAGGCCGAGATAGAACAGGAGATGGAAGTTGAACCAGACCATGAGACAACGGGAAGCCCTGAATCGTCTTCTGCAAGTGAGGAGACGCAGCCAGATCCCGAATCCGAATCAGAAGCAGATTCAGAGCCTGACGCTCCCAAAGTCCTTGTTAAAAAGGCCGTTAAAGAAAAGATCGCCAAGCGAATCATGAAGCGCATGGGCGACAAGGGGCGTTATGACGCCAGCAACCAGCTGAAGACCCTGGTGGTGATGCAGATTCTGGGAAACAGCAAGTCCTTCTTCGATGCCACGACCAAGTTGAAAGATACCGTTGGGTTCTTCAGCCTGGCCACGATTCCGGACGCCACGATTAACGGCAACAACTTCGCGCAATACATTCTGTTTGGTGGCTCCAATGCGAAGCATGACGCCATGATCAATCCCCAGTACAGGTAGGGCGATGTACGAATACAATTGCAAGATCGTCAGGGTCGTGGACGGCGATACGGTCGATGTGGACATCGACCTTGGCTTTGCCGTCTGGCTGAAGAAGCAGAGGATCAGGCTGTTTGGCGTGGATACGCCCGAGAGTCGGACGCGGGATGCGGTCGAGAAGAAGTTCGGCATCATGGCGAAGAACTTCGTCAAGGGCCGTCTTCCTGTGGGCTCCATGCAAGTGTTGAGAACCCGGATGGACGATTCCCGTGGCAAGTTCGGACGCATACTCGGTGAGTTCGTGCTAGAGGACACCACCTTGAACCAACTCCTCATTGTTACGAACAATGGGGTGCCATATTTCGGGCAGTCCAAAGCGGAAATCGAGGCCGCACATCTAGAGAACAGGAAAAAGCTGGAAGTGCAACTGGAGCCTGAGAGGTAGGCTGGTGGCAGAGGTCGAGTACCAGGGAATAAGGCTGTCGGGAGGTAAACTCCTGATCATTCTGCCGTTGCTGGGGACGATTGGCGGTGGCCTGTGGGCTGGCTTTGAGTTCTACAAAGATTATATGGATATGAAGGAGCAGATTCAGGAGTACGTGGCTCCGGATCTCAGCGGTTTCGACAAGCGCCTTGATGTCTTCAAGGAGAAGATGGCATCCGTCGAGGATTCGGTCACGAAGGCGACGGATTACACACGCGACATCAAGAACGATCTCAAGAAGGACGTGGCGCGTTTGGAGAAGAGCGTTGATGCAGCGGAACGGCGCACCAAGGCCACTGCGGACGCCGTCAGGACTACTTTGGATCAAAATGAAAATAAGGTCCGTGGTATGGTGACCAAGGCAGAGGACCGATTTGATACGAGACGGGAACAGATCCGAAACGACATGACCTCTCTCGAGGAGCGGTTGAAGAAGCAGATGGGCGATCTGGAAACAAAAACGGACGACAACATCCGAAAGGCCCTTGAGAACCCCTTATCGAAGATGAAATAGAGATGTTCCACTCATCCTTCTGGCTCATTTTGGCAGTGCTTCTGATCACATGGCCGTTTGCCGTCCAGGGGCAGTCGTTTTGCATGAAGCATTCGGATTTCGTTGCCGAAGTGGCCAGAGAATTCCAGGAGACGTTGGTCGGTTTTGGTCTCCTGAGTGACAACAGGATCTTTGAAGTGTTTGCGTCTTCCGAAGGGGCGACATTTACGATTGTTTTCACGACACCCGAAGGCATTACATGCCCCATTGGAGCGGGCCAAGGCTGGCGGAATGTTTTTGCACCGTCCAAAGATATAAGAGCTTTCTACCCAGGATAAGATGATGGCCCAGAAGAAGCTACAAAAGGACAGCAAGCATAACAAGTTGGACATCGATAAGGATGGCGTTGTTTCGGATGCAGAGATTGCCTTGGCAGAAGTCATGGATCGGCATGAGAAGTCGGACGCCCAGCGACGAATGGCGTGGATGTCCATGATATCCATGATCGTCTTTACCGCGGCGGTATTTTTACCGATCTTCCCGGATGGCCGGATAAAGGCTCTTTCAGATCTATTCGGTCTGTTTTACATTGGCCAAGCTGGTGTGGTTGGAGCATATATGGGAATGACCGCCTACATGGCGAAGGGAAAATAGAAGATGGCTGATGAACCTGTCTCCTTGATCGATAATGTGATGCCCGCACAAGGAATGCCTCTTGGCGGTTTTGCGGAGGAAGAAATTGAGATTGAGGAGATCGAGGATCCGACCGATATCATAGAGGAAGAAGACGGTTCCGTTATTCTGAATTTCGAGGAAGCCATCAAGACCGAACTTATGGCCGAGCCGGATGCAAATCTGGCGGAGCTTTTGGAGGACCGGGATCTTGCTGATATTGCCTCTGAACTTCTAGGGTATTATGAGGACGACAAGAGTGGGCGCCAGGACTGGGAAGATGCATATACCCAAGGACTAGGTCTTCTAGGGATCAAATACGAAAGTCGTGAAGAGCCTTTCCGTGGCGCCAGTGGTGTCACCCATCCGCTGATCGCGGAAGCCATTACCCAATTTCAGGCGCAAGCCTACAAGGAACTTCTGCCAAGTTCAGGTCCCGTCAGAACGCAAGTCATTGGCGCGGCCACTCCTGATGTCGAACTGCAATCGCGGCGCGTTCAGGAGTTCATGAACTTTCAGATCATGCATATGATGGATGAGTACGATCCCGAAATGGATCGTCTCCTGTTCTATCTTCCGCTGGCTGGGAGCGCGTTCAAGAAAGTCTATTTCGATGACATGCTGGACAGGGCGGTCTCCCGTTTTGTTCCCGCCGATGATCTTCTGGTTCCGTATAATGCGACGGATCTTTCGTCGGCTTCCCGTGTTACGCACGTCATTCGCATGAATACGAACGATGTTCGGAAATTCCAAGCCGCCGGCTTCTATCAGGACGTGGAACTTCTTCCTTACGATGCTGACGACGAGCTTCGTGAGAAGGAGCGGAATCTTGTTGGTATTGAGAAGACAGGGGGCGATGAACAGGATTGCACCCTTCTCGAGGTTCACACCGATCTTGATTTGCCGGGTTTCGAGCACGTAAGTCCTTTCGATGGGGAAAAGACGGGAATCAAGCTTCCCTACATCGTCACCATAGACGAGGGAAGTTCCAAGGTTCTTGCTCTTCGGAGGAACTGGCGCGACGGTGACGAGTATTACCGTAAGATCCAGTACTTCTCCCATTACAAGTTCCTTCCTGGCCTGGGCTTCTACGGCTTTGGCTTGTTGCACATGATTGGTGGTCTTGGCCGCTCTGCAACTTCCATTTTGAGGCAATTGATCGACGCGGGCACATTGGCGAATCTTCCAGCTGGATTTAAGGCCCGCGGCATTCGCATCCGCGATGCTGATGAGCCTTTGTCTCCTGGCGAATTCCGCGACATTGATGTTCCTGGCGGCGCCTTGAAGGAGAGCATTCTCCCGCTTCCATACAAGGAGCCTAGCCAGACGCTAATGGCGCTTCTTGGTTTTGTCGTGGATGCCGGTCGCCGTTTCGCGGCGATTGCGGATTTACAGGTTGGGGACGGAAATCAGCAGGCCGCGGTAGGGACGACCGTTGCGCTTCTCGAGCGTGGTTCCAAGGTGATGTCCGCGATTCACAAGCGGCTTCACTATGCACAGAAGCAGGAATTCCGGATGCTCGCACGGGTGTTCTCGGAATCGCTTCCTCCGATGTATCCCTATAATGTCTATGGCGCGGAAGCTTCCATCAAGCAGACCGATTTCGATGACCGCATCGATATCATACCGGTGTCGGACCCGAACATTTACTCCATGTCGCAGCGGCTTGCCCTGGCGCAGACCCAGTTGCAGTTGGCGCAGACGAATCCCCAGATGCACAATCTCTATGAGGCATATCGTAGGATTTACGAGGCCATTGGAGTGCATAATATCGAGGCTGTTTTACCGACTCCGGAGCCGCCCAAGCCGACCGATCCGGCTATCGAGAACGCAAAATCCATCATTCAGGAGACCTTACAGGCGTTTCCGACACAGGATCACGATGCTCATATGACGGCGCACATCATCTTCATGAAGACGCCGATTCCGGCCTCGACACCACCTATCTTCGCGCTTTTGCAGGCGCATTTGTGCGAGCATGTGGCCTTCAAGGCTCGCGGGGTTGTCGATGCGGAAATGAGGGTGGCAATGGAACAGGCCATGAGCATGGGACAACAACCACCTCAAGTGGATGTGGAAGCCCGCGTGGCCGAGTTGATTGCCCAGTATACGGAAGAGGTCATGGCTGCTTTGATGCCACCACCCGAAGGTGAGGTTGATCCGCTGGTTGAACTTCGCTCCAAGGAACTAGACATCAAGGCCATGGATATGATGCGTAAGGCCGATGAGTTCTCCGAGCGTCTGTCTTTTGAGACTCAACGGGAAGACGAACGTCAGGACATTACCCGGGAGAAGATCGACTCCCAGGAAGACATTGCCTTGCTACGCGCCACGGTCAATCGCGAGCGCATTAATCAGGGCACCCCCGGAAGAGGAAATTAGGTATGAAGGGTAAGACCGCGACCACTCAAGTGGTGACCCCTAGAAAGACAAGGGCCAAGGGGCTGCGGACCCCACCAGTACATATGGGGCAGCTTCCAGGTACGAGTACAAAGGGGAAACTGCCGAGGCTCAAGGCGAAGGTTAAATTCAAGAAGGTAGCGAAGGCCAAATCTCCGTGGTCAAGCTATGCCAAGCTATTCTAATGCCCATTCGCAAGGTCAAAGGTGGCTGGACTTTTGGGGGGCATGTGTATAAGAGCCTTGAGAAGGCCCAGAAGTCATACAAGGCGTATCTTGCCAAGAAGCACAGTACGAGGAGGGCGTGATGTTTCATGTGAAACAAGATGGCTAGGAAAAGCATGATCGGTCAGATGTCCAAGCAGATGGGCATTCCCAGGAAGGAAGCAGGTAGTCTCATGGCCAAGGCGAAGAAGATGAACGATGCGAGTGGCTACAAAGACGGTGGCCATGTGATTGCCATTAGTGTGTACAACGTGACCAAGGGCTCCGAGGATGTTCCCGTGGAGTGGGGCCGCAAGAAGCTAGATCATGGAACCGAGAAGCTGATTCAGGGAACCGAGTCACAGGTCCGCGGTCGTTACTTCAACGACAACGATGGGAAAGGGACTTTCTGATGGCTAAAGGTAGAACAATTTCTGATGCAGACCGGAAACGGGCGAAGAAACTCTTGAGTGAGGGTGGCAGGACCATCTCCGATGCAGATCGACGCCTTCTTGAAGAAGTTTACATGAAACGCAACGATGGGGGTATCGCCAGAAAGACGAGGACTTTCTGATGGCTGATGGTGGCTATCGTAAAGATATTAAACCTGATACGACTTGGAAACAGTTTAAAAAGAAATATCCCGATGCTGGAATTACAGAAGAAGATTTTGAAAGTTTAAAACCGCCAGCTGGATTGAAATGGAGCAAAAAGCCTAAATATAGGAGAACTTATAGAGGTTGGGAACGAACAACAAGAGAAGCTAAAAAGGGTGGTATTGTACGTTCAACATCTGCTGATCCAGACGCAGAAGGAAAATACTTGAACCGCAACGATGGCGGTATCGCCAGAAAGACGAGGATATTCTGATGCCTATCGTGAATGGAAAGAGATACCCGTACACCGAAGAGGGTATTGAGGAAGCGGTTACTGCTGCGCGTTTTGGACAGGAAGGGGAAGCTGAAAAGCCCTCTGATGCTGATGTAATTGAAGCCTTTGGGATCATACGTCTAACCGATCCTACCGGATCGCCAACCGATACGGATGATAGAGCTAGATCTAAGGACGTTTTAGATCGGGCAACGTCCGAACAAAAGGCGAAGGCTCGTAAGGAGCTTAATATTCCTGATGGAATGAACATGGGTGGCGTAACGCGTGATGAACTCGGTTACATGCATGGCGGCATGAAGTTCAAGGAACGCGGAACCGTCAAATACTCCAAGGGCGGTGCCGTCAAAGGCAAAGGATTTGCGGGCTCTTTCTAGGAATGTCAGATCCGACCACCTTTGCATACTCCATTCTGAAAGCCATACAGTCGCGTATCGAACTTACGCAGAACGCGATCCTTCAAGGGGGACCAAGGAACTTGGAGGAGTACAAGCAACTCGTTGGCGAACTCAAGGGACTTGAATTTTGTGAACAGGAGATCAGGGATATCCTGCAATCTTCGGAGGAAGAATGACCCAGACCCTTTATGTACCCGATCATATAGCAGAGGCGCATAAAAACGCTGCTGTTGCTGATGCCTATGTAAACAAGGAAGAGAAGGTTCTGGACCCCGCTCTTCTTAAAAAGAGACTCAGCGAGAGACTTCCACAACCTACTGGATGGCGCATTCTTGTTATGCCCTACATGGGAAAGGCCGTTACTGAGGGCGGCGTTCATATTCCCGATGCCGTTGTGGACCGCGAAGCCCTTGCTACGGTAGTGGCTTATGTCCTGAAAGTGGGGCCACTCGCCTATCAGGATTCTGCAAAATTTGGCGATGACGACTTATATGCTGATCTTCCGGCACCTGGGCATCAACGAAGCTGGTGCAAAGAAGGCGACTGGGTGTGTATTGGCCGTTATGCCGGCGCCCGGTTTAAGATTGATGGTGGCGAAGTCCGTATCATCAATGACGATGAGGTCATCGCGACCATTCTGGAACCGGATGACATAAAGCACGTCTAGAAGTAACCATGGAGAGAAACCATGCCTGAGGAGACTCCGATTGATGTTGGGGACATGGAAGAAAGCCCCGTTAATGTAAAGCTTCCTCCTGAACCACAGGAAGAGGAAATTTCTACGTCTGAAACCGAAGCATCTTCTGAATCAGGAGATGAACTCGATCAATATGGCTCAACGGTGCGAAATCGTATCAGTCTTCTGACGAAACGATTCCGCGAGGAAGAGCGTCAGAAACAGAGTGCCATTCAGTACGCGGAGAACGTCCATAAGGAAAACGAGGTATTGAAGCATCGTATTGGTGCTTTGGATCAGGGTTTTCAGGAACAATTTGATGGACGGGTTTCCAGCGAACTCGAAACGGCCAAGAGGATTCTCAAAGAGGCCCATGAAACGGGCGATGTGGACAAATTGGTGGATGCACAGGAAGCTTTGGCAAAGCTCAGTGTGCAGAGAACCACTCTTGATGCGGCACGGGCGACCCCTCCATCTCGGCAACCCGTTGCTCCCCCGCAGCAACCCGTTGCATTGCCCCAGCAAATTTCCCCAGATCCCAAGGCAGAATCATGGGCTTCTCGAAATGACTGGTTCGGCCAGGATGAAGTAATGACATATGGGGCCTTTGGAATTCATCGGCGCCTGATCGAGGATGAGGGACTTGACCCTTCATCGGATGAATACTATTCTGAGCTTGATAAAAGGCTTAGGGATGAGTTTCCGAACAAATTCGACTCTAAGGCTAGGTCAAACGGGGGAAGAAAGGTTGCGTCAGCCGAATCTTCCGCATCCCGCAATAGAAGTGGACGGAAAACTGTGCGGTTAACATCTTCACAGGTTGCAATTGCGAAGAGGCTCAATGTGCCCCTTGAAGAATATGCAAAATATGTGAAGGATTAGCCATGACTACTGAGACCACAGCTCACCAGAAGTCTACGAGAACGCCAAGAGCCGACGAAACTCGTGCCCGGCAAGCGCGCAGAGAACCTTGGAAGCCCCCGTCCGTATTGGACGCACCACCTCCACCTGAAGGATATAAGCATCGATGGATTCGGGCCGAATATATGGGCGTTGACGACCGCAAGAACATCTCCGCTCGCTCTCGAGAGGGATGGGAACTGGTACGCGGTGAAGAATTCCCTGATTTCGACATTCCGACTGTCGATGACGGCAAACATGCCGGTGTCATAGGTGTGGGGGGCCTTCTGCTTGCAAGGATTCCCGTTGAGATTGCTGAAGAACGCGGCGAATACTTTCGCGGCATGACTCAGAATCAAATGACGGCTGTTGATAACGACCTTGCGCGTGAGCAACATCCGGCGATGCCGATCAGCAAGCCTGACCGGCAATCTCGTGTAACTTTTGGAGGTCCTCAAAAAGAAGAGGACTAGGAGATGTAGATGGCTAACTCAAATGGAAGTTTTGGCCTTCGTCCCCTAAGTAAGTTGGGGTCAGGGTCTAATTCCACGGGTGTGTCCGCCTACTCTATGTATGAAATTGCCAACGGAAACTCAAGCAAGATCTTCCACGGCACTCCCGTCATTCCCCTTTCTACGGGGTATATTGACGTTGTGGGGGCTGCCGCGGGTGGAACTGTGAGTCTCGTTGGTGTTTTCCAAGGCTGTGAGTATGTGGACTCTACCACGGGAAAGACCGTGTGGAAAAACTACTGGCCTGGTTCTGGGGCTGACAGTAACCATCCCGTTAAGGCGTTTGTTGCTGATGACCCAGATCAGCTGTTTGTAATTGCAACGGATGCCTCTTGGACCAGTAAGGCTACTGCAAGAGCGGCTGTGTTTGCGAATGCAAACTTTTCCACCGCGACTACTGGCACCGATGCGACTGGTGTTTCCTTGGGCCGTTTGGCAATCAGTACGATTGCTACAACCAACTCATTGAATATGAGAATCATGGGTTGGGTGGACGATCCGGAGAACGCTGATTTCTCGGCGGCTGGTATCGGCGCAATAGTAAGGTTGAACAACAGCTTCAATGCCCCAACTGGGTCCATTGCGGCTGGTACTGTTTCAACCACTGGCGTATAGGAGGCTTGAGATATGGCTATTAGCAGAGCGCAACTAGCGAAAGAGCTAGAGCCTGGCCTCAATGCCCTCTTCGGTCTTGAATACGCCAGGTACGATGATGAAGCAGCCCAAATCTATGATACTGAATCCTCAGAACGTGCATTTGAGGAGGAGGTCATGCTTTCCGGGTTCCAAACGGCACCTGTGAAAGGAGAAGGAACGGCTATTTCATTTGACGATGCACAGGAAGCGTATACCGCTCGATATACGCATGAGACTATCGCGCTTGCTTTCTCCATCACGGAAGAGGCAATCGAGGATAATCTCTATGACCGTTTAGCTTCCCGCTATACGAAGGCTTTGGCGCGTAGCATGGCCAACACCAAACAGGTGAAGGGTGCTGCTACGTTGAATAATGCTTTCGATAGTTCCTTTACGGGCGGCGACGGCAAAGAGTTGTGTGCTACGGATCACCCTCTTGTGAACAACAACGATCTTCGCAATGAGCCGAGTACAGCCGCAGACCTCAACGAGACGAGCCTTGAGAATGCTATCATCGACATCGCTGCTTTTGTCGATGAGCGTGGTCTGAAGGTTTCCGTTCGTGGCATGAAGATGATTATTCCGCCGGCGTTACAATTCGTGGCGGATCGTCTTCTTGAATCCACTCTTCGTCCCGGCACTGCGGACAACGACATCAATGCCATGCGGAACATGGGGATGCTTCCACAGGGTTATGTCGTTAACCACTATCTGACGGACACGGATGCTTGGTTCATCAGGACCGATGCTCCCCGCGGCTTTATCCACTTTGAACGGATGCCAATGTCCACGAAGATGGAAGGCGACTTCGACACCGGGAATGTGAGGTTTAAGGCCCGGGAGCGTTATAGTTACGGATACTCAGATCCGCGTTGCGTGTTCGGTTCACCCGGAGCGTAACCTCAATCAAAGCTATCGGGAGGGGGGCAACCTTCTCCCGCTCTTCCCTGGGACTACATAGCCCTAGCGACTGGCCCAGCAGACACTTACGAAGACTCTAGGGCAAACCCTTTCGTAAGGAGGTGTACCATGGGTACAACCCGTTTCTCTGGTCCGATGATGTATAGTGGTCACGGAAGTGACGCTAGTGCATTAGGATCCTGGTTCAGAAATCTGCCTATGCAGATTAACCCCGATTACGTCTTTAAGTATGACGATTTTACCGGTGTCGATATCGATGACACTGATGATTGGACAAAGGCGGTACTTAACAGCGGAACTTTGACACTTCTCGCCGATCATGTCGGTGGATGGGCCAAGTCCACAGGTGATGGCTCGACCGATAACTCTGGAGGTTCAATCCAGGGTAACGAGATTTTCATGGCTGAAGCCAGCAAACTTATCTTCTTTGAGGCAAAAGTGGCCGTGGCCGATGCCGACGACATGGATATGTTTGTCGGTCTTGCAGAGAACGGCACTTTTGCAACGGGTGTTCCTTTCACCGCAAGTAATCAGATTGGCTTCCTTCTGGTTGAAGGTGCCGCTGATATCTATGCCAACTGCGATAGCGGTGGAACTGAAACCAAGACGGATACGGGTATTGATTTTGCGGATGGCGCCGAATCAAGTTCCAATATCACCAATTCTCGGCGCTTAGGCTTTATTGTCAAAGGAACAGGTCAGGTTGAGTTTTATGTGGACCGGGTTCTGAAGACGACGACAACGGGTAACATTCCTACTTCGGCCCTTACTCCTTGGTTCTGCGCCCTGTCGGGAACGACTACGGCAGATGCTTCTTGGTGTGATTATATTCACATTGCTGCTCAGAGAACTACGGACGGTATGATCCAGTTCAACGATCAACCGTAAGGGGTACAGCGTCATGGCTAAGACAAGGGCGCGGACCAAGAAGGGTGCGTTTGTTGGTGATGACCCAAGCACTCCTGAGAACGAGGCTTGGGTCAAGACAAGTCCTAAGAAGCCTTCCAAGTACTCTTACGGGATTGATTCCAAGAAGGACTTTCCTCCCCCTGGAACCTCCAAGTACAAGATGATGGTGCTATCGGGAGAGATCAAGGAGTAGGCCATGGCCGATACTTTTACAGAGAAGGTCATCGAAGACGGCCCTCGAAAGCTTGTTAAATCCTTTGCCTACACATATGTGGACACGGGACAAAGTGCCGTTATGGCAGTGGATGTTTCCGGCTTATCGACCCTTCAAGACGGCACCGCTTGCAGTAATCTTCGTATCACCAGAATATGGTTTAGCACGATTGGTCTTTCCGTAAAGATTCTATGGGATGCCAGCACTGATACGTTAGCGGTTGAGCTTCCCTCGGGGTATCAGGGTGACTTCGATTTCACCTCTTTCGGAGGTCTTGTTAACACTGCTTCAAGTCCCACCGGAGATCTAAGATTTACAACTGTGGGGCATGGTTCTGCTGACACATACACTATTGTTCTAGAATGCATTAAAGAGTTCTAGGGGATGGTGGATCTTCAAAGAAAGAACGAACTTGAGCTTGTAGAGATCAGAGGGGAGTTAAAACTCCTCTCTGAGAAAATTGAGGTCATAAAGACAAATGATCTGGTTCATCTGAAAAAGTCTATTGACTTGATAACGAAGCTTCTATGGGGAGTGGGATTTTTAATATTAGGCCAATTAGCAGTAGGCATGCGAACGGCTCTCTGGGGATAGAGAAATGGCAACTTCTGGATCAGTTGATTTCAACCCTGACATAGCTGAGATCACAGAGGAAGCCTTCGAAAGATGCGGCCTCGAACTCAGAACAGGCTATGATGTTCGGACTGCACGGCGCTCCCTGAATTTTCTCTTTGCGGATTGGGCCAATCGTGGCCTGAACCTCTGGACTATTGAGCAAATCACCCAGACCGTCGCACAGTTATCCACTTCGTCAGCCATAGCCACTTATCCAATTGGCACGATCACAATGACGGTCGGTGATTCCGCAAGCTTTAGTGTGGGAGAAACGATAACGGGTGGAACTAGCGCCGTTACAGCAGGCATCATCACGAAGCCCTCCTCTACGACCATGACGTTAACCGTTCCGAGCGGTTCCTTTACGGCTGCCGAAACGATAACAGGGTCCTCGAGTTCCGCCACTACCACGGTTACTGCCGACCCCAGCTTGACTGACGTTCAGGCGACGGTTGATGTCCTCGAGGCGGTAGTACAAAGAGATAGCCAAGATATCTCCATAACGCGCATCAGCCGTCAGGAATATCTCAGCATTCCCACAAAGACGACTCAGGGAAGACCAACACAATTCTATGTGAATCGCCAGATTACGCCGACAGTTACCTTCTGGCCATCTCCTGAGAATTCCACCGATTCTGTCATTTACTACAGAATGAAGCGTATCCAGGATGCGGATACTGCGGTAAATACCGCAGATATCCCCTTCCGGTTTCTCCCATGTCTTGTCGCGGGACTTGCGTACCAACTCTCCTTGAAGAGATCTCCTCAAAGAACCCAGATTCTGAAAGTACTTTATGAGGAAGAGTTTGAGAGAGCGTCCTCTGAGGACATAGATCATGGTGTTCCTCTCCGTCTCGTTCCCACCTTCCAGTCATTGAGAGTGTGATATGGCGCGTTATGCCACAGGAAAATATGCTCTCGGAATTTCAGATCGCTCTGGAAGGGCGTACAAACTGACGAACATGTTGCGTGAATGGAACGGTCTTCTAGTTGGGAATGACGAGTTTGAGACCAAACAACCGCAATTGGATCCCCGTCATCATATAACGGATCCCGAAGCTCTTCGTAATAGTCGACCCGCCAGAATAGAGCCAGCGGTTATGGTCCTTCTTGAAATGGACCCTTTCATATCTGGAAGTAGTGGTTCAGCTACGATAACCGTTATCGAACCAGGTCATGGAAGAAGCACAGGCGATACCGTGCGATTCAGGGACGTGAATGATTTTGATGGGTTCGCTGAAAGTGCCTTGGAAGATTCCGATGGATTCTCGATCACCAAGGTGAACTCTAATAGATATACGTTTGTATCTGGAAGCGGTACTGCGACGGCAGGTAATGTAAGGGGCGGTGGAGGAAGTGTCTCTGCCGGTCCCGTAACCGTGAGTGCATGACATGGCCTTTACCTTCACTACCTTGAAAACCGCCATACAGGACTATACGGACAATACGGAGAGCACCTTTGTAAGTCAGCTGACCAGATTCATCCTGAATTCGGAAGAACGTATCCTGAAGGAGTGTCAGTTAGATGATTTCAGGAAGAATGTGACGGGTACGGTCACGCAATCGGTGAAGTTTCTGACGAAGCCAACAGATTTCTTGTATCCTTTCTCCCTGAGCGTTGTGAACAGCTCTAACAATGAATTTCTTGAATACAAGCATGCGACTTTCATCCAGGATTATACGCCTGATCCTACTACGACGGGGGTGCCTAAATATTACGGCGATTGGGATGAGAATAGTTTCATAGTGGCTCCCACGCCTGACGGCAGTTACGCAGCCGAGTTGCACTATTTCTATCGTCCTCAATCCATCACTGCATCAGATGATGGGACGAGTTGGCTCGGTACGAATGCGGAGTTGTGTCTCTTATATGGCAGCCTGATGGAAGCCTATACGTTCATGAAGGGAGAACCAGATCTGCTGTCGCTTTATAACAGCAGGTTCCAAGAATCTCTCCAATGGTTGAAGAATTTAGGAGAGGGTGATCAAACGCGAGATGAGTATCGCTATGACAGCCTCAGAAGAGAGCCCCAGTGAAAAATAAGGATCTAAACGGTGCAGAGATCGCTATCGTAGGGCTTGGCGGGACACAAGGCACCTTCACTTCCTCTGCTGCTAACGGCAAGGTCTATGACGAGGTTTGGGCCATCAACTCCATGATGGTCCCGATCAAGCATGATCGTGTCTTTATGATGGACCCGGCATCAAGGTTCCTGGACACCGAGAATGCGGGCGCCCAGACAGACGCAATGCGAAAGATCTTGGGGGAACATCCAGGACCTATTTATACCTGCACTTTGGATGAAAGGGTTCCAGGCGCTGTTCTTTACCCCCTGGAAGAGGTGGTCAAGGATACCGGCCTTTGTTATTTCAATAATACCGTCCCTTACGCCATAGCCTTTGCTGTGTATCAGAAGGTTGCCAAATTATATCTTTATGGGATCGATTATTCCTATAAATCCAATCTTGTCATGGCAGAGGCGGGAAGAGCTTGTACCGAGTTTTGGCTTTCCGCAGCCATTGCACGGGGTATGAAGGTGGAAGTTGCCCATGATTCCACCCTTTTGGACACAAATGTCCCCGAAGCGGAAAAGCTTTATGGGTATCATCGGTTAGAAGACCCATTAGTGATGTCCGTTTCAGAAGGAAATTTGACGATAACGCGACAGTCAGAATCCACTCCTCCAGAGCCTTTGGATACGGATTCTGACAGGCTTTTCCTGTATGGAAGGCATGATACGGTTGTTCCTTTGCAAAAGGTGGGAAATGTTTGATGTAGAAACTGTATTGTCTGTGGGGGATGTTGAGGTTATTTCCACGAACAATAGGGGGTTATCCGTGGAGGAAATAGCCAAAATAGCTGTTAATAAGATATTGTATGTGGCGAAAGACACCCCTGCACCTCTTCGAGACCAAGTGTTGGATTTCAAACTTGTTTTGGAGGAGGTTATACTTGGGTACTTGAAGGTTGCCGTGGATCAGGATCGGGCAACTATTTGCGCCAAGCTACGGGATGCTGGTTATCCTGAACTAGCGGAAAATCTAAGGAGCCTATGACATGGCGATTACAACGGCAATGTGTACATCATTCAAGGGTGAGCTATTGTCTGCCACCCATGATTTTGACGCCTCTGGCGGAAACAGCTTTAAGCTGGCTCTATATGCCATAGGTGGTGGAGGAAAATCGTCCACTACTGCCACATTAGGTGCAGCCACTACTGCCTACACCACTACGGGTGAAGTGGCTAACAGCGGTAGTTATTCTGCGGGGGGAGGTGCATTAACCAATGTAAATCCTTCCACTTCAGGGACTACCGGGTTCACAGATTTCGCCGATCTTAGTTTCACAACTGCCACTATTACAGCCAGGGGGGCCTTGATTTATAACGATACGAATGGTGATAAGGCTGTCTGTGCTCTGGATTTTGGTGGCAATAAGACAAGCACAGCAGGCACGTTTACGATAGCCTTTCCTGCTGCGGCTGCTTCCACAGCAATTATTAGGATCGCGTAAAGGGTAATGAATTGGCTCAAATCTCTGGTTGGGGTCGAGGAACCTGGAATGAAGGTGCCTGGAACACATACCTTTCCGTTGATCTCACGGGTGTCGCGGGTACAGGCGCTGTCGGTACTGTCACCGTTACAGCTTCAAGTACCCTTACCCTTACAGGCGTTGCGGGGACCGGGGCGCTTGGCACCGTCGTTCCATCCGGAGGTGCGACGGTCACACCTACAGGCTTGTCCGCTACAGGTTCGCTTGGCACCGTCACAGTTACAGGCACAAGTACCCTTACCCTTACCGGTGTTGCGGGAACGGGTGCTGTTGGCACCGTCACAGTTACAGGCACAAGTACCCTTACCCTTACAGGCGTTGCGGGAACGGGAGCACTTGGCACGGTTGTCCCAGCGGCGGGTGCTGGAGTCACCCTTACAGGTGTTTCCGCTACTGGCTCACTTGGCACTGTCACGGTTACAGGGACATCAAATGTTGTTCCGACAGGCGTCTCGGCCACTGGTTCGCTTGGCACGGTCGTTCCAACGGGCACAAGTACCGTTACTCTCACAGGCGTCGAGGGAACGGGAGAGATTGGCACCGTTACGATTACAGGTGCTTCAAATGTTGTCCCGACAGGCGTCTCGGCCACGGGAGGGATCGGAGAAACCAATGTCTGGAGCCTTATCGATGAGTCCCAGACCCCAAGTTGGTCCACCGTCAGTGCAACACAAACTCCAAGTTGGTCCGATGTTAGTACGACACAGACCCCAACTTGGACTGATATAGCAGCATAGGAGAGAAGTTGTGGCATCTTCATTCACAACGAGTTATGGCATCGAGAAGATCGGTTCCGGCGAGCAATCCGGGACTTGGGGAACAACCACCAATCACAATCTAGACCTTCTGGATCGGATTGCTGCATATACCTCGGTCGCTCTTTCAGGCACCACCCATACGCTCACGGTACGGGAAGCTTCTCCGGATTCCGGAACCGAGAATCTGCAAGACGGCATGTACCGTGTGATAAAATTCACGGGTGCCCTCGGAGCCAACAATACGGTCACCATCGCGCCAAATACGACCAAGGCTTACTTCATCGTTGAGAATGCGACGACGGATTCCGGCTCAAGTGGCCCGTATTCGGTCGTTCTTAGCCAAGGCTCCGGGGCGAATGTTACGCTTCTAAACGGTAAAAATGCCATCATTTATTGCGATGGGGCTGGGTCTGGCGCGGTTGTCTACAATGCCTTGGCAGATGCCCAATTTACTACCCTTCAAGTTGATGGCACAGTCACTGTCGGCGTAGATGACACAGGCCATGACGTCAAGTTTTTCGGCGCGACCTCTGGCAAGTACATGCTTTGGGATGAAAGTGCCGATAGCTTGATTG